>ERZ795044.67-NODE-67-length-81668-cov-19.393344_pt1 | contig 81668 bp, 77 predicted proteins | sample MGYA00375128_ERZ795044 | MGnify/ENA primary metagenome ERZ795044 (study PRJEB30173, sample SAMN05720213) | anaerobic digester metagenome | isolation source: active sludge of municipal wastewater-treating anaerobic digesters | place: USA | collected 2014-12-22 ...
AGTGATTTTTTCCGGGAATCAGAACGCTTTCGATGAAGCAGCCGTCTTCCAGACGTAGAAGAGCCTTTTTTGTGCCGTCCCGGGACGTCTGGATTTTTACGATTTCGGGGCGGTAAATGCGCGATATACGGGAAAGGCTGTCGCGGAAATCGCGGGAAAGAGAAGTCATTTCCGCAAAAGAAGAGATGTCCTTCTGATACAGCCACTTCATGATTTGCCGCGCGCGGAATTTTTCCTTACCCAGGCCGGAAATGAACTGTTCCATTTCCTCCAGCGTAAAATCGAGTAGGTTGGGCCTGGAATTTTGAGCGCTTCTAACCATGGAGTTTTTTGCGCAGGTTTTCGGCAATGGCGTCGATGAAACCCTGCGTGTTTACTTTTTTGTTGGAAGCTTTCTTTTCGGCCAGCGCCAGCAAATCGCCGGTCATCGTGCCGCCCTCCACGGTGGCGATGGCCGCTTCCTCCAGCTTGTCGGCGAAGCCAATCACTTCCGGTGTCCCGTCGAGCTCGCCGCGCTTGCGCAGGCCGCCACTCCAGGCGAAAATGAGCGCCATGGAATTGCTGGATGTCTCTTCACCTTTTAAGTGTTTGTAGTAGTGCTTCTGCACTGTGCCGTGCGCCGCTTCATATTCATACCAGCCGTTGGGCGAAACCAATACGGAAGTCATCATGGCCAGTGAACCGCACGCGGAAGCGACCATATCCGACAGCACGTCACCATCATAATTTTTGAGCGCCCAGAGCATGCCGCCTTCGCTTTTCATGATGCGCGCCACGGCATCGTCAATCAGGGTAAAGAAGTATTCAATGCCCGCTTTTTTGAATTTATCCTTCCAGTTTTTTTCAAATTCTTTTTCGAATATCTCCCGGAAACCGGCGTCGTAAATTTTGGAAATGGTGTCTTTGGTGGAAAACCAGACATCGATTTTTTCACCCAGCGCGTAGGTGAAACAGGCGCGCGCGAAACTCAAAATGGATTGCTCCAGATTGTGATTAATCTGAATAATACCTTTTGAAGGAAAGTCAAAAACGGAAACGTTTCGTGAGGCGCCGCCGCTTTGCGGTGTAAAGACGATTTCCAGCTTTCCCGCTTCGGGAATCTTCATTTCGAAATTATTGTACACATCTCCGTAGGCGTGGCGTCCGATGGTTATCGGTTTTTCCCAGGAGGCAACGGCGGGCTTGATGTTGTCTACCAGGATGGGTTTTCGGAAAACGGTCCCGTCAAGCATGGCGCGAATCGTGCCGTTGGGGCTTTTCCACGCTTTTTTTAAGCTGTATTCCTTCACGCGGTCTTCGTTGGGCGTAATCGTGGCGCACTTGACGCCCACGCCGTATTTCTGAATGGCGCGCGCCGCGTCGACGGTTACCTGGTCGCCTGTCTCATCGCGATGTTTTATGTGCAGGTCGTAATAATCGATATTCATGTCCAGATACGGGAAAAGAAGTTTTTCCTTAACCATTTGCCACATGACACGGGTCATTTCGTCCCCGTCGAGTTCAACGAGGGTGTTTTTCACCTTGATCTTTTTGGTCATAAAAAAGCAGCTCCGGTATCGTCAAATGTTTTATAAATCAGTGCCGCGAAGATTCAGCACGCCGCCGGCCAGAAGTATTTTCCTCTGCCTGGCGGATAAATTGCAGCAGGCGTGAAAAGATGCGCCTTTGGTTTTGTTTTGCACGGTCAGATCGCCGCCCGCGCTGATAATACGGCGGACATTGGCAATGACAAGCTGGTCTTGCTGGTCGATTCTCTCGTAGTCATTTTCATCGCGGAAAGTCAGCGGCAGAATTCCAAAGTTTACCAGATTGGCGGCATGGATTCTTTCGAACGATTTGGCAATGACCGCGCGTACGCCCAGGTACATCGGGCAGATGGCGGCATGCTCACGTGAGGAGCCCTGCCCGTAAGACAAACCGGCCACGATTATATTGTGCTTGCCGGTTTCTTTAATCCGCAGAGCGCGCGCGGTAAATGTGGCATCGACGTTTTCGAAAACGAATTCCGCGTATTTGGGAATGTTGGAACGGTATTTCATCCGCGCGCCGGCGGGAATTATGTGGTCGGTGGTTATTTTGTCGCCCAGCTTAATCGTCACCTGCGCCTCGATATTATCCGGAAGCGGCGAATTTTTCGGCGGCGCGCCGATGTTGGGGCCGCGGTAAATTTTGACGGATTTTGCGTTTTTCCCCGGCCATTCAAAGAGGGAATCATCGAGGTGAAATGTCCGGGGCATTTTCACCCTGGGATAAGGCATCTTTAATTCACGCGGGTCGATAAATTTTCCCGTCAGCAAGGCGGCGGCGGCCGTTTCCGGGCTTACCAGATAGACATCCGCGTCCATCGTTCCGGAACGTCCCAAAAAATTTCTGTTTGACGTACGCAGCGAAACAGCGCCCGAAGGCGGACTTTGACTGTTACCGATGCAAAAGCCGCAGGCGTTTTCCATCAGCCGCGCCCCGGAGGCAATGAGATCGGCAAGGTAACCTTGTCTGGCGAGATTTTCCAAAACCTGCCTGGAGCCCGGCGCCAGAATAAAGCTGACATCCGGATGAGCGACTTTTCCCCGGAGAATTTTGGCCGCGGTAACGAGGTCTTTATATGAAGAATTGGTGCAGCTTCCCAGGCATACCTGGTTTACCGGCAGTTTTTTCATGCTTTTGACGGTGGCGATATTGTCCGGGCTGTGCGGTTTTGCCGCCAGCGGCACGATTCTGGACAAATCGATATCGACTACTTTTGTGTAGGCCGCGTCTTTGTCCGCTTCCAATTGCACAAAATCTTTTTTCCTTTTTTGCGATGTCAGAAATTTCAACGTCTCCCCGTCGCTGGGAAAAACGGAGGTCGTCACGCCGCATTCCGCGCCCATATTGGCGATAGTGGCGCGTTCCGGCACGCTCAGCGTCTTCAGTCCATCACCGCCGTATTCGAAAACAGTTCCCACGTTTCCTTTCGTGGTGAAGATTTCCAAAACTTTGAGAATGACGTCTTTGGCGGAAACCCACGACCCTAGTCTGCCGCTTAGATTGATTTTAACCACTTTTGGGCAGGTAAGATAAAACGGCTTTCCGGCCATGGCCAGCGCGACATCCAGGCCGCCCGCGCCGATGGCGAACATGCCCAGCGCTCCGCCGGTCGGCGTGTGGCTGTCCGAGCCGATGAGCGTTTTGCCCGGCTTGCCGAATCTTTCCAGATGCACCTGATGACAAATTCCGTTTCCTGCGCGCGAAAGAACGATGCCGTATTTTTGCGCCACAGTCTGCAGATAGCGATGGTCATCCGCGTTTTCAAAACCAATTTGAATGGTGTTGTGGTCGATGTAGCTCACCGACAATTCGGTTTTAACTTTGGGTATGTTCATGGCTTCGAATTGAAGATAAGCCATGGTGCCCGTGGCGTCCTGCGTGAGCGTCTGGTCGATACGAATGCCGATTTCCTCTCCGGGCGTAAGCTTTCCGGAAAGCAAATGGCGCTCAAGAATTTTTTCGACTAAATTTTTTCCCATTAACTGATCCTTTTCAAATTCATATAATAAACAGGATGGATTATCAACTGGCAAAAAGTGGTTAGGGCGAACAAAAAGGCTTAATCCGCATTTTTTTCTGCGCGCGGACGGCGCTATCAGATATCGCCGTTATCCAGTTCTTTTACGCGTACGGCGCGCTGAAATCTTTTTTGAAAGTAGGGAGTATCCAGGCTGTCGATGCGGATAGTTTTGCTTCTGTAGGAGGCGTGAACAAACTGGTTGTTGCCGATATAAATGCCCACATGGCCTAAGGGGCGGCGCGTATGAAAAAAAACCAAATCACCCTCCAGCAGTTCATCACGGTTGATGCTTGTACCGGCGCCGGACTGAGCGTGCGCACTGCGCGGCAAATCAACGCCGAAGAGAGAATAAATTTCGCGAACAAAGGCGGAGCAGTCGATGCCCTTTACCGTGGATCCGCCCCATTTGTACGGAACGCCGAGAAAACCGAGGGCCGTTTTTACCAGCAGATGCCTTTCGTCGGAAGGTTTCTCCGTTTCCAAAGTTTGCGGGCTGATGTATTCATCTTTTTCCATCTCTTTTTCGCCGGCGTCGGATGGCGTGAGATTATCAGATTGCGGGATGATGATTTTTTGACCGATACGTATTTTGTGCGGGTTGATGCTGTTGAGGGTAATTAACTGTTGCACCGGAACCCCTGCTTTTTGCGCGATTACGTAAAGAGTGTCTCCTTTTTTGACCGTGTAATGGACGACGGAAGCGGCGGCTGAATCTTCTGAACGTGCCGTGCTTTTTTCAGGGATGATTAAAACCTGTTTCGGCCGAATAACGGTTTTACTAAGGTTATTCGCCTTGATGATTTCATCTGTGCTGACATTGTGACGGCGGGCTATGCTTTGCAGGCAGTCACCGGTTTTTACCGTGTATTGCTGTGCCGCGGTTGCCTGACCCGCGCCCAGAAGCACAAATAGCGAGAACACGATGAACTTCAAACGGCTCATTAAAATTTTCCGGCGCGCTTTTCCCGGCTTTTTTTGACTCGCGCGCAGATTTTTATCCGCTCCCGTGTTTCGTAAGTGCTGAAATGCATTAGGGTAACGTGCGGTGGAAATCCAGGGGAGCTGATTGCCGGCACCGCGTCTGTGATTTTAGATGCGCAACTTTTACTAGAAATGGATTTATCTGTCAAATATATTTTGCAAACTGGACTAAAAAAGTATAGGAAACGACACGAAAATTTTATTTGCTGCCGGAGAAAAGTGAACAGAAAATACGATATAAAGCGTTGGGGCAAGATGGCATCAGTAATGCTGATTTTGGCAGTGGTTTTTTTTGCCGTTGATATAGGACGTTACTTTTTTTATCCCGACATGAAATATTTTAAAAAGCACAACCCCGCGAAAACGGCTTTTATGGAATACAGAGAAATGACCTGGCGGCAGCAGGGGGTGAAGAAAAAAATAAGGAAAATTTGGGTTCCGCTTTCTCAGGTATCTTCTTATGCGCTCAAGGCGGTGATTATTGCGGAAGACCACAAGTTCTGGACGCATGAAGGCTTCGATTTCGAGGCGATGCAATATGCGCTGGAGAAAAATATCAAACAAAATAAAGTAAGGGTCGGCGGCAGCACAATTTCCCAGCAACTGGCAAAGAATTTGTTTCTCACGCCAAAGAAAAACCCGGTAAGAAAAATCAAGGAAGCCATTCTCACCTGGCGGCTGGAAAAACACTTGAGCAAGAGAAGAATTCTCGAACTTTATCTGAATGTGGCCGAATGGGGAGACGGAATATTCGGCATCGAAATGGCAGCGCGGCATCATTTCGGTGTAAGCGCTTCCGGATTGAGTCCGCGTCAGGCGGCGATGCTGGCCGTTATTCTGCCCAATCCGAGGCGTTACCGGACGGACGGTTCATCAAGATACGTGACAAGACAGGCCGAAAGAATCTATCGGATTATGGTGCGCCAGGGCATTGTTGTTGAAGAATATGATGAGATAATGAAGGAAAGTGATAATTTTTCAATCACTATTCCCTGATGGCGCGGGGAATAAAAGATTTTACAAAAAATCTGCCATGAAAATAAAATATTTGATTTTTGTTTCGCTTGTTTTCTTGAACGGTTGCGGTTGTGAGGCAATTGTAAATCGGCTGGCATTCGCTCCCGCGGAAACCGCGACGGATGTGCCGGAAATTCTTTCCGCGGGCGTGCGCGAAGTTTACATACGCACTGCCGATGATATACGCCTGCAATGTTTTTTTATTCCCCGTCGTTCATCCCCCGGTATCATCATCTATTTTCACGGAAACGCGGGAAATATTTATGAACGATTGCCGGAGCTGGTAAATCTCTCCAAAACGGATATCAGTGTTCTGGGTGTCGGCTACCGCGGCTACGGTAAGAGCACGGGCAAACCGTCAGAAAAGGGAATTTATCTCGATGGACGGGCGGCGATTAAGTACGCCATGGAAGAACTGGGATACGCAAGAGATGAGATTTTCCTCTGCGGCCGTTCCATCGGTTCGGTGGTGGCTCTGGAACTGGCCAGAAACAATAAATTCGCCGGCGTCATTCTTGTTACGCCTCTGACCAGCGGGCAGGAAATTTTAAGAGCGCACGGCTATGGTCCGATTTCCTTGTTGGTCGGAGATGTCATCGACAACATGAAAAAACTTCCGGATATTTTTTGCCCGGTTTTGATTATACATGGAGACAAAGACGAAGTTGTTCCCTGGGTGATGGGGCAGAAAATTTATTCCCAACTGAATGTCTCCAAAAAGATGGTGACGATCAGCGGGGGGCATCATAGCGATTTGGAACGTGTGGGTGATGTTTTATACCACAAATCCATTGCGCAGTTCATCCGCGCCAACAGCCGCGGATGATTGCCCGCGCCTTTGCTTTTCAAGAAAAAGCCGGAGAAAATTTTTCTCCGGCTTTTTTGTTTTTGTTCAATCGTGTTTTAAATTGTTTCGATAACGCAAGCCATGGAAACACCGCCGCCGCCGCAAAGCGTGGCCATGCCGAGTGTCTTGCCGCGTTTGCGCATGGAATTAATCAGCGTGACCATGATCCGACAGCCGGTGGAGCCGACAGGGTGGCCGAGGCCGATACCGGAACCGTTTATGTTGGTTATCTCGCGGTTGAGTTTCAGCTCTTTTTCGCAGCCCAGGTATTGCGCCGCGAACGCTTCGTTGACCTCAATTTGTTCGAAATCGTTTATTTTCAAGCCCGATTTGTTCAAAAGGTCGCGCACCGCCGGCACGGGGCTAAGACCCATTACGGAAGGATGGCAGGCGCCGCGGCCCACGGCGGTAATCCGCGCCAGCGGTTTAACGCCAAGCTCCTTGGCTTTTTCCGCCGACATGATGACCATCGCGCTGGCGCCGTCGTTAATACCGGAGGCGTTACCGGCGGTCACTTTGCCGATTTTCGGCACGAAAGCGGGCGGCAATTTTTTCAAATCATCCATGGTCAGTTGAGGACGGAAATGTTCATCCTTGTCAAAAATTACGGGTGGTTTCCCTTTTTTTTGCGGTATTTCCACCGGCACGATTTCATCTTTAAAATCTCCTTCCAACGTGGCGCGCTCCGCGTTGTTATGGCTGCGCAGCGCCAATTCATCCATCTCTTCACGGCTGATATTGAGAAGTTCTGCGACAAACTCCGCCGTTAGTCCCATTATGTAGGGCTTGCCCCGATACATATCTATAAGCGCTCCTTCTTTGAGCGGCCCCTTTTCCGGTCCGGGTATAATGTGCGAGCCGCAGTGCAGGGCACGGATTAAAACATCCACGAGAACCTGGTCCTGCAGGCGGTAGCCCCAGCGGGCTCCCGGTACGGCATAAGCTACTCCCGACATATGCTCCATACCGCCGGCAAGAATGACATCGGCCATGCCGGCCTGAATCATGGCCATACCCGAAATTACGGCCTCCATGCCGGAGATACAAACACGATTGATTGTAACAGCGGTAATGCTTTCGGGAATACCGGCCAGAAGCTGGGCTACACGGGTGACATTAAGCGTGTCCGCCGGCTCTATACAGCAACCGAAACGCACATCGTCAATCAAAGAAGCGTCGATACCTGCTCGTTTTACCGCCTCTCTCATTACTATGCTTCCCAGCGTTGCTGCGTTCAGATCTCTCAGACTTCCGCCGAAAGTCCCTACGGCCGTGCGACATGTGGAAACAATAACTACATCTTTCATCTGTTAAACTCCTTATGTTGTGAAAATAAAATTGAACTTTTGTACCACAATAAATAAAAATTAAAAATAAATATTTTCGTTTCCCCATTCTTATCAAGGAATTAATCCATGAAAAGGCTGTTTTTATTTGCCGAAAAAACGTTAAGGGAAAAGACTTGATTTTTAATCCACCGCAAATTTCTGCCGTCGAGGGTTGACAAATGACTTAAAAAAATCGGTTTTCTGCCGCATTTTGTTGCTTGAAAAAAGTTGTTTTTCTGTTAGTATTCACCATTGTTTTCGAAAAACAGGGGATATTTTAACGACACAAAATTAATTTTTTTCAGGAGGGGATGATGAAAGCCAGAAGAAGGATGTTGATTGTCTTATTAGCCGTGTTTTTGGCGGCGATTTTTGGGCAGGCTTGTGAAAAAGATACTACCAAGGTTAAAGGAGGCGAAAGGGCTCAGGCTAAACTGCTGGTAAAAAAAGCCGTGGCGTTTTTAGAGAAGAACGGTAAGGGAAAAGCGCTGGCGGAGTTCAATAAGCCGGACGGACAGTTTGTAAAAGATTCACTTTATGTGTTTGCCTACGATTTGAACGGGACGTTGATAGCTCATCCTAAGAAGCCCGAAGAAATCGGGAAAAATATGCTTAAAGAACCGGACAGTCAGGGTAAGTTTTTCAGAAGAACAATAGTCAACAAGGCTAAAGCAAAAGGCGAAGGATGGGTGAAATACACATTTTTGAATCCGGCAACCCAGAAAGAAGAACCAAAGACAACTTATTTCAAGAAGGCGGGCGATATGATAGTCTGCTGCGGTTTCTATAATTAGAGAAATATTTTTACCGCAGACAAATTATCATAAAAAAATTAAATCGTTTTCAGAATATATTTTTCCAGAGCGAAGCGAGGCCTGGCCTTGGGTGACTGATCGGGATATCCTACCGGCAGAAGTATTACCGGATAGATGGTGTCATCCAGCGCGAGGTGCTCTTTTACTTTGTCGCGGTCGAATCTGCCGATCCAGCAGCTGCCTAAACCCAAATCAACCGCTTTGAGGACTATGTGCTCGATGGCAATCGCCGTGTTCATGGAAAGGTAAGCCTTAGTCATGTTCGTATCCATCACGGGAACGGCGCTGGCGGTAGGGTCGCTCATGTCCATTTCCACGCCATCGAAAGCGCCTTCTTTCCGCAGTTCGTTGACCTGCTTTTCTCTCGTCGTGATTGTGGTCAAATCCGCGCAGCAGACAAAAATGACCGCGGCCCGGACAATAAATTTATAAGGAGTGCATTTGGCCAAGGTTTCTTTCGCTTCCTGCGATTGCGCCACAATAAAACGTGCAGGCTGCAGATTCGAGCCCGAAGGCGCAAGACGCGCCGCATCGATCAGTTGTTTTACTGTTTCTGTGGAAATTTTTCCTGGCCTGAATTTGCGGATACTCCGGCGAACGGCAATGACATCCGATAATTCCATAAACATCCCTCCTGAACATATAAACAATTAACTTTCTTATCCCATAAAAGCTCCGCCATCGATGCTGATTGCCTGACCGGTGATGCTTTTTGCTTGTTCCGAGGCCAGGTAAGCGACAAGATAGGCGATTTCTTCGGGAGTTTGCGGGCGCTTCAGCGGCGTGGCAGATTTTACCCTTGTTTCAAAAATTTCCTCCAGGCTTTTGTCGGCAAAGGGCGCGTAAGATTCTTTGAGCATTTGCGCCAGTTTTTCCCAGCCCGGCGTAAAAACGTAACCGGGGCAAACGGCGTTTACCGTGATGTCGAAGCGTGCCAGTTCCCGGGCTAAAACCTGAGTCAGACCGATTACGCCGAATTTGGCCGCGCAGTACGCGCCAATAAGCGCTTCCCCGGTTTTGCCGGAAACGGAGGATATGTTGATTATGCGCCCCTTTTTGCTTTTAGTCATTACCTGCGCGGCGGCGCGGCAGCACAAGAAAGCGCTTTTGAGATTTATATCGAGGGTTTTGTCCCAATTATCGATAAGTATTTCGGTAACATAGCCGGTGCCGAAACCGCCGCCGACATTATTTACGAGAATATCAATTGTACCGTAGGTTTCCAGCGAGCGCTGCACCATCGCGCCTACATCATCGGGATTTATCGCGTTAAACCCAATGGCCATACCGCTGCCGCCCGTTTTTTTGATTTCCCGGATAACTTGCGCAGCATCATCTTTATTCAAATCGGCGACGACAACTTTTGCCCCCTCGGCGGCCAGACATAAGGAAATTGCCCGGCCGATACCGTTTCCTCCGCCCGTGATCACGGCAATTTTGCCTTTGATTTTTAAATCCATTTTTCGCCCTTTGTTTACTCGCCGGGTAATTTATCATAAAAAAGAAAAATTACAAATTTTGAATTGTCACTTGCGGAATATTTATTAATAAAAAAATTTGCGTCACCGCATTATATGGTTTAATAGTATATAAATTTATCGTATGTGGGAACTAAGGAGGTTTTTATGTCAGAATTACTCAAAATGCTAGGTTGTCGTTACCAAATCATTCAGGGGCCGATTGGTATGTTCAATAGCCCGAAAATGGTTGCCGCCGTTTCGGAAGCGGGCGCTTACGGAATGCTGGCGCTTGGTTTTATAAATAATCTGGACGAGGTAAAAAAACTTGTCGGTGAGGTAAGAGCGCTCACTGATAAGCCATTTGGCGCCAATATCATGTTGATTAATCCGAATAATGCGGAAATTCTTAAAGTATTGGCCGAAGCGGGCGTCAGCACGGTTACCACATCAGTAGGTTCTCCCAAGGATGTGTATCCGATAATTCACGGTCTGGGGATGAAGGGAATTCATGTGGTTTTGGCTCTGCCACACGCGTTAGCGGCGGTAAAGGCCGGCGCAGATGCTTTGGTTGTTGTCGGCTCCGAAGCAGGTGGCCTCCGTTCTCGTAACCCAGAGTCTTCCACAATGGTACTGGTACCGTTGGTGGCTGACAATGTTAAAGTTCCCATTGTCGCCGCCGGGGGTATTGCGGATTCCCGCGGCTATAGAGCGGCGCTGGCATTGGGCGCGCAGGGAGTGCAGGTGGGCACAAGATTTTTGGCCTCCGCAGAAAGCCCCGCATCAGAACAGTGGAAAAAAGCAATTGTCGAATGCGGCGACGGCGGCACCGATTTAATTCCCGCTCTTAATATGAGGGTGGCGCAGAGAATTATTGTCACGCCCTGGATTAAACAAAAGATGTCCGATCCGGCAGTAAAAAATATTGCTGATGAACTGGAGATTAATCCGGATAAAACCGGCAATTATGAACGCGCCGCTTTTGGCGGAGGGCAGGTAAGCGCCTTGATAAAAGATATCAAACCGATTAAGGAAATTATCCGGGAAATGGTTTCCTAAAAAAATATATGGAGTGAATGATAAATGAAAATAAACGAAAAAGAAAAAAACAACACGCTGGCTGAAAAGGAGGCCGGAAAGGAAATTTTACGCGCGGATTTGGCGGAAGTAATCAAAAGACATTCATATGGCCTGGATAAAAATCGCCCTGACGTTGTGGCCAAAAGAGCGCAGAAAAACCAGCGCACGGCGCGCGCCAATGTGGAAGACCTTTTTGACACGGGCAGTTTTAGCGAATACGGAGCGCTGACCGTTGCGGCGCAGCGCGGCCGCCGTTCATTGGATGATTTAATCAGCAAAACCCCCGGTGACGGTTTGATCGCAGGTATCGGCACAATAAACGGAAACTTGTTTCCCCCTACGAAATCACGTTGCATGGTTCTGGCTTATGACTACAGCGTTCTGGCCGGCACACAGGGTTTTTTCAATCATAAAAAAAAGGACCGCATGCTTGTCCTGGCGCATGAGCAGCGCATTCCATTGGTCTTGCTTGCGGAAGGCGGCGGCGGCCGTCCCGGCGATGTCGATGCCGCAGGTATCTCGGTGGCCGGTCTGGATTTGAAGACATTCAGTTTGTTTGGCGGTCTCAGTGGTAAGGTGCCGGTAGTGGGTGTTGTGTCGGGTATGTGCTTTGCGGGCAATGCCGCGCTTTTAGGCTGCTGCGATGTTATTATCGCCGCAAAAAATTCCAATATCGGCATGGGCGGTCCGGTGATGATCGAAGGCGGGGGACTGGGCGTGTTCAAGCCGGAAGAAATAGGTCCCATGGATGTGCAGACGCAAAACGGCGTCGTGGATATCGAAGTGGCCGACGATGTGGAAATGATCGCCGTTACAAAAAAATACCTTTCTTATTTTCAGGGGGATATTCCCAAATGGGAGGCTGGTGATCAGCTGCGCCTGCGTAAATTAATTCCGGAAAGCAGACGGCGTGCTTACGATGTACGCGTCGTTATTAAGGCGCTGGCCGACACCGATTCCTTTCTCGAGTTGCGTCCCAAATTCGGCCAATGCATGGTAACGGGTTTTATCAGAATTGAAGGCAGGCCTTTGGGAGTTATCGCCAACAACTGTATGCACATGGCCGGTGCCATCGAGGCGGAAGGCGCGGACAAAGCGGCGCGGCTGATGCAGATTTGTCAGGCGCATAAGATTCCGATTATTTCCCTGTGCGATACGCCCGGTTTTATGGTGGGACCGGAAATAGAAAAGCGTGCGCAGGTGCGTCATGTGTGCCGCATGTTTGTCATCGGTTCTCATTTGACCGTGCCTTATTTTACAATTGTCCTGCGCCGCGGTTACGGCCTGGGCGCGATGGCGATGGCCAGAGGCGGTTTCCATGATTCGTTCTTTATCGCTTCCTGGCCCTCCGGTGAATTCGGCGGCATGGGACTGGAAGGGGCAGTCAAAGCGGGTTTCAGAAAAGAGCTGGAAGCGGTAAAAGATCCGGCCGCACGCGAAGCGCTTTATGAAAAACTCGTTGCCCAGCTTTATGAGATGGGCAAAGCCGTCAATATGGCTCAACATCTGGAAATCGACGCCGTGATTGATCCGGCTGATACACGCAAATGGATTATCCGCGGGCTAAACTCCGCATCCGTGCGACAGGCGGATGAAGGCGGACATTCTTATGTTGATCCGTGGTAAAAAAACACAAAGGAGGTCGCCATGTTTGATATCAAATGCACAGTTAAATCGGTCAAAGGTTTTTGCGCGGCGGGCTGTAAGACGGGCGATTATTTTTTTATCAAAGACGGCCTGATGATTGAACAGGGCAATATAAAAGGTTTGTGCATCTACGCGCTGCCCGCGCTTTTGCCCTATTTGACGGCTTATTGCCGTCAGACGCCCGATGACGACTGGATTAATGACAAGAAAGAACTGCAGTGCCCCGACAATGACAATGCGGTAATCTTTGGTTTGGAAAGAATGAAATAGGGCTCGTTTCGTGGTACAAAGAAAAGGAAGGGAAAAGCACAGGCGGATTTAGCCGGGGAAATAAGCCGGGAGGATATCTTTTAGTCTTGGTTTGTTTCCCCTTTGTTTTCTTTGTTTAAATTAAGTTCAAGATCATCAAGGACATCCGTCAGACTTTCCGACTTGTCGATAACAATGGTGGAATCCACCAGCGCACCCTGCTGAGCGGCAGAAGTGACGACGGATTTTCTTGTTTGGCTTATCTGCCAGGAGCCTTCGGCGGAAAGCACCATCCAGTTGCTGAGGTCGAATTGAATATCGCGCACCTGGGGGATAGCGGAAATTTCGCTGACGATGTTTTCAATTTCTTTGTGGGAATAATCTCTGTCCGGCTGGGCCAGTTCTCCGGAAAGGTAAACGGTTGCGCCCATAAAGGAATAGTCGATTTTAGATAAATCAGCGTCATGGCGGGTGAAAATCATCCGGACCTTTTGGTTGATTTCATAGCGGGACGGTGTTTCAGTCTGTGGCATATTTTCTGCCTTTTGGTATTAATTACTTTAAATCATTGATTATTGCAAGGATTGGATTATGGGTTGAATAATTATGTTTGTTGAGGCATGAGAAGTGAAAAACCGGGGTTAAATTTTGTGTAAAAAAATGTTGAATAATAAGTCGGTATAAATCATCGTTTAAGAGATGCCGTCTTGTGCGCGGTTTACTTTTTTCCGCCCGGAGGGAAAGGAGGTGTTTGATGTTCAAAATGGAAATTATGTCCATTGATGTTCGCGAAACGATTGCTTTTACGCGGCGGATTGTCGACGAATGCGGAGCGCGCCTGACCGGTTCACCCGCCTGCAAAAAAGCAGCGCTACTTATCAGGGATGAACTGAAGAAACATTGCGACCGCGTGGAAATCGAGGAATTTGATGTAAGGCCGGAAGCTTTCCGCGCGCTCCTCAAGACGGCAGCCGTTGTTTATACTCTGTCCGTTTTTTTGCTTTATTTTGGCTATCTGCTTCTTTCCGCTGTGGGCTTTCTTTTGGTTACTCTGGCGGTTGTCGGCCAGATATTTTTTTACTGGCAGATTTTCGAACCTTTCTGCAAAAGAATGAAAGGTTATAATGTTTTCGGCACGATTGAGCCGGCGGAACAAGCAAAGCAGCAGATACTCCTCAGCGGCCACCATGACAGCGCCCATGAATTCCGATTTCTCAAACGGTTTCAGAAACTCTACGCTTTGCGGATAATTCCGGCCATGCTGGCGGTGCTGGCCGCGCCCGTTTTCGCCTGGATATGGGTTTATTACCGCTTTGCGCTGGATAGTGTTCCGGCGTTTGGCGTTTTCTTTCAATATGGTGTTTTGATAAGCCTTGTTTTCGTCGCGCCGATGTATTTTTTTATGTCCGATGAGGCGACGCCGGGGGCGGGAGACAACATGATTGCCACCGCGATGATTATAAAGCTGGCGCAGCTTTTCCAAAAAGCTCGTCAGACCAACGCCGACTTTCTGCGGCACACAAGACTTATAATTCTCAGCACGGACGCGGAGGAAGCGGGGCTGCGCGGTGCGCGCGCCTTTGCCCGGCGGCACAAGAAAGAGTTGCTGACGCCGGCCTCCTTCAATTTCAACATCGACAGTATTTACAATCTTACGGAACTGCAGTTTCTGACGACGGACATAAACAGCACGATCCGTCTTTCCAAAAAAATGGCGGCTCAGTGCAGGGAAATTGCCGCCGGTCTGGGCTATACGACGAGGCTTTTTGCAATAACGCCCGGCGGCGGGGGAACCGACGCGGCGGAATTCGCCCGCGTCGGTGTTCAGGCCACAACACTGATCGGCATGCCGACAGCGTTAATTCGGGATAAAATGGTGTATCATACGCTCGATGACACAGTTGAACACATTGAACCCGCGGCGGTGGAGGCATCGCTGAAAATAGCGCTGAAATATATTTTGGAAAAGGAGCGCGAGGCCTCCGCATGACATGGTGCGACTTTACGGGAAAGTTGATTTTTCAATAATTGACGGAGATTTGTATTGCGCGAACGGGCGCGCGGAAAAAAACCGTGCTTTACGGCCACGATTTTTCCAGAGCGGTTTTGTTGTCAATGAGCAAGCGCAGGTAATCCATCTCCAGCGATATCATTTCCGTATCGTTGCGGCGCAGCCATTCGGCTAGCCACGCGAAACGCAGCGCGATGATAAATTCCGTCAGATATTTCCAGCTTTCTTTGGAGATAATCCCGGATTTTTTCATTTCGGCAATGAAGCTTACAACCAGGTCTGCCGTGAGACTTCGCGGGTCTTCCACGCCGACACATCCGATTAAAAGAGCCGCGTCATAGAGTTCGCTTTTGTAACCGGAAAATTCCCAGTCAATGACGTGTTTGATGTCCTCATCGGACCAGATGACGTTCAGCGGATGATAATCGCCGTGGCAAAAGGCAACGGGAAGTTGTTCATAAGCGCGCATAAAATCTTTTTCCAGAAAATCGGCAACACTGTTGATTTCGGCGCTGATATTCTTGTTGTAGAGATTAATTTCACGGATTAATTTGTAGATATAATGTTTCAGCGAAAAAGCATCATCCGCTTTGGCCGCAAGCAGATTTTTCGCTTTGCCTTGCAGTTCGACGAGAAAATTGGCCAGCGCCTTGCCGCGCCATTGTTCGTAGATATAGGTTTCTCGATTAAGCGCGATGCCTTCCGCGAAAGGAGCGATCTGCCAAAAATCATTTTGGTGGTTGATAATAAATTCGCCCTGTTTATTCGCCAGGTATGGCTGAATACGGGAGAGATTATTTCGGGATAAAATATCAAGTGCCGCGGCAATAGCTTTTTTCCGTTCAAGAGAATTTGCGGGAATTTGTTCCAGTAAAAAATATCTGCCGATTTCATCTTCCAAAACAACGCGGAAGACGGAGCGTTCCGGGCTTCCCTGCATGGGAATATCGTGGCGCAATTTCTTCAGGCGCACCTGCCACAGCCGCGCTACTTCTTTCAGCGTTTCTGCGTCGAATGAAGTCGTCATGTTATTATTTTGTGATTTTCCCTATCGTGTTTATTTTTTGTGGTTGTGCGGATATCCTGTTCAAAGGCGTTGATATCGGCAAGCAGGTGTTCTGAGTGCATGTATAGATTTGACGGACACTCATTTAATTTGGAGCAGGGCAGCCGTTTGGCAATCAACAGAAGATTATTCAGGTCGTGCAGCTTGTCGGAAAGAGCGTAGGCAACGGCGACGGGAACGCGTATCGTTTCGATGTTTTCCCATACCTGATATCTCCCCAGAATAACCGAACGCGCGGAATGTTTCAGCCGCGAGGGATTAACCGTTTTCAGCATCTTTTTGTAACGTTCCATTTGTTCGGGCTCTTTTTCGGCGTCCACGCGGAAATGCCGCAGATACCATTTCAGGAAATAGGTGAAAGGTCTGTAAAAAAAGACAGGCAAGGATAAAATCCACCAAAGAGGGCGCGGCGCGGCAAATTCGCTGTTTGGCCCCACCAAAAAAGCGCTGCCGACATTGAGTCTTCCTTTTTTCATCGCCTCCAGGAGCGATGTCGCGCCCAGTGAGCTTCCGCAGGCAATCGTTTGCGGGCAGTTCAAGCCGAAGTGCTCGGCGACTTTGATGATGTCCTCCGCGTTTTGATAAATGCTAAAGTCGTCATCTTCCAGGAGATTCTCGTTTTCAATTATCGCGGATTCCTTCTCCCTTGTTTCCAAGTAATAAACATCGCGCTCACCGGCCAAGGCCCTGATGAACGGCACCCAACCGGAGAAGGAAGAAATCCATCCGGCGACAAAAAGGACAGGGGACTTGTCTTGCGCCGCGGACTGCCTAAAGACCATGACTTTGAGCCGCACCGACTTATCAACGGCTACAAATTCTTCACGGTATTCTACTCCTTTGATTTCGCCGCATGGACTGTCCATAATGGTCTCTGTTTTTCGAGAAGGGAAGCGTTTTTTTGAATGATTGAGTCTAAGACAGGTTCTGCCGCCTGTCAATAAAAGATTGAGCCTTTGAAGAGGTTGCCCCCGTGAGGTTAAAGTGCAAATGACATTGGATATTGTCGTGTTATTATAATAAATCCTGCGTGTTTGTTCCCCGCGAGAATACCGTTTTTGTGAAGCGTGATTGATGAAAAGTTTTCTCGACAAAACATTTAACCTTAAGCGAAACGGGACAAATGTTAAGACGGAAATTCCGGCCGGAATCACCATTTTTCTGACCATGGCCCACATCATCGTGGTCAATCCTGCCATTCTGCAAAATGCCGGTATGTCTTTTCCCGGGGTTCTTTTCGCCACAGTATTGGTGTGCACACTCTTTTGGTTTTTGTGCTCATTCCTCATAATTTCAGCATCACGCAGGGCGTTATCTGGGGCTTTTGCCCTGCTCATACTCGAGGTTGGATTGTAGCCGGAATAATTAATTGTTTTACTTGTTTTTAAACTTTCCAGACAATAGCCCGCCCGCTTTCCGCAAGACCCAAAGGAAGAACAAAGCGATAAGCACAAGGCACAGAACAGGGATGAAAAGGGCCAGCAACGCGATGAGGACGGAGACGCCCAGCTCGAACGTGGAAAAGAGAGGATTGCCGCTTCCGCCGGTGGCAAGGGATGTTTTTGCGCGCAACGTCACAGTCGATGCCTGAATCAGGCCGGCCGTGCCGCCGCCGGCAATCAGCGCCGCGGTCCATTTTAAAAATGGCGGTAAATTAGTTGCAAACGCCGCTGTGGTTATTGTTCCCGCGATAACTGCCGCGGGAGCGGCAATGGTATCCAGAACGTTATCAATCCAGGGAATGTAATACCCAGTTATTTCCAGAAGCGTGGCGATGGCAAAGGCTAAAGTCGCATAAGTGCTGCCGAGCCAGGAAAAACCTTCCGGAAGGACAAAATAGCCGGAAAGCGCCGCGAGGTTGAGAATCAGAAGCGGAACAAAAACACGAAAACCGCAGGCCGCGGCCAGTCCGATACCAACGATGATGGAAAGAAACGTCTCCATGCATTCCGGTATAGAGTGTGATATAAGATGAGTCAAGATAAAGGTTTGACCTTGATTTTACGTTTTTCCGACGAAGCAGGAAAGGAGAAGAAAAGATGATTGCGCGCATCGACCATGTATCTATTGCGGTGAAAGACCAGAAAAAGGCCGAACGTTTTTATCGCGATATTCTGGGGGGCATTGCGGGGACCAGCGCAACGGATCCGGTCACCAAATATTTTTGGCAAATATTTTCCTTGGGTGATTTATCCCGTCTGGAAATTATTTCGCCTACGGGCAAGGGCAGCTTTCTGGACGGCTTTCTGGAATCCAGGGAAGCGGGAGTTCATCATATCACTCTTCAAACGCCGGATATCCGCAAAACCATGGACTATCTCGAAGCTCATGGTATTCCCTTTTTTGGTTACAATGAATATCCGGAAGGCATCTGGAAGGAAGTCTTTATCCATCCGAGTTATGCTTTCGGCGTTTTGATTCAGATTGCGGAATTCAATGCCGATGATTGGCTTCCCGCGCGGGTCAGGTTTCCCGAGGGAACAAAATGGCAGGCAGAAAAGACACCGGGTGGAGCGAGGCTGACCTTCGCGCATCCCGGCGGCGGCAAGGTTTCCCTGGAACTGAAGCGCGAAGAGCTCAAGCAACTGATTTCGGAACTGGAAGAATCTCTGTCTTGAAAAGGCGAGATATTTATCGGCAGGCCGGATTTTTAATTCTATGTCCGGAATTATTTCAAAGCAGCCTGCAGTGCGTTCATCACCGCTTCTCCTCCCTTTTCTTGGACATAGTCCAGAATGATGGGAATGAAGGCGTTGACCATTCCCGAGCTCATGCCCAGTTGGGAAAATCTTTCGGCCAGAGACGCTGCTGTGGATAATGACGAGTTGCCCTTTCCGAGTAAAGATGCGGCGCTTCTTAGCGCTCCTTTTTTCTCTTCCTTTTTGGGGGCGGCGGCCATCATGCTGTCGATGCCGGGGACGGCCTTGGCCAGACTGGTGAAATCGTTTTGGCTCATTTTCTGCTGGGCGGTGTTGAAGATGCAACCTGCTCCTCCTGTGGCCTGTTTTCCCGTTACGCCGAGCTTATTGGTGAGGATTTGGACCAATCCCGGATCCGCCGCCGTAACCGTCGTATAAGCGCCGATAACCAGTCCCGTCAGGAAAATGACGCCCGTCATTAGAAATGTTTTTTCATCATTTATTCCTTCCTTCTGTTTACTGTTTTAAAAATATTACATGTTTGCTTAAACAGCAATAAATATTATAATAAGGAAAATTTCTGTTTTATCGCGCTGATTCAGCGTATATTTAATTGACGGGGAGGGCTGAACTTTCTATACTCAGAGGCACGCTACAGATTTCCCGAGAAGGAGAAAGGCCCGGATGCGCGTTGTTCTGGTTGTCCTCACTTTCAGTATTCTTGCGGCGGCGGTGCCGTTGCCGCCATCGGACGTTGCGGCCACGCAAAGCGGCGGCCGTATCGAAGCATCAGCCACGGCCGAATGGGAGGGAGAGTGGTTGTCCGTTTCTTCGCGCGTGAATATACTGGATAAGCGGGGAATATTCGCCAAAGCGGCGATAAATGGTTCTTCGGCTGACGATATCAGAAAATCGTTTTTGAAACGCTTCGGTTCGGATATAGAACGAGTCCGGATTGAGAGAGGGCATTTCACCTTCCTGTCCGCTGATGGTTCAAAGGTAATCGGCGGCGCGCAGTATGCCTACTCCGGATTTGTGGGGCAGATGAGCGAAGGGCGGGAAATTCAATGGCACAAATTCAAACTCACCGGCGGTTGGGGAAAATATCCGGCGCTGGCTTGTTCGGAGCCCTACGGCGTTTTGGGTCAGTGGATTCTTGTTCAGGGAGACGTGAAAGACAGTCAAAACATTTTTGCGGAAGCGCAGGCGATGATGCTGCCCGCGGATTTGGCTACTGAGGCCATTGCTGAAGCGCTGGATACACCCGAATTCATCTTTTTCCTTCAATCGCTGCCGCTGCGGGGAAAGAAGGAAGGGAGAAAATAAACATGGCCGCCGCCCGCCGCCTGAATCAAATTTTTTTGCTTGTTGTGCTTTGTTTCAGCTTAATGAGTTGTTCGGTAATCCGTCCCGCGTTGATAACGGACGCAAAAGAACGTATTTGCAAGAGGAGCCGCGATATCAAGGATGTGGAAGCGGCCAAAATCGTCCACCGCGCGCAGCAAAGCGTCATTGAAGGCTGCAACTGGGAGTTTGATAACAATGGGCGAGTTTTTCTGGAACTGCAAGCCAGGATTGCCGCCGAAGGCGATTATGATATCGCGTTGGATTTTCATGAACCCTTCGCGGACTTTCTCTTTCATTCTTCTTTGGGATTTCTGTCTGCGGGCGGCAAAGAAAATATCCGCATCGGTCCTCTTCCTTATGAATTTTCCGGACCGAGTTTTGCCGAAGTGTCTCTGCTCCTTTTGAAGAAAGACGCCCGCGGCGAGGCAGTCCTTGTCGACGAAGCGGACACCTATTTTCTTCTGGACACAGATTTTGTCAACGATGCCGCACTCAGTGGATTTGACACCGGCGGCCTTACGGCGCAGGCGCTTCTGGACAAATACGCTCCTTTATTGAAAACGGATATTGTCACCAATTCAAAAACGCGTGTTGTATTTTTTGATTTGCCCCCCAAAAACGTTGCCGCTGTTCTCTCCGGGCCGCCGGAGGAGGGCGGCAAGGAACAGGCAATGATTAAATGCGATCTTTGGAATGACCAGCAGCAGGCGAAATTGCCGATATATGAAAATCGGAAGGAGTTGAACGGCCGCAAGGATGACTACTTCATCGATCTTCCTCAGCCATTTGCAAGCATCGCTCACCCGTGGCGTGAAATCATTAACCGTTACCCCAATGCCATCTATGGACGAGTCGTCAGAACCAGATTGGTTTGGGAAGGTGTTGAACGCAGGGATGCTCTCGTCCTTCAGTATTGGATGCCTTATTATGTCAATCATCTGTCCATTTTAAAAACGGATCTTCAGGGCAAAAGCTGGTTATGGAATGCGGGCAACTACCATGAAGGAGAATCCGAAAACATTTCTGTTGTTCTGGTTCCGGGTAAAGACGGGCTTGAGCCGCTGTGTGCGGCCTTTGCCAAACATTTCAAAGGAACGGCCGAGCCGTGGGCGAATGTGAGGAAGCACGCGCCGGACGGCATTCCTACCTCGCATCCCGTAATCTACGTGGCCAACGGTTCGCACGCTTCTTTCTTTTCTCCCGATGTAGACGAAGCGACGTGCGGAAGCGGCATCGACGCCGGAATGCACGGGGGAGGCGGATTCTGGTACGGTGAAGAGACCTTGGGCAAGGTAAGGATGATGCCGCGCTTAAATGAAATAAAATTCGGGGATGAGTACGATTTTTTGCTTTTCACGGGTCGCTTTGGCGGTTCTTACATCGAGGGGGCGGTGAACAAATTTAACCGCAGTCCCTACATGTTCCCTTACACTTTCTACCCGAAGTTTTCCGTAACCGGCAGCTGGATTGCCGGTTCCGGCGTGAACCGCTGGATAGACCCCGCCGGAGAAATCCATTATCAGGCGAAGATTCCTTCCAAACTTAAATACAATAACCGCGGAGCGCGGTTTTATTTCGATACTTCCCGTATCCGCGTCACAAAAGAAGCGGAAAGAATTTGCATAGAAAATTTGGGATTTGTTTTTGAAGGCAATAAATCGTCTCCCGCGGCAATGGTGGCCGTGTTTTTTCGCGACCGAACGGGACAGCTGCGGAAATTGACCGCCTTTGATATTGGCGGGACACTTCCTTCAGCGATTTATATTCCGAAGAATGCGCTCAGGGAAGAAAAAGTCGAACTCGTTGCCTGTGATCTTGTGGTTCCCCCGTTATCCAAGTTTCCGCTTGAACGTGGATGCCGCGCAGGAATGTTTGAATATTTTCTTATAACAGCAACAAAGTTGAAGATTCCCTGAAAAGTTATGATGACGTTGATTGTTTCGTGACGGTTTTACTGATCACGGGGCAGAAGCGGGCGTGTTTCCTTTTCCGAAAAGCGGGTGTCGCGCGGCGGCCAGATTGACGATGCGGCTGCCCATTTGTCCGTAGGAATAACCGGCTTTCGCCGCGGCGTGGGTCATTGAAGTCATGGGATTGATGTCCGGGTTGGGATTAACGTCGATGACATAAAAGACGTCGTTGAGGTAACGAACATCGATGCGCCCGTAGTCTCTGCAACCGGTGGCGCGATAAGTGGCCAGAACAATCTGCTCCAGCCGTGCCAGCGCATTAGGTTCCAGCTCCGCCGGCACAACCATATCGATACTTTCATAGAGAGGAGAACCGGAGACGTACTTTGCCTCGTAGGTAAAGAGACGATCACGGATATTAGTGAGACCGCTGTAATCCATTTCTATCGCGGGGAGCATGGAAATTTTTCCGTTGCCCCAAACCGCGTTGAGAAATTCCCTTCCGTCGATGAATTCCTCAACCAGAGCTGGCTGATTGTGCTCTTCCAGAATGAAGGCCACACGGTTTTCCAGCTCCGTGGGAGAGGTAACGATGGATTCGGAAGAAATGCCGATACTGCAATGTTCGTGAGCGGCTTTGACTATGGACGGGAAAATATTCCATCCTGTGGTATCAGGAGTATGAAAAACATCCCATGGCGGCGTGGGAATGTTCGCTTCATCAAGGAGACGTTTGATTTGAGGTTTGTCGTAGGATAAGGCAAGCACATTATATGATGAGCCGGTGAAGACAAATCCCATTCTCTCCATCACCGCCGCGACTTCCGGTTCACTGTGCGGAATACCGGGAATTTCCTCGCACCAGTTGAAAACAATATGCTCTTGGGGATTATAAGCGCTCAGACGTTCAGCAAGGCGAGCGTTTTCCACTGTTACAACTTCAACAGGATGACCTAACTCACAGAGAGCATTGCTCAGTGTCGCGGCATCTTCTTCGTTTTCTAAAATTTCCTCCGGTGTCCATGCAGGGTTCGTGTTGTGGAGCAGCAGTACGGGGAGGTTATGCCGGATATCATCCATCCTTTTCTGCCTTCCCGCCCAGCAGAACGATGCTTACTTTTCGTTCCTGATTTTTGGGGCGAAATTATTTTTTCCGAGTTGTCGCTTCAACATCCGTTTGCAGTATAACAAAAATATTTTATAAAATTCAAGCAGAATATGAATTTTTTCTCGTGACGAAAAAAAATCAAGAACGCGGCGAAGCAAATCAATGTTTGTTGTCACGCCTGAATCATGTTGATTGCGTGCGGAATCGCTGTGCGGATGATAAAAAATATTTTAGCGGTAAGATTAATTTTTATGGTCTGTCCGTCTTTAAAAATCTTTCAAACGCTTGTATTTCCAGCAATTCACGGGATTTATCAGCGGCGGCATAACACTTGGAGTCGCTTCGTCAACTTTAAGTTGTTTTAAAACGCGACGCGTTGCTTTTATCTTCGGGTTGCTTGATACACAAAAAAAATAATAGGAAACATTCACGAAGAGATCTCGCGGAAAAACCCCTTTAATTTTTTTCAAACCGTATTTTTTCAATCCGTTTCTGATTATTGTGGCGCAGCTGTTGGTGATAACGTTAAAGTCCGCGTATTTTTCCGGCGCTTTCGGATCGGGCGGCGTGCTTTTTATTTTTTCTAGATGATCGCAGAAAATTTGCGAGAGCGTTTCGGTGTTCAGACCGATTATTTTCAAAACGTGAATTGTCCGCATGAAGATCCTGCCGAATTTGTCGTAGTAGGGTTTTTGGGGGTCGCCAACGTTGTATCTTCCGAAAACGGGATGCGGGGCGAATTCACCCAAAGCGGGACGGAAAAAATATTCCTCATGTTTCATGATTTCGTTTTCGATTAGAAGGTGCGAGAAATTAAATATTTCGCCGCTGATATTTATCGCCAAATGCCCCAGAAACGATGTCGGGTATTTAGCCAGACGTTCATTAAAGTAAAGCTCGACAAATGGTTCTTCCGCTGCGGGCGTATCCGGCCACATGATAATGATTTCTTTTCCTGTTTCATAGTCACGCTGGGCAAGTTTGCGCGCGCAGACTTTGAAGCCGTGGAAATGCTTCAGGTATCCGTTCCAGATTTTTTCGTTTTCCAGAAATCTTTCGCCGCTTTCCCCCAGAAGGCAAGTTTTTCCACCCTCTGCGGTTAATATGCCTTTGTAGATGGTGTTTTCCATGGCGGTTAGTGCTGCGTCGGATGATTGATTATTGAAGGTACATAAAGCTCAGTTCTTTGTCTCTGCTTTTTTAATCCGCACGTTTTCTTTTTTGGCCAGCTTCGCCAGTTTTGTTCTCATTTTGTCGAAAAGCAGGCGGTTTTCGTCTAATTTGTTTTTTGCCGCTTTCAGACCTTCGCCGTCCTTCTTTTCCAGAGCATCGCGCATCGCCACAAAGGCGTCGTATTGCGCGCTTGCGGCTTCGATATAAAGCCGGTTAATATTTTCCACTTTTTTTGTTTTCGGTTTAATGCTCTCCAGCTCATCGATAAAACTTTTATAGACGGGGATGATGTCAGCCTTTAATTTATTGAAGAGCGTTTCATCGTCGATGTAATTCCCGCCGGTAAGACTGTCGTAATAATCCATTGCCTGGCGCTCCAGCTGATGGGCTCTCGGGATTTTGTTGTTGACGTAATCGATTAAATCATTCCGCACCGCGGTATCGTCCCAGAGACGCAGCAGGAAATAAGTGGCGCATACTATAATCACCGTGATTGCCGTCAATATGATTTTGCGTTTGGCTGTTTTCATAAAAACCTCAATATCTTTTTTATTTCACAAATGGTCGGATGGCGTTTGTGTATTTGCAATAATCGCAATCATCGCCCGACTCCGGCACAATATCGGTGTTGAGGCAACCAATAGCGTCGTTTACAGTTTTGTACACCCAGGAATCATCGCCCTTATAGGGAATTATTTTAATATCAAACTCCAACCGGCCACCGAACAACATCCTGCTTGCGTCGGCGTTGCAGTAAACAAAATAGCCTGTGGGAGACACGGCAAAGCCGTTTTGACGAAAAAGCCATTGATAAATTTCCATCTGACGCTTATAGCCAATTTGCCATTCGGCATCCAGGTTCACCTCTTCGGTTTTGGAAGTGGCTTTATAATCCACAATTATGTATTCACCGGCCGGGTTGACCCAGACATCATCAACGCCGCCGGTGATGATAACATTGGTGTCGGGCACTTGCCAGGTGATGCCATTACGCATGGAATCGCGCCATTCGTCGATTTTGGCGTGCGCCAGAGGAATCGCCTCAATTCCATGCTCCTTCATCAGCGGATGTGTTTGGCTTTTGGCCCGGTAGATATCGAATTCCTTTTTTAAAAGGATGTCTACAGCGGCATTCAGTGTGAAAGGATAACCCGGAGGTTGCGCGATGCCGAGTCTTCTGTCCAGATAAAAACAGCGCGGGCAGTTAATGAACAAATCCAGCTTCGATCTGCTCAGGCGAAAAGGTTTCTGAACTTTCGGGTCATAAAGATTTTTTGTCCGGCCCGGGGTGTAATATTTCGACATGATTATCCTCCGAGACATTCTCCAAAGTTACCGGTGGCTTTGTCTGTTTCAATTATCCTGCGAATTTCCACTTGCCACGGTTATTTCCTCTACGATGATTTTATGTTTTCGCCTGCGGCTGTCGCCTTGCTTTCCTCTTGTTTTTTTCAACCTGATTTTGTTCCTCCTGCTGTGAAGAGTCTCTGGTGAGCACCTTCAGTAATTCTGAGGATTGTTTTAATATTCGTGCGGCTTCGCTTTCTACCTTTTTCATTTTCTTTTCCAGGGCATCATCTCCCATCTCGGCTTCTAAGATTTCATCATCAATTTCATCGTTCACGATAAAACTCCTTCTTGTCTTGTGAAAAAAGCAACATGAATCAAAGCCCTGAACATGTTCATTTTTTTGTTGATGTATTTTTATGCATTTAAAAGAATTTTGCAAGCAAAAGGAAAAGCTTTTGCACGGCCGTTATTTGTTCCGGTCACCACATTGCATGGAGGAAGCGAACGAAATGGAGCCGCCTCTGCTGTTTACAACCCTCGCATAAACTCCGGCCGGAGCAGACGGAGATCCTTGCGTGACAATATGGCGTTTAACTGGTGCAGCACCTTTTTTTTGTCTCCGGGCATTGTGCCGCGAATCGCGTAATAATTTGACGCGTGCATGGAACTGAAAAAACAGTTGGTGAAAGTTGTATTTTCGACAATTCCTTTCAACTCTTGCAGAGATTCGAACGGTGTAATCAGTTCAAACTCGCCTTTCTTCCATTCATTATAAAGTTCCGTTCCGGGGATTAATGTTAATGTCAGAGCTCCCGCGTAGTCCGGGTCCATTTCCGTTAAAATTCTTGCTGTTTCCGCGACGTGCTCTTTGCTGCGACGGGTTCCGCCCAGTCCCAGGATAACCGTTACGGACAGCAGGATGCCGGATTCCTTTACTTTTTTTGCGGCTTCCACCATCTGGTCGTGAGTGGCGTTTTTCCGAATTCTTTTGAGCGTTTCGTCATCACCGCTTTCCACGCCCACATAAAGGATTCCCAGCTTTTGCTCTTTGAGCGCTTTTAATTCTTCTACCGAGCGCCGGAGAATATCCTCAGGTGTTGCGTAGCTGGCGATGCGTTGGATACGCGGAAATTTTTGATTAAGGTACCGCAAAGCTTCCTGCAGTTTGGGGTAGGGATAAATCAGGGCATCGCCGTCCTGAAGGAAAACTTTTTTGCCGTCCCATTCCTGCAGAATCGCGTACACAATTTCGGGTTGTCCCGGCATCCACATGCCTGTATTGACGTATAGGGACATGGCATCGATTTCCCTTTTTACATCCTCCAGGTCGCGGAGTCCGAGATTTGTCAGAGAAAACGCGCAAAAGGTGCAAGAATTATTTGAACACCCCGACGTCAGGGGCAGATAGTAGCTGGCGTGTTCGCTGGGGGGCCTGATGATTTCCGGTCTGATAAACGGCATAGTTTCACCTTCTATATAAGTAATTTTCTAATAAGGTATAAGCGTAAGTCACGCTTTGTCAAGAGGATGTCTTGCCCAAGAGGAAAATGTAAGCACGCTGGTAAATTAAACGGTACCAATTTTATCTTTGGACATATTTTTGTCCCGGCAAGGTCCTTTTTCTTTTTTTGATAGGGGCGTCACCAATTCGTCAACGTTTTGCCACACGCGGAATTGACACTGTGCTCTTTTCATATTAGGATGACGCGACAAAAAAAGGCGGGAGTAAAATGACGGAATTTAAGTCGGTAACCCCCAGAGAAGTTATAATGGGAAAGCTCAGTTATAACGGCGACCTTCTGGAAGAGTTGACCAAGGTAGCCGCCAGCCGTGGCGTTGTACTCGGACGAATCGAAGCGATAGGCGCGGTGCAGAAAGCGCGCATCGGTTTCTACAATCAGGAAACGCGCGAATACCGGTTTCTTGTGTTCGACCAGGCCCTGGAGATAGTCAAATTAGCCGGGAATATATCTCTGAAAGACGGTAAACCGTTTGTCCACGCGCATATAACGCTGGCCGATGAGTCAGGAAAATCCTATGGCGGACATCTTGCGGAAGGAACCATCGTGTTCGCGTGCGAGTTTGTTCTGGAGGTCTTTGACGGCCCGGCATTTAACCGTTGCCCGGATAAAGAAACCGGACTGACACTGTGGTCGATATAAAAGAGAACAGGTGCGATTCAGAATTGAGAGCATTTGCATCCGGACAACAACATGATAAATTCCACGGCTGGCTGACTCTTGTTGGCGTGATGCTTGCCTATGGCGGCATCTGCGGCAGCGTAACATACGCCTATGGCGTTTTTCTGCCTTCAATGAGCGAGACTTTCGGCTGGAGTCGCTCGTCTTTTTCCGGCCCCTATACTCTTTTTGTTGTTATCGGTGGTATACTGAGCCCGCTCGCGGGTTTCACCATCGCCAGATTCGGCGCGCGTAAAAATATTATCTTCTGCAATATTTTCGCGGCACTGGGTCTTTTGGGCATGTCCCGGGTGGACGAACTGTGGCATATTTACCTTTTTTTCGGTTTCATGGGCGGCTTGGGTATTGCTTTTGCCGAATACTTGCCTCTCACCACCATTATTAATAACTGGTTTGTCCGCCGGCGTTCATTTGCCATGGGACTGCTTTTTACTTCCGGCGGCATCGCCGGATTTGTTTTTCCCCCGCTTATCGGCTGGCTCATTTCCTGTGTCGGCTGGCGCGTAAGTTGGATTCTTCTTGCATTCGTGCACGTGCTTTTGGCGGCCATTCTGGCCGGTGCGTTCATCAGAAACACGCCGGAAGAACTGGGACAGATTCCGGACGGATCCGCGGAAAACATCTGGCTGGACAGGCTTACTTTTTTGTCGACGAAACAGGTTTATTCGACGCCGGTGGACTGGACGTTGGGGGAGGCCCTGCGCGCGCCGGCTTTGTGGATGCTGATTGTTTTGTTTTCCGTGATTCTTTTTGTGTTGATGCTGCTCACAACGCATCAGGTGGCCTACCTTCAGGATTTGAATTATTCACCGATAACCGCCGCTTCCGCTCTGGGGCTGATGCTCGGGGTGAGTATTATCGGCAGGATTGTCTGCGGCATTTTGGGAATGAGATTTGAGGGGCGTTACCTGGCGGCTATTTTCCTTGCGTGCATGTGCCTCGGTGTGCTTTCACTGATGAATGCTCGGGGAATCGTATTTGTTTATCTTTATTCCATCTTGACCGGTATCGGCTTTGGGGGGATTATTGTGCTTTTACCGAACATGATCGGCGCCTATTTTGGCCGCATGCATTATCCTCGGATTTCCGGCTGGACAATACCAGTGGTGACGCTCGCTGGCGCGGTAAGTCCCGTTATGGCCGGATTTTTCTATGATGCCACGGAAACGTATCTGATGCCTTTCGGTATTTCCGCCGCGCTGCTTTTTGTCTGCGTCTTTGTGGCGCTGCGGCTGCGCCCGCCGGTGAAATGAAAGCCGAATAAATGGTTCCGTTGTGAACGTCCGTTTCTCGCAGGATAATTCAAAAGCCCCCGGGTCCGGGACCGAAGCCTGTACCTATGCCGTTATTTCCTTTTATCTTTTCCGGTTCGATAATCTGAACTTTATATCGGCATTTTTCGTCTTTTAAATTTTCCCAAATATTCATTCTGTAATCTATGGGGACGGCTACATAGCCGAAAATCTGGTCGCCTGCCTTAATGACATAATTGTTGAAGTATTTATAGGTCTGCTTCTCCACCATGTCTAGTTCTTCAAGGTTTTTTATGTTTTCTTCGCGCGGGTAATCCGTGCAGATTTTTGCGTCTCCCATGATAAAAACTAATCCGGCAAGAGTCTTGTCAGGAGTGCCTTCAGGATTATACAATTTGATGATGCGCGTGAATGGTATATCCGGAATATCAGCTACTTCGTGCCTCTTGATGATGGTGCTGTGTCCGCATCCTTCCAGAAGCGGCAAAATCATCCCGGCAATGATAAAGATAAATACGACGATCTTCTGCATAATACTTGCGTTTTTCTGCGGGAAATATTTGGCTTTTTCTATTTCTTTTTCTTCTGCAAACTCGCGGCGAGTTGCCTGTTTTTTGTAAACTCCGCTGTACTGACAATGCCTTTTTTCGCTGGACTTTGTTCGGCCAGTCCCTTCATTTGCTTTACTCTTTCTTCGCTGGGCGGATGTGTGCTGAAAGCGTCAGACAGACTTTTAGAAAGGGCATCACCGGATTGTTTGGATTTCTTTTCTATTTCCAGAAGCCGTTCGTAAAACCGGCCCACCTCGTTTTTATCGTATCCGGCATTGACGGCATATTTAAACCCGATGCGGTCTGCTTCCATTTCGTCTTCACGGGAATTTACCAGAAATTTGTAATTCTGAGCCAGTAAACCGCCGCCCACCCCAACGACTCCGCCGAGCGCCGCCGCCTTTACCAGGCAAGCGGTATCGTCTTTACCGCAAATCAGCAGACCAAGGCCTAGACCAGCGGCTGCGCCCAGTACCGCGCCGCCGCCCGCGTATAGCCATGTTTTGTTGTTTTCTTTTTCCATGACGTACATTCTTTCCGCGGCGTGCCGGGCGACAACATGACCGATTTCATGCGAAATGACGCCGGCCAGTTCCGCCTCGCTGGAGGTCATGGCAATCAGCGGCATGGTGATAAAGATTGTTCCTGCGGGCATGGCGAATGCATTTACATCAACAACGTCCACCACGGCAAAGGTGTAGTTATAAGGATTGCCTTCCAGGTTATTTGCCCGGACGATTTTCATCCCGATTTTGGAAACATATTTCTGCAGCTGCTCGCTTTTGGCCGGAGGATAATCCTTAAGCATTTTTGGCAGAGCTTCCTGCGTTAGACGCTTTTCGTCAGCAACAGTAATATTTACTTCCTGCCCGACATTGGAACCCTCGCGGTAGCGAGAACTCTGTGTCGGCGCGCAGGCAGTTATGGCAAATAAAAGCAAAATGATTACGGTTATGGTTTTTTTCATAAGTCTGCTCCCCCGGTGTTCTTTAGGCAATATATTAGCGTTTTCTGCTGTTTTTTACAACTTTTATCCTTGTCTTGCCTCACAGGCGCTAATGTTATATAAAAGCAGCTCATTTCCCTGTTGGAGTTTTAATGTCAAAAAAGCTAAGCAGCCAGAAATTATTGAAAAGTAACGTGCTGGATGCCAAATTATGCACCGGTTGCGGCGCCTGCGTGAACCTTTGCCCCTATCAAACAATATATAATGACCGCACGGTTCAATTGCATTACTGCGATTTGACCAATGGCAAATGCTATGCCTACTGTCCGCGCACGCCTGCCGATTTGAGCCGCTTAAGGGAGCTTCTTTTTGACGCGGAGGATTTGACGCCGGAAATAGGTGCGGTGAAAACCTATTATTTAACCCGCGCGGTGGATCCCGAAATTCGCGCTGTTGCCCAGCACGGCGGTACGGTTACGGCGCTGATGGAACTGGCGTTAGTGGAAGGGTGGATTGATGCCGCGCTTGTTTCGTCGGATGATGAACAATATCTGTGCTATGGCACATCGGCAAGTGATAAAAGCATGCTGCGAAAAAACGCAGGTGTTAAATTCATTGTCTCGCCGATGGCGGCGGCTTTTAATCAGTTTGTCCGGCAGGAAAACGGGAATGCCGGTGTCGTGGCCACGCCCTGTCAGGCGCTGGCTTTGGCCAAAATGAAATTAAACAGAGATAAAGAAGAGGCGCCAAAAATTAATCACTTGCAGTTTGTTATTGGCCTTTATTGCGGCTGGGTGTTATCCGCGGAAAAATTTTCCGCGCTGTTGGCGGAAAAAAGCGTAAAGCGGGAGGAGATAAAGCGCATGGATATTCCCGCGGGGAAAAACATTCTGGAACTCTACACGCGAAGGGGCGTTAAAGAAATTCCGTTTGACGAGGCGCAGGTCTGCATCCGCGAAGCATGTAATTATTGCACGGACAGCACAGCGGAATATGCTGACGTGTCCGTCGGGGCGGCGCGCTTCGCCGGTACAGTTGACGAGCAGCGCGGCTGGAATCAGTTGATTGTCCGCACGCAAAAGGGCAGGGAATTGGTTGATCTGGCGGTAAAACGCGGCGTATTGGAGATAAAGGAAACGCCCGTGGAAAGCTTGCGGCAGCTTAAAGTCGCGGCAATGGATAAAAAGAAAAACGCGCTGAAAAATATCGTGCGTAAAAGCGGTTCGGCAAAAAATCTTTTGTATCTGGATAGCCGCGACGCAATGGTGAGGAAAATTTTAAAAGCAGGTTGAAAGAATGAACAAATTATTGTCGGCGGCCAATAAAGAAGTTTTATTCATGGGCAACGAGGCCATCGCGCGCGGCGCGCTGGAAGCGGGCGTGAATGTCGCCGCCGCTTATCCGGGCACGCCTTCGTCGGAAGTTATCGAAAATCTCGCTTCCGTGGCCAGACAAAGAAATCTTTACGTGGAGTGGTCCGCCAACGAAAAAGTGGCAGTGGAAGTGGCCGCCGCCGCTTCCTTTGCCGGCCTGCGCTCAATGTGCGTGATGAAGCAAAACGGCGTCAACGTGGCTTCCGATTTTCTCCTGCACCTGACGGCATCCGGCACGCGCGGCGGAATTGTTTTGGTGAGCTGCGAAGACCCGGGTGCTCTCTCCAGCGTCAACGAAGGAGAATCGCGTTATTTCGCCCGAATGCTGGAGATGCCCCTGCTGGAGCCCGCCGATTTTCAGGAGGCCAAGGATTTGACCAAATGGGCATTTGAGCTTTCCGAAAAAGTACATAACATCGTCATGCTGCGCTCGGTCACGCGCATGTCGCACGCAAGCGGCAACGTCATCTGCGGCAAAATGCCCACTAAAATTCCCCGGGCGCGTTTTGTTTATGACGGGCCGTTGACGGATCCGCTCAAAGGTCCGGTAATCAGCACGCCGGTGGGCGTCAAACACAAACTCCAGCAGGAAAAATTAAAAAAAGCCGGAGAGCTTTTTGAAAAAAGTCCTTTCAACAAATATATCGGACCACCAAAACCGCAGATTCTGATCATTACCAGCAGCGCCTGTTTCCTTTACAGCAGGGAAGCAGTGAGCATGTTGAGTCTGCAAAAACGTGTGGGCATACTGAAACTCAGCTGCACCTGGCCGCTGCCGGAAAAACTGCTGAAAAAATATCTGCGCCTGGCCAGTAAAATAATGGTGGTGGAAGAAGTGCTGCCGTTTATGGAAGAAAATATCAAGGTGCTGGCGGCGAGTTATCCCAGAGAAATCGGCGCTAAAACTTTTCACGGAAAGATCGACGGCACTTTCCCCTCCGTGGGCGAGCTCAATCCCGATATGGTGGCGCAGGAGCTGGCCAAAATCATGAAAGTTAAATATAAAACTCTGCCCGCATCTTACGCGCGGGAGCTGCAAAGAGTCGCCGCAGTGATTCCGCCGCGCGAGCAGACTTTCTGTCCCGGCTGTCCGCACCGCGCGTCTTTCTGGGATATCAATACGGCGCTCAAACTCGACGGGCGTGAGGGTTTTGTTTGCGGCGATATAGGTTGCTACGCGATGGCGGCGCTTTTTCCCGCCATCGGATTTCATACCGTGCGCACGCTCCATTCCATGGGTTCAGGCACGGGGCTGGCCAGCGGTTTTGCCAAGCTGGATATGTTCGGTTTTGATAAGCCCGTGCTTTCCGTCTGCGGCGATTCCACTTTTTATCATGCTGTTCTTCCCGCTCTTATTAACGCGCGGCATCATCAGGCGGATATTACTTTTGTCGTTATGGATAACGCGGGAACGGCGATGACCGGTTTTCAGCCGCATCCGGGGCTGACGCTGAGCGCCACGGGCGAAACAGTTCCCGCCGTGGATATCGGCAAAATCTGCGCGGCCATCGGGGCCAAAGTTGAAACAAGCGACCCGTTTGACTTGGAGGCGACAACGAAAAAACTCAACTCGTTTCTCGAGAAAAAAGGCAATCTGAAAGTTTTGATTCTGAAGCAGGTCTGCGCGCTAAGTCCCGAGAAAAAAGGCAAAAAACAATACGAAGTAAAGGTGAACGAAGAATTATGTTTGGGCGATGAATGTGGCTGTAACCGTTTGTGCACGAGAATCTTTCGCTGTCCCGCGCTCACCTGGGATAAAGCAAAAAGAAAAGCCGTGGTGGATGAAGTAATTTGCGCCGGCTGCGGCTTCTGCGCCGTAATCTGCCCGCAAAAAGCGATTATAAAAACGGAGGTGGCTGTAAGGTGAAAATTTTTTTGGTCAAAGACCCGATGAATATTATTATAACCGGCGTCGGCGGGCAGGGCAATGTCATGGCTTCGCGTGTTTTGGCGGGCATGCTGGTGGCAAAAGGTTTTTACGTGACCATCGGGGAGACTTTTGGCATGTCGCAGCGCGGCGGCTCGGTAATGAGTCATCTGCGCGTTTCCCAAAAATCAGCCTGGAGTCCGCAGATTCCCTTTGGTCAGGCGGATATTGTTATGGCATTGGAGCCGTCCGAAGCACTGCGTGTTTTATCGCGTTGGGGCAATCCCGGTGTTGCGGTTCTGTCCAACAGCCGCGTGGTATATCCCATCGGGGTGATTACTGGTGATTACGATTATCCCCATGAACAAAAAATAAAAAGCATTTTTAAAAAACTTACGGCGAAAAGCTGGATGATTGACGCGACATCCGTCGCGATGGGAATGGGGAATTCGGTTTTGAGCAATATTGTGATGATTGGTGCGTTGGCGCAAACGGAGTTACTGCCGATTGACCGGCACGCTTTCGAGGGGGAGATAAACAAAAGCGTTGCCGCGGATAAACGCAGCGTAAATCTCGCGGCTTTTGACGCGGGCGCGAAAATGATTTAAACTGTCATTGACGTGTACGGGTTAGAATATATATTAGAATCCCGAAGTAAATTTAGAGGTGAGGAGATGAAAAATATTTATTCGGCAGTAAGAGTAACTGATAAAGTTTACTGGGTGGGCGCCATTGACTGGGGGATTCGCGATTTTCATGGCTATACCACACCGCAGGGTAGCACCTACAACGCGTATCTGATTATGGCGGATGAAGTCACGCTGATTGATGCCGTTAAAGCGCCGTTTAAAGAAGAAATGCTCTCCCGTATAAAATCCGTTATTGACCCTTCGCAGATAAAGTACATCGTTTCCAACCACTCCGAAATGGATCACAGCGGGTGCCTAATAGAAGTAGTCGACTTGATTAAGCCACGGAAAGTTTTTGCGTCCGCCATCGGCGTGAAAACGCTCAAGGAATTGTATCATGGTCAACAGGAAATCATTCCGGTCAAGGACGGAGAAACATTGAGCCTGGGCAACATGAATCTGACTTTTATGGAAACACGCATGATTCACTGGCCGGATTCCATGTTCACTTATCTGGCCGAAGAAGAGCTGTTGTTTTCTCAGGATGCTTTCGGCATGCATCTGGCCACGCTGGAGCGCTTTGACGATGAACTTCCTCAGTCCCTGCTGGAATACGAAGCGGCCACATATTATGCCAACATCGTATTGCCTTATTCGGCTATAGTACTCAAAACGCTAGGAAAAGTGACGGCAACAAACTGGAAGATAAAAATTATTGCTCCTGACCACGGACCCATCTGGCGCAAACAGCTCGGATGGATTATTGACCTTTATAAAAAGTGGGCGGCGCAAAAACCGACGAATAAAGCCGTTGTGCTTTATGCCACAATGTGGCATTCCACGGAAAAAATGGCCAGAGCAATCAGCGAATCTCTGGCGGAAGCGGGAGTAAAGGTCGGTCTTGTTTCCATGAATGATTTTCATCGCAGTCAGGCGGCTTATGAGGTACTGGATGCCGGCGCGCTGATTCTCGGTTCGCCCACGCTCAACAACAATATGCTGCCGCAAATGGCTGACGTGACAACCTATCTCAGAGGACTGAAACCGGCCAATCTTATCGGAGCGGCTTTTGGTTCTTTTGGCTGGAGCGGCGAAGGCGTCAGGGATCTGGAAGCGGTTTTGAAAGAAATGAAAGTGGAAATAGCGGCGCCGTCTGTATCTGTGCGCAACGCTCCCAATGAAGGCGCGTTGCAGATATGTTATGATTTGGGCAAAACAATAGCGGCGGAGTTGAAAAAGAGACTGAGTGCTAACTGAGAAAAAAATCAGGAGGAAGAAATGAAGAAGTATATTTGCGGAATATGTGGTTATGTTTATGATCCGGATAAGGGCGATCCGGACGGAGGCATAGCGCGCGGTACGGCGTTTGAGGATTTGCCCGATGATTGGGCTTGTCCGGTGTGCGGCGCGTCCAAGGATGAATTTGCGCCGGAATAGCATATAATTTGGTTAATAAAAATTATTAGGAGATACGCGCATGGACGAAAATATTCGTAGTGCCCTGAATATGGCGTATGTGGGCGAAGCCAAGGCGGCTCTTCGCCTGAAAGTGTACGCGCAGAAAGCTGAGGCCGAAGGATATAAACAGATGGCCAAGCTCTTTAACGTGATTGCCTGTTCGGAAGAAATTCACGGCGCGCGCGCTTTGCGCGTGCTCAAAGAAATTAAAAGCACCGAAGAAAACCTGGCAGAAAGTTTTGAATCGGAAAAGCAGGTGGCGGAAGTAGCCTATGACAAGTTTGTAAAGCTCGCGGAAGCGGCGGGCGAGAAAGAAGCGGTTGTTCATTTCAGTCAGAGCAGGGATGTGGAGGAAACGCACGCCAAACTTTACAAGCAGGCCATGTCGCACTTCATGGAAGAAAGGGAAACGGATTATTACGTGTGTAAGATTTGCGGATATGTTGCCGATGGAGTGTTGCCTGACGAATGCCCGGTGTGCGGCGCGAAAAAGGAACAGTTTGTACCTTTTGATAAATAGGCGGGATCTGTTTTACGGCGAGGTTAATTTTTGGAGTAAAAGATGAATCTCCGACGGACGATAACAATTATTATGGCGATGATTCTTTTTTTCCCGCCGGGAATCAGTTTCGGACAAGAGGAAAAGCCTCTTTGGGAACTGGGCATGGGTGTGGGGTTGCTTTACATGCCTGACTACCGTGGCTCCGATGAAAGCAGATTTTACGCTCTCCCTTACCCGTATTTTGTTTACCGCGGCGATATCATAAAGGTGGACAGGCAAAAAATTTCCGGAAAGGTTTTTAAAACCGACCGTATTCTGCTGGATGTGAGCATTTATGGTTCTGTTCCGGTCAAAAGCAGCAAAAACTCTGCACGCACCTTTATGGAGGATTTGGATGCGACGTTTGAAGTGGGCCCGGCCTTGGATATCACTCTGCTGGAGAGTCGTCAAAAACAATATAGTTTGAAGCTGCTTTTGCCCGTGCGCGCTGTTTTTTCCACGGATTTTGAATCCGTTGCCCACGAAGGCTGGGTGATCAGCCCGCGTCTTAATTTTGAGAAAAGGGACATTATTCCCAACACCGGCCTGCGTTTGGGGGTTTCGTTGGGCCCTATGTTTGCCGACGGAGGTTATCACGATTATTACTACACGGTGGAACCTGTTTATGCACTGCCGTGGCGTCTGGCTTATGACGCGGGCGGAGGGTACAGCGGCACAATTCTCACCGTTGGATTGAGTAAATCCTACAGGCAGTTCAAGTTTAATGCTTTTGTCAGTGCCGACTTTCTCGACGGAGCGGTGTTCGAGAACAGTCCGCTGATGAAAACTCAGACATCCATCATGAGCGGCGTCAGCGTTTCCTGGGTGTTTCTAAAATCTAAAGATACAGTCAACGCCGATTAAGTAAAAACAAAGGGATAATTGCAGGAATTCAGGAGTGGACAAACGATGTTAATCATAACGCGCTGGCTTATCATTACCGCGGCTATTTTACTGGCTTCCTGGGTGGTGCCCGGCATAACGGTTGAATCCGTTTTTACAGCGATATTTGCCGCCGCCATTCTGGGACTAATTAATGTCTTCATCAAACCGGTGCTGATTATTTTTACCCTTCCCCTGAATATACTAACGCTGGGTATATTCACTTTCTTCATCAACGCTTTTTTGCTGCAACTGGTCGCATATATGATTAGCGGCTTCGAAGTTAAGGGGTTTCTTGCCGCTTTTCTCGGCGCTCTGATTATCAGTCTTGTCAGCTGGCTGGCGAATCATTTTATCGTGCATCACAAAGTTGAAAAACCGCAAAATCCGGATTATATCGACATGAAAAAAGGAGATGACGACAAATGGCGCCAGCCGTAGAGCTGAATCTCACTCCAGCGATGAAACAGTATGTGGAAATCAAACAGAAATATCCCGACTGCATCTTGCTTTACCGCATGGGCGATTTTTATGAATTGTTTTTCGAAGACGCGCAAACCGTCGCGCCCATCCTGGAAATCACCCTGACTTCGCGCAACAAAGGAAAAGAGGACAGCGTGCCGCTTTGCGGCTTTCCCTATCACGCTGCCGCTTCTTATATCGCCAAGCTTGTTGAGAAGGGATTTAAAGTGGCGGTATGCGAACAGGTGGAAGATCCGAAACTGGCCAAGGGAATTGTCAAGCGGGAAGTCATCAGGGTGATTACTCCCGGTCTTGTTCTGGAAGAGGAAAATCTTGCCGTCGGGGAAAGCAACTATCTGGCCGGCATCTGTATTGATAAAAACGGATTCGGTCTTGCCTTCCTGGATATTTCCACCGGAGAATTTCAGGTGAGCGAGTTTTCCGACAGCGATTCGCTTCTTCTGGCCTGCGCAGGTCTGGAGTTCAAAGAATTAATCCTGCCTTTTGCCTTCCCCGATAAATTACTCGTGGAAACATTAAAAGAACGGATGCCGGCGGGAACGATTAATTTTCAGGCAAATGAATATTTCACGCCGCAGAGTGCCGGCCCCGTTTTAGACGATGATTTTTCCGACATTCTGGAAGAAGCGGGTCTGAAGGAAAAACCGGCGTCCCTCCGGGCGGCGGCGGCGATTTTGCGCTATGTGGATGAGACACAGAAAATCCGCCCACAGCATATTAACAAAATTAAATGGTACAGGCCGGAAAATTATCTCATTCTTGACGAAACAGCCCGGCGCAATCTGGAGTTGTTTGTGACGATTCAGGATAACACGAGGGCCGGTGCTCTTTTTTCTCTCCTCAATGAAACGCTCACGCCGATGGGTGCTAGGCGCCTGCGCTGGTGGTTAAATTATCCGCTGGTGGATGTGGAGAAAATTCGTTCGCGCCTGGGGGCGGTGGCTGAGATTAAAGAAAATTATATCGCGCGGCTAAACCTGCGCAAAGCTTTTTCTGAAATTTACGACCTGGAAAGGCTTGCCGGTCGTGTGGCTTTGAAGCTGTCCACTCCGCGCGATCTGGTTGCCCTGAAGACATCACTGGCCGGTATTCCCAAAATAAAAAGCATGCTGGATGATTTTACGGCGCCGCTGCTTCGCGATTTACGAGAAGGCCTGCAGGAAATGCCGAATGTGGTGGATTTAATTGGGCGGGCAATTACTGAGAATCCCCCACCGCGCACACAGGAGGGAGGTTTTATTGCTGCTGGTTACGACGAAGAGCTCGATAAGTTAAGATCGATCAGCCGTGACGGCAAAAAATGGATTGCCGCGCTGGAAAGCACCGAAAGGCAAAAAACAGGAATAAATTCTCTGAAGGTTGGATTTAACAATGTTTTCGGTTATTATATTGAGATTACCAAAGCCAACGCGCATCTGGTTCCTGAGTCCTATATAAGAAAGCAGACGCTGGTCAACGCGGAGCGTTACATCAATCAGGAATTGAAAGAGTTCGAGCAGACCGTGCTCAACGCCGAAGAAAAAATAAATCAGCGGGAGCAGGAGCTTTTTGTTTCTTTGCGAGAAAAAATCGGTGAGTATATAGGCGAAATCCAAAAAAATTCATCACTGCTCGCGGATTTTGACGCCTTGGGCGCACTGGCCGAGGTTGCCGAAAAATACCGCTATGTTTGTCCAGAAATCACCGATGACGATGTTATAGAAATCAAAGATGGACGCCATCCCATGGTGGAGGGGTCGTTGAAGAAGGAAAGCTTTGTGCCCAATGACACGCTTTTGGACTTGCAGGAAAACAGGTTGCTTATCATTACGGGGCCGAACATGGCCGGTAAATCCACCTACATCCGGCAGGTCGCGCTGATTGTGTTGATGGCGCAGATGGGCAGTTTTGTGCCGGCTGCCCGTGCGAAAATTGGCGTGGCGGATAAAATCTTCACGCGCATCGGCGCCTCTGACAGTCTGGTCAAAGGCCAGAGTACATTTATGGTGGAAATGACGGAAACCGCGCAGATTCTCAAGAATGCCACGTCGCGGTCGCTGGTGATCATTGATGAAGTGGGAAGGGGAACTTCCACGTTCGATGGCTTGAGCATCGCCTGGGCGGTGGCCGAACATATCCACGATTTGCACCAGACGGGAGTGCGCTCCTTGTTTGCCACTCACTATCATCAGTTGACGGATCTGACGGCGACGAAAAACGGCGTGAAAAATTATAACATCGCCGTGAAAGAATGGGGCGAAAAAATTATTTTTCTGCGCAAGATTATGGAAGGCGGTACCAGCCGCAGTTACGGTATCGAAGTGGCGCGCATCGCCGGCGTGCCACGGGAAGTCATCAGGCGCGCCAAGGAAATCCTGCGCAATCTGGAAAAAGGAGAGTTTGATGAAATCGGCATGCCCCGCATAGCGCGCGGCGCGGCGGGAGGGAAAATAATTAACCCGCAAATGAGTTTGTTTGTGGAAAAAGAAGACGAGGTTATCGCCGAACTAAAAAATATCGATATAACCTCAATGTCACCACTGGAAGCGCTCAACAAATTGAACGAGTTAAAAAATAAAATAAAAGATTAAAAAATTCATTATTTTCTTAATTTTTTTCCAAGATTTCTTGCCCAGTCATTTATTTCCCGCCAGTCGCGCATATCTCCCTCCGGCGTGCCAATGAAATTTTTAACGACAAAGGCATCAACGGAGCTGAGCTTGGAGTAATCCAGCTTTCCGGCAAATAAACCGATATCCACAAAAGCTATTTCTGTCCGCAGCGGTGCCAGATAAGAGGCAGCCTTTTCGCGATTTTCCTGATTATTTTCTCTTAAAATCATGCAGACAATGAAGCAGGCGACGGTGATTTTCTCCAGTTCGCTTTTGTTGGTTTCAATAAAATTTGTAATCTCCGGCAGCACGGCGCCGCGTCTGATGGCGCTTCCTAAAACAATCGCCTGATAGCCGCTAAAACCGCGAATTTTTTTTATGGGCTTCACGTCAACCGCTGCCCCGTCTTCGGCCAGTTTTTTTCCTATTGCCCGGGCGACTTCGGCAGTGGAACCGGCGCGCGTGGCGTAGGCGACAAGTATTTTCGGACCTGCTGGATTCTCTTTGCCATAGGAGATTTCTGGCAATTCAATGTCCGCACAGTGGCAGGGCGCGGGTAAAAGGGACACGGGCGTAGCAAGCGAAAGCAGAAAAACGCAAATCAATAAAGCAGGCCGCGTTTTCTGGGAAATTTTATCTGTCCGAAGCGAAAATGTTGTCATGGCAATGAATTATAGACTATTTTTTAATTAATGTAAAAACCGGAAGAGCGGGAGCTCTCCCGGTTTTTAAAAGAAGGTGGGGGAGGGGAAGAATGGCTTAATTTAGTAACACATTCCCGGCCCAGAACCGCCGCCCGGACCTCTCATGCCGCCCCGCGGACCGAATCCCGGTTTTCTACACCAGCCGTAAGCAGCCAGCTTTTCTTTCTGCTCGGCAGTCAGAACCTTGTTGACTTCCAAGCGAAACGTGGTCCGTTTATCTTCCAACTGGTCGCGCAGAGTCCTGACTTCTTTTTGCTTGGCGTTGATTTTGTTTTTATCCGGGTCTGTTTGCAACCACAGCCGGCGCAGTTCCACGGATTTGTCAAACATCTTTTCTCTGATCGGTCTTACCTCTTTGTCGTGCGCTAATTGCAGAGCTTCAAGTTTGGTTTTTTGTTCATCGGTAAGATTTAGCTGGCTGAAGCTCGCATCGCGGCAGTAGCCATATCCTCGGTAATCAGGATTTCCATATCCCATACCAGGGCCTTTGTCTTCGCGTGGTCCAAAAGCAAATACGGGTATTGTTAAGAGCAGGCTCAACCCGATGGCTGTTAATGTTAATGCTAGCTTTTTCATAATGAATCTCCTTTAAATTGTTTCTTGTCTTATCCGACTTGTTAGTGAGCAAATGATATGCCAAAAATACTATTTCTTATAAGTAATCGTAATTATAAGGTATATTAAAATATAGGTTGAATTAATCAAAGCTATATGGATAATATGTATCCAGTAAAAATATTCAAGCGGATAATATTTATCCGGCAATAAAAAAGTTAGAAGATATTTATGAATAAAAGCAGAAAAAAGGCCATTTTTGATATTTCTCTTTGGGTGGTCATAAGCGCGGTCGCGGTTTTAGTTGTCATTGCTGTTGCTATGACCAGAGCGCATTTCCAGCAGCAGGAAGCAAGTGCCGTGGAAATTTTTGTAGAAAAAGGTGAAACGCTGATTCGTTCATTTGAGGCGGGACTGCAAGACGCGGCTGATGAAAAAAGCCGCGTCTTTAATATGCAAAAGTTGCTCATCGCCACAGCCCAACAACCGGACATCGATTATATAATTATTACCGAAAATAGGGGAAACATCATCGCGGATAGCGACCCATCGATGGTGGGACAGAAATACGGCTTGGATTTGGATATTAGGGAAATCGCACAAAGCAGAGAAGTTAGGTGGCGACAGGCAGCAAACCCGGAGGGTGCAAATACGTTTGAAGTATATCGCGGATTTTTCCCCCTTTTCCTTGATTCTCCGGATGCAAAAAACGACCCGGAAAAAAAGCGGGAAAATTTAGTGGTCTACGTGGGCTTTAACATGGATAAGATTGAAAAAGCCGCCGCCGCTGATACACGCAACACGATTATAAGGATAATCGTTCTTTTGCTTGTTGGTTCTTCGGCTATCATCTCTCTTTTTTTTGTTCAGGCCTATCGCCTAACACGCAGCACGCTTTCCCGCATGCGGGCATTTTCCGAAACTTTGGTCAAAAACATGCCCATCGGCCTTATTGCTTTAGATGACGCGGGAAAAGTAATCAGCTGTAACGAAAAAGCGCAGGACATTCTTCGTTTGTTTTGTCCTGATGAATTGGGGGGGGAAGATAAGGCGGCCCTTCCCGTTCCCTTGCAAGACTTATTGGCTGAGTTACCCGAAAAAGGCGGCTTGCTGGAACGTGATGTCGAAGTCATCACGTCGCGGGACGAGAAGCGCAAATGGGAAACAGTTGCCGCGGAGTTTACCGACGAGGAATCTTCTGCCGGCAAAATTCTGCTGATACGTGACGTTACCCAAATCCGCGAATTGGAGCAAGAAGTAGCCAGAAGCCGGCATCTGACTTCTATCAGCTCCCTGGCTGCCGGTGTGGCGCATGAAATAAGGAATCCCCTCAGTTCCATTAAAGGATTCGCCGTCTATTTGAAGGACAGGCTGCAATCGGACAGTGAAGATAAAAAGACGGCGGATATCATCGTGGCGGAGGTGGAAAGATTAAACCGTGTCATCACGCAGCTTATTGAGTTTGCCCGCCCCCTGGAATTGAAAAAGGAAAAAACGCGCGTTTCGGATTTGGTCGGTCACGCGATAAAATTAATTGAAGCCGAAGCGCATAAAAGCAATGTCGAGATAAACATTAATATGGCAAAACAAGAGCCGGCTGTGGAAGTTGATGCCGATAAAATCAAGCAGGTTCTGCTTAATATTTTTTTAAATGCTTTGGCGGCGATGAAAAACGGTGGCCGGCTGGACATTTCACTCGGGCAGGAAAAAGACGGTCTTTGCGTCGTAATAGTCGATACGGGCATTGGTATCGCAGAGGCGGATCTCCCCCGCGTTTACGATCCTTATTTCACTTCCAAACCGGCGGGAACAGGGTTGGGGCTGGCGGTAGTGCAAAAAATAATGGAGGCGCACGGGGGAAGGATTGCCGTGGAAAGCTCCAAAGGGCGGGGGACACAAGTTTCCTTGCTTTTCCCGCTGTGAGCAGATGAAAAACAGGTGCAAAAATGAAAACTAAACAGACAATAATGGTTGTGGATGACGACTCCGCTCACCGGCTAATGCTCAAAAAACTGTTGGGCGGTTGGGGTTATGATGTTGCGGAAGCCGATGACGGAGCGGCGGCGATTGAGGATGTGCGCCGGCAGTTATTTGACCTGATTTTGATGGATATACGCATGCTCAATATTTCCGGCATTGAAGCGCTCGAGCAAATAAAAATGATTAATCCGGCTATTCCGGTGATTATCATGACTGCTTATGCCTCCGTGGAGACGGCGGTTAGCGCACTGAAGAAAGGCGCATATGATTATCTAACCAAACCACTGGATTTTGACGAGCTAAAAATTACGATCGAACGCGCCACCGAACACAACCGGCTCAAAAAAGAAAACGAATACCTGAAAAGCAGGCTAGGGGAACAGTTTGACCGGCAAAATCTTATTGGTCGCAGCCAGTCAATGGTGAAACTTCTGGAAACAGTGGCGCAGGTTGCTCCCGCGGAAGCCACGGTTTTAATTTCCGGGGAATCGGGTACGGGCAAGGAAATGATCGCCAATGCCATTCATTTCAACAGCGCGCGCAGGGAAGCGCCGTTTGTCAAAATCAACTGCGCGGCACTGACGGAAACACTGTTGGAATCGGAACTTTTTGGCCATGAAAAGGGCGCGTTCACCGGTGCAGAACGCCGGCGCGAAGGAAAATTTGTTCAAGCGCACGGCGGCAGCCTGTTTCTTGATGAAGTAAGCGAAATGTCCAAGGCGATGCAGGTAAAACTTCTGCGCGTCTTGCAGGAAAGGGAAGTGACCAGGGTGGGCGGCGCGGAGGTGATTAAGGTTGACGTGCGTGTTATTGCCGCTTCCAATAAAAATTTAAAAGAAGAGATTCAGAAAGGAAATTTCCGGGAGGATTTATTTTACCGGCTCAATGTCGTTTCTCTGCATGTGCCGCCGTTGCGCGAAAGAAAAGAGGATATTCCTATGCTGGCGCAGCATTTTCTGAAACATTTTTCCAAACGCAATAACAAAAACATTCAGGGATACACTCCGCGCGCGATGCAGAAAATTATGGCGTATAGCTGGCCGGGAAATATTCGCGAATTAATGAATGCCGTGGAAAGAGCGGTGGTTCTGGCACACGCTGATTTTCTTGATGCCGCAGAAATTGCGCTGATTATGGAAGACAGCGCTTCTTCCGTGGGCGCGGCGGAGTCTGATCGGCCGCCGCAGAATCTATCTTTGGAAGATGTGGAGAAGAAAAGCATTCTTGGAGCTCTTGACGCCTGCGGCGGCAACAAAAGCGAAGCGGCGCGCCGTCTGGGAATAACCCGCAAAACGCTGCGTGCCAAACTGCAGAAATACCAAGCGGAAGGCTGATATTTAAATATTTTCAGCCAGCCAGTCGCCTATCTCACAGGTTGTCATACCCATCTTACCCGCATCTAGGCTTTTAATTTTGCCGCTCTCCAGAAGTCTTATTACGGCATTTTCCACTCTTTTCCCGGCCCTGTCTTCTCCGAGCGTTTCCAGCATCATGCCGCCGGCGCAGATTGCCGCGAGTGGATTAATCACGTTCTTTCCCGTGTATTTGGGTGCCGAGCCGCCGATGGGTTCGAACATGGAAACGCCTTCGGGGTTGATATTGCCGCCTGCGGCGATGCCCATGCCGCCCTGAATCATTGCGCCCAGATCGGTGATAATATCGCCGAACATGTTGTCCGTGACGATTACGTCGAACCATTCGGGATTTTTCACCATCCACATGCAGGTGGCATCCACGTGTGCGTAGTCTGTTTTGATATCCGGATAATCTTTGGCGACTTCATAAAATGTGCGTTCCCAGAGGTCGAAGCCGTAAGTCAAAACATTGGTTTTGCCGCACAGTGTGAGTTTTTTTGCCTTGTTACGTTTTTGCGCGTATTTAAAGGCGTAGCGCAGGCAGCGTTCCACGCCTTTTCTTGTATTAATGGATTCCTGCGTGGCGACTTCATCAGGCGTGCCTTTTTTCAGAACGCCGCCCGCGCCGGTATACAATCCTTCCGTATTTTCCCGGACGACGACAAAATCGATGTCCTTTGGCCCCTTATCTTTGAGTGGACAGGGAACGTTAGGATACAGTTTCACCGGTCGCAGATTGATATATTGATCAAGTTCGAAGCGCAGGCGCAAAAGCAGTCCTTTTTCCAAAATGCCCGGTTTGACATCGGGATGGCCGATAGCGCCCAGATAAATAGCGTTGGATTTTTTTAGCTCTTCCAGAACGGAATCCGGCAGAATCTCGCCGGTTTTTTTGTAGCGCTCGCCGCCCAGGTCATAATTGACTAAATCGTATTTGATGGATTCAGCCGCGGCAACGGCTTTAACAACTTTTAATCCTTCAGCGATAACTTCCGGCCCTGTTCCGTCTCCGGGAATAACGGCGATTTTGTAAGATTTTGAAGAACTCACGCTTACCTCCTGCGAAAAATGTTGGTCGTGAAAAAAATGAAAAAAGGCGCCCAATGTTCAAAGTGTGGATTTTATTAGCTCAATGTACCTGTGAAGTCAACGTTAAAACACAAAAGCAGATATTTTATTTTGGCGGGGAAAAGCAGGAATTAGTTTTGAACTTAAAAAAGTGGAAAATTGTCGCCGAAAAAATTTTAATATAAAAATTAATTGTTTATGTAAAGCGAGACAAAATAATCACCGCGGAAAATGTCTTAATATTTGCATGAAAACGCAAAGAATGATAATTAATAAAGATACGGGGTTTATGCCACGGGAAAAAATCAAGTGCCGTTAGAAAAATTTGGCACATTTTTCATAAATTGCGGAGGTTAGTATGGAAGAAAGTATTAACGATTATACCCGAAACATCATCGATTTAAGACGGCACATGTGGCTGGCCGGTGTGGAGCAGGAATTGCGCCGGCTTATCTGGCAGATTGCCGTCGTCGGAAAATATATCTCGGCAAAAATTCATGAAGCAAACCGCAAACTGGCCGGTTCAAAAAATATCTACGGTGAAGACCAGCTTTCGCTGGACCGCGCTACCGATGAAATAATGAAAAACCAGCTTCAGTATTCCGGCTTCGTGCGGGAATACGCCTCGGAAGAGCTCCGGGAAATCGTCAAAATAGGTTCGGGCGGTGAAAAATATATAGTGACGGCTGACCCGCTGGACGGTTCCTCGCTGGTGGAAACAAATCTGGCCATTGGCACGATTATCGGTATTCATAAAGAATCAATTCTGGATGTAGGCAGGAACACGATGGTGGCGGCGCTTTATATCAACTACGGTCCATTGATTACGATGATTTATTCCGCGGGTAAGGGTGCGCATGAATTTGTTCTGAATCGTGAGGGCGAATATGTCCTGGCGCAAGAAAACATTAAGATGAAGGAAAAAGGGTCTATCTTTTCGCCCGGCGGTTTGCGTCGGGATTGGATACCTCAGCATCAGAAATTTATCGAGCAGCTGGAAGAAGAGGGGTATAAGCTGCGTTACAGCGGCGGTTTTGTTCCCGACATCAACCAGGTGCTGATAAAAAGGGGCGGCTTGTTTACCTATCCGGCACTGCAGAAAGCGCCTGCGGGTAAATTAAGGTTGTTGTTTGAATTACAGCCCATGGCTTTTATTATGGAACAGGCTGGCGGCATGGCTACGGACGGCAAAGAGGACATCCTTTCTTTAAAAGTAGATAATATCAATAAATGTTCACCAATTTACATCGGCAGCCGTACGGAAGTGGAGATGGCCAAACAATTTCTGGCGTAATTTTTACTACAGCTTTCATTTTAAGTCACCTTTGAGCAGATAGTGGCATACCGTTAAAGCAGGATTCTTGTTTATGTTATGTGAAAGTGAACCGGTCAGAATAACAAGCAACTTTTATCGTCTGGGGCCCGTTGCCATTCCTTCGTTTTTACTGGACGGCGAACACCCCGTAATGTTTGATGCGGGCCTATATATTTTAGGCGAGCATTATTGGCGGGATATCCGCCGCCTGATGGGAGAAAGGAGGCCGGAGTATCTTTTTTTAAGTCATGTGCATTTTGACCACTGTGGCGCGGCCGGATTTCTCAAAAGGGTCATGCCGGAGTTGAAAATAGCCGCTTCCGGCGAAGCAGACGAAATATTAAAAAAGCCCTCTGCGGTTCAATTGATAAAAAAGTTCAATGCTTTTGCTCTGGACGGCAAGGCTTATTTTGAGCCTTTTTTTATTGACCACGTCCTTGCTGGCGGCGATGCGATGCAGGTGTCAAAAGATCTCACTGTGCAGATAATAAAAACTCCCGGACATACCAGAGATATGCTGAGTTTTTACATACCTGAACAAAAAATATTGTTGCCGTCTGAAGCAATCGGCGTTTCCGGATTGGGCGATTACATTTTCAGCGAATTTTTGACGGACTATCAAGTTTATCTGAATTCGCTGAAAAAACTGGCCGACTACGATGTAGAAGTTCTGGCGCTTGCGCATGGCGCTTATTGTACGGGAGATGAAGCCAGAGCTTATATGCGGCGGGCCATTGAATATACACTTAGGTTTCGTGAAAAAATAGAGGGCCTGCTGAAAATGTACGGCGATGATTATGAAAAGATTACTTCCGTAATCAAAAAAGAAGAATACGATCCCATTGAAGGTGATAAACAATCCGAGGAAGCGTATTTGATTAATTTGCGGGCGAAAATCAACGCGGTTAAAAAGATTTTGAACTAAAAAACATGCCCCACTTTCCACGGCAGATGTAGAAGAAACAAGTATACATTTTAAAGAAAAGGAGCACGTATGATTTTTAAAAACAAAGAGCAATTGAAAGAAAAATGCGAAAAGATAATAAAATTGGATGGTCAGGATGTTGCTATTTTAGATGAGGCAAAATTTAAAAGTAAGCTGATTGATGATTTAATTTATACAAAAGTATTCAGCGCGGATAAAGCAACGCAGGAGGCGGCCTGCTGGTTGATTCGTCGTGCGGCTCGTGAACTGGGAATTTTTTCCGCTACGATTCAGCCGATTTATGAAGCTATGGGGCGCAAAGAGGTACAGGGATTTACTGTTCCGGCAATCAACATCCGGGCGATAACTTATGACGTGGCTCAGGCGGTTTTTCGCGCGGCGATGAAAGCGAAAGCAGGCCCGATTATTTTTGAAATTGCCCGCTCCGAGATAGATTACACCCGGCAGCGCCCGGCGGAATACGCATGCGCGATAAAGGCAGCGGCGATAAAAACCGGTTATAAGGGGCCGGTTTTTTTACAGGGGGATCATTTTCAAATCAACGCAAAAAAATACGCCGCCGATTCCGCCAAAGAAACACAAACGGTGAAAAATCTAATCTGGGAGGCGATTGACGCGGGATTTTACAATATCGATATTGATACTTCCACGCTGGTGGATTTATCCAAAGCTACGGTCAAAGAGCAGCAGGCGACGAATTACACGCTGGCGGCGGAACTCACCACCATGATCCGTGACTTGGAACCGGAAGGCATTACTGTTTCTGTGGGCGGTGAGATTGGCGAGGTCGGTGGTAAAAACAGTACCGTCGAAGAACTTGAGGCCTTTATGGAAGGATATCTGGAAGAGCTTAAAAAGCACGGTGCTTCGCTTAAAGGAATAAGCAAGATAAGCGTGCAAACAGGAACGACGCACGGCGGAGTTCCTCTGGCCGATGGAACCGTGGCCAAGGTTAAAATCGATTTTGATGTTTTGGAAAAATTATCTGAAGTGGCGCGCTCCAGTTACGGTCTGGCTGGGGCCGTTCAGCACGGCGCTTCCACTCTTCCTGATGAAGCTTTTGACAGGTTCCCGTCGGTTGGCACGGCAGAAATACATCTGGCAACCGGTTTCCAAAACATGATTTATGAAAGTAAAAAATTTCCCGGCGATTTGCGGGAAAAAATATATAAATATATAAAGACTAACTTGAAAGACGAGTGGAAAGAAAAAGATACCGAAGAACAGTTTATTTATAAAACACGGAAGAAAGCGTTAGGCCCTTTCAAATTGGAACTCTGGCATTTGCCCGCCGCAACGCGCGATGGAATGGGTACTGAGCTGGAAAAGCAGTTCTCCTTTTTATTTGAAAAACTGAAAATCGCTGGCAGGAAGGATGTCGTCACCGAATACATCAGCCCTGTTGAAGTGCCTTTGGATTTGCCTGCGGTTTTTAAAGGTTGAAAAATATTTTTCGGTTTGTACTCAATGAAAGCCCTGATTTTGGAGGGAATAACCAGTTTAAAAGAAAACCCTCAGCCGTTGAAACAGGTGGAAGTTCCTGTGCCTGTTGTCGGAAGCGAGGAAATCCTTGTTCAAGTATCCGCCTGCGGCGTTTGCCACACCGAACTTGACGAGATTGAAGGACGAACGCCCCCGCCCCGTTTTCCCGTAATCCTCGGGCATCAGATTGTGGGCAAGGTTGTAGAGCGCGGCAAAAAAGCAAGGAAGTTCAAGCCAGGCGCGCACGTAGGTGTTGGCTGGATTTACAGCTCCTGCGGAGAGTGCTTTTTTTGCCGTAGCGGCATTGAAAATCTCTGCGCCGATTTTAAAGCGACGGGGCGAGATGCAGACGGCGGTTACGCCGAATATCTTAAAATCAATCAGGATTACGCTTTTCTTATACCGGAAAATTTCACGAGTTCGCAGGCGGCGCCTCTTTTATGTGCCGGCGCCATAGGCTATCGCTCACTGAGACTGGCCAACCTTACTGACGGCCAGCGGCTGGGACTGACGGGATTCGGGGCCTCTGCCCATCTGGTTTTGAAATTATTTCAATATCTTTACCCGCACAGTCAGATATTTGTTTTTGCCCGTTCCGAGCGTGAACGTAATTTTGCTTTGGAGTTGGGCGCGGCCTGGGCGGGGGACACGGACGATGAATCTCCGCACAAACTTCACTCCATAATTGATACGACGCCGGTCTGGAAGCCTGTTGTGGAGGCGCTCAAAAATCTGGAACCGGCAGGCCGGTTGGTGGTCAACGCCATACGTAAGGAAGAAACGGATAAAGAATATTTCCAGAAACTGGATTATGCGCGACATCTTTGGCAGGAAAAGGAGATTAAAAGCGTGGCGAACGTGACGCGACGGGATATCACAGAGTTTCTGGAGCTTGCCATCAAAATTCCGCTTATACCGGAGGTGACAGAATATCCCTTACGGGAAGCTAATCGCGCCCTCATGGAGCTGAAAGAGGGCAAGATCAGAGGAGCCAAAGTTCTCAAAATTAGTTGACGGTACTTTTAGTTTTCCGGTTGCCAGCTGATGATGTAATCAAGTGTTTTTTCCTTCGGTGCTTTCGCTTTAACTGTCCAGGCGCCGGCCATTCCCGTTTCGCGCGCCGTAATTTCAAAGTGGCTCATGGCAATCCCCATGTCAATATCCTGCAGATGGGTTATTCCCAACATTTTATATTGCAGCGATCGCTTAAGGAAAAAGTGAAAGATATTGAGCTTCGTGTCATATAAAACCCGCCAGGGCTGCTTGTTGGAAGCGGATGGCGCAAGGCGCAGATTCTCCAATGCTTCACGATATTTTCCGGCAGCGGCCCTGGGCAGAGGTTTAAAAAAAACGTCAATGAAGAAAATATCTTCCCATGGTTTTCTGCGATCGGAGCCGGCAAGGCGGCGCATAATTTTTTCTGTCAGCGATTTTTCTTTGGCTGGATATCCCAGCGGTGTTACCGTGGGCATAAGTTCACCTTTTTGTAGACCTGCCGCTTGGGCAAAGACGCCGGCCTGAAAAGTGCCGCCCAGCCAGCAGGTGCCCAGCCCCAGCAATGTTGCCTGCAGAATAATTATTTCCTTGCAGTAGCCGTAATCCGTCATGGCCATATGGCCGGGACGAATAATGCCGGCCAGATAATTTCGCGCGCCTTTGATGACGCCGTACGTGGCCATTTTCCGCCACTGCGCGGTAGTGATAAGTTCCGTGTTCAGCAGCCTGAATAGCGGTCTGTTGCCGAAAGGGCCCTCGTGTGTTGCGTTGATAATTAAGGCAAGCCGCTGCCGGATTTTTTCTTCTATGGGCTTGTCCGAATATGTGCGGCAGGAAAACCGTTTTTTGATGGCATCGCGCATTGTTTGCATAAAATGCTTCAAAAATCTTTTTAAAAATGTAGTTGGCAAATACTTTAAGTAAATGTAATATTACTACAAACTTGTGTCTCGCGCAAAATAGTTTGTATTGGGGGACCGCCATGAAAATATCCAGTGTTGAAGAAATGCGGTTTATGGATCGCTACTGTATCGAGACCTTAGGTATTGCCGAAGAAATACTTATGGAAAATGCCGCACTGGCTTCAGTTCATTTGGTGCAAAAAGAGATAGGTATAGCCGGTAAAAAAACTGTTATTTTCTGCGGCACGGGTAACAACGGCGGCGACGGTCTGGCCGTGGCACGCCTGCTTCATTCCGGCGGCGGCAAGGTGAAAGTGTTTCTAATGGGGGGCAAAGAAAAATTCAAAGGCGCCACCCGAACCAACATGGCTATATTGGAAAAACTGCCCGTGGAAGTTTACACGCTGCAAAAAACAGTCGAGGCGAAAAAAGACGCGGCGCACTGTGATTTGATAATCGACGCGATTTTCGGTACGGGGCTGGATCGGCCAGTAACCGGACTGGCGGCGGATGTAATCGCGCTCATAAATAAAAGCAAAAAGAAAGTTCTATCTTTGGATATTCCCTCGGGTGTTAACGGCGATACCGGCCAGATTTTGGGCGAGGCGGTGAGCGCCGATTATACCGTGACTTTTGGCCTGCCGAAAATCGGCAATATGCTTTATCCGGGGTTTGAGCTGTGCGGTAAGCTTTACGTTACGCATATTTCTTTTCCGCCGTCATTGATAGAAAAAGATAATCTTAAAATTGCCACTAATGATTACGTGCCGTTGCCTAAAAGATCCGCGCGGGCGCACAAGGGCTCAGTTGGTGATGTTTTGTTTATCGCAGGCGCGGCCAGTTATTACGGCGCGCCTTATTTTGCGGTCATGTCCTTCATGAAATCCGGCGGCGGCTACGCGAGGCTTGCCGCGCCTGCATCAATGATTGGGAAGTTGGCGGTCAAGGGTAGAGAAATTGTTTACCTGCCGCAGGAAGAAACCCCTGCTAGAAGCGTCGCGCTGAAAAACAAAGAGAAACTGTTGGAGATGGCGGCAAAAACAGACATGGTCGTTGTTGGTCCGGGCTTGTCTTTGGAGGAAGAAACAACACAACTGGTCAGGGAATTGACGGCGGAAATCAAAAAGCCCCTACTCATTGACGGTGACGGCCTTACCGCGATGGCAATGGATGTGGGCATTTTGCGGGAAAGAAAGTCTCCGACGATTCTCACGCCGCATCCGGGAGAAATGGCGCGGCTTAGCGGCAAATCCGTGGCGGAAATTGATAAAAATAAGATTGCGATATTGCAGGAAGCGGCAAAAAATCTCAACAGCATAATAGTGTTAAAAGGCGCGCATTCCCTGATTGGCTATCCCGAAGGAGAAGTTTTTGTTAATTTAAGTGGTAACGCGGGCATGGCCAGTGCCGGTTCCGGCGATGTGCTTACCGGCTGCATCGCGGCGATGTATGGCCTGGGATTGAAGCCGCAGGAAGCAACGCGCAAAGGCGTGTTCCTGCATGGTCTGGCGGGAGATTTAGCTGCCGAAAAAAAAGGAATGGACGGCATCACCGCGCGGGATATTATGGAGTATCTGCCAGCCGCTTTAAAAAAAGACCGTGCGGGCGAAGTTGATAACTGTTATTACGCGCCGGCGGTGATTTTGTAATAATAAAAAAATGATTCATATTTGTGGCATGTTCTTCCTGTAAAATAGAATTTTATATCATTAAATATGATGTTCTGTTTCAATTGGCAATCCATTACATCTGTATGATTAAGAATCACCAGTAAGAGAGTCGGGATATTATACCCAAGTACAGAAGCAGAAAAAGGGTTGATGGTTGTTTTATATTAAGATATCAAAATCAAAACAGTCACTTTCAATGTAGGGGTGTATACAGAAGGAGTTGTCGGCGTTTGCTATATTAGCATAGATCTATATAAACAATGTTAAAAATTTTGATAAACTCTTAATAATAAAAGGATATAACGATGGAATTTTTATATCAACTTAAAAGGACCCAAGATATAATAAGAGCCTTATGGATACTTAAAGAGCTTAAAAAACACGAGAGATGGACGCGGGAAAAGTTGGCAAATTTCCAGCATCAGCAGCTTTCATTGCTTATTTCTTATGCAGTCAATCACTCCCCATTTTATAAAGTGCTCTACAAAAATATCAATATCAACCAGCCGATTATTCTAAATGATTTACCTGTTATTAACAAAGCAACTATGATGGAAAATTTTGATCGATTCGTAACAGATCCTAGTTTAAAGCTGGCAGAACTGCAAACACACATCCGTCAGCTCTCCGGTGATGAGTATTATCTGGGAAAATACCGTGTTTTCACAACAAGCGGGAGTTCCGGCGTTAAAGGTGTTTTCGTTTACAACAGGAAGGAATGGAGTACCAATCTTGCCGGTGGTTACAGAGGCAGTTCACTGGTTGCAGCTGATTCTCTGCGTTTCCCAAACCGATTAAAAGAAACTAAAATTTATGCAGGAAATGCTGTTCATATCACCTATAGAATGACTGTAAGCGGACAGCTTCCTGTTATTAATACACAGAGGCTGAGTGCAGCATCAAGCATTGAATCCCAGGTAAATGCACTGAATGCATTTCAGCCTGAATTCTTATCAACATATCCATCTATTGCCTCATTACTGGCAATCGAACAGCTGGAAGGACGATTAAATATTCATCCAAAGGTTGTGGTAACTGCCGCGGAGACGCGCACGAAGGAAATGGAATCGAATATTCAAAAGGCATGGAATGTAATGCCGTTTAATGTTTACGGTTCAACCGAGGGCGGTGCTTTCAACGTCGACTGTCCCTCTCATCGTGGAATTCATATTTTTGAAGACCTTACTATCATGGAAGTTGTAGATGATAAAAATCAACCTGTCCCAGATGGATCACTCGGGAATAAAATTTTGATAACAAATCTTTTTAACTACACTCAGCCGCTAATTCGCTACGAAATTACCGATATGGTCACAATATCAAATGAAGTCTGTCCCTGCGGACGGTCTTTCAGACTAATTACTAAAGTGGAAGGCCGAAATGACGATATAATATATCTCCGGAATGCATCCGGGCTGGACATACCAGTTCATCATATCCACTTTACAACTGCTGTGGGAGTCGTTAAGGGCATTAAGGAATATCGAATTGTCCATGATGACAAAGGGCTGATAATAAACGTTGTATTGCGAAAAGGATCCTCTGAAGATAATGTAACCAATGAAATTAAAGTGAATTTGATAGAGACTCTTCAAACACTCGGCGTTAAATATCCAGATATACATATTCGCTTCATCGATAAAATCGACCGTGATCCGGATGCGATGGGTAAAGTGAAACTTATACAGTCGAATATCAGAAAGGCAAAAACAGGGAACACATCTTCGTAAGGTTCTTTATTTGTTTAACAAAATGTATAAAATGCCATTAATAATTACATATTTCTAACATTTTGTTGCAGCCTGACAACGCTAGTACTTTGGTCGCAGTCGGGTGTACAGCTTCCAACTTTCAATTGTTCTTTTTCAGTGTCTGTGCCAATACTCGCATTGCAGCTGAACCATTTGTTCGCCCGCCGCATACGCTGGCGGGCGAACGGAGCCGCGCCTGATTGTCGCTTGTTCAACCGCCTGCGGCAGCCGAACAAGCGACTAGAACCGATTCCAAGGAACGACTCAGTCGCGGCTCCGTTAGACGGTGAAATATCATCACATAGAAGTGGGTAAATAAAATGACCTTATCAAAATTGACCTGCCCCCCGAAAACCGGTCCATTTATTAAGTTAGGATTTTAGTATAATAAATGGAATAAAAGGAAAATAGATGTGTCCGTAATTTCCTGCTGCAGCAGGAAGCATATTTGAAGTGGTAATCATCACTCTAATACAAATTTAGAAATTGTGACCTTGTAGGTGAAGGTAATACTATTTCTGTAAATTATATTTCGCGTGAAAGAATATAATCCGCAACAGCAAAAAGTTGATTTTTTTCCGTGCTTTCCGGAAAAATGTTCAACATTCCTTTTGCATCATTTACGTATTTTCCCGCGCATTGCATCGCATAATCAATACCGCCGTGTTTCTGAATAAAGATTAAAATTTCTTTCAGTGATTTTTGGGAAAGTTTCCTGCGTGCCATTTTTTCTTTGATTATTTTTCTTTCTGCCGGTTTGGCCTTTCTCAGGGCGTAAATTAGCGGCAGGGTCATTTTGCCTTCTTCCAGATCCTTGCCGATGGCTTTACCGAAATCTTTTTCCTTGGCCATGTAATCGAGCGTGTCATCCGTCATCTGAAAAGCCATGCCGATATTGTGGCCGAAATGCGCCAGTATGGCAACTTTGTCTTGAGAAGCGCCCGCCAGAATAGCGCCGGATGAGCAGGCGGCGGCAATCAGCACCGCCGTTTTTTTATGAATGATCGTTAAATATTCTTCTTCGGTGAGATTGACATCGCCGCATTTCATGAGTTGAAAAACTTCGCCCTCCGACATGATGTTGGTCACATCCGACATCATTTTCATGATGGCCAGATTTCCGATTTCTGTCATTAAAGTGAAAGATTTGGAATAAAGAAAGTCGCCCACCAGAACGCTCGCGGCGTTTCCCCAGATGTTGTTGGCGGAGATTTTGCCGCGTCGAATAACGGCCTGGTCAACGACATCGTCGTGCAGCAGTGTGGCGGTATGAATAAATTCCATGACGGTGGCCATGGGAAAGCGGTTTCTCCCTTTATATCCGCAGAGGCCGGCGCATATTAGATGAAGCAACGGGCGGAATCTTTTACCTCCGCTGTCAATCAAATGACGCGAAACATCGGGAATCAGTTTTACGTCAGAAGTTATGTATTTGGTTAGGTTTTTTTCCACTTTTTGCAGGTCTTTTTTATAAGCGGAAAATACTTTCTGAATTTGCATGATAATTTCCTCTTTTGGGAGATGTGGAAATGAATATATTTTAATATGAGTTGGATTGTCAAACGAGTTTTTGTTTAAACAATTTCTCCGAATAGATCATAATCATCGCCGGCGAAAATTTTACATTTTACTAAAGAGCCGATTTTGGCGCCGGTATTTTTTACATAGGTAACGCCGTCAATTTCGGGGGCCTGCCTGCGGCACCTGCCGATAAAACCGTAATGCGGGTGGTCGCTTTTTTCTTCAATCAGCACCTCCTGTGTGGTACCGATTAACTCTGCATTTAAGGAGTGAGAAATAGCAGCCTGCTCAATCATGAGTAAGTCCCGCCGTTTTTCCTTCTCTTTTCCGGATATCTGCGTTTTTATTTTTGCCGCGGCCGTGTCTTCTTCGCGAGAATAGGTAAAAACACCGAGATGGTCAAATCTGGTTTCGCGCATAAAGTCCAATAATTTTTCAAATTTTTTTTGTGTTTCGCCGGGGAAGCCGACAATCAGGGAAGTTCGCAGCGCCAAACCGGGAATAATTTGCCTGGCCTGGGCGATTATTTTTTTTATTTCCGCGCTGTCGGCTTTACGGTTCATGGCTTGGAGAATATCGTCATCGATGTGCTGAATAGGCAAATCAATATAGTGACAAATTTTATTTCCCGCCGCGATAACCTCCATTGTATCTTTGGTGATGTGTGCCGGGTGGGCGTAAAGAAGACGAATCCATTTGATTCCTTTAATTTGTTCCATGTTTTTTAAAAGTTCAGATAATCGCGGGTGGTTTTTTAAATCTTTGCCATAAGCGGTTGTATCCTGACCGGTGATGACGATTTCCTTAATGCCTTTTTTTGCCAGATTTTCCGCTTCGCGCAAAATATCTTCCGGTAGCCGGCTGCGGGCTCTGCCGCGCAACGAAGGTATAACGCAGTAAGAACAATGGTTTGAACAACCGTCGGAAATTTTCAGATAAGCTGTGGCGGATTTTGCGGAAAGTATTCTCGGGTGGCGATAGTTCATCAGGAACGCTGGTCTGCCGGTTATGCTGGCACGCCGGAAAGCGGTTTTTTTCAGTTTATTTACATGTCTTACAATGTTGTTTACTTCTCCCGTGCCGATGCATAAATCAACCTCGGGGATCTCGTCGAGAAGTTCTTTGCCGTAGCGTTGCGCCAGACATCCGGCAACAATCAATCTGAACTCGCTTTCCCCCTTTTTCTTTTGCTGCGCCAGAGTCAAGATGGTTTCGATGGATTCTTCTCTGGCCGGTTCAATAAAGGCGCAGGTATTGACGATGACTGTGTCCGCCTTTTCCGGTGTCCGCATCAGCCGTGTGTCGCCGGATTTATTCAAAAGCCCCGCCATTACTTCCGAGTCAATCAAATTTTTCGGGCAACCCAGGCTGATAATATAAATTTTGTTTTTGTTTGGTTTTTTCAACGGGGAGGCTTTCGAATGAGAACTTTCCTGGGTTTTACACCGTCGGATGGACCGACGATGCCTTCGTGCTCCATCTGTTCGATGATACGCGCCGCACGGTTGTAGCCGATTTTCATGTAACGTTGAATCAACGATATGGAGGCCTGTCCCAATTCGCTGATTAAGGCCACGGCTTCGTCGTATTTTTCGTCATAATCATCGTCCTCCCGCTGAGAATGCGCGGCGGTTGCCTGGAATTTCTCAATGGAAGCATCGTATAGCGGCTGGGCCTGCAGTTTGATGAAATCGACAATCCGCGAAATTTCTTTGTCTGAAACGTATGCGCCGTGAATGCGGGAAAGCTTGGAGGTGCCGGGCGGAATGAACAGCATATCGCCGGCGCCGAGCAGTTGCTCCGCCCCCTGCTGATCGATTATCGTGCGCGAATCTATTTTTGAAGATACCTGAAATGATATGCGCGTGGGGAAGTTGGCTTTAATTAAGCCGGTGATAACATCTACGGATGGACGCTGTGTGGCGATAATCAGATGAATGCCTGCCGCGCGCGCCATCTGTGCCAGCCTTGTCAGTGATTCTTCCACGTCACGCGGGGCGACCATCATTAAATCGGCCAGTTCGTCGATAACGATGACGATATAGGGCAGCTTGACATGATTTATCGGCTGCTCGCTTCCGGCCAAGCCGCCTGAGATATTTTCAGCTTTATCTAACTGTTCGGATTGCTGTTCCTTTGTTTCGCGAAAAGTCTTGCTTTTTGCCCCCTTGGCGATTAACTCATTGTAGAAGTCGATGCTTTTCGCGCCCACATCGCTGATTACTCTGTATCGTCTTTCGACTTCCTCCACTGTCCAGCGCAATACCTGCGAAGCCTTTTTGGCATCGACGACAACGGGATGTATTAAGTGCGGAATGCCGCCGTAGGAGGAAAGCTCCAGTCTTTTCGGGTCAATCATAAGGAATTTTACCTCGTCAGGGCGGGCTTTAAAAAGGATGCTGCAAATCATCGCATTGAGCGCGACGCTTTTGCCTGAGCCAGTGGTGCCGGCAATAAGCAAATGCGGCATTTTGGTCAAATCGGCGATAACCGGTGTGCCGACAAAATTTACGCCCAGAGCAATGGGAAGTTTGGAAGAAGAATCCATAAATTCCTCGTTATCCAGAACGTCTTTGAGAAAAACGTGCTCACGCTTTAGATTGGGAATTTCAATGCCGATAACCGATTTTCCGGGAATCGGCGCAATGATGCGGATGCTGGGTGCCATTAGGGCCAGCGCCAGATCGTCGGCCAAATTAGTTATTCTGTTGATTTTAACTCCGGAGGCCGGCTCCACTTCGTACATCGTGATTACCGGTCCGGGCGTAACTTCCACCACTTTTGCTTCCACACCGAAGTCAGCCAGCTTTTTTTCCAAGATGCGCGAATTGGTAACCAGACTGTCCCGTTTGACGCGGCTATCTTTGTGCGGAACATCGTCCAGCAAAGCTATGGTGGGAAGCTGATATTTGCTATTGCCCGCTGTTTTGGCGAAATCTAAACGAGCCTGTTCAATTTTCTTAGGCCTGGTTTTTTTTGACACTGGCGCAACTTTTTCAATAATCGGCTCCGACTTTTTTTGTTTCCTTAATTTAAGGAAACAAAAACTGAAAAATTTCACCAGGCGCTCCTTAATCAAGGAAAAAATATTAAAAGAAGATTGGAAAAAGCGTTCGGTTAACGAAACCAGGGAAAATTCGACCAGGGAAATTAATGTTATGATAAATAAAACAAGTAAGATGATATACGTTCCAGCTTTGTTAAAAAAGTATAAAAGAATTTTTACGATTACGGAACCGATGAGACCTCCGGCCTGCAACAGTTCGCCGTGAATCTTTATTCCGCTGCTGAAAATCAAAGACAGAAGTCCTGCCACCGTAAGGACAAAAAGAATGAATCCCAAAACGCGGCCCTTTCTTACAATAAAAGCAGGTCTTAAAAAATATTTTAAAGCAAGCAATAAAAACAGTATCGGTAACAGGAAAGAACTGAAACCCAAGAGACGTAGCAAGGAATCGGCAGTGTAAGAACCTATAAAACCGGTAAAATTATGTGTTGCCTTGCCGCCGGCAACAAAATGAGTAAAAGAAGGGTCTTGCGGGTGGTAGGACACAAGGCAAAGCAGGAAAAAAGTGGTGAAGGCGAGAAAAAGTACCCCCTTTATTTCCTGGTTCCTTTTGTTGGTTTTTATTTTTTCATCCATTTTGCGCGTATATTATAAATAATTTTGCCAGCAAACCAATTATTTCAGAAAAAATAAGATTTGACAAGCAGCGTGAACAGGGCAAGTGCCCAGCAGTAGTAAGCGAAATATTTCAGCCGGGCTTTACGGATAATTAGAAAGAAAAGTTTGAGCGAAGCAAGTCCCGCCAAAGCGGCACAGAGGAAACCGGCAGTATATGAAAATATTTCCTGTGGGGAGATGTGTTTAAGATAAGGTGATTCCAAAATAGCGGCACCGCATATCGCCGGCAGTGAAAGCAAAAAAGAAAAACGCGCTGAAGCGGTTCTGTTTATGTGGCGGAAAATGCCCGCGGATATTGTTGCGCCGGAACGGGAAATGCCGGGCAGAAGGGCGATACTTTGCGCGAGCCCGATTAAAATAGCGTCGGTGATACTCATTTCTTTTTCGCCGCGCGGCGTGCTTCCGACTCTGTCGGAAAAGAAAAGAAGTAATCCGGTAATGATTAAAAAAAACGCCGCCATCCGGGCGGAATCGAATATAGCGTGAATCTTTTCCTGAAAGAGAAAACCAAAAAAAGCGGCGGGTATCGTACCGATAATAATTAGCGCCAGAAGTTTTCGGCCGGCACGAAAATCGTTTTCCGTTTCCAGAGGTGAGGCCGTTATATTTTGGGGCAGGATTGATTTCGCCATATTCCATATTTCGCTACGGAAATAAACGATTACGGCGGCAAGCGTTCCTAGATGCACCACCACATCAAAAGCGACGCCGGGTTGTCGAAAGTCCGGGAAAAAACTCTGGAGGATGACAAGGTGCGCGGAACTGCTCACAGGAAATAATTCGGTAATGCCCTGAACAATTCCTAAAAGCACCGCGGTAGTAAGATTCAAGAGGATTCCTTTTCTATGTCTTTGATGACAGCGGTACCGGCTTCCCGCCAGTAATCGTAATTTTTGATAATTGTATTTCTGGTATTTTCAATTAGTGCCTGTCTGTTTTCGATGCTATACTCTCTCACGTCAATTGGTTTGTCGATGATCAGTTTAACTTTCCCCGGACGAACACGGAGTGATCTTTTAGGCATAATTTGACCGCTGCCGATGATGGTGATGGGAAGGATGGGCACACCGGATTTAATGGCGAGATAAAAAGTTCCTTGCTTAAACGCTTTGATTTCTCCGTCACGGCTTCTGGTGCCTTCGGGAAAAGTCATTACCGATTTTCCGTTGCGTATGCGCAACGCGGCCTCATCCAAACTCTGCATGGCCTTTTCTCTGTTTTGCCGGTCGATGGAAATATATCCAGCGCTTTTCATTGCCGCCCCAAAAACGGGGATGTTAAAAAGCTCTTTCTTAGCCAACCAGCGGAATTGCCCGGGAAGATGGGCAAGGGTTATTAATATATCGAAATCACTCTGATGATTGGCCATGAGAACATATGGTCTGTCGGCTTTCAGATTGTCCCTGCCGATCACTTCCACTTTGGTATTGCATATAAAAAGTAAAATTTTACTCCAAAGAATGGCTATTTTGTGTATCCTGTCGTCGGAGTTGGGAAGAATTGAAAAAATTACCGCCCAAAAAGACATAAAAGCCGTTATGCCGACACCTACTGTAACTAAAAGTGCTGAACGGATCATAAAAGCCCCTTCTTAAATTGTTTCATTTTTTTACTTGATTATATTGTTGAAGTCAATACTGTTTATTTACCACGCTTTATGTTTTATGAGAAAACGATGGTAAAAGTTATTTTTGCAAATAACGGGACTCGCGGAAAGCGAAAGCAAATGAATTTATTCTATGGACATCAGCGATTGCCAGCGTTCCCATTCCGTGTCGTGAGGCAAGTTCATTTTTTTCAGAAGATTTACAATTGGTTCTTCATTGAAACGCAGGTAAGGATTAATTTTACGTTCATCGGCCATTGTTGAATAAACGTATTCGGGATTATATAAATTCCAGAACTTTTCGATTTCTTTGTTGTCCGGTTCCAAACGGCGGGCAAAAGTAACGGAGTCACGAACATAGTCGTGTCCGGCAAAAATGATTGTCTCGTTCGGCAAGGTTATCAGGCGCTTAATGGAAAGATAAAAACTTTTCAGGTTTCCGGAAAAGCAATTGCCGATGGTGGCGTTAAATAACGTGTCACCGGAAAGAAGAACATTCCCCGCGGAAAAGCAGACGGAATCGTCCGTATGCCCCGGTGTCCGGTAAACAGTGATTTTTTCGTCATCGATATTGAATTCCTTGCCGTCGGTTAAAGTGGCAAAAGTTAAAAGTTCTGCCTTTGTCGCTTTTAACAGGTGACTATTGCCCGAAGTATGGTCAAAATGTTGATGAGTGTTGGCGACAGCAGAAAGAATTAGATTATTTTTTTCCAGAAAGGAAAGAATTTTTTGCCAGCTGACGCCGTCGACGGCTATAGCCTGCGTGTTTCCATAAACAAGATAGGCTAAGTTGTCACCATGACGGAACTGTTCAATATTCAGCATTTAACCTCCTTTTCTTACGGCAGCGCCGACAACACTTTTCAGTGCGGCTGGTAATTTGTGCCATGGTTTTATGAATTAGGCAATACCGTGTTCAACGTCCAATACGCATTCTTTGTCAGAAGATTGCGAGAAATAAATCAAACTGTCGTCAACAAAAATAAAAGATTCTTTGGAAAATTATTTGACAAATTAAAGCCTTAGTAATAGTATTACGGCGCTTTTTATTACTTGGGCGCGCAGGCGCTTTTTTAATTTATACAAGCGGTTTATTTGGGGAGTTTTCTTAAAGTGCGGCGGATTTTATCAAAAAAAAGAGCGATGGAAATTATTGCTGATTTTTCCCGCACGGCGGTGCTGGTTGTCGGCGATATAATGGTTGATCATTTTATCTGGGGGAAGGTTTCGCGTATTTCCCCCGAAGCGCCGGTTCCCGTCGTCGATGTGCAAAAAGACAGCATCATGCTGGGCGGGTGCGCCAATGTGCTCAACAGCATTTACACGATGGGCGGCAAAGCTTATGTTACCGGAGTTATCGGTACGGACAGTATCGGTAAGGTTTTTCTTAAGGAACTAAATCAGAGAAAAATTGAAACAGGCGGGGTTATCGTGGATAAAAAAAGGCCGACAACTCTTAAAACAAGGATTGTCGCGCATGGACAACAGGTAGTGCGTTTTGATAAAGAAAGCAAAAAATCGATATCTCCGGCAGAAACTAAAAAAATTTTGGAATATATCGGATCCCTGCGCCATAAGATTGGCACTATTATTGTTTCCGATTACAATAAAGGTGTTGTTTCCCAAGCTCTTGTTGCCGGCATAAGGGATATAGTAAAGGGCTCGGAAATTTTAATTTGTGTTGATCCCAAACAAAGCAATTTTTTCCTCTATGAAGGGGCGGATATAATAACGCCGAATCACCATGAAGCGCAACGGGCCGCCGGCATGGAAATAAGCAATGGTGATGACCTGAAACGGTTAAGTGATATTATCTTGAGAAGGCATAACTTTCAGGCGATGCTCGTCACGAGGGGCGAGGAGGGGATGAGCCTTTTCGAAAATGGTCGCAGGATCGTTCATACGTATTTTCCGGCGCAGGCGAAGGAAGTGTATGATGTGACCGGCGCGGGGGATACGGTGATTGGTGTGCTCGCGCTTTGCCTGGCGGCGAAAGCCAATCTGAAGGAAGCCACATGCCTGGCCAATCTGGCGGCGAGCATTGTTGTGGGGAAAATCGGAACATCAACCGTTTCGCGGGAAGAGTTGATTGGAGCGATATGAGCAACCCAATGCCAGCCCAGCCGGTCAAGTTGATTTTTAGCATTTTGGCCAGGGAGGAAGGGCTTTTGAACGAAACGATAAATACTCTGTCGCGTTATTACGGTCCGCCGGATTACATTAGCGCAAAAATGCCCTTTGATTATACGGACTATTATTGTTCGGAAATGGGAGGGAATCTTTTCCGTCGCTTTATGACAATGGAAAAATTAATCAAGGCAGAAATGTTACCGGATATCAAAATGGCAACAAACGAGGTTGAGGGGAAATCAGCTAAAAACAAACAGCGCCAGGTAAATATCGATCCCGGTTATATTGCCGCCGCCCATCTGATTCTGGCTACGGGGAAGGGCTACACGCACCGGCCGTATTTGCGCGATGGTATTTACGCTGATTTGACATTGATTTTTCAGAAAGGGAAATTTACCTCCCTGCCATGGACTTACGCCGATTATGCCGAAGAAAAGCAAATTGCCATGTTCGGTAGAATCAGGGCAAAGTACTTATTGCAATTAAAACAAGAACAACCGTGAATTCTCACGGCTCGGAAGGTGATCGATGATTAAAAGTATGACCGGTTTCGGTCGGGCAGAGACGATTTTGCAGGGAATAAAAATTTCTGTGGAAATGAAATCCGTGAACCACAGATTTCTGGAATTATCCATGCGTCTACCTTCCGTGTTGTTTCACCTGGAGACGGAATTAAAAAAGAAAATCATGGAGAAATGCAAACGCGGACGTATTGAAGTTAACATCAAGCTGGAAAGTGAAAACGCGGATAACATGAAAGTTAATTTCAATGTGGAAGCGGCCCGCGGTTATTTTGATGCTCTCAACAGGCTTAAGACAGAATTCGGCTTGTTTGAGGATATATCGCTGAAAACCTTGGCTTCCTTTCGCGACATTTTTGTTGTGTCAACAGAGGTACATTTGAGCGCGGAGCTGCTTGAGGCGGTGGATAACACTCTACGCGAAGCACTGGCAATGATGGTAAAAATGCGGCAGGATGAGGGGGCCGTGCTGTATCAGGATATGCAAGAGCGACTCGGTATGGTTAAGAAAATTGTCACCGTGATTAAATCGCGCGCGCCGCAGGTTGTTGTGGAATACCAGAAGCGGTTGACGGATAGAATCAGAGAACTGGCAGCGGGATATTCGCTGGATGATGCCCGCTTGGCCCAGGAAGTGGCCATCATGGCAGAAAGATCAGACATAACAGAGGAAATCGTGCGATTGCAAAGTCATGTCAAACAATTTGATGAACTCTTGCTCAGTGATGACGCCGAGGGGAAAAAAATTGATTTTCTTTTGCAGGAGATGAACCGGGAAATCAATACAATCGGTGCAAAAAGCAACGACCTGGAAATAGCCCGTTGGGTGATTGAAGCAAAAAGCGAAATGAGCAAATTGCGTGAACAGACGCAAAACATAGAGTGAATTTATGAAACAAGGATTATTCTTGGTTGTTTCCGCGCCTTCGGGTGCGGGTAAGAGCAGCATTTGTCAGGGGTTACTTGATATTTGTCCGCAATTGAATTTTTCCGTTTCCTACACTTCCCGCCCGCCGCGGCCGCAGGAAGTGAACGGGAAAGATTATCATTTCGTTTCCCGCGAAAACTTTCTGCAGCGTGTTAAACGCGGTGAATTTGTCGAATGGGTGGAAAGTTTTGGCCATTTGTATGGAACATCGCGAAAGACCGTGGACAAGTATCTTCAAACAGGAAAAGATTTACTTCTAGATTTGGAGCCGCGGGGCGCGAAAAAAATAAAAAAAATATACCGAGGCGGTGTTTTTGTTTTTGTGTTACCTCCTTCACGGGATGATTTTCTGAAACGCCTGAAAAAACGAGGTCATGAAAGCGAGGAAGTAATTCAGGCCCGCCTTGCTCAGGCCGAGAGTGAATTAAAGGAAATTTCATGGTATACTTACGTGATTTTCAATAAGGATTTGAAAGAAGCGGTAAAACAATTGCATTCTATTTATATTGCTGAAAAGTGCAGGAAAGAAATTTTGTCTGACGAAATAAAAAAATTTATGCAGAAATAACAATTCGGGAGGCAGTTTTAAATGGCAAGAATTACGGTGGAAGATTCTTTAAATGTGGCGAGAACCAGATTCGGTTTGGTATCGTTGGCATCGCAGCGTGCGCGTCAGCTGTTGAAAGGCGCAAAACCATTGCTGGATAGCAAAAACAGGGAAATCGTTTTGGCGCTGCGGGAAATAGCTGCGGGAAAAGTCGTCTACGCGCATCCGGAATATTTGAACGGAACAAAAGAAGATTTCAAGCCGATTCCGGACAATACTGAGTTTATCGGCGATGAAGATTACCTTGAGTAAGAAAGCAAACGAAAGATTAATTTTTGCGCTTGATGTTCACAGCTATGATGAAGCCCTGTCGTGGATAGGGTTGCTTTCCGGGCAGGTGGGCATGTTTAAGGTAGGCAAGGAACTTTTTAGCGCCGTGGGGCCAAAGATTATAAAGGCAATAAAGCAAAAAGGCGGCAAAGTATTTTTAGATCTTAAGTTTCATGATATCCCCAATACAGTTGCCCAGGCGGCCCGTGCTGTGGTGAAGCTCGACGTGGATATGTTTAATGTTCATGCTTCAGGCGGCAGCAAAATGATCAGGGAAACAGTTTCGGCTGCTCACGCTTGCGCCGATGAATGGAAAACAACAAAGCCTGATATTTTGGCGGTAACTGTTCTGACTAGCTTGGATGACCGTGACCTGCTGGAAATAGGATTTAGGAAGAAGGCCAAGAAATTGGTCGTTGATCTTGCGCGAATGGCGCTTACTGCGGGGGCGACGGGCGTGGTTGCTTCTCCCCAGGATGTTTATGAACTGCGGAACAAGCTGGGAGACAACTTTATTATTGTAACGCCGGGCATACGCAGCGGGGGAAACAAAACAGACACGGACGATCAAAAAAGGACGCTTGGTGCTTATGAGGCGATAAAAGCTGGTGCCGATTATATTGTTGTTGGCAGGCCGATACGCGCTGCGGCGAAGCCTCTGGAGGCTTGCCGTCAAATTACTCGGGAAATTGCGGAAGGTCTTGCCGCGAGATAACAATCAATAAATTGAAACAAAAGGGCACGGGGTGGAAAAGGTTTACGGTATTAATCCTGTTAAAATTCTTTTGTGTCAGCCAGATTCGGGATTAGTGAAACTCTATGTTTCTTCGGGCCGCGATGATTCCGCCGCAGGAGAAATAGTAACTGTTGCGCGACAGAAGAATATCCCGGTGGAAATAAAAAATCGGCAAGAGTTGAATAAACTCACCGGCAATAAAAATCATCAAGGTGTTGTGGGGATCTGTAAATCGTACGCCTACAGCAATTTAGATGACTTACTCAAAAACCGCAGTAAATTTTCAAAATTTGATCTTGTTCTAATCCTCGATACTATTATGGATCCGCAGAATCTTGGATCAATAATCCGCAGTGCCTATTGTCTGGGCACCAACGGAGTGATAATTCCTGTGGACAGGGCGGCGCCAGTGACGGCGGCGGTTATCAAGGCTTCCGCCGGCAGTGCACTGCAAATACCTGTGGCGAGAGTTGGTAATTTGTCTCGAACCATTGACGATTTGAAGGAAAAAGGTTTTTGGGTTTTTGGCGCCGAAGCTCGCGGAGGCAAAGATTTGAGAGAGGTGGATTTTAATTGTTCCGCCGCTCTTCTTTTGGGTGGGGAAGCAAAGGGAATCAGACCGTTGCTGAGAAAGAAATGTGATTTTTTATTGAATATTCCCATGGCCGGCAGTTTTGACTCCTTTAATGTTGCTGTCGCCACCGGTATTATTTTGTATGAAATATTTCGCCGGCGCAGCGAGACAGCGAAGGATTAAGAGCAATGCTACTTTTGGAATTAATCTCTAACCGGGTTGAGTTTGGTTTTGAGATAGCTTATAATGCCGATCAAAGAATCTTTTTTCATAAAGAAAGGATTTAGCATGCCGGTTTATCTCTGGGAAGGAGTGACAAGAAAAAACGAGTTGAAAAAAGGCGAGATAGAAGCGGCTGGTGAGCTTGCCGTGCGTACGTTTTTACGTCGTCAGGGTTTTAAATCCCTGGAGATTAAAAAAAAGCCTAAAGATCTGACCGAATACCTGCCTTTCCTGGCGGGCAAAGTTAAGGAAAAGAATGTGGTTGTGTTTTGCCGGGTTTTTTCCACGATGATTAGTGCCGGTCTCCCGCTCATTCAGTGTTTGGATCTCCTGGCGCAGCAGGAAAGCAATAAAGCTTTTGCCAAAATCATCAGGGAAATCAAGGAAGATATAGAGGGAGGCACTAGCTTAACCGATGCGCTAAAAAAATATCCTAAAGTATTCGACGAGCTTTTTACAAATTTGATTGCGGCGGGAGAAGCAGGCGGCGTTCTCGATGTTGTTTTGGAACGTCTCTCCAATTACATGGAAAAAGCGATGAAGCTCAAAAGCAGGGTCAAGGGCGCCATGGTTTATCCGGCGTCCATTTTACTTATTTCTTTAGGAGTGGTTGCTTTGTTGCTCATCAAGGTTATCCCGGTTTTTCGAGGGATGTTTGAAAGCATGGGCGGCGAGTTGCCCCCTTTGACAGCGGTGATGATTGCCGCCAGTGACTTTGCCCAGAGTTATTGGTGGATCATCCTTGGCATCTTGGTTTTAATTTACGTTATATATAACAGAGTTTATAAAATCGAAAAAGGACGTTGGGCCATTGATTCCCTTTTGCTAAAAATGCCGCTTTTTGGAGAGCTTCTCAAAAAGGTCGCCGTAGCTAAATTTTCCCGTACCCTTGCGACAATGCTGAGTTCAGGTGTGTCGATATTGGAAGGATTGTCTATTGTGAGTAAAACTTCCGGAAATGTTGTTGTGGAAGATGCTTTGCTTAAAACGCGCCAAAGTATCAGTGGAGGGGAATCCATCGCCGGACCATTGGAATCGTCCGGTTTGTTCCCGCCAATGGTGGTTCAAATGATTGCCGTAGGTGAAGCAACAGGCGCTCTTGATTCTATGCTGAGCAAAATCGCTGATTTTTATGATGATGAAGTCGATGCCGCCGTCAGCGCGATGATGACGCTTATGGAGCCGTTGATGATTGTTTTCTTGGGCGGTATTGTGGGGACAATGATTGTCGCCATGTACCTGCCTATATTTAAAATGGCCGCTCTTATTGGTTGAGACAGGCAAGTTACCATTGATATTTTGACTGAAAATGGTCGGGATGGCGCGATTTGAACGCGCGACTCCTGCGTCCCGAACGCAGTGCCCTACCAAGCTGGGCCACATCCCGACTCGGCAGGCACGATATAAAATTTATTTCTAAATGTCCACTTTTTTATTTCATTTAAAAATACTTTTTCCGTTCATGTATAAACTATGCTGCCGCTAGATGTGTTTTTTTAGAATGCTTTATTAGATGATTGTTTTTTATACGGCAACGTGTTAAAATAACACCAAATCAAATTTAAGCAGAGGGACACAAGATAGAAGTGATTATTTACGATTTAAAATGCGAAAAAGGCCACACATTTGAGGGGTGGTTTAAAGACCGGCGGTCTTGGGTTTTGCAGAGCTCAGAAAAGTTGATTTCCTGTCCGGTTTGCAACAGCTGCAATGTGGAAATTGTTCCTTCTTCCATTACGATTATGGGTAAAGATTCCCGCGTGGCGGACAATCTTCGGGAAAAAGAACTTTCTCCTTTTAAAACGCTGCAACTTCTGCATCAATATATTGATAAAAATTTTGAAGATGTAGGAGATAAATTCGCTGAAGTTGCTTTGAAAATACATTTTGGAGAGGAAGAGAAACGTAATATTAAAGGCACGACCACTCCCCAAGAAGAAAACAACTTAAGGGAAGAAGGCGTTCAATTTATTAAAATTCCCGGGCTGAAGATGGACAGCTAGTTTGTTTCGCTTGTCTTTCCCTGTCGAGATAAGTTTTACATGCTCCCCCAATTTAACAGAGAAGCGTTGTTATTCAGGTCTTAATATATGAATAAAAACTGGAAAAATATAATCGATGCCATTGGCAATACGCCTTTGGTGGAGATTCAGAAGCTTAATCCTAACAAGAAAGTGAAGATATTCGCCAAACTGGAAAGTGCAAATCCCGGCGGTTCCATCAAGGACCGTACCGCCTTTTTTATGATCAAAGGTGCGGAAGAAAAAGGGGATTTGACACCCCAGAAAATCATTTTAGAAGCCACCAGCGGTAATACGGGAATAGGCTTGGCAATGATTGCCGCCGCAAAAGGATATAAGTTGTGCTTGGCAATGCCCGAGTCGGCCAGCGAAGAAAGAAAAAAAATTCTCAAGGCTCTAGGGGCGCAATTGTATTTTACGCCGGCCAATTTGGGGACGGACGGCTCAATTGAATATGTTTATAAAATGCTGCGGGAAAATCCCGGAAAATATTTTTGCACCGATCAATTTAACAATAAAGACAATATTGCGGCTCATTACTACGGCACTGCCCAAGAAATATGGCAGCAGACTGATGGTGGAGTCACCATGGTTGTTGCGAGTCTGGGGACAACCGGCACAGTCATGGGAATTTCCCGGCGCCTTAAGGAATTGAATTCGAGCATTAAAATCATCGGTGTCGAACCCTATTTGAAGCACAAGATTCAAGGGCTAAAAAATATGAAGGAATCTTATCGTCCCGGGATATTTGATAAAACCCTTTTGGATGAGAAAATAAATATTCTGGACGAAGACGCGTTTGAAACGGCGCGAAGGCTCGCCCGCGAAGAGGGCATATTGGCGGGAATGAGTTCCGGGGCGGCTATGTTTGTAGCTGCTCAGAAAGCTAGGCAGCTAACGGAAGGGTTGATCGTGGTCATTTTTCCTGATAGCGGTGAAAGATACCTGAGCACTCCGCTGTACACATTTAAAGAAGAGCTTCCTTCCTTTTACTTTTATAATGTCATAAAACGGCAGAAGACCATTTTTAAACCGCTCAAGGCCGGAGAGGTAACCATACATACCTGTGGTCCCACCGTTCACGATGCGCCTCATCTGGGTAATTACCGCCGCTTTGTCCTGGCCGATCTGATTTGCCGTTATTTGACTTATAAAGGCTTCGCCGCAAAGCATGTTGTGGATATAGTGGATATTACGGATAAATCGATTAAAGGGTCGGATAAAGCCGCCATGAATTTGTCCGACTATTCAGTCAAGTATACGGGAATATTCTTGGAAGATGTGGAATTTTTAAATATCCGCAGAGAAAATATTTACGTAAAGGCCTCTGATAATATTGAAGAAATGCTCAATATCGCTGATAAACTGGCCGAAAAAAGTTTTGCTTATGAAAAACTACGGTCTGTTTATTTTGATATTTCCAAATTGTCCGATTACGGCATTCTTTCCAACGTAGATTTATCGAAGACCAGACAGGGTAAATCCATTGATCTCGACGATTACGACAAAGACAGCCCCGCGGATTTCGCGCTCTTTAAAAGGGCCAACCTGAACGAATTGAAAAGAGGCATATATTACAATACTCGGTGGGGCAGCGTAAGGCCTTCTTGGCATTTGGAATGCGCGGCCATTGCTAATAAGTATCTGGGGCCGGTTTATGACATCAACATAGGCGGTGTCGACGAAACGTTCCCTCATGGAGAAAATATTCTGGCAATTAACAAGGCGTTGTCCGGGCAAACCGGGGCCAATTATTGGATCAATGTCGAATTGGTCTTGATCAATGGCCGAAAAATGTCTCGTTCACTGAATAACGCGATCACGCTGAAACAATTAAAACAAAAAGGTTATCGCGGTGCAGATATCAGATTTTTTCTGCTGGGAATCAACTACCGCAAGCCCATTAGTTTTACGGAAGAAGCATTGAAATCGGCGAAAAACACGGTCAAAAAAATTAATGCCTTTATTTCTCGTCTTGCCGCTATTGAAAAAGAAGACGGTGGTTTTACGGACATGGATCAGCTGATATATGATCTTAGAAGTGGATTCGAATCGGCACTAGATGACGATTTAAACATTGCCGCCGCACTGGCTGTTATTTTCGAGTTTATGGGGAAAATTAATAATCTCTTGGCCGACGGTTTAATAGGCAAGAGCAATGCTCAAAAAGCACTGACGGCGTTAAAAAGTATCAATGAAGTGGTGGGGATTATTGAGTTTGATACACAAGTTACACGTTCAGAGATAAAGAAAATAAAAGAGCTTATTGACAAAAGAAATGCCGCCAGAAGTGTGAGCAATTGGGCGGAAGCGGATTCCATCCGCGATCAACTTCTGGCGTTGGGCGTTGATGTTTTGGATACACCGCAGGGCGCGATATGGCATTTTAAGTAAAAATTTCTCTTATGAAAAAAGAAATTAGAAAATCGGTAATCGCGGGTTCTTGGTATCCAGGGCGGCCTGATGTTTTGCGCCGCGACATTGAAGATTATTTCCAGTTGGCTCCGGATATGCGGATTGACGGTGGTATTTTGGCTCTTATTTCGCCGCATGCTGGTTATATGTATTCCGGACAAATCGCGGCGCATGCCTATAAACTGATTCGTGGTGAAAAATATGATGCCGTTTTTGTTGTCGGACCAAGCCATCGTGTGGCTTTTCACGGAGTGTCTGTTTACCCCCAGGGCGGTTATGAAACACCTCTGGGTGTTATTCCGGTCGATGAGGTTTCGGCTCGTGAAATTATTTTTTCCAGTAACGTAATTAAGGATATTCCCGCCGCTCACATGCAGGAGCATTCTGTTGAAATCCAACTTCCTTTCTTGCAGATTGCGCTGGGCGATTTTTCCTTTGTTCCCTTGGTGATGGGAGATCAGAACGAAAATACATGTCGAGAACTTGCCCGAATCATAAATCAGGTCGCACGTAAAAAGAAAGTATTGGTTGTGGGCAGTTCCGATTTGTCTCATTTTCACGACTATCGCGAGGCAAAAAAGCTTGATGATGTTGCCATACGGTATCTGGAAAAAGCAGACGCGGAGGGATTGCTCGTAAGTTTACGCAATGACTCTACCGAAGCTTGCGGCGGAGGCCCCATGGCTGTGGCCATGTTGGTGGCAAGGGGATTAGGTGCGGTTAAGTCGAAAATTCTGAAATACGCGAATTCCGGCGATGTGACCGGTGACAAAAGTTCTGTCGTCGGCTATGTGTCGGCGGTTTTCTATCGATAGCTATAAAAATTACAGCGCAAAAAAGAATTTTGTTTTGTTCGGCAAAATATTTGTAAACAGGGAGAAATAATCCCTAAATTGTGCCGCGATTTTTATGGTGAAAGTGGCAGGAATTATTGATTAGTTGATATTTATTTATCAAGGGGAATAAAAATGGAATTAACTAAAAAAGAAAGAGACGTCCTGATGGATATCGTGAAAAAAACAATTGCCGCCAAAGTTCAGGATAGAGAAATGCCGAAATTCACGGTGGATTTACCGGTGCTTAAAGAAAAAAGGGGCGCGTTTGTGACGATAAAAAAACATAATCGCTTGCGCGGATGTATAGGCTACATTAAAGCGGTTAAACCGCTTTGGGAAACGGTACAGGAAATGGCAATCGCGGCGGCGTTTCATGATCCCAGATTCCCTGCTCTGCAGCCGGAAGAACTTAGAGATTTAAATTTCGAGGTCTCTGTTTTAAGTCCTTTGAGGCGCATTAACGGTATCAACGAAATTGAAGTGGGGAGACACGGTTTATACGTTGTGCGCGGTTATAATTCAGGTTTGTTGTTGCCGCAGGTTGCCACTGAGCATAAAATGGACAGACAAACTTTTTTGCAGGAAACCTGCCATAAGGCAGGTTTACCGTCTCAAGCGTGGAAAGAAAAAGATACGGAAATTTACGTATTTTCGGCCGATTACTTTAGCGATATTACTTGACTTCTGAGAAAAAATTATTTGATACAGACGCGCCTTACCTGTTTCATGTCTGTATATCCGTGCAGTGCTTTTTGGATACCGTCTTGCAAAAGGGTTGTCATGCCCTCTTCGAGAGCCAAATCCCGGATTTGTTCGACGCTTTCATGTCTTTGAATCATTCTTTTGATATTGTCTGAAGCAATAAGAAGCTCATGTATGCCCATGCGTCCATGATAGCCTGTTCCATCACACATGTTACAACCTTTAGGGCGGTAAAGCGTTAAATCGCTTGTAAAAGGTATGTTCAATTTATCAAAATTATTTTTGCCGTAAGTTTCTACAATTTCGTCATATTCTTCTTTGGTGGGATGATAAGGTTCCTTGCATTTTGTACAAAGCGTTCTCACTAGTCTTTGTGCCAGGATGGCGAGCAGAGCATCGGCAAAATTTAGCGGATCAATACCCATATCCAGCAAGCGGACGATTGTTTCCGGTGCGCTGTTGGTATGCAGGGTACTTAAAACAAGGTGGCCGGTAAGCGATGCTTCCACGCCAATCTTGGCTGTTTCAAAATCGCGCATTTCACCGACCATGATTACGTCAGGATCTGCGCGCAGGAAGGAACGCATTGCCGCGGCAAAGTCAAAGCCTATTTTCGGCTGAACCTGCACCTGCCTAAGGCCATGTTGGGTGATTTCCACCGGATCTTCTGCCGTCCATATTTTTCTGCCCGGAGTATTGATATGTTTGAGACCGGCATGAAGGGTGGTAGTTTTTCCGGAGCCGGTAGGTCCAACGCATAAAATCATGCCGTAGGGTTGTTCCAGCACTTTTAGTAATTCAGAGTAGTTTCTTTTGGACAAAGCCATCTCTTCCAATGGCATGGTTTTGCCTTTAGCCAGAATTCGAAGGACGATATCTTCCACGCCGCCCTGTGTTGGTATTGTGGCGACGCGCAGCTCAATTTCCTCATCACCGGCTTTTTTGTATTTGATTTTTCCGTCCTGGGGCAGTCTTTTGACGGTGATGTCAAGGTTGGACATGATCTTAATACGCGAAATAACCGCAGCTCGGTAGCTGTAAGGCAAAGTCTGATAGATAGAACATTCTCCGTCAATACGGTATCTAACATCTACACTTTTCGTGTCCGTGTTTGGTTCGATATGTATGTCGGAAGCACGGCGAGCATATGCCTCATCGATTATTTTATTAACCAACTGCATGATGACGCTGTGCGATTCGGTGATGAGCTCACCATTTTCTTCTTCTTCAAAAACTTCTTCATCCTGTTCTAATCTGCCAATTATTTCATCTATGGAGGTGTTATTTTGTGATTTTGCAAAAAACCTGTCGATGTATTTTATAATATCATCCGCAAAACTGACATCGTATTTAATTGCTTTTGTTTTTAAAAGTCCTTCAATGGCATCCCGCTTGAGTATGTTCGTCGGATCATCAACAAGAACCCTGATTTTTCCATCAATCCTTTCCAAAGGCACCCATGTTTCCCTTTTTAGATACGGTTTGTTGAGATTTTTTAACAAATCGACCGGTATTGATATTTTATCATTATAAGTGATGAATTCGCAACCGTAGCATTCAGCCAGAGATATGCCTATATCTTCTTTAGGTATGTTGTATTTTTTTATAAGAATATTTTCCACTGATTCTTTGTCTTCGCGGGCTTCTTCCGTGGCTGCGTCTATTTGTGCCTGGGTGACGTATCCTTGTCTGATTAAGTAATCAAATTTGGAAAGACGTTTTTGTTTGTTAAATCTTTCGTGATTATAAAATGCGATTCCCAGCACACTGCATATCTCATCGAGAAAGATTTGACGGTAATCCTCAATTTTCTCTTCGCCTTTTTGAGTCATAACTTCCAGAACACCCATTATGTTATGTTCATGCATAATTGGTATTGCCACAACCTGACCCGTTAACACTCCTAGTCGCCTGTCTAAACTGCGGTCAAACTTCAATTTGTCGTTAATTTTTCTTAATTCTCGTTCATCATAGACATCATTTATGATAACGGTTTTTTTATTGTTTGCCGCGTAACCGGCAATCGAAACGTTACTTACAGCCAAACGAATTTCCGTGAGGCCGTCTTTATCGGAATTGAAGGTGTAAAGCTCTTTCTTTTCCTTATCTATGGCGTAAATTGTCAACCTGTTTATGTTGAACAGTTTGCGGATATCTTCTTTTATATCAACAATTATTTCCTTAATATTTTCTGCGCTGTTTATGTGGTTGTTTACATTTTGGATAGATTTATGGAATTCAAGATTTTTTAAAAGTTCTTCCACCTGCGGTGCGTTGGAAAGCGTATCCTTTATGGACCACTCTGAATATGAGCTTGGTTTACGCATGTTTATTCCCGTAATTTTAGCTGTTTATGCTTATTCGTAAAACAAAATCAGGAAATCGCTTCGGCGAACGCTTCAATCGCCAGCGGGATTTCCATGTTTAACAAAAGCCCCATTTGCGTTTTGGTGCTGTCTAGAAGAATGCCCCAAATATATTCCCCTAAGGGCAAAACAACAAGGATTCGATCATCCTGCAAGTCAAAAGTAGCATATTTACCAATTTCCGGCAATCCACTTATTTTGACGGCATCGTTGGTGACCTTTATTATTTTCACAATAAGCGCCGCAAATTTGGGGTTGGCATTGAATCCGGCGATTGATTGGCCATCAGCTTCCAAGGCGATGGCTGTGCAGAGTAAACTATCACCTAAGTTATTTTTTAAAACTTCAATGGCTTTGTTTAATTTGGCTATATTCATATAAACTCATCCTCATTTATATTTATTTTTGTCTGATTTAATTTTTTTTCCATGCACTTAATTTTTGCAGCGTTTCCGACTTTAAATCCTTTTTTGTCTTGTTTTTTTGCTTATCCGCTTCTTTTGTTTCACCTTCAGCTTCCTTGCGGGCGAGCGCTTCCTGTTTAGCTTTCTCTTCCGCTTCTGCACGTGCCCGTTCTTTTTTGATTGCTTCTTCCCGTGCGAATGCTTCCTGTCTCGCTTTTTCCGCTCTTTGTTCAGCTTCTCTGGCTTTTCTTTCCGCTTCTTCACGGGCAAGCACTTCCTGTCTCGCTCTTTCCGCTATTTCTTCAGCTTCTCTGGCTTTTCTTTCCGCTTCTTCGCGGGCAAGCACCTCCTGTCTTGCTCTTTCTTCCGCTTCTTTGGCTTTTCTTTCCGCTTCCTGCCGGGCAAGCTCTTCCTTTTTTGCTCTTTTTTCCGCATCAGCTTCTGCTTTTGCCTTTTTTATTGCTTCTTCGCGGGCGAGCGCTTCCTGTCTTTCTTTTTCCGCTCTTTGTTCCGCTTCTTTGGCTTTTCTTTCCGCTTCTTCGCGGGCAAGCACTTCCTGTCTCGCTTTTTCCGCTCTTTGTTCAGCTTCTCTGGCTTTTCTTTCCGCTTCTTCACGGGCAAGCACTTCCTGTCTCGCTCTTTCCGCTATTTCTTCAGCTTCTCTGGCTTTTCTTTCCGCTTCTTCACGGGCAAGCGCCTCCTGTCTTGCTCTTTCTTCTGCTCTCTGTTCAGCTTCTCTGGCTTTTCTTTCCGCTTCCTGCCGGGCAAGAGTTTCCTGTCTTGCTCTTTCTTCCGCTTCTTTGGCTTTTCTTTCCGCTTCTTCGCGGGCAAATCTTTCTGCTTCCGCTTTTGCTTTGGCTTCTAAGATTGCCTTTTTTTCCTGTATCTCGGCAGTTCTATTCACTTCGTTAACAACGACTTTTTTGTCCGGTTGTTCTTTCTTATAACTAGTTGTTTCTTTGAATTTTTTAAGGCTATCGAGAGAAATACTGCTGCGAGAGCCGAAAGTCGCTACTGTTTTGGACGTTTCCTCTGTTCCTAAAATATTTTGTGCTTTTAGTTTTGCTCTTTCATCAATCGTGGCGCCCTTTAAAAAAGCAGCGGATATATAGGTCGCATCACCTTTTTTCAACTGTTCAGGAATTTGTACTTTTATGTCTGAGGTTGAAATATTTATTCCCAGTGCGTCGAAAATGTTATCAGCGACAACATTAATATCCAAAGGCTTTTCCAAATAACGAAATATTCCCATGTTGCTGACAATTTCTTCTATCTTGGGGGTGCCGTATGCGGTCATAAGAATAACGGGTATTTTAGGATAATTCCTGTTCATATAAGCAAGGAGTTCAAAACCGTCCATTTTGGGCATGCTCAAATCGGTAATAACCAGGTCGATTGAAGACAGTTTTAAAATTTTTACCGCTTCCGCACCATTGGGGGCGGTTCTTAGGTTAAAATATTTTTTGTACACGCTTAGCCCGTCGGCAAGACTTAGAACGAATGATTCTTCGTCATCGACAATAAGGACTTCAGCGATGTGGGATAGTTTTCCCCTGGAAAAATTATCCCGCGGTGAAGATGCTATTCTTTGCTTCAGTGCTTCAAAATTATTTGCGGTATTCATTATGATTATCTCCTGTATTTTTTATTTTATACAAAAATAACCGTTTGCTATTACTTACAGCAATTGTTATGCCAAAGAATAGCTTTTAAAAAAACTTATGATATTAATTACTTATGATTAAAAAAAGGGGGGATTTATGTAACCGTGTCAAAATGATTGGTTTATTTTGAGCCAGCAGAGAAATTATTTGCCCACGCGGGCCAGATTATAGTTTTTTACTTTTCTTTTTAAAGTGGATAACGAAATACCAAGTGCCTTTGCCGTCTGCGTGTAATTACCAGAGCATTGTATCAAGGCTTTTTCGATATGTTGTTTTTCCATATTTTCCAAAGTTAGTATATTGCTTTTTCCGTTATCCAAATTATTCGTAGATGTAGATGATATATTATGGTTGCTTTTGAGTAGCAGGGAAGGTTGTAGAGAATGTTCATGCTGTACGATCAGGGCTCTCTCGATCACATTTTTCAACTCACGTACATTTCCAGGCCATTGATATTCTAACAACTTGATGAGCTCAGCATCGGCAAGCTTTGTGTTTGGGTTTTTTGCCATGGCTCGGATGAAGTAGTCGCATAATTTGGGGATATCCTGCTTTCGTTCTCGCAGCGGAGGCACGTGAACATGTATGACACTGAGCCTGTAGAAGAGGTCATCTCGGAAAGTTTTGTTTCTGATTGCTTCTTCCAAATCGATATTGGAAATAGCGATTATACGGACATTGATTGGTTTGAATGATTCGCCTCCCACGCGGCGTATTCTTTTTTCTTCTAGAACGCCAAGTAATTTCGATTGAAGGTGGATGGGCATAGAGCCGATTTCATCCAGGACGAGAGTACCGCCGTCGGCTAATTCAAAAATGCCTCGGCGTAACGATGTGGCCCCGGTAAATGCGCCTTTTTCCGATCCGAATAGCTCCGCTTCAATGAGACTTTCCGGAAAAGCGGCGCAATTTGTGGTGAAAAAAAGTTTTTTGGGGAGATTGCTTTTATAATGAATTGCCCGGGCAACGACATTTTTCCCCGTGCCGGTTTCTCCGGTGATAAGCACTGGCGCGTCGCTGGTGGCGGCTAAGTCAGTCATCCTAAGAACTTCTTCAAAAATTCCCTGACCGGCAATAAAACCGATTTCCTCACTTTTCTTGTTGTCATGGTAGATTTGTATCTGTTCCGTTTTTTCCAGATCCTGTGTACGAAAAGCTTGTTTTACGGCAAGTTCTAGCTCGGCCATTTCAAAAGGCTTGGAGAGGTAATCATGCGCCCCTACTTTAATCGCTTCCACCGCGTTGTCAAAACTGGGGTAGGCTGTGACAAAAATGATTTTTGTCTGGTCATTTTGTTCCAATATGGAGGGACAAATGGAAACGCCTTCGGTGTCAGGCAGCTTTTGATCCAGAATAACGATATCAATTTTTTCGTCCTGACAGATTTTCAACCCTTCTTTGCCCGTATTGGCGATAAGAACATCTGTTAATTCGTCGTGCAGAATGTCATATACGGATTCGCAGAAAATATTGTTGTCATCGATGACGAGAATTTTTCTTTTACTGAATTTATTCATTTTTACCTTTGGGAATGAAGATAATAACTTTTGTTCCGACATCCTTATAGCTTTTTACTTCCATATTCCCTCTCATAAGAGTTACCATTTTTAATGCTATCATTAATCCCAAGCCTGTGCCGTGCGGTTTTGTTGTATAAAAAGGTTTGAAAAGATTATCTTGTTCTTCTTCAGACATACCTATACCGTTATCTTCAATAGTTATGGCGACAAAACCCTCTTTGACTTCGGCTCTGATCATGATTTGGGGGTTCTCACACTGATTTAAGGCGTCCGACGCGTTGGTAATTAAATTCAGAATAACCTGGTGCAGCAAGCGTGGATCAGCGCTGATTGTATTTACAGGAGGAATGACCAGATAATTAATCTTGATTCCTTTTTGACCTAAATCGCCGGATACCAGCGCGACAAAACGAGAAATAAAATCTTCGATATTGACATTTTGTATATCGGGATTTTCAAATAAACTGAAATTTTTAAGTGTTTGCAGAAGGAATTCAACGCGGGATATTTCTGACATGGCGCGATCAACAAATTTTTCCACGGCGTTCACAGAATAATGGGGAAGGTTCTTTTTCAGAACGCTTAGAGTCATTTTAATGGAATTTATGGGGTTGCCCAATTCATGCCTGATGCCGGAAAAGATATAACTTGTGTTTTCCATGGCGCTTACTGCTTCCGCGATTGATTCCAAGCGGATTCTTTCCGTAATGTCTCTGACAATCACCCAAATGAAGCCATCGGCAATCATATACGGTGTGTAACCTAAGAGGCGATTTTTATGCCAGAGGGTATTTGTTTTGCCGATAATGTCGTTGTTGTCAACTTTTCCGTAATTGGGCAGGAGCAATGCCATCAAAGCATAATATCCGAGTTGATCTTCGGCGTCCTGAAAAAGCTCGCCGGCAAATTTGTTTTTAAAGATAACCTCTTGCTTTTTTAAGCCCAGAATAACAATGCCCAGGTCGATGGTTTCCATAATATAAGCGTAAAGACATCTGCCCGGTTCTTTGTTTTTTATCGCGGGACAAGTGTTTTCCAAAAAGAAATCATTCATTTCTGCTCCACAACTTTAAAAAGACAAACAAGTTTTGATATCTTTACAACATAAAATAAGATACCGCCTAGTTGCTCTGATTTATAGCAAGCGGTACGGCTTTTTGAGGAAAAAGCCTTTCATTTGATTTGTAAAATGTTGACATTGCAATAAAATTGCATTATTTGATATAAATAATTGTTCGGAATGTCAAGGATATTTTCGTGAAGAAATCGGCAAGGCTAGCCATATTTTTTGTTCTTGTTGGTGTCGTAATTGTTGGCATTGCCTTGTCGCCAAGGTTTTTGTTGTATTCATCCGATATGGATAAGACGGGGGCAATTATACTTCTTCTGGGGGAGGATTTCAACGCGCGTAAAAAGGAAGTTGATATTTTGACGAACAAAGGGTCGGCAAGTTATTTAATTATTCCCGCTTATTATAAAATTTACCGAATTTCCGACAAGAGTATATCAAAAGAATATGTATCCAGGTCAGGATTCAGCAAAAGAGTTGAACAGAGCAAATGGCAATATCGGATTTATGAGAACACACACTTGGAAATCATAGAATCAAAGATAATAATGTCAAAGTATAATTTAAAATCCGCGGTTTTTGTAAGTTCTCCTTATCATATGCGGCGAATTAAAATTATCGTTTCTAAAGTTTTTAATGAGAAAGGAGGCACGTTTTATTTTACGGCCACGCGGTATGAAAAAGCTCCGGCTAACTTCTGGGAGTTATCTTTACGGAACTGGAAACATGTATTCACTGAATACTTAAAAATAATCTGGTTTTTTGTTTACGTGGATTTTCTGAACTAGCTTTGTTGTGAGCGCCGGACAAAAAGCCCCCTTAAAGCGGATGCTTTAAGGGGGCTGGTATTTTCCGCAGAC
>ERZ795044.69-NODE-69-length-80822-cov-6.259165_pt1 | contig 80822 bp, 73 predicted proteins | sample MGYA00375128_ERZ795044 | MGnify/ENA primary metagenome ERZ795044 (study PRJEB30173, sample SAMN05720213) | anaerobic digester metagenome | isolation source: active sludge of municipal wastewater-treating anaerobic digesters | place: USA | collected 2014-12-22 ...
CGATTCGAAAAGGACTTTTTCCTTTTTGATCGTTTTGGGAATACTGACGCGGTTGCCGAACCCTTTCGCCTGCATCGGACGGCACTGCAGGAGATTCACCTGGAAATCATGACCGCTTTTGAAATTCATGGTGAATTCGATATCAACCAAATAACCGTACGCGCTCTCAAGCGTTTTAAGGATTTTCTGCATGATCTGCTGAAATTTCGTCTCCCGGACCAGATTGTCGAAGGTGACGATCCAGGCCTCCCCTTCGAGGCCCATCTCGCTCAGACGCCGGGAGGATTCGTCGTCCCGCATCCCGGTCAAATCAAGCTTGAGGTCCATTTTCTCCTTCACCAGATCGCTCAGGAGAACGGTTTCGAAGGAATTTTCTTTCACGTTCAGGACGTCCACGTAATGCTGGGAGAATTTTTTCGTGTCTTCGATCCCCGCGTGCGTCTTCAAGAGGGGATCGTCCAGGGCCATGATGCGCGGGTAATCGCCCGAGACGCGGTTCACCGCGCGCGTCCCGAGGCCGAGAACAAGCCGGAGCATGCCCGCTTTCGGGTCCAGGTTCGGCTTCCAGACGAAAACGTTGTAGGAAATCCCGACACCCGCCATGTCCGGGAAGAAATAATTCTTGTGATACGATCCCGAAACGCGCTGGACGAGAAGGGCCATCTGCTCGTCCATCTGGTCCAGTCCCCTCTGGAGCCGGTAAACCAGGGCGTCTTCGTTCATGGTCGAGGCGTAAATCCGGCGGACCGCGTCGACGAACTTGGCGTAGCGCTGTTCGGGCGTCCCCTGGTTGGGGAGGAAAACGCTGTCGTATTTCCCGGCAAAGGCGTTCCCGTAGCCGTCTTCGAGCAGGCTGCTGGAGCGGACAATGATCGGCGACTGCCCGAAATACTCGATCAACTGCATGAACTGCTCCTTGATTTCCTCCGGGAAAACGCCTGTCAGGATTTTGTCTTTCAGATTCCGCGCGACTTCGAAATACCCTTCTTTGGTCCGCTGGTCCATGCGGGCCTTCCACCACCCGTTTTCGACGATATACGTGTAGAAAACATCCGACCCCACGTAAAAGGAGTCGTGCGGCTCGAAAAGTTTTTCCGCCTCGAGCGTCTTCTCCTTCAGCAGAATGTTCCGGGCAATCAGCATCCCCACGGATTTTCCGCCGATGAACCCCGTGCCGACCATTCTCGATTTAATCGTTATGAAATCTTCCAGGTTCAGATGGTCCTTCGCCAGCTGAAGGATTTTTTCATCGCGGGAAATAATAAGGCGGCTCAGCTGGTCCACCATTTGTTTCGCGTCTTCCCCCGCCAGGCCTTTCTGCTCGACGATTTCCTCCGCGTCCATGAAAAGCCGGTCCCAGTAATCCAGCTTCCGTTTCTCGCTTTTCATTCCCTTCTTGAAAATGCTCGAAAACAGTTTGGCCGCGTCCATGCTGTTGCCGACCGGGACGAATTGGTCCTTCTTCCGGATATGCGGCAGAAACATGGTGGGAGTGTAGCGGTTCCAGACTTTCAGCGGATGGATGTAGCTGTTCCCTTTGAAGCGGTACACGTCGATCAAAAGCTGGGTGGTGTCCCGGATGCGCGCGACGGTCTTGAACGAATGGTTGTTCCGCAAAAGCCCGAAATAGGTGATGGTGTTGAGTTCGAACAGAAACGGGCACGTGATTTTGAAAAAATTCCCGATCATCAGGTCATTCGACCAGGCCGAAAGCAGGTCGGAAAGGCAGTCAAAGACGTAAAAAACCCCTTCGCCTTCCTTCTTAATAATCCCGTTGAGCTCGGAAGACAGCGACTCGAACCCGACGAAAGCGTCCAGATCGTAAACCGTCACGCCTTCCTGTTCTTTGATGAGCGGTTTGTGGATATTGAACCGGATGTAGACCAGCCGCCTTTTGTCCTCGAGGGATTTTTTAACAAAAGGGTCCAGGAACTCGATGTAATCGTCCAGCGTATCCACCTGCCAGACAACATTGTCCCCCATCTGCAACCCCGTCGTAACCTTGTCCAGTCCCTTGATCCCCGTGCTGATCATCGTCGGTTTCTCCTCATTCGGTTAGCGGCCACCCAATTAAGACTTAGCGGGTATTATAACGTTTCTTCCAAAAGCTTGAAATCCGCTTGATAAAATTATTGCCGGCCGGCCGGGACGCCTTCCCCCGGAGGTTTTCCCGGTCCACCATCCGCTCGATTCCCGAAACCAGTTTCCGGAACTTGGCCGGAGAAAGCGCGAGGCAAAAGCAGTTGGCCGGGCTTTGGTGATAATACAGCGACGGATCGAACGATTCCCCGATCAGACCGTTTTCCCTGCAGAACGCAAACGCTTCGGTCCCCTGGTACGGCGTGAAAATGCTGTAGACCAGAAGATCACTCCCGCTCTTTTTCATCACCCGCATCGTGTCCCGTATCGTTTTCGGGGTCTCCCAGGGAAACCCCACCATGTACAACGTCCACAGCTGCAGGCCGTATTTCCGGATGATCCGGCACGCCGCAAGCGCTTCCCGGGCCGAATAACCTTTCCTGATTTTTTTCAAAATCCCGTCATTCCCCGACTCGACGCCCATCTGAATCAGATAACAGCCCGCCCGCTTCATCAGCGGGACCGTCTCTTCCGTGACCAGGTTCACATGCAATTCGCAGCTCCACTTCAGCCCGGGGCATCGTGCAATCAGCGCGCCGCACAATTCGCGAAGATAACGGGGATTCGCGCCGAACAGGTCGTCGTCGAAATGGATCCACTCCAATCCTTTCTCCTGAAGCCGCCTGGCTTCCCGGGCGACATTCTCCGGAGAACGGAACCGGACTTGGGGCCCCCAAATCCCGCGTGACCCGCAAAAAAAACAATTATGCGGGCATCCCCTCGTCGCCAGGACGCATCGAAACGCCGAGCGGGGGTATTTCTCGTAGTCCTTCAGGACTTGCGGGGCCGTTTCATGCGGAGGGACCAGGGAATCCAGGTCCGGGATAAACTCACGCGGCGGATTTTCGGCGATCCGCCCGTTTTCCCTGAACGCGACGCCGTGAATTCCCCCGAAACTTTTTTTCTCTTCCACGGCGCGGAGCAATTCCACAATCGTCCGCTCGCCTTCACCCCGGACGCAGAGATCAATGTGGGGCTCGGCGAGGATTTCCTTCCCGGTCAATGTCGCGTGAGGCCCCCCCACCACAACAATCGTCTGCGGGTTGATTTCCTTTGCCAGCCGCGCGACGAGGCAGGCCGATTTGAAATTCTGAGATTTGGCGGAAATCCCGACCACCTCCGGGGCATATTGAGTGATGGCGGCACGGACCTCGTCCCACACCGGCTTGGACAAGTCCCGGAGCTGTTCCCGGTAAAACTCGAACCCCTTCCCGGAAAGATAACTGACCTCGAAAGGTTCCAGCGAGCGGCGGTCCAACTTAAAATCGGCGTTATAAATCAGGACGTCCCAATCCGTTTCGTTCCGGATCGCCCCGGCAAGGTACCCCAGCGAAAGAGGATGTTTATCGAGGGAATAAGTCTCCTTGAACAAACGGTAGAAAGGGGGTTCGATCAGTAAAATCCTGCGTTTCGCGTTCATCTTTTATTCCGGGTCCGCTTTCCGCGAAGTTTTACCGTCCGGGAAGTCTCCGAGCAGAATTTTCATCGCCTCATACGCCACCATCAACCCGAACATCCCCGTCAGATAGGAAATCGTGCCCACGGGCTGGCGCTGTCTTCCGCGGGGATGAAACTCCTCCTCGCGGACCACGGCGCGTTTTTTGACGGGCTCTTCGACGGAATAGACGCAGCGAATCCCCCCGCCGATTCCCTTCCGCCGCAACCGCTTTCTCAGGCGGCGGGCCAGGGGGCAGGTGGAACTTTCGGAGATATCGCCCGTTTTGATCAAAAAAGGATTTGTTTTCGCGCCGGCCCCCATGGAGGAAACAATCGGGATCTTTTTCGAAACGCAATAGGCGACGAGTTCCGTTTTGGGATTTACGCTGTCGATCGCGTCCACCACCAGATCGGGATGAGACGCAAGCAGGCGGTCCAGATTATCGGCCGCGGCAAAATCGGCGTGCGCGGACACCTTGCAGGCGGGATTGATCCCCAGGACGCGTTCCCGGGCGACTTCCGCTTTCAGGCGGCCGAGATTGGATTCCAGGGCGTAGAGCTGGCGGTTGAAATTACTGTGACGGATTTCGTCGAAATCAACCAGCGAAAATTCCCCGACGCCGGAGCGCGCCAGGGCCTCGACCGCGAAAGACCCGACGGCGCCCAGCCCGAAAACGGCAACCCGGGCTTTCGCGAGTTTCCGTAGCTCTTTTTTGCCCAGCAGCTGCTCCAATCGTATAAAACGTTCCATTTTTCCCCTATTCCGCCGTGAAAAAAATTTTCCGGGCATTTTCGGAAGTAACACGCGCGGCTTCTTCTTCGGAAAAGCCCCGCAAGGCCGCGATTTCTTTCACGACCCGGACCAGATTCGCGGGTTCGTTGACGCCGTCCATTCCTTCCGGAAGAATGTCCGGGCTGTCGGTTTCAGCCAGCAGGCGGTCCGGAGGGACCGCGCCAAGCGCTTTTCTCGCCCGCCGATTGCCCGCGCGGGTGACGGAACCCGAAAAAGAAAACGAAAGCCCGAATTTCATTAATCCGGGGATCAACTCCGCCGGGCCGGAATAGGAATGAATTATTCCGCCGTGTTTCAAAGGCCCGGTCCGCTCGAGAATACCGGCCAGGGCCTCCCACGCCCTGCGGCAGTGAATCACCACGGGCCGCCCGTGTTCCCGCGCCAATTCAAGCTGAGTCCCGAAAATCTCCGTCTGCTCGGCTTCGTTAAAATTTTCCAGGGCATGATCCAAGCCGATTTCTCCCACCGCCGACGGGACCGCCTCCAGGAAGCCCCTGAGCGTATTGAGCCATCCGGACGAGCGGTCCTTCACATACCATGGGTGCAGCCCGAAAGCCGGGAAAATGATCCCGGGATATTGTTCCTTCAGCCGGAGCACCGCGTCCCAGTCTTTCTCGCGGGTCCCGCAGCAAATCATCCGCTCAACCCCGGCCTCCCGGGCCCGTTCGATGACATCCGGAAGCCGGGGGAGAATCCGCTCATCCTGCAGATGGCAATGGGCATCGATTAACTTCGTCATTCGGGTGAAACTCCGGGAGTTCAAAGCCGTTTAAGGCCGATGGAATTAAGAGCGCTTAAGGATCAAATCTAAAATTTTACGTTTTTGAGAATATCCTTCATCGCGGCCGCCGAACGCCGGAACAGTTTCTCCTCCTCCTCGGACAAATCCAATCTCAGAAAGCGCTCGACCCCCTTCCGGTTGACGACGGAAGGCAGGCTCAGGCAGACGTCTTTGACCCCGCAATAATCATCGATGAGAGTCGAAACCGGCAAAATCGAATTCTCGTCTCTCAAAACCGCCGTGATAATTCTGACCAAGGCCAGCGCCACCGCGTAATAGGTCGAGCCCTTGGCGTCGATAATCTTGTACGCCGAAGTCCGGACTTCTTCGAACAATTCCGCGAGCTCTTTTTCGCGGCCGCAGTTGTCGAAATTCCGGCATTTCGGGCAAAACCGGCGGATCTTCATCCCCCCGATGCTCGCGTTGCTCCAGACGGGAAGCTCGGTATCTCCGTGCTCGCCGATGATGTACGCGTGGATGTTCCGGGGGTCCACATCGCAATGCTCGCTGATCAGATAGCGGAACCGGGAAGAATCGAGGACCGTCCCGGACCCCATCACCTTCCCAGCGGAAAGTCCCGAAATTTTCAGCGTGATATAGGTCAGAATATCAACGGGATTCGTCACCACCAGCAGAATCGCTTCGGGAGCGGCCTGAACGATCCGGGGAATCATCTGCTTGAAAATTTCAACGTTCGCCTGGACGAGGTCCACTCTCGTCTGGCCGGGCTTCTGCCTCGCCCCCGCCGTAATGACCACCACGTCGGATTCGGCGCAGCCTTCAAAGCCGGCCGCGTAAATCTTGGCGGGCGGAGAAAAACTCAGCCCGTGGCTCAGGTCCATGCACTCCCCGCCGGCCTTCTTCTCATTGCTGTCGATCATCACGATTTCCCGCGCCAATCCGCTTGTCATCAGGGAAAAAGCGAACGTGCTGCCGACATTCCCCGCGCCGATGATCGAAACTTTCGGTTTTAATGCTTTCATGACAAAACCTCCTCCCCTAAATTCACAATAATCACTTTTTCTGAAATTTCGCCGATAAAACCCCGCGCCGTTCAACCCGTTTCCCATGATCAAACGGGACATTCGCCCAAATACTCTGATACAGCCCGGATTCCGCGCGTTCGTAATGCCGTTCCTCAAGGAGCGTCAAAACCGGAAGGAATGAAGAAACAATATCCCAGGAATATTCGGCGGGTTCGCAAACCGTCGGTTCATGATTGACGTCCGTCAGAAGCAGGAAAAATCCCCCGGGGGCAATGACCCGGATGATTTCCCGGCAGGTTTCAGGAAGATGGTCCACATGGTCCAGGGAATTAAAAGAAAAGACCCCGTCGAACGTTCCATCGGGAAACGGCATGCGCTCCGCCTCGCCCGCGACATATCGCATCCGGTGCGCCGTAATCCCGACCTCGAGGTATTCCGCGGCCAGGGGGTCGCAACCGACGCGGCAGGCCGCATCCTCCGCCCATTCCAAAGACCCCCGCGGCCCGCATCCCACGTCCAGGATCTTCTTCCCCGCCCAGAAACTTTTCTCGAAACCGAAATGGCGGGTGAAAAATTCCGGGTAGTGCGCGTGGTTCAGGACGCCTTCGCCGGTCTTTTTCCTTTTCCAGTAATCCAGTTCGCTGAGCCTCTTGAAACGCAGCCGATCCTCAGGGACGGCCGGTGAAAAGCTCCCTCCGGAATCCTGAGACAATCCGCCCGAAGTCTTTGTTTCCAAAATCGCCCCCTTTTGCCGTTCCGGCAGGACTTCCCGGGGAAGGCTATTCTTCATCGCCTCCGATCAGGCTTTCGTAGAATTCCCGGTAATTTTCCTTTTGGTCCCCTTTTCGCAGGGCCATGGCGGCCCGGGGATGAAGGTCCAGTATCCCCGTGATGGCATACGGGATGATATAACCCCACTCGATTTTCTCCCTCAAAGGAATAAATTCCTTTGAAATCAAATCAAGAACGGGCCGGATATCGTATTTCGGGTTCTTGAGAAAACCGAGCAGAAGCTCCAGGGGGCAGTTCCCCGCCGCGCGCCCGAGGCCGTAAACCGTCCCGTCCACAAAGTTGGCGTCGTGAATGATCGCTTCGATCGTGTTCGAGAACGCGAGCTGCTGGTTATTATGCGCGTGGATGCCGATTTCTTTCGACTTGATAATCCCCTTCGCCTTTTTGATGAGGAACTCCGTCGTCTCCTGATAGAGCGAGCCGTTGCTGTCCACGATGTACACCACCTGGGCCTTGCATTCCTTCTCGAGCTGTTCAAAACACTCGGTCAGCTCATTGTCCAGGACCCCCGCGATCGACATGATATTCACGGACGTCTCGTAGCCTTTGTCCGCGAACTGGTTGGTCATGTAAATCGCCTTGTCTACGTCCTTCACGTAGCAGGCTGTCCGGATCATCGTGACGGGGCTCTCCTTGCGCGGTTTAATGTCGTCCATGTCCACGCGGTCCACGTCGCACATCACCGAAATCTTGAGCTGGGAGTCGATCCCGTCCATCACCCGCTTGATGTCCTCGTCGTCGCAGAATTTCCAGATGCCGAACTCCTTCGGCGAAAACATTTTTTTGGAATTTTTATACCCGATTTCCATGTAATCGATCTTCGCTTCGGAAAGCGCGCGATAGACCGCCTTCACAAAGCGGTGATCAAAATCGTGATTATTGATGAGCCCGCCGTCCCGGATCGTGCAATCCAAAACCTTGATTTTCTCTCTGAACATTTGTTTTTCCCTTTCTGACTAGAATTGTAAAGCAAAGAATCCGAATTCCTCCCGCTTCGGCGCAAAAGGCCTTTCCGCCTCATCGCGGGAAGGGTATTTTAGTAGGAACGGCCGTGGAAAGTAAAGGACGGGTTTCGCTAAGTAACAATCCCACAAATTTTTATGCGCATAAGGCAGGGATCTTTTGGTTCGGCAAATCTAACTGGAGCGAGCTCTCGCAACCGTTTGGAGCTTGGTCCGGGGCGAAGCCCCGGTCCAAACGGTGAGAGCGCAGACGGCCGAACGCCGCCGGAGCGGACGAACCGGCGGTCGCGGAAGTGGATTTGCCGAATTGGATGTCCGAAATTCCACAAAACTTTTGAATGCTTACTTAGCTTCGAGGGTATTGGTTCGCGTCAAGGCGCCAGACGGAAGCGAGAAGACTCGCCAGCACGGAATGGAAGACGCTGGAAATGGCGCAGGGGATCGCCACAAGCGGGCTTGAAAAATTCTGCCGCGCCAAAACCACCCCGAGCCCCGAATTCTGCATGCCCACTTCGACCGAAATGGTCCTCGAGGCTATTTCATTTTTAAGGAAAATCCTGCCCGCGAGATATCCGAGCAGGAAACCGAGGCTGTGCAGGGTGAAAACGGCGAGGATCAGCCGGGCGCCCGATTTCAGGATATATTCCTGCCCTGCCCCCACGATACTCGCGACAATCAACGTGATAAAGATCACGGCCACCAAGGGAGAGATCACGGTCAATTTTTGAGTCACCTTCGGGAAGAAGCGGTTCATCAGGACCCCCAGCACGATCGGAACGATCACGACTTGGACCGTGCTCAAAAAAAGGCCCCAGGCATCGACGTGAATCCGGCTTCCGGCAAGCCACGCCGTCAGGACGGGGGTCAACGCCACCGCCATAAACGTGCCGAATGCCGTCATCGTGACCGACAAAGCGACATTGGACCGCGCGAGATAATTGACGACATTTGACGCGGTCCCGCTCGGACAGCAGGAAACCAGAATCAATCCGACGGCAAGAGGCGCGGGCAGGTTGAAAGCATAAGAAAGGCTCCATCCCAGGAACGGCATGATGGTGTATTGGAGCAGGATGCCGGTAATCACCCATCCCGGATATTTCAAAATGCCCTTAAAATCCTCGACGCTCAGCGTCAGTCCCATCCCCAGCATGATAATCCCCAGACCGGCGGGAATCATCGGTCCCGAAAACCAGGTAAACGCGGGAGGATGATAAAGAGAAATCAGGCTGGCAATGAATACCCAGAACGGGAAGGCGTTGGTCAGAAAATTAATAACCGGCATCGGCTATCGCCCGTCGCGGAACGAAAAGAGATTTTGGCGATTGGACGGCGAACCTGCGGGAAGCCTGATCATCGGGCTCCCATTTTCGAATTCTTCAGCCTGAACGCGAGATAGGCGTGAATGAACGTCTTGATGCAGTGCCCGATTTTCTTGAAATCCTTCGCCTGAAGCCATTCTTTCCGGAAGACCCCGGCTCCGAGCGTCACGGCATCCGCCCCGTTCGCGAAAAAATCCGGAAGATTCCCCAAGGTCACGCCCCCGCAGGCAAGAAGCTCCACTTCGTTCAGCGGGCCTTTGATTTCCCTGAAATATTCGGGGCCGTAAAGTTTCGCGGGAAAAATTTTCACCATACTGGCCCCCATTTCCCACGCGCGGTATATTTCCTGAGGCGTCAGGGCCCCCGGGAAATAGGGGATACGGTGCTTGACGCAATATTTGGCCGTGTCCTTGATCAAAACGGGAGAAACAATGAACGTGGCCCCCGCGTCAATCGCCTGCCTCAGGTCTTTCATCGTCATCACCGTCCCGGCGCCGATCATTAACCGGCCTTTCGACAGGTTTCGCGCCTTTCGGATCAGTTCCGCGGCCCCCTTCGTATTCATGGTGATTTCGAGGGTCCGCAGTCCCGAAGACAGCACCGCCGGCATCAACGCCTCCAGCTGATCGGCCGTCACGCCCCTCAGGATTCCCATCAACGGCAATTGTTTGAACTTCTGGATATTCATCGCAAGCACCTCAAGGGTTCGGAGTTTTAATTCTGAAATTTGCCGGGATCTTTCCATGGCGGATGTGCTTCTCAACCCAGGCTTCCCAATAACCGTACTTCGGGAAGTTCATCGCGAATCCGACCGCGGTAATGCCTAATAAAATATAGAAATCCGTCATCTGCCGCGTCAAAAAGAAAAAAAAGAACCCGTAGACGGCGGGGGCTTCGCAGAACGCGAGCACGGTGATCGAATAGGAGAACAGAATGCCCGCGAGCTTGGGGATAATGGCCCTCGCGACCTCGCTCGTCTGAACCATGGGGTTGTGCTCCAAAATGATCATTTTGAGGACGCGGGGGCAAAAAAGCCCGAGGAGGGACACGCAAAGGATGATAATCCTGAAAATCACCGGAAGTTCGCCCCGTTCCGATTCCGCGAAAACCGTCTGGTCGACAAAAAAAGCCGCCAGCCAGAGAAGGAAAATCGAAAACAGCATATAGAGGCCGATTTGGAAAGCCTGCTGGTATTTCTGCTTCAAAATTTTATGGTAATCGCCTGTCGTCACGGATCGAATCCCTTTCTGTTTTTATTTCGGAACCCCCGGCCGCAAATCAAATTTTCAGGAAAATACTTTCGCGGATAATTCCTCCTCGGTTGCCACGTCTTTGGGGAAATTCACGACCTCACCGGCCGGGACCGTATCCCCCAATCCCTCCCGATGAAAATACTCCTTCAGCGCGGCCCGGACTCTCGCATTGATCTTTACCGCCCCCTCCTGAGCCGTGGCGGGAAGCAGGACCCAAATCTTTTCCTTGCCCTCCCGGACCACCGAAGCACGGTGATACAGAGAATCCGAAATCACTTTCTCGCAGGAAGCCGCGCAATAGGCAAGGCGTTCCTGCCCCGATTCTCCGGGCGGCACGGCGTCAAATCCGTCGAAACGGAACATCAGAACGGAAAAAGGGATCCCGCTCATCATTGAGCTTTTGATCCCATCGGCCATAAATTTTCTGACGACATCCCCCGCGGACCGTTTGGGCAGGTCAAAACAAAACCGGCTCCCTTCCCCCAAACGGCTTTCCACCCAAATCCGCCCGCCGTGAAGTTCGATGATGCCCTTGCAGATCGCGAGTCCCAGCCCCGTCCCTTTTTCCCCGAGATTGCGCTGCTGGCCGAATTGCTGAAATCGCGCGAAAACCCTCGGCAAATCTTCGGGAGAAATCCCCTTGCCGCTGTCAAACACGCCCATCCGGACTTTATCTCCCTGATCTTCGACGGAAATCTCGATACAGCCCGCATCCGTGAACTTCACGGCATTTCCGACCAAATTCGTCAGGACCTGGATGATTTTGTCCCGGTCCGCATAGAGGCTGACGTCCTTCTCCCCCAAATTCAATTTTACGCTCAGGCCTTTTTTCTCTATCGGCGCTAAAAATTCGCGACCGACGCCGTTCGCCAAATCCGCGAGGCTGACCCACTCCTGGTTCAAATCGAGCCTCCCGGCTTCCATTTTGGAAAGGTCCAGAAGATTGTCGATGAGCCGCCGCAGGCGCTCGATATTTTTGACCGACATGGCAAGGGCCAGCCGTTGATTTCCCGAAACCTCCCCGTGCATTCCGTCAAGCACCTGGGAAATCGCCTCCCGGATAATGACAATGGGGGTCCGGAGTTCATGAGAAACCATGCTGACAAACTCGTCTTTGAGCTTCTCCATCTGTTTCCGTTCCGTGATGTCCCGGATCACCCCGATCGAGCCCGTAATATTCCCTTGAACGTCTTTCAGGACGGTAATCGAAATATCGATATCGACCGTTCCGCCGTCTTTTCTTTTCATCCTGGTCTCAAGATGGTGCTGCATCCCTTTCTGGCGGATATTGTACTTCCGGATTTTGTTCCATTCCTCTTCGGGATAAAACGTGCTGACGGGTTTAAGATACAAATCTTCCGATTTGATCCCCAGCAAATTTTCGGTAAATTTATTCCATGAAATCACGCGCTCCGCCGCGTCCGTCACCATAATCGCCACGGCCGAATTCTCGAAAACGCTCCGATATTTTTCTTCCGCCAGGCGCAACTGATATTCCGCGAGTTTCTCGGCGGTCACATCCCGAAACACCAGAACAATCCCGATCGGGCATTTTTGGGAATCCCGGAGGATTTTCCCGACCGGGCTGACAATCCGCTTCTGCCCGTCTCGGGCAACGAGGTTGACCTCTTTCGGGAATTCGATGTCCCGCTTCCCGGAAAAAATTTCGGGCGTAAAAAAATCGGTCTCCCGCCGCGTATCCACGTCTTCGGTGCGAAAAATCTCCCGGACCGGCCTGCCGCAGCCGTCGCTGCGCATAAATCCCGTAAGCGTTTCGGCCGATTCATTCATCAGGGTAATTTTCCCGGCCATGTCAAAAACCATCATGCCTTCGCCGATCGAGTGCAAAGTATTCGCTAACCGCTCCTTTTCGGATTGGGCATCGCGCTCCCGCACGAGCACTTCATCCGTCCTGAGGCGGACTTCTTTTTCCAGATAGGCGCGCCGGGATTCCAGAACCCACGAAAAAAGGCCCGCGGACAGGGAAAAAAGCGTCCCCATCAAAAGGATGAGGGTGCTGGCAAGACAACGGTCGAAGTGATCGGAAGAATTAAAATAACGGTCCCATAGGGCGAACGTAAAAAGTTCGCAGACCAGAAAAATAATCAGCGAAAAATTCAACTGATAAGTTTTGTTTCTCATCGTACCCGCTCCGTCCCTCATCCCATGCCTCGAGTAACCGGCAGATCCGCCGATGTTTTCGGCAGAGAAAAAATAAATTTCGTCCCCTCATTCAGACGGCTCTCCGCCCAAATCCTTCCGCCGTGTGCATCCACGATCCCTTTGCAGATCGCCAGCCCCAGCCCGGTCCCCTTTTCGCGGCGCTCCGTCTCGTTTGGGATCCGCCGGAATTTCTCGAAAACCCTTTCCAGCTCGGCCTTGTCGATCCCCCGCCCGGTGTCCGAAACACTGCAGATCACTTCTCCTTCTCCGTCCCGGATCGAAACGGAAATCGTCCGGCCGTCCGAAAACTTTATCGCATTACCGATCAGATTTGAAAAAACCTGAATCAACTTATCCCGGTCGGCAACGATTTCAACGGCGGGATCCGAGGCGGATATTTTCATCTCGATCCCTTTTCTCTCCAATTGCGGGGAAAAATGTTCCGCAAGGTCATCCACCAGGGACACCAGGTCCGTTTTCCCCTTTCTTAAGTTCATTTCGCCGGCTTCCAGTTTCGCGACATCCAAGAGGTCATCCACGATCCGCCCCAGCCGGTCGATCGAACCCAGATTCATCCGCAGGGTTTTCGCCTGGCGTTCGCTGACGGGACCGTATAAGCCGTCCAAGACCTGTGAAACGCTTTCGCGGATCACCGACAGGGGACCGCGCAATTCATGAGAGACAATCCCGACAAAGTCGTCCTTTGACTTCTCCGCGCGTTTCCGGTCGCTGATATCCACGGCATAACCGGCCATCCCCGTCGGATGGCCTTTTTCGTCTTTGAGCAGGGAAAGAGAAAGATGCGCGTAAAAGGGCTCCCCCCATTTTCGGTTCATAACAACCTCAAACGCTTTCGCGCCTTCTTCCTTCAGCTTGGGGATGACGGAATGCTCGACCGTCTCGCGCTGATGATCGGGATAAAGTCCGGAAAGGTGCCGCCCCAAAACTTCGGCTCTGGCATACCCGAATAATTTCTCCGCTCCGCCGTTCCAATCGGTGATATTCCCTTCCAAATCCGCGCAAATCACCGCGTCATGGATCTGAGCGATAATCTGAGCCTGGCGCCGGAGTTCTTCCTGGATCCGCTGCCTTTCGATCGCGTACCGCAGCACCCGCGAAAGGACTTTTCCGTCCACTTCGCCTTTGATCAAATAGTCCTGAGCTCCCCTGCGCACCGCCTCCAAAGCGATCACCCCGTCGGAAAGCCCCGTCAGCAGAACGACCGGGATCCGGCAATGCCTTTCGTGAATCCGGAAAAAAGTTTCAATCCCGCGGCTGTCACTGAGCGTCAGGTCGGACAAAACGACATCGATAGGCCCTTTTTCGAGAAGCTCCAATCCTTTTTCAAGCGTTTCCGCGTGTTTCACCTGAAAAGCGAATTCTCTCTCCTCAAGAAGCGCGTCCTTGTAAAATTCGGCGATTTCCTTTTCATCTTCTATCAATAGAACTCTGACTGCCCACCCGCTCATTGCGCCTCCCAAAAATTTACTTCCCTCCGGTCCATAAGCACAAAGACCCGGATATTATATCTGTATTTTTCGGCATCGCCGAGTAAAAATCCAGTATTATGGTATTTAAAAAGGCGGGGCGCTTCATCCTCACACCCCTTACGGCCGGAATAAGCAATCCGGGAAATTTCCCGCTCCTCAGATATTTCCTGTTGACGAACCTCTCAGGGTGGCGAAAATGAAGTAAGAAAGTCCGGAAGGATCCTCGTCAATTCAGGAGGTTGTCTGATGGAATCAAAAGCCGTTTTGGTCTTGGGCGCAACCGGATATGTCGGGTCGCGACTGGTTCCCCGTTTGCTGGATTGGGGATACAGCGTTCGCGCAGCCGCCCAATCGCTCGAAAAATTGAATCTTCGCCCCTGGGCCAATAATCCCCGCGTCGAGTTAACGGCCGTAAACGTGCTTGACCCGGAATCCCTGACGTCCGTATGCAAAGGCTGTTCGGACGTTTACTATCTGATCCATTCCGTAAACCCAAGCGACATCAATTTTGCCAAAGAAGACCGGCAGGCCGCTCATCATCTTGTCCGTGCCGCCGAACAAACCGGGATCGGGCGCATCATTTATTTGGGCTGGCTGGGAGAAGAAGAAGACAGTCCGAGCCAATACCTCCGCTCCCGCTCTCAAATCAGAAAAATCCTTCAATCCGGAAAAGTCCCGGCCACCATATTGAGAGCGGGGATGATTATCGGAACCGCGAGCGGTTCTTTTGAAATCCTCCGCTATTTGGTCAAGCGCCAGCCGATTCTCTTCGCCCCCCGATGGCTCGCGACCAAACGCCAGCCGATCGCGATCCGGAACGTCCTGGATTATCTCGTCGGCTGCCTCCGCTATCCCGAAACGGCCGGGAAAACCTACGACCTCGGAGGGCCGGAAGTCCTGACCTGTCTCGACGTCATGAAAATTTATGCCGAAGAGACCAAACTTCCCAAACGGCTGACGATCCCCATCCCGGGATTTCTGCCGAAACTCAGCTCGTACGGAATCCATCTCGTCACCCCGCTTCACACCTGCCTGGCGCGCGGATTGTCCGAAGTCCTCTCCAGCGAAGCTTCCGCCATTCAAAATCCGATCGACCGGGTGATCACGCAAAAACTGCTGGATTGCCGCCAGGCCATCCGTCTCTCACTGGAGCAGTCCCAGCATGAGCTCACCGACGAACCTCAGAAAGAAGCCATCAGCATCCCGCCTCCCGAATGGCGATATGCGGGAGATCCCGACTGGACCGGAGGGATTGCCTGCAAATACGCCCGGAGCATCACCCTGAAAGCCCTCCCTTCCGAAATCTGGGAACCTCTTTCCAAAATCGGGGCAGCCGGAAACTGGTACGGCGGAAGTCTTTTCTGGAAATTAAGAGGATTGCTGGACCGCTTGACGGGCGGGATCGGAATGCGCCTGGGCCGGACGGACTTTCAGAACCTGAATCCGGGAGACCGGATCGATTTCTGGCGGGTCCTTAGAGTCAAGTCCCAGGCGAGACTGCTTCTCGTATCGGAAATGAAAATGCCCGGGACGGGAGCTTTGGATTTTCACATTTCGAGAATCGACAACGAAAAAACCCGTTTGGAGTTATGCGTAAAATTCGTCCCCCGGGGAATGCTGGGGTTCCTTTACTGGCATCTCATCTCGCCTTTTTACAAAAACCTGCTGGATAGCCAATTGAAAAAAATCGCAAAGCAAATAGGCCGGCCGACCCTCTCGGGCCCCGAATAATCCGCCCGGCATCACAAAAAAATCAGCCGTTCAACCGCCAAATCCCGAAATTCAGGAAAGCCGCGAAAAAAACCCACAGACCGTAGGGGACGAGAAGCCATCCCGCAAAACGGTCTATCTTTCGAAAGGAAAAAATCGTTCCGCCGATCATGCCTTCTAACAGCAAAATCTCGGCAAAAGCCGCTCCCGGCATCTTCATCCCGAAAAAAAGCCATGACCACATACCGTTCAGAATCAGTTGTCCCGTCCAAAAAAGCATCGGCCCCGACGCCTTCCGGAAGCCTGTTTTTCTCCATACCCGCCAGGCGGAATAGGCCATCATCAAATAGAGGACGGACCATACGGGACCAAAAACCCAGTCAGGCGGAGTAAACGGCGGCTTTAAAAGCCCGGCATACCAGCCTTTGACGGCAGGATAAGTCTGCGAAGCGCCAAACCATGCCGTCCCGAAGCAAAGGATAAGAAAGAGAAAAAATCCGGCGAGACTTTTCAAAATCGTCATGTCTTTTTCCCTCCCGTCTCAGATTCTCGAGAAAACGGCAAGCGCCCTCTGCCTCGCCACCGCATGATCCGCAATCGGCCGGGGATAGGTCTTCCCCGGCTCCACGCCCGCGGCTTCCAGCACTTCGGCCGGGGCCTGCCAGGGTTTATGAATCCAGGCATCCGGCAGTTTTGACAACTCAGGCACCCAGCGCCGGATATATTTCCCGAAAGGATCAAATCTTTCGCCCTGCAAAACCGGATTGAAAATCCGGAAATACGGCGCGGCATCCGCTCCGCACCCGGCTACCCATTGCCATCCCAGGGTGTTATTGGCCAAATCCGCATCGACCAAAGTGTCCCAAAACCAGCGGGCCCCTTCCGTCCAAGAAATCAGGAGGTCTTTGACGAGAAAAGAACCCGCGATCATCCGGACACGGTTATGCATCCATCCCGTTTCCCATAATTCGCGCATCCCGGCATCCACGATCGGATATCCGGTCCGGCCTTTTTGCCAGGCTTTCAAAGATTTCCCGTCTTCTCTCCAGATAAAACGGCTGAATTTCTCCCGTAACGGCCGCTCCGGCGTTTCCGGAAAATGATACAAAAGATGGCCGGCAAATTCCCGCCAGACCAGCTGTCTCAAATAAACCTCCGCGGTCTTCGACATCCCGGATTTTTTCGCCCGCGCCGCATGTCTGAACACTTCGCGCCAAACCCGCTTCGGGCTGATTTCCCCAAAATGCAGATGGGGGGAAAGCCGTGAAGTCCCAGGATCGGAAGGGATGTCCCGCCCTTTTTGATAATCGGACAATCCTTTCCGGAGGAATCGTTTCAATTGTTTCAACGCTCCTCCGGCTCCGGGCTCCCAGTATCTTTCGAACTTCGCCGCCCAATCGGCGCAAGGAGGATACAATCCCGATCGATCCGGAGAAATGCCCTGGGGCCATTTCAGAGGAATCTGAATCCTGGATGGAACTTTACCAAAACCAGCCGAAACTTCTTGTGTGAGGCAGGCATTCCAAAACGGAGTGAAGACCTGAAAAGGTTTCCCTGTTTTTGTTTTAATCTGACCGGGGGCGTAGAGGAAACTCGCGTTGAAGGAGAGAACGGAAATCCTTTTGGCCCGGAAATGACGTTCGATTTCCCTTTCCCGTTTTCGCGCCGCGGGTTCATAGCGGCGATTCCAGACCACACAATCGGCATCCGCTTCCCGGACCAGCCGTGCCAGTTGCTTGACGGTCCCGCCTTTTCTGACAATCAACCGCAAGCCCTTCTTGTTTAAATCGCTCCGGAGGGATTCCAACGACCGGGCCAGCCACCACCGGCTTGCCGCTCCCGGCGCCCAGGCCCCTTCCTCTTCCGGGGCCCAGATAAAAACCGGGACAACGCCCCCGCCCCGGCCGGCAGCGAACAAAAAAGCGGGATTGTCTTCCAATCGCAGGTCATTCCGAAAGCATACAATCGTGTTTTTAGGATTCATCATCCAGCCTGCCTAATGATCCGGGCCGTTTACTTCCGGGGAGGTCTCCGCCGGCGCATTCCGAGCCATTCCCGGGCCCGCTTGACCGGCCGTTTTAATTTCGGAAATTTCTTCTGCATCCAAACGGAGACGCGGCGAAAAACGGGGATATCCACGGACAAAAGAAGGAATCCGATCACCAGAAAAAGCAGGCCCTGCAGAATCGGAAGGAACAGTCCCAAAACCCCAAGGATGAGGAAAAGGATGCCCGTGATAATCCGAATGACGGCCAAAACAGTCATGGGCATTGCGTCATCTCACCGAGATCGAGGCCAAAAGTTTGTACCGGCAGCTTTATCCGTTTTTCTTCCGGAATTCCTTCATGAAATCGACTAGCGTCTTCACGCCTTCGATCGGATGCGCGTTGTAAATGGAAGCGCGAAGCCCCCCGACGGCACGGTGTCCCTGCAATCCCACCATCCCCTGCGCTTTGGCCTCCTCGACAAATTTCTTTTCCAGCGCCTCATCCCCGTCCTTGATCCGGTAGACCACATTCATCCAGGAACGGTCCTGCTTCTCCACGGGGCAGCGATAGAACCCGCTCTCATCGATCGCGCGGTAGAGGATGCCGGCTTTCTCTTCGTTTAACCGCTCCATCGCCGCGAGTCCGCCCAAAGATTCGACCCATTCCATAACCAGCCAGGCAATGTAAATTCCGAACGTCGGCGGCGTATTGTAAAGGGAGTTGTTTTTGGTGTGCGTCCGGTATTGCAGCATGACGGGAAGTTTCGCGCTTCCCCGTTCCGCCAAATCCTTCCGGATAATGACCACCGTCACGCCCGACGGGCCGATGTTCTTCTGCGCGCCCGCGAAAATCAGGCCGAATTTTCTGACATCAAAGCGGTGCGAAAGGATATCCGAAGACATGTCACCGACCAGCGGAATTTCTCCGGTATCCGGGAACTCACGCCACTGAGTCCCTTCGATGGTATTGTTGGAACAAAGATAGGCGTAAGAGGCTTTTTCATCCAGTTTGATTTCTTCCAAACGGGGCAGACGCATGAATTTCTGCGGTTCCGAAGTCGCCGCCAGACGGCAGGTTCCGACTTTTTCCGCCTCGTCGATGGCTTTTTTGCTCCAATATCCCGTATGGATGTAATCCATCGGCTGGTTGGAAAGGCACAGATTCATGGGGACCATGGAAAACTGAAGCGTGGCTCCGCCCTGCAGGAAGAGGACATCATAATTTTCCGGTATCCCCAGCACTCTCCGGAAACCGGCGATCGCCTTCGTGAGAATTCCCTCGAACGCTTTGGATCGATGGCTCATCTCCATCACGCTCATTCCCGTATTTTCGAAGTTCAGCATTTCTTCCCGTGCCCGTTCCAAAACAGAAACGGGAAGCACCGCGGGACCCGCGTTAAAATTAATCGCTCTTTCCATAGCCGTTTTCACTGTCCTTTCTCCTTCCCCGTGTTAAAAGTCTCTAAAGATCCAACGCATCTTCGTTTGGCAATTTCCCGCCTGCGATCAAAAATAAAAACATCCGAAAAATCCCCGGAAAAGCGGGCTCAGATTAGCACATTTACGGCTGTCTGTCGACACGGACGTCTCGGGAATCACTTCTCGAATTCGAGATAATACAGCGGCCTTCCCCCCGCTTCATATTTCGCTTCGTAATTGGTCTTCTCCCCTTCGAACAAGCGTTCGTTCCGGCTCTCGCGGACCCCCGCCCATTTCAACCCGGAAAGAGAATGTTCTTGTTTCATCACCTCAAAGTAATCCCGGTCGTCCGTGGCAATTTCAAGAAGACCGCCGGGGCAAAGGCAGTCATAAAAGAGCCTTAAAGATTCCTTCCGGATCAACCGCCGTTTCCAGTGCCGCTTCTTGGGCCAGGGGTCCGGGAAATAAACATGAAAAACGGAAACCCTCCCGCGCGGGAAATAATCCCTCAGCAATTCAAAGGCTTCGGCCTTGATGAACCGCAGATTCCCGATCTTTCTTTTTTCTCCCCTCCCCCTCCCGATCCCGAGCCACTTTCCCGCGTAATCGACCCCGATAAAATGGATCCCGGGGTTTTTCACCGCGCGATCGATGATAAAGCGCGACTTTCCGCACCCGATCTCGACTTCTACCGGTGCCTCATTCCCGAAAATTTCCGGAAACGAAATAACCCGGCTCGGAGGCAAGGGAGACTCCTGCGAAAAAGCAAACAAACTGAATGTCTTCGCCGGCCGGAACAACCGGGAGGCAGAAAGCGGCAAAAGGTCTTCCGCTGCTTCTCCGCTATGGGCTTCGTTGTTTTCGGAATACATTAAAAATATTTCGTTCGTTTCAGGTTTTCGCTTGTTCCGGAGAAAAACCGGCTGTCGTTTTATAATCCCAGCACATAGGCAAAGATCAGAGGGGCGACAATCGTTGCGTCCGATTCAATGATAAACCGGGGAGTGTCCGCCCCGAGTTTCTCCCAGGTGATTTTCTCATTGGGGACCGCTCCGCTGTATGACCCGTACGAAGTCGTGCTGTCGGAGATTTGGCAGAAATACCCCCAAAGCCTGCAGTCCTCCTCCAAATCCTGCCGAATCATCGGCACCACGCAAATCGGGAAATCCCCGGCAATCCCTCCCCCGATCTGAAAAAAACCGATCGGATTCGCCTTGCTGTTTGCCCGGTACCAATCCACCAAAAACGCCATCTGCTGAAGCCCGGACTTCACGACGTCAAAACGGCCGATATTCTTCTTCAGGACATTCGCGACGAAAATATTGCCCAGCGTGGAATCTTCCCATCCGGGGGTAAAAATGGGGAGATTCTTTTCGGAAGCCGCAACGACCCAGGAATTCCGGGGATCCGTCTGATAAAAACTCTTCAGGCTTCCTCTCCGGATCAGAGAGTACATGTATTCATACGGGAAATAGCTCTTCCCCTCCCGGTCAGCCTTCTGCCAGAACTTAAGAACCGCCCGTTCAATCCTCCTCATCGCCTCTTCCTCCGGAATGCAGGTGTCCGTCACGCGGTTCATCCCCCGTTCCCGGAGCGCCGACTCATCGTCGGGAGTCAGCTGGCGGTAATGCGGCACTCTTTCGTAATAATCATGCGCGACGAGGTTGAAGATATCCTCCTCCAGATTTGCCCCGGTCGAGCAAATCGCGTGAACCTTGTCCCGGCGGATCAATTCGGCCAAAGTAATTCCCAATTCCGCCGTACTCATGGCTCCGGCAAGGGTTACCAGCATTTTCCCTCCCTTTTCAAGATGGGCAAGGTATGCCTCCGCCGCATCCACCAGAACCGCCGAATTGAAATGCAGGAAATTTCTCTTGATGAAATTCCGGACCGGCATGGTCTTATTCTTAGGTGTCCGTTTTGTTTTCATTGATCATCAACCTTCCTTAAGGGAGATTTTCTCAAAGTTCTCCGCCCGAGTCAATACACACCCTCACGGCCGTTCCGCCCTGCCGGGCAATCCTTCCCTGACCGCTCCGGGCGAATGCCAAAAACGGATTGACAAGGCCTTCCGATTCAAATAATCTTTAGCCTGAGAAACGAATTCAAATGCCTATTCGCAGCAATAAAAAAGGTCTATTGGACATTCCAAAAGGAGGTTCCCAATCATGAAAAAGTCAGTTTTGATCTCAATTTTTCTCCTCTCAGTTTTTCCGTTACTGCTCTCGGCAAACATTTCCTTCGCGCAAACGGAAGAATCCCTGGCCCCGGCAACCGAGGCCGCGCAGCCGGCCCAAGCCCCGGAAGAAACCGATTATTCTTTCGGCACCGTCAAGCAGGTTTCTCCGACCGAAATCACCGTCAGCGAATACGATTACGAAACGGATAACGACGTCGATGTCGTGTACGCGTTGGATCCCAAGCTCGAATTGAAAAACGTGGATTCAACCGACAAAATTGCGGCCGGTGACAGCGTCGACATTACCTTTGTGATGCGAGACGGCAAAAAAGTCATCACCCTGCTGAGCGTCGAGAAGTTTACGGAAGAAGAACCCCTCCCGGCGGAAAAAACGACCGAATAAATCCGAAACCCGGGATCCGGATTTCGAAACGTCAGTCTCCCGCAGCCGAGCGGGATGCAATCAGTCTTCGTCTCCCGCCGTCAGGGGTTTAATGCCGAACGCGCTGAAAAAAAGCTGAAAATTCGAGACGCGACGAACGGAAGCGCGTATTTCCTGAAATCGCCCCGACAGCAGAAAATGCGCGAAAAACCGTAACACTCCGGAAATCAGGAAAAGCGTCAGGATCCGGTATCCCAGCAGCGGAGGAAGTTTTTCCGCCAGGATTCCTCCGAGAAACGCGCCGAAAAAGACCGCGAATCCGTTGATCAATCCGAAATACCCGAGGCAGCGGACCCTTTTGGGCGGGCTGACCGCATCAAAAATGTAATTGGTCACGCAAAGGTTGAACCCTCCCCAGACAAATCCCGAAAAAATCTCCACCCCGAACAGGTAAACCGGATTTTTTGAAATCAGCCAAAGCAAGGGAATCAGGGGGATGAGAAAACTCATGGTTTTCAAAATCCTGGCATTACCGACAAGATCCGCATGACGTCCCCAAATCGGATAAACGATCAGCGTCGTTCCCGTCCCCGCCAGGATGATCGCCATATACTGCAGATAGCTGAAATGAAGATCCCTGAGCATGTAAACGCTGAAGTACGGTGCCGAAATATGCGTGGCAAAAATGACCCCCGCGACATATAGCGTGTATCGCACGAAATTACTTTCCCGAAAGCGGCCGATAAATTCCAGGAAACCGAAATCCCCTTCCCGGGAAGCGCAAGAAGAGACATCCGCCATTTTTGAAAGGAGGCGCGCCGAAACCGCCCGGGAGAAAGAAGCCAAAATGAAAAGCAGAACGTACCCGAAAGTTTGCGAAATCTCTTTCATGCAGGAAAGGAGCACCCCCGCGATCCCGATCCCCGCGATTCCCGCAATCCCCACGATGGAAGATCTCCATCCGAAATAATTTCCCCTCTGCTCCGGGGGAAGATAATCACTGACCAGACTGTTCCATACGGTCCCGATCAAATGACCCATCATCCGGAACACGGTCAGCAGAAAAATCAGGGCATAGACCTTTGAATCCGGCCCCGACCGCAGCGCCAAAGTCGCGGCCAGGAACAAAACCGCCGCCTGCGTAATCGCCCCGATCAGAACGAACCGGAGCCGGCTTCCCGAGACGGCTACGGCCCGCACGGCGAAAAGCTGCGTAATCGAACCGAACAAATTGGGAACCGAAATCAGAAATCCGATCTGAGGAGTGGAAGCCCCGAGAAACAGCGCGTAGGGAATCATGTAATAATCGACGATCCCCGCCATGATCGCGGCGGGGATTCCCTCTTTCCAGGAAATCGAAAGACTTCGCCGGATATTTTCCGGCAAAGCGCTGTCTCGAAGAATCCTTCTCATGCCCCAAAATTCCCCCGAAGGAGATCCCCCCGGTCCCGAATTTTTCTTTCAAATCAAAAGGTTCAAGCTTTCTTTACCAAGACGGCTTTCCAGACGCCGGGTTCCTTGTCCTGTTCCGCTTCAACCCAAACCTGGTCATCCGGGGCCAACTCCGCCAGCGCCGCCACCCCGTAATAGGAAGTCTCCGGTTGAGCGGTCATTCGGATTTCCTCGTCGGCGCCCGTGATCGGATTCGTCCGTTTGACGGTCAGAACATTCTCTGCCACAGAAATCACCCTGCCGCTGACTAATTTAGCCCATCCGGCACTCTGGTTGAGCCCGATAACCATCAGCAGCACGGCTCCGATTATCAGATTTCTCTTCATATCTTTCTCCTTTTTCACAAGCGAATTCTATGTCAAACACTTCGCAAAATCAATGAGTCCCCCCCTTGGATTTCCTCCCAAGAACAGCCCCGAACCGTAAAAAGCGGAAAGAACGGTTTTTTCTTAACTTGTTTCAATTAAATAAGTTAAGAAACTTAAGGCCCTGAAATTTTTCCTCCTGCTCTTAAAAATTTCCACTCAAGGGCTTTTTTGAGTAGAATACCCCCCTTTAAATTAAGGAACGGAAATGTCCCCTAAAACGCATCAAACTCAATCCCGGAAGGTCATTTCGATGGGAATCGAACTGGAAACCTATTCCATCGCCCTTCCCGATTACCGAATCTGCCGGGACCTTCAATTCCCCAAACGGGCCACGGTCGAGAAAGGGGAAAAATTCACCAAAGACGTCAGCGTCGGATCGGAATATAACAGTAAAGTATTCAAAACAATCCGCGAGGCTTTTTTCCTTCTTAAAAGCAGCCTTCGAAAATACGGAGAATTCCCGGAGGACTCCGATGCGAACGAACGATACGTGATCTTTCCGGCGGGAGGATGGACGGACCGGTTCGCGGGATGCCACGTCCACCTGGCGACCGGGACCTCTTCCTTCAAATACGAAGACGCAAAAAAACTCTCGGCCTATTTGCATGATCATATTCCGTTCCTGATCGTACTGGGAAATAACTCGCCCGTCTGGCGGGAAAAGCTGACTCCTTACGCCTCAACCCGCCTGCTCCGGGGATCGGAGACCTACTGTCGCGTCATCAAACGCGCGACGCTCTACAAACATCACTACCGGGAAATCACCTACAATCAGGGAGGGAAAAAGAAGCCTCCGACACTGGAAGTCCGCGTCTGCGACAGTTCCATCCCGGAATACGTCGCCGCCATTCTGACGGTATGCCTGGCGGTCGCCATCCGGTGGCAGAAACGCCGGTCCCCTCTGAATCAGTCGACTCACGAAAATTTCCTGAAAGCCAGAAATTCGGCCTTCAAAATGGGGACCAAAGCAAAACTGGCGTGGACGAACCATTGGTTGTCCGTCCCCGATTATACGGACCTGTTCTTCCGGAAATACAAAGAAGAGCTCGATCAAATGGATATCCCGGAGGAAGTGTTGTCCGTTTTCAAATATCTGAAAAAGGGCTGGGACCAATCCGAAGTCATCCGGAAAGCCGTCGAACGCTGCCAAAGGAAACATTTCCCGACCTGGCAGCGCCAATTTGCGAAAAAATATTCGCTGGCCATCGAAGAACTGCTGGACGGAAATTCCTACCGCCAGTTCGCCCACCGTCTCGGCGTCAAACTGCCCAGCATCGAAAGGACATGGCTCGGCAAGAAGGATTCGCGCTGGTAGCCGGCCGGAGAGGAAGAAGCGGTCAGGTCATCCCGCTTTTCCGGGGTTGAGCCGGAAAAGGGAGTGAAACGCCACGTAGAAAAATCCGACACCCATGATGGTCATGAAAGGAACCGCGCCGAAAAGATGCTCCTTGAAAGCGTAGACGATCGTGACGGTGATGTAACAGCCCATCAATAGCTCTCCGATCACCATGGGGTCCCGGAAACGCCGGGAAAACCTAGGGATGCCGCTGCCGCCCGGAAAGTTCTTACCGTGTTTGGGAGTCCGGATAAACGGTGTTTTCTTTTTCCAAATCACTTCCCAAATCGCCTTCAAATGCACGAAAGACAATCCCGCGATAGCGCCCATGAAGAAAGGAAGGTAGCCGATCCGGAAAATCCAGTCGCGATACAGTCTTTTCTGCACGACGACGAAATAAAGCGCGACCGACCCCAATCCGATCACAAAAAGCGGCAGGTCCAGCATCAGCGAGCGCCGCCAGTCATAGCTCAAATGCATGCAAATGGCGGGCAGCGTCGCGAGACTCAGAAAGACAACCAGGGCGTATCCGAGATTGTTGGTCAGATGAAAAGTCGCTTCGATTTTTAATTTCAAAGGCAAACGCGCTTTCCAAATGGTCCACAGAAGTTTTCTCGCGACCTCAAGCGACCCCTTCGCCCATCGAAATTGCTGCGACTTGAAATCAAGCATCGTGCGGGGCAATTCCTGGGCGACTTCTTTTTCGGACAGGAAAATAAAACGCCATCCCTTCATCTGTGCGCGATAACTCAGATCCAGATCTTCCGAAAGCGTATCCGCATGCCAGCCGCCCGAATCGTCGATCGCCTTGCGCCGCCAAATCCCGGCGCTCCCGTTGAAATTGAAAAAGCGGCCCGTGGAATAGCGGGCGACCTGATCGACGACAAAATGGCCGTCGATGAGCATCGACTGGAGGCGTGTCAGAAGGGAATCTCCCGCATTGTCATGACCCCATCGCATCTGGACCATTCCGATCGCGGGATCCGTAAAATAATGAATCATCCGGAGCAAAAAATCGGAAGGAGGAAGAAAGTCCGCGTCAAAAATAGCGACGTATTCGCCTTTGGCGGTCTTCAACCCTTCCGCTAAAGCCCCGGCCTTATAGCCCTTCCGGTCTTTCCGGCGGAGCAACTCCACGTCAATCCCCTTCAGCCGGAGTTCTTCGATCTTCCCGGAGGCAAGCTCTGTCGTTCCGTCGGTAGAATCGTCCAGGACCTGAATCTGAAAAAGATGGCGGGGATAATCCAAATTACCGACGGCAACGAGCAAGCGTTCGATAACCGATTCTTCGTTATAAACCGGCAATTGCACCGTCACCGAAGGCAACGCGTCCCATTGGCCTTTGGGCCGGGGATCCGCCGATCCCGCAAAAAGCGTCATAACGGCAAGAAGCAGCCGATGCAGTCCGTAGACGGCCGAGAAAATGAGGGCCGCGTAATACATGAAAAAAAACAACATTCGCATTTAAATTCCCGTCCTCTGCCTTATCGTTTCAATCGGTTCCCATCCGTTCGCTGAGAAAAAATCCCCCGCCCATTTCCCTTAATGCTTCCCGCGGAATCACCGGAAGCAGAACCGCCTCCGGCCTTAGAGGCATGACAAGCTACAGCAAGACTTTTCCTCCCAATTAGTGGGGGTGAATTATAGCATAAGGGGTTTCTTTTGCCTAATTAAATAAAAAACCGAACTGCGGCGTCTCCTATCCTATTAAGAGCAGAAACGTTCGGCCGAATCTTCGGGGAATTTTTCAATTCGGCGCAAAGGCTTATCCTGAAGAAAATCCGTACCCGCAGAAAAACGATTTAGGGCCGCATTGACTTTTAAAGGCACGGCTCCCCTCGCGTTATTTATCTTATTTTCTCGACACTGGCCGCATCCAGTTCCACCGAAACGGCCTGCTGAATATGGTCCAGCGAAACCACAAGACGGTACTTCCCTTTTTTATGGACCAAGAATCCTTCCACCCCGCGAAACAATCCCTCTTTGACCGTGACCGCATCGCCTTCCTTCAGATACGGAAACGGATCCACTTCTATTTCCTCTTCCATAAAACGTCTCAACGCAAAAATCACTTTCTCCGGAACCGGTTCGGGAAACGGCCCGAAACCGATAAAACGCACGACCCCCTTTGTCTGTAAAACTTCTACCCGGTTGGCAAATGCCGTTCGAACAAACAGATAACCTTTAAAGAGAGGCTCTTCGATTCGCTTGACCCGATCCGACCACTGCCGCTGAATTTTCCGGAGAGGGAGAAAGGATTCCAATCCTTTCCTTTTGAGGAGTTCATCGACCAATTTTTCGTGGCGGCTTTTGGTGTAAAGCACATACCACGCTATGGCCTCCGGCGGATTGCTCACGTTTCAGAAAAAATAGATCCGATGAAACGATCCGCTTTATTGAAGCTGTTTCCCCGACTGCTTAATCAGCCATTCATCCAAAATATCTTTCTTGAAGCGCCACTGCCCCCCTACTTTCATCGCCGGGATATCGGTAGTCTTGATCAGGCGATAAATACTGATCGGATGCAAGCCCAGATACTTGGCCACTTCTTTGAGCGTCATGATCTGAGTTCGCTCCCGCCGCTTAATAGGCTCATTCGGCGGTATTTCATTCGTTGTCATTTTGATCCGTCCTTTCCTTCAATATGCCCTGCTCCGGTTTAAAAATGTTTATTTTTACAATGAAATAATAGCACTCAAGGTTACAATTTGCAATGTTTTTTTAACTAATGTTACTTATTGGCGTCTAATTTGACCTATTGATATCATTTGATATCACTCTAACCCTTTTAGAATAAGCAAGTTAGAAAAAACGGGCAATTTCAAACTTCGCAAGGCTTTCTATCCATTTGACTTCCAAAAGTATAGATTTTATAATTAAAATCCAAAAAACGGAGGCCGCAGAATGAAAGTAAAAGAAATTGCCAGTCTAGTGGAAGGGAATATTTTAGGCGATGAGTCTTTGGAAATCTCCGGCGTAACCAGTACCGAATTCCCGAAAAACGGATATCTTTCTTTCGTCAATGAAGCCGGACAGCTCCGGGAGTTGGAAAACAGCGCGATCCCCTGCTTCATTGCCCCACTCGAAAGCGCGTCGGAAAGCAAAACTTTGATCCGGGTCAAGAACCCCAAAAAAGCATGGGCTCAAATTTTATCCGTATTCTGCCCCCCGAAAAAATTCAAACCCGGCATATCCGAAAAAGCCTTCGTCAATCCCTCCGCAGAACTCGCACCCGACGTAACCGTCGAGCCGTTCGTTTACATCGGCGAAAACGTAAAGATCGGGAAGGGCTCGGTGATCCGGGCGAATAGTTACATCGATTCGGACGTCACCATCGGAAGCGATGCCCTCATCCATCCGAATGTCATGATCTACGACCATACCGTTATCGGGAATCACGTGATCATTCACGCGGGGACGGTAATCGGATCCGACGGATTCGGGTACGTCTTCACGGGGCGGGAACATTACAAAGTCCCCCAGATCGGGAACGTCATCATCGAAGACGAGGTTGAAATCGGCTCAAACGTCAGCGTGGACCGCGCGACGATCGGTTCCACGCTGATTCAGAAGGGCGTCAAACTGGACAATCTCGTTCAGGTCGCGCACAACGTTCAGATCGGCCAGAGTACCGTCGCGTCCTCACAAGTCGGGATTTCCGGAAGTTCAAAAATCGGGAATTGCGTCATCCTCGCCGGGCAGGTCGGGATCGCGGATCATTGCGAAATCGGGGACGGGGTCATTATCGGGGCCCAGGCGGGGCTTCCTTCCAAAAAGAAAATCCCGCCCCAAAAAGTCTATTTCGGCTCACCCGCAAGACCCTATGAAGTCGAGCGAAAAATCCTTGCGTCCCAGCCGTTTTTAGCCGATGCCGTCAAGAAAGTCCGGGAACTCGAAAAGAAAATCGAGCGGCTTGAGAAAAACGCGAATTGCGCCGGGAAAGCGTGATTTGGAATTGCCGGGCGGCGGGATTATTTTCGCTGACTGATCAGGCTCAAAAATTCCTGCCGTGAGCGGGGATCGGAACGGAACACCCCGAGCATCGAACTGGTAACGCAAATCACGTTATTTTTCTCGACCCCTCTCATCGCCATGCAAAGATGCAGCGCTTCGATTACGACGCTCACCCCCTGCGGCGCGAGCAACTCCATCAGGCACTCGGCGATCTGGCTGGTCAGGCGTTCCTGGACCTGAAGCCTTCTCGCGAAGACGTCCACGAGGCGGGGGATTTTGCTTAATCCGATGATCTTCCCTTTGGGGATATAAGCGACATGGCATTTCCCGTAAAAAGGCAGCAGGTGATGCTCGCAAAGGCTGAACAGTTCGATGTCCTTGACCAGCACCATTTCATCGTATTTCTCTTCAAAAATCGCGCCGTTCAGCACTTTTTGGATATCCGTCCCGTATCCGCTGGTCAAATACTTGAGAGACTCGACGACCCGCGCCGGTGTTTTTTCAAGGCCGCTTCGAGAGGGATTTTCCCCTAATTCAATCAAAAAACGGCGAATCATTCCCTGCATATCCGAAGAAAAAGCATTGTCCATGCGCGCGCTCCTAAAGTATTTTTTCTGTTTGCATGCGGCCACAGCCCCGGCAATTCCCTCTGAACTCACGGTCAATCCGGCCGGCAATATGAAGAAATCGCCGGGCGATCTCGGAGTCGGGATTCGCCGATACAACCGGTTCCCCCAAATCCCCCCCTTCCCGCACGATCGGGTCCAAAGGGATCTCGCCCAGAAAAGGAAGGCCCAGCTCATCGGCAGTGCGCTTCCCTCCTCCCCGGCCGAAAATTTCGGCTGATTGGCCGCAATGGCCGCAAATAAAATAACTCATATTTTCGACAATTCCCAAAATCGGGACTTCCGTTTTCCGGAACATGGAAATTCCCCGCCGGACATCCTGCAGGCTCACCTCCTGCGGGGTGGTCACAAACAAAGCCCCGCCGACCGGAACGGTTTGCGAAAGGGACAATTGAACGTCCCCCGTCCCAGGCGGAAGGTCAATCAGCAAGTAATCCAAATTTCCCCAAATAACGTCTTTTAAAAATTTCCGGACCGCCTCATGAAGCATGGGCCCCCTCCAGATAACCGCCTCGTGACGGGGGATCAGAAATCCCATCGACATGATTTGAATGCCGTATTTCCGGGCCGGCACGATTCTTTCATTTTCAACCGCTTCGATCCTCGAAACCCCAAGCATCGTCGGGATATTCGGGCCGTAGATATCCCCGTCCATCAGTCCGACCGAAGCGCCCAGGCGGGACAAGGCCAGCGCCAAATTAACGCTAACGGTTGTCTTTCCGACCCCTCCTTTCCCGCTCGCGACCGCAATGATATTTTTCACTCCCGGCATCCCGGCCGGCGCATTCGGGGAAGATTGGACGGCAGACGTTAACCGGACTTCCGCTTTCCTCACTCCTTCGACTCCCAGCAGGGCCTCTTCGGCCCGGTGTTTGATGACACCTTTTAAAGGGCATGCGGGAGTCGTCAATTCCAGAGTCAAAAAAACCGCATCGCCGTCCGCGCGCAAATCCTTGACAAACCCCAGGCTGACGATGTCCCGGTGCAGTTCCGGATCTTCGACCTTGCTCAAGGCTTCTATAAGACTTCTGTGTTGAATCGCCATATCGTCCATCCCGGTTAATTTGAAGGGCAATATAGCATTTTCAATCGGCCAAAACAAGCTCGCCGGACGGGATGCCGATTAAAACTCAAAAAACAGAATCGAATCCGGAATTTGCGGGTATTGAAACGAAGGCGAAAGCTAAAAAATCTCCGCGGACGGGACATAATCGTTCCTGACGAAAATCTTCCGCAGCCGCTCGAATGCCGCGATACTGTGCCGATACATCGTCAGGCTGATCGAAGAGGAAATTTCCTTGGCGCGGTAATAGGAATTCAAGCCTTCTTTGAACAAGGGCATCTCGGTGATTTCTTTTTCGTAAATCACACTTTCGGCCATCGCCCGGTTAAAACAGAAGATCGCGTAATACATTCTCAGGAAAGGATTGACCGGGCTTTTCTCGATCGCCCGGCAGAATTCGGTTTTTGCCCGGTCAAACATCCGCATTTTTTCGTAGGAACGGGCCAGGCCATAGTAGTACATCCCCTGCGAGGGATTCAGCAAAATGGCTCTTTGAATTTCCTGAAGCGCGGCTTCCATTTTTTCGGGGTTATATTTCTCGCCGTCATAAAAAGCCTCTTTTTCCATCGCGAGGCCGAGCCAATAATGATAATCCGCGTTCTGAGGGTCAAGCCAAATTGCCCTTTCCAGATTCGGAACATAGTATTTCCCGTCGTGGCGGACTTCGAATTTTGCCAGATAAGGTTTCGTCAGGAAAAGGATCCAAATCAAAACCAGGATATTCATCCCCCCTCCGAACAAAACACGTTTCCACGGCCGGTCAAAATCAATCTTCCGAAGACAGTTGGGGGCCCCGTTCATTTCGTTCTGAAATTGCTTGAGTTTTACAGCAAAACCGGCAAACATCGCGAAATAGACCGCGCAGGCGGTGGTCTTCAACGGAAAATCATACAAGCTCATCAAAATCATGAAAGTAATCGCGCCCAAGGCCGCCGCCCCGTTGTAACGGATGTACGGATCCCATGCGTTCGAGCGGATCGGCCACGTCTCGAGGAAAAAGCTTCCGATCATGAGAAAAAAAACCGCCCCCCCTAAAATGCCCGTCTCTAAAAACAATTCCAGCCAATCGTTATGGGCGTGATTCCAAAAACCGTAAAGGGCGGGCACCGGGGCCTTGGCCCCTTCAAACACATATTGAAAAGTCCCCAACCCCGTTCCCAAAAGCGGATGATGCCTGAACAATTGAGTGAAAGCGTTTTGCCAGACCAAAATTCTGGAAGTCAAACTGACGTCGTCTTTCTGGAAAACGGTCCCCAACTCGTCAAGGATCGGCCCCAATCCGATCCAGACCAGCATCAACACCGCGGACACGATGAACAGGACCAGAAAAGCAACCGACCTCGTCCTTTTTTTCTCCGCCAGAATCCCCCAATAGAAGATAAAGAGCGAAAGAGTGAAAAGAATAATCCCTCCCCGCGAGAGCGACATGAAAAGCGCGACGCTCGAGACCGCCAGGGCAAAGATCAGAAACAGTTTCTCCTCATACCGCTTCGAACGGTGATGGGAAGTCTTTTTGGCATTCAGATAAAACATCCTGCCTAAAATCAGCAAAACCACCATGCCGATAAAAGCGGCAAAATGATTCGGATTGATAAAGGTGGAAAAAAAGGTCGTCAGAAAAGTTTTTCCGTATTCGATCTCGTAAAACCAGAGGACCTTGTCCGCCTGAGCGAGCTTCTGAATGATCCCCAGAAGAGAAGCCGCAAACGCCAGAACGAGGATCGCTCTTTCCAGAACCGAAATATGTTTTTCCGTCTGGACAAAGCTCAGGACCAGCCAGAAAACCAGAAAATAAATCCCGTATTTCATCAGCGAATCGATCGTCGCATGGACATATGCGCTTTGGCTGAGGCCCCAAAATGACCCGGAAGGCATCAGGACTTGAAGAACCCCGACCAGCAGAAACAGCACGGCCCATAAATTCACCCGGGAACGGGTCCATGTCAGGGAATGGCCCCAAAAAACAGAGCGGTTAAACCAGACCAGAAAAGCGCCGATAACCGTCATCTGAACAATATAGAGAGGAACGGACCGATTGGACGCCAAAGCCAACGGCGTAAAGCCGATTAAAATAAAAAATCCAATCCAGACAAAAGCTTTGAGGACTTTTTCCCAGGTAAACAGCACTCGAAACGATCGAGGGCTCATTCCATTCTCCCTTTTGAATTATGAACTCTTGGAAGTCGCATCTTTCCCGTCCTCTTTTTTCCCGAAATCCTGGTGTTTCCTGCCGTAATAGCGCTGGCTATAGGCGTAATAACGATAAGAAGGCTCATCCCGGTCCATATCCACCCGGTTGAGGACGACTCCCAGGAGTTTCATGCCGGTCTCCATCAAACGCTGTTTGACTTTTTTGACAATGTTCCGGCTGATCCTCCGGGAATCGATCAGAAGGACCACTCCGTCCACCTTGGTCCCGATCACCAGGCTGTCCGCCAATCCGCTCACCGGAGGGCTGTCGATAATAACGCGATCGTATTTTTCTTTGGCCTCGCGGATAAAATTCTCCATCCGGTAGGAAGAGAAAAGCTCCATGGGATTCGGAGACAAAGCCCCCGCCGCCACGATATCCAGGCCTTCAATGGCGGTTTTCTGAATGATCTCCGAAAAATCGATATTGCTCGTGAGATAATTGGTCAGCCCGGTCAGATTTTGCGCCCCCGCGACCAGATGAACCGTCGGATGCCTGACGTCCCCGTCCACCAAAAGCACTTTCTCGCTGTCCCGGAGAAAACAGGAAGCCAGATTACTCGAAAAAAGGCTTTTGCCTTCCGCCGGAACGCAACTGGTGATGAGAAGGCATTTCAGCGAGCCCGGCGCCCCGGAGAAATTGACGCTGACTTTGACCATGCGGAAAGATTCGGCAATGTCGGACAGGGAGTTGTAATGCACCCAAAACGCTTTTTGGTGAACTTCCTTCGTCGGTTTCTTGATCGCGGGGATCAGCCCCAGAAAAGGCAGTTGAACGAATTTCTCGACGTCCTCCTGAGACTTGATCGTATCGTCCAGATAATCGATCAGAAAGATAAACCCCGCCGTCACCACAAAAGCGCCCAATCCCGCGAGCAGAATAATCGTGAACCGCTTGGGACCGGTCGGAATCGTCGGGATCACGGCTTCGCGCAAAACGCGGACATTGTTGACCTGAAGTTTGCTTGCCAGGGAAGTCTTGAGGTTCCGGACGATATTGTCCTGTTCGATCTTGATCCGGTCCTGGATGAATTTCAGATTGGCCTTCGCCTGAATGACTTTCGGATGTTTTTTCTTATACGTTTCCTTCAGGCGGATCAGTTCCGCCTCGGCTTCCGCGGCCTTCGTCTGAAGCTGCCGGATCAAGGGATCGTTAACCACCGAAGGAAGCGTCCCCGCGATTTCCTGCTTCGACACGTCCTGAAGCTGGCCGTAAGGAGTCTGAAGCTGGACGTTTTGGGCATCTTCGGGAAAAAATTGTAAAAGTTCTTTGGGCATATAAAGCTTTTCCTTCAGCGCCTGCTTGACATAAGCCCTTGCGATCGCGTTGGCCACTTCACGGCAAAGCACCTTGTTCGGACCGCTGTAGGAAATGATGAAAATCTGGGTGTCCCGGATGCGCCGGATACTCAAATCGCCGAGGACAATCCCCACCGCGATTCTCATGGCACGATCCGGCTGCAAATCCTCGGTCACCTTGATCTTTTTCAACGCAAGGAGGGGCTCCAAAAGATTATTGTCCTGAATCGCGTTTTCGATCAGCTTGGGATTCCGGATCAATTCGATCTGGGTGTTGTAATAAATCGCGTCCTGCTGGACCGCGTTTTGGTCCTTCAATTCGGCGTATGCGGTGGGTTCCTGCTCTTTCTGTATCAGAAGCTGGCTGGACGATTCGTACAAATCCGGAAGTTTATAGGCATAGATCGCGGCCAGGCTCAAGGCAATCACCATGACGGCCAGAAGAATTTTGAAATGCCTACGGAGGAGATAGAGATAGTGCTGGATATCGACCTCTTCCTGCACGTAACTGAACTGCTCCATCTCCATCGAGCCTTCCTCCGAAATCCTTCCCGTTGATTTCAAAAATTCATTTCACTAAAACCAGCTTTGCTGAACGACGATAATATCATTTGCCTTGAGCGGCACGTCCCTTTTCTTGCCTTTGATCACATCTTCCCCGTTCACCTGATAAACTTTCCGCTGCCCGCCCTCGGTCCGGATGATTTTAATCTTTTTGATATTGGCCAGCGCCGAAAATCCGCCGGCTTTCGCGATCGCCTCCAGAAGCGTCGTCTCCCCTTCCTGAGATTCCAACTCGTAAGTCCCCGGCCGGTTCACCTCTCCCAGAATGGAGACCGAAACCTCGTGATAGCGTTTCACCTTCACATATACCTGCGGATTGACCAGATAATCCTTTTCCAGAAGCACTTTCATTTTCCGTTCCATGGCGGACACCGAAAGTCCCTGGACCTGGATTTCGCCCAAAAGGGGGAAACTGATCGTCCCCGTCCGCGTCACGGTCACTTCCCGGCTCAAGTCCCGGTCCGGATAAACTTCAATCTCAAGGATATCCTTGGGGTTGATGCGATAATCCAGTTCGACCTCTTCAAGAGGAGCCTCCTGCGCACTTCCCGGGACTTTCTCGGAATAAAGTTTTTCCACTCCGCCGGCGCATCCGCCGGCGATAACTGCCGCGCACAGGAAAAACAAGAAGCTTTCTCTCATGATTCGTTCTCCGGCCCTTTCACTGCTTCGGGCAATACTTGGATTCTAAACCGAAAGTTCAACCTCCACCAGATAAACGTGATTCTTCCGATACCCGTCCGAATTAAAAGAAGAATTCCGGTAGTCAAAAGCGTACCGCAAGCCGATCGACAAATTACGCCACAGCTCGTATCGAACCCCGATCTGGGTATTATAAAAGTAGTCTTTCTTGGTCACAATCCCTTCCGCCGGATAAAAACGCCGGGGGTATTCATTCCGCCGGGCTCCGATCTGCCAGAAAGACGATAACCGTTTCAGCAGCTGCCTTGTGATGCTGAGCGTGATATTTTTCGGAAGGAAATAGCTGGACCCCGCGTAGGAATTTTCCGTCGAGGATCCCGCGATGATCTGGATCACCGTTTTGGGACCCGGCCGGTACAGGTAGACATTTTCGAGAAAAAGCCCGGTGTAATTTTTCACAAACGCCGGATGTTCGCTCATGTTCTTTCTTATGACTCCCACATTGATATACGCCGAGGATTTCCTTGTCAGATTCCCGCGGACGCCGACGGTCAGCCGCAGGTTGGTGGCGTAATAACTGCGCCGGCTCCCTCCCGTGGATTTCCCGATACCGGTTTGGAAAAACAACGAGGTTTTCGGCGTCAGATAATAGCTGAACCGGGGCAGAAACCACTGATCCTGCGAACTGTTCTCCCGTTGCGCTTCGGCGGTAAAATGGCGGTTGTAAAAAGCATATTCGAAGGCCGTCGAAAAATTTTTGTTCAGGAAATATTCCATCTCCCCGCCCACGTTATTTTCCGTCCGGAGGGTGAAGTTGGTCGTTTCACTGGTGGCCCGGTCATTGCCCCGGAACAGGCCGTACCGGCCGCGAACAAACGTTTTCTTCCCGATGGGCACTTCCAGCCTCGTCCCAAACCGCTGCATCACCCGCGTCACTTCATTCCCCTTCTGGTGAAACCTTGCCGGGACTTCCACCGTCGGACTGTAACTGGCCCGCAGTTTGACGCGCTCTCCGCTCAAGTCCAGATCCGTCAGTGAAGTGACATTGTACACAATGGATCCCTTCTCGGAAGGATGCCTCTCATCGAAATAATTCGAATCGTAACTGGTCTCGTACCTGAGCCGCTGAGCGAACCGTTTCCGTTTTCTTTTCTCGAGTTCAAGCTTGAGCGCCTCCACCCGCGCCCGTCGTTCCGCGGCCCGGAGTTTTTTATAGCCTTTCTGCTGGATCGCGAGAAGCTCGGCCTCATTTTCCACGTCCTGCTCCTGCGCCAGCGAATCAACGGACCCGATAATGTCCCGGTCCACCTTGTCCGCCGCTTTCAGAAACCCCACCGGAGAAGCCCACCAGATCAAAAGCAGAAAAACCGAAACCTCTTTCAGCTCCCGGGAAATCATGCGCGGACCTTTTCGAGTTTTTTAAGGGCCGCTTGGGCCGGTTTATAATCGGGCTGCAGTTCAAGAGCGGCCTGAAATTCCCGCCGCGCAAAATCAAATTTCCTCAGCCCCTGATACGCCAGCCCGAGGTTGTAATGGGCCTGAAAATACCCCGGATTGATCTCGATGGCCTTCTGGAATTGTTCGACGGCATCCAGAAATTTCCCTTTGTACCATAACGCATACCCCAGATTATTAAACGCCTCCGGCATTTGCCTTGATTGCTCGACATTTTGCACGTGTAAATCGATCAATTCCCGATAATACCGAATCGCCGCGTCGTAATGTCCAAGAACTTCCTGAAGTCTCGCAAGGTTATAAAGAACGGCGGGATAATTTCTCCGGATCGTGAGGGATTTCTTGTAATCCAGGAGCGCGCCCGCATAATCGTTACCCAGTTCCCGCACATAGCCTTGCGCGCCGATCGTATATTCGTCCGGCTGAATTTCAACCGCCTGCCCGGCGCGTTTTAACGCCAGTTCCTTCTCGCCCACAAGGACCAGGGCCGTCGCCAAACCGCTGTAGGCCCAGGCATCCCTCGAATCCGCCTGAATCGCATCCTCAAACGCCCCTTTGGCTTCGGCAAAAAGCCCCCGTTTCAACAGATCAAACCCGTAATCCACAAAACCGCTCCGGATGAGCGGACTGATCTCAAGCTGGGAATATTCGCTGAAACTTCCGGACGAAAAAGTTTCCGACAGTTTATCAAAGGCCTTGGCCGCGAGAACGGGATTACCCAAGTCATAGTAGTAGGTGTAACCGACCCGGAATTGGGACAGCATGGCCAAATCGCTTTCGGGAAATGCAAACGCGAGATTCTCGAATTCCTCGGAAGCCTTTTCGTAATTCCCGATCTTGTGAAAGCTGTCCGCCAATTGATAACGGCCGTACACCGCAAACGGGCTGTCCGGAAACCGCTCAACCAGTTCCTGAAACACGGTGATCGCCTCATCGTATTTCGCGTGAAACTTTAACGTCAGCCCCAGATAAAAAAGCGATTTCATTGCCTGTTCGGTATTCGGCAGGACCGTCACCGAATTCCTGAAGGCCGTCTCCGCCTCGTTCAGCTCAAACAGCTTATATTGCAGCAAGGCCGTTTCAAAATAAATTTGCTGCAAATCCCGCGCATTTTTAACTTCTTTGATTTTTTCAAGCAGCCGCGCCAAAGTATCCTTCAGCGCAATCCGTTCGTCCACATTCAAAAAAAGCACTCCGGCGATCTGTTCCGCTTTTGTCCCCTCATTTTCCCGCTTCAGCCGCAAGAGCAGCATTTTCGCCCGGTCGAACATCCCGGCCTTGACGTAGGCGTAGGCCAGATCGAATTTAACGTAAAGAATCTCCCGGCAATCCTTGCCCTCCCGGATTAATTTCTCATACAATTCGATCGCCCGGCTCAAATCCCACCGCTCGTCGCATTGATGGGCCTCATCGTACAGGGCCTTCTCCTCCTCCGTAAATTCTCTTCCCTTCTGCATCAGGGCTTCATACTCGGTCATTTTCCGGCTCTTCCCAAACCACTTTCGCATCGTCTGAGTCGCGATATTGATCCACTGTTCCCAGGGTTTCTGTTTTTTCTGGCGGTTTTCCAGGACATCCTCAAGGATCATTCTGACTTCCCGGATCTGGCGAAAGTCTTTGGCTTCGAAGGCAATGGATTTCGAAAACTCAAGCCCGGCCAGCCGCTTCGCGTCAAAACTCTTTTCGGACAATTCGGACATCAGCAGTTCGTCCAGAAAAAATTTCAATGACCGCATATCTTCCATGGTCTGCGCGTAAGCGACTTGGGAAAGGGAATTCTCAAGAAGCGAAACCGAACGGTCTACCAAAAAGCGGTTATAAGCGGTAAAAAAAGCAAAGATGATCACGAGGAGGACCAGCAAAGTCCCCAAGCTGGCGTAAAGCAGGAAGCCTTTTTCGGACGACCGTTCCCTGAGACCAAAACTTTCTTTTCCCAGCTTAATCAGTATCATAGCAGAATTGATCGAAAGTTATCGTACAATAGCCCTTTCCGTTGGTCAATGAATTCACCCTTCAGCCGCATAGAGCAATCCCCTTGCTTCTTGAAAACAAACCGGATTCCGGTATATTGTTAGAAGCCTTTTTTGTATACAGAAATAGCTATTTAAGCTAGTCTTTTAATATAACGGCATAGCAAAGAGAAACTACAATTCGAAACGATTCTCGGCTGACAAGGGCCAAGGTATGCCGAAAATACCGGGAGTTCCCCGGGAAAAGGCAATTCGTTTCAGGGAAAGTTATCTCAACGTATTTTGGCTAAATCGGTTACGGTTTGATTAATATGCTGAAAAAATCCCCCAGAAGGAAAAAATCGTCTCTTTCCAAAAGAATCATCTCCCTGATGATTCTCGTGTCCACTCTGATGATTGCGGTCTTCACGTTCATTCAGCTCATGAATCAAATCCACAGTATCACGAAAGTAAACGACACCAAAGGAAGTTTGTCCGCCGTCATCATCAAGACCCGCATGGAAAACCTGATCGAGCAATCCAGGAATTCCGAAGAAACCCATGAGCGGTTGAAAGAAGCCTTGTTTTCCCTTTACGGGGATAAAATCATCGAGGAGGCCTGGATACTCGACAAAGACAAGCAAATGGTCGCCACCACCAGCCTCGCTTCTCATTACACGTTTAATATCTCGGAACGCTACATGATCGAAACGCTCCTCGACAAAAAAACATTCGACCGGTGGCTTTACACTTTCCGGGACCAGGAAAACAACCGGCTGGACGTGTACATCCCCCTGATTCTCAACGGAAAACTTCAATATCTGGTTAAATCGAGTTTCTCCCTGGAAAATATCCAGGAAGCCCTGAACCAGGTTTATCTCCCGGTCGGGATGATGATTCTGGTCGTCATTCTGATCAATACCATATTGGGCTTTACCATTTCGCGTTCTCTCATCGCCCCGATCGCGCTGCTCAACGAAGCCACGAAAGAAATCGCCCGGGGGAAACTCGAACTCCGGGTCAACATCCGCACGGGAGATGAAATTCAGGAGTTGGGGGAAACGTTTAACGAAATGACTTCCGCTCTCAACAAAATGAAAGAAAAAGCCGAGAACGCGAACCCCCTGACGAAACTCCCGGGAAATATCAGCATCCGGGAAGAAGTCGAGAAGCGGATCCTGGAAGGGAGAAAATTCACCGTGGTTCATTCGGATCTCGACAATTTCAAAGCGTTCAACGACAAATACGGCCTTTCAAGCGGAGACCGGGCGATTCAGCTGACCGCGGACCTTCTCCGGGAAGCCATCGCCAAACACGGCGCGCCGGACGATTTTCTCGGGCACGAAGGAGGAGACGACTTCGTGATGATTTCCACGCCGGAGAGGGTCGACACCCTGACGGATTATTTTCTCAAGCGCTTCGACGAAGAAATTCCGAAACTCTACGGAGAAGAAGACAAGCAGCGGGGCTATATCATCGCCAAAAGCCGGCAGGGGGTCATCTGCAAATTCCCCATCATGTCCATCTCTTTGGCGGGCGTATCCAACCAGCAAAGGGACCTTCGAAGTTACACCGAAATCACCAACATCATCCCCGAAGTCAAGGAAAAAGCGAAGTCACTCCCCGGCAGTGTTTTCGTTCTGGATAAAAGGAAAAATTAGCCTCTGAGAATCACGAGGGTGAGACCGGTTTGCACGCCTCCGGGTCTTGTTTGCAGATATCGTCATCGTCATCATCGACAATGTCATCGTCCGCGATATCGTCGCTGTCATCATCCGTAACATCGCCGTTGTCGTCGTCCGCGTCGTCATCCGTAATATCGCCGCTGTCGTCGCCGCTGTCGTCGCCGACGTCGTCGCCGGCAATATCGTCATCGTCGTCACCGACAACCGCCTTGAGCGCTTCCTGCTTCGCTTCCACCGCTTCCATTTCGACGCGCGTATCGACGGGAGCTTCTTCCTCGTTGACGGAAGGCTCCACCTTCGGCGGCAGAACCAGGGCCGGCTGAGACATCAACGGGTCCTTAAAATCCGGGGACTGAAGAATTTTCGAGATCGTGTCTTTCGTCAGAGCATCGCCGGAGGGGATCATGATCCCTCGCTGCTCGAGGTAAGTGACATACGCGTTCTTCCCGGCCAACTCTCCCCGGTCAATCAAACCTTTCACTTCCTCTTCTGCCCGCAAGCAGGAAACTAAAAATGGCGCCAGTTCCCGGGGGGTCCGGATCTCTTCACCCGGCCGCCATTCTCCGTCAACCGGTTTGAGCCCTATTTCATTCAGAAAGCCCATTTGCTGGACAGCCGGTGTTTCGGGTTTGAAATAGAAATCGAGGCCTTTTGCTTCGACCACAAGTTGGGCCAAATCCTCTTGTGAAATTCCTTTTTGAGAATCTCCGCCGGGAGAAGAAGTTTTTTCATCTCCCCCCAGTGCATAGGAAGAGAGCAGGCAAAACATCCCTAAAAATCCCGCTATGTAGATTTTCCTCATATTCATCTTATCTCAAATCCTATCTTCTTAAATCATAATGATACAACTTTACCAATTAAAGTGTACTTGATAAAATCGCAAGAGTCAAATAGCAGTAGAAAGGAACCGATTATTACCGGGATCAAAATCCGCCACACGTTATTTACAAATGGCTCATTTCAATTGTTTTACAGTGTTGTTTCTCAATAGTCTCGTCAGAAATAAAAATAAAATTCCGAAAAAGAATAATCCAAGCAATCCATCGTAGAGGTTTTTACTGCCAAAAATCAATAAAGACGTATTGGGAACGCTCCCCACAAACCAACCGTCCACTTTAAGAAAAAAAACACATCCGGCATGAAGCCCGATTGAGAAATAAAGCGAGCGCGTTTTCAAATAGCAATATGAAAGAATCAATCCGAAAAGAAGCAACCCCAGAAATGCCGGAACCAATTGCGCCGGATTCCAAAAGGGATCCAGCAAGTGAAACATGCTCTTGAAACTGTCCGTAAAATCAGGGTTCGGGGGAACCCCGTAATTCCCTCCTTTGAAAAAATGCAAAAGGGAATAAAACGAATTCGTCCCGGCAAGACTCCAGAAAAGATTCCAGCGCTCCTTCAGACGGCCGTACAAAAATCCCCGGAAAAATGTTTCTTCGAGAACCCCGATCAGAAATGCGGCAAATCCGTATTGCAGGGTCTTGGAAATGACGACCCCAATCCCCTTCCAACGGGGAAGCCACTCGCGCCCTCCCAAGAAAACAGCCGCTGCGGTCAATAATCCCAACGTCACGACACCGATCACAAATCCCCGGGTGAGAAAAGAAGCGGACCGCTCAGGATCCCATGTCAAGCCGTAACGAAGAAGACCTTTGAAATCCCATCGCATCAAACACAAAATCGCAAAAAGCGAAAAAATCATGACGAGCCGGCTCAGGATCCGCTCGAATTTAAAGCCCGTCAGCTGATAAATCCAGGGGGCAAGAAACGCGCTTGCCGCGAGGATACCCGAAAACACGAGAAAAAATTTCAGGGCTTTCATCGGACCTCCACCGTCAATTCAATTTCGCAGACGGCATTGCCGGGAAGGCTCGAAACTCCGACCGCCGTTCTGGCGTGAATTCCCTTTTCGCCCAGGACCTCTTTCAAAAAATTCGAAGCCCCGTTCAGGACCTGCGGGATATCGAAAAACGAAGAATGGGTCTGGACATATCCCGTCATCCGGACAATTCTCTTTAACCGGTCCAAATCCCCCCATTGACCGCGCAGCACGCTGAAGGCGTTCAACACGCACAGGCGCGCGGCCTCCTGGGCCTGAGAAACCGTCACTTCAGCACCGACTCTCCCCCGATACACGATCTGGTCGCCGTTCCGGGGAAGCAATCCGCTCATAAACGCGAATCGCTCCGCCTCCGCCACCGAAACGTATGCCCCGGCGGGAGACGGCACGGGCGGCAGTTCCAAACTCATCTGTTTTAAAATTTCTTCAATCTTCATGTTTTTTCACCCCTGATATTAAAGTGACGATCCCTCCGCTGCAAGGGAAAACTTCCGTACCGGCAAACCCGGCTTCTTCAATCTGCGCCCGAATTTCCTCGGGCTCGTAAAACCGGCTGACGGAATCCGACAGAAAAGAATACGCATCCCGCGCCCCGGAAAACAAAGCCCCCACCGCGGGCAAATATCCTTTGAGATAGACGGAATATAGGTTCTTGAACCCGCGCGAACGAGGACGGGTCAATTCCAGCAAAACAAGTTTTCCTCCGCTCTTTAATACGCGAATTGTTTCCTGAAAAAAAATCTTCAGGCTCGAGATGCTCCGGAGCGCGAATGCGGCGGCGATCACATCGTAGGAACCGGCCCGGAACGGGATCCCCCGGGCCGCATCGGCTTTCAGCCACAGGATAGAAGGATCTCTTGAGCGCCTCTTCGCCAATTCCAGCATCTCCCCGCAAAAATCCATTCCGCATTTTTTCTTAAATACCTGCCGTTTCGTGAAAGCGTTCAGAAACTTCCCCGTCCCGGTCCCGACGTCCAAAATCGATGTTTCCCGTCCGTTCAAAACCCGGCGGACCGCCCAATCCCGCCAGACGCCATCGAGACCGAAACTCAGAAATCCGTTCAGAAAATCATATCGGCGCGCAATCCGGGAAAAAAACCCCCGTGCTTGATCCGGTTCCGGCGGGAGAAAAACCCCGGTATCGGTTCTCACGAATCAAACTCCTTCACGACCGCGTAATTCGTGTCCCGTTGAACCGGCTGATATCCGCTCTGCCGGATCAAGCGGACCATTTCTTCCGCCGCCGTTTCAAATCCGATGCCGGTCGGAGAGATCACCAATTCTTCCGTCAAAACCCCGCCCATATCGTTCGCGCCGAATTCAAGCGCGGCCTGGGCAAGCCGGTGCCCTTCGGTCACCCACCCGGATTGAATGTTGGGAATGTTATCCAGCATCAGCCTGGCAACCGCCACCGTCCTCAGATAATCCCAACCGCCGGTCATGCGCAGGTCCCGCAGCCCCGGCGTTTTTCTCGGAGAAAGAGACCAGCAAATAAACGCGCGAAATCCTCCCGTTTCATCCTGCAAGTCCCGGAGCCTCAGCAAATGAGAAATCCTCTCTTCCAAGGTCTCCACATGTCCGAACACCATCGTTGCGGTTGATCGGAGTCCCGCCCCGTGCGCGGAACGCATGACTTTTATCCAATCCTCCGCGGAAATTTTTTTGGGACTGATCACGGAACGGACGCGATCGGCCAAGATTTCCGCGCCGCCGCCCGGGAGAGAATTCAATCCGGCCCGCTTCAGGGCCGAAAGGACTTCCGAATCGCTCATGCCTTCGCGCCGGGCGAGCATATCGATCTCCGGCGGAGAAAAAGAATGCACGTGGATCCGGGGGAAATGGGCCCGGATTTTCCGTACCAATCCGGCATAATACTCAAGACCCAATTCCGGGTTCAGCCCCCCCTGAATCATGACCTGCGTCCCGCCGGCATCGGCCAATTCGCGGACCTTTGCCAGAATTTCCTCGTGGGACAGCACATAACCTTCCCCTCCGGAGGCATCCCGGGAAAACGCGCAAAAAGAGCATTGTGCGACACAGATATTCGTAAGGTAAATATTCCGGTCCAGCACAAATGTGACCCGGTTTGAAGGATGAAGCCTTCGCCGGACCCGGGAAGCCGCGCATCCCAAAAAAGCGAGGTCCGCCCGATACAATTCAATACCGTCTTCCCGCGTCAGCCTCTCCCCGTTTGAAATTTTTCCGAATATTTCCTCCTCCCGGGCTTTCATACGGAACACTTCTCTCCGACGGCACGAAACGGCTCCCGAAAAAATTCCAATTCCGGAACGCGGGCAATCAATCCGGCCTCACGGGCATATTCAAAAAAAAGTCCCAGCCCTTTTTCGACTTCTCCCGTCATTCGGTAACTCAGACCCGCCAGATAATCCCCCGCCAAAAGCTTTTCATCGCGGTTCCGGAACCGATAGGAATCCAGCAATGGATCGATCCGTTTCAGATTCCTTTCCAAGTTATGGTTCAACCATTCCGAAAAATCTCGGATCCGGGACGGGAATTTTTCGCAAAAAGATTTCCGGACCGTCCAAAGGGCAAAACAAAACGGCAGGCGGGTCCATTCCCACCACAATCCCCCCACATCGTACCCCCAATCGGCTTGGGGCCGGGAGAAAAGGGCCTCGTCGCCGATCACCAGGCAGGCGGGATACCGGCTCAGCATTTCGTCGGGCCGAAGCGGGCTGATGACATAGTCACAGGAAAAATTCCAGCGCAAGCGAAACAGGATTTTAAGCAATGTCGCCGCGCTCAGACTTTTGGCCGAAAGGGCGATCGTTTTCCCGTCAAGGCGCTCCAGAGGGCAGGTGCTATAAAGAAAAACGCTTCCGGTCTTTCGTTGCGCCGCGATGCAAAATCCGGGGAGGACGGCATATTCCCCCGGACACGCGGCCAGAAGAAATGAAGAGGCGATCCCGGCGTCGATTTCGCCTTTTTTCAGTTTCTCGTTAATTTCGGCGGGAGTTCCGGGAACAAATTCAACCTCGCCGGCAGGCGGACAATCCGCCGGAGAACGAAAAAACGGGAGGGTGTTCAAAAAATCGATTTTCCCTATTTTCAAAACATTCTCTTCCGAAAAAGGGCCTTTCATCGCCCGAAAGATCCCCGGAAAAACGGATCCGGAGTTCTCCACCGTTTGAGCAGGCCCGTTTCAATCCCCAAAAGATCAAAGACTTTTCCGGCGACAAAATCCACCAAATCCTCAACCGTCCCGGGTTTCCCGTAAAAACCGGGGCAGGCCGGGACGATATCCGTGCCCAGGCGGGCCAGTTTCAGCATGTTCTCAAGATGGATCGCACTGAAAGGCGTCTCCCGTGGGACCAAAATCAGCCGCCTCCGTTCCTTGATCATCACATCCGCCGCGCGTTCGACCAGATTACCCGAGATCCCGCACGCGATGCGGGCCACCATTGAAACGCTGCAGGGGATTACGACCATCGCGGAAGTCCCCGCCGATCCGCTCGCCACAGGAGAAAGCAAATCCTGATAATGCACATACCGGATTTTCTCCGCGACAGCGGGCGAAAACAGATCATTCAAGAAACGACCGTTCTTCAAATCGTCGATTTCGATCCCAAGCTCCTCCCGGATCACAAGCCGGGCGGAATCCGTAACCGTAAAAAAAGGTTCATACCCGAGACCGGCGAGAACTTCCGTAAATCGAATGCCGTAAACGGCCCCGCTCGCCCCCGAGATCGCGACAAAAAAAGAATTCACCCGTTTCTCCCCGTACCCATCAGGAAAGCATCAGATCAAAAAAAACAGCCAAGAAAAAAGTAACGCTCACCATCGCGTTCATGCAAAAAAAAGCCTCCTGAATCCCCTCGGATCCCTTTCTGAAAACAATCCAATGTTCCCTCAGAAGAAATACCGCCGCCAATAAAAGTCCGGACCAGTAAAATTTGCCGAGAGGAATCGCCCGGCCCAGGCCGGCCATAAAAATCAGCGTCAGCAGATGCAGCCCCCGCGCAACCCAAACGGTCGCATCCCTTCCGAAGCGGGCCGGAAAAGAATGCAGGTGGTACTCCCGGTCGAAATCCGCATCCTGAAGCGAATAAATCATGTCAAACCCGGCCACCCAGCAGCAAACGGCCCCCAGCAATAAAAAAACCGGTATCGAGAACGCTTCCCGGCTTGCGATCCATCCCCCCACGGGCGCCGCACCGAGAATCATTCCTAAAAAAAAATGCGACAGAAACGTCAGACGCTTCAGCCAAGGATAGATCACGATCATCGCAAACGGAACGGGAGAAAGCACCGCGCAAAGGGCATTTAATTCGTAAGCCGCCCAGAAATAAAAACCCGATGCCGTTAAAAAAGCCCAGCACGAAAATTTCACGGACAATTTTCCCTGCGGGAGCGCCCAATCCCGGGTCCTGGGATTTAAGGCATCCCATTTCCGGTCGACGATCCGGTTATAGGTCATGCCGGCGGTGCGAAGCCCCACCATCGCGACGGTCACCCAGAAGAAAATCCTCCCCCGCGGGATTCCCCTCTCCGCGAGAAAAAGCCCCAAATACGCGAACGGCAACGCAAAAAGAGTGTGTTCAAAACGGATCATCCCGAAAAAAACCGGAATTTTAGCGAAGAAATTTCGGGTCAAGGCCATACTCGCCCCACCGTTCCCTTACCAGCTGCTTTGTGCGCTCGTCCATCGCAATATCCGGCGGCCAGGCGCGCGTCATCCCCTCTTCCGGAAGCTTTCTCGTGCAGTCCACCCCCAGTTTCGAGCCGCACAATTCCCGGTCCGAAGCGATATCCAATTCATCCAGGGGGCCTTCCGAAAACACGAGATCCCGTTTGGGGTCCACATTGGAAAAGGCGCGCCAAGAAACCTCGGCCGGATCGTGAAGATCCACGTCCGCGTCAAAAACAAAAACCATTTTTTCGAACATCAACTGCCCCAGGCCCCAGACCGAATTCATGATCTTCCGCGCATGGTGGGGATAATTCTTCCGGATCGAAACCAGAACGCAATTGGTAAAAACCCCGCCGACCGGGAGATGGATATCCGCAATTTCGGGCAGTTGCACCCGGATCATCGCGAGAAAAATTCTCTCGATCGCCTTTGCCAGATAAGCGTCCTCCATGGGGGGCCGGCCCACTACCGTCGCCGGATAGACCGGGTTCCCCCGGCGGGTCATGCACCGGATATGGAAAACCGGAAATTCTTTCGGCATCGAATAATAACCCGTATGATCGCCGAAAGGGCCTTCCGTTCTTTTCTCGTCAACGTCCACGTACCCCTCGAGGACAAATTCGCTCTCCGCCGGGACTTCGAGATCAACCGTCTTGCATTTGACGAGCTCCAGGGGGGCCCCCCGCAGAAACCCGGCAAACGCGAACTCATCGACTCCGAACGGGAGAGGCGCTACCGCGGAAAACATCGTCACCGGATCCGCGCCCAAAACACACGCGACTTCCAGCCGCTTCATGCCCCGGTCTTTCGCTTTCCTGAAATGCGAAGTCCCGTCCTTGTGAATCTGCCAATGCATCCCGGTCGTCCGGCGGTCAAAAACCTGCATCCGGTAGGTACCGGCATTCCGGATCCCCGTCTCAGGGTCCTTGGTCACCACAACCGGAAACGTAATGTACCGGCCGGCATCCATCGGCCAGCATTTCAGGATCGGAAGCCGGTCCAGATCACATTCGGCTTCGATTATTTCCTGACAAGGGCCTCTGCCGACGAGCTTCGGGATTGTTTTGCTCAATTGATGGAGCTTCGGCAGAAATTTGATTTTCTCGGAAAAGGTCTCGGGAATTTTGAGCTCCAGAAAACCCGAAATCTTCCGGGCGACGGATTCCAAATCGCCTCCCCCGAAAGCAAGATTCATCCGGCGGGGAGAACCGAACAGATTGGCGACCAACGGAAAAGGGGACCCTTTGACTTTTTCAAAAAAAAGGGCGGGGCCTTCTTTCTTCACGACCCGGTCGCAGATTTCGGTGATTTCAAGGCAGGGATCCACCTCCCGGGAGACGGTCTGAAGCTCGTCTGCTTCTCTCAGCTTTTCGATAAACTGGCGGAGATTGCGGACCATATTTTTTTACCCAATTCGGACCAAACGCCGAACAAACCCGTTAGCTCGCGGAATGGCAGGACATCCAAGATCTTCTGGATCAGCTTTAATTCCTCTTCCGGGAACAGCTTCTTTTTTTCCAAATCCGCCAGAAAAGACCGGATCGACCTGCATTCCAGAACAAAGACAAAAAGAAAAAAAACAAGATAAACCGAGAAAGCGAAAACTCCCCACGGATACAGGAAACGAAGGGCGGGGATCAATCCCGCGAAAATCAGCGGGAACCCGAAAGCCCCGATCCGGCGCACCCAGGGGGCAAAAAACGTGACGGCATAAACCAGGGAATCCCCCTTCATATGCAGAATCGCCCGGTTCACCTCATACAAAGCAACGCCGAGGGCCCGGAACGAAGCGCTTTCATAATCGGCGGGAGCCAGCCGCAGGGTTTTCTCACCCGGCAGGTATCGGCTCTCCCCGCCGTCTTCCCCGCTTCCCACGACAATATCAAAAAGCTGGAAGTCGTCCAGCACCCGCCTTGCCGCCTGCCACGCGCCCGAAATCGATTTGGATTTAATGGAAGCGAATATCCCCAGGGTCTCTCTCAGACGGTAAAAAAAATAGGCCAGGAAGCAAAAAACCAGAAAGAAAACAAAAAGTTTCATGCGGTTATTATAGTGGAATCATCCGCGAAGTGCCACGATCAACTGCGTCATGTCCGGGGCCAATTCACTCACCCAACGCATCCGCTGCCGCTGTTTGGGATGATCCACTTCCAGCATTTTGGCATGCAACGCGTGCCGCAGGATCAGACGGCTTTCCCCGCCGTAAAAAGAATCCCCCAAAATCGGATACCCCAGATGGGCCAGATGAACCCGCACCTGGTGAGTCCGGCCGGTAACGGGCTTTGCTTCCACATGGGTCGCGTTCGAAAACCGTTCGATGACCCGGAAATAGGTGCAGGCTTCCTTCCCTCCCGAGGGCTTGACCACGACTTTTTTCCGGTTCAGGAAAGACCTCCCCACCGGTTCCTCGCACTTCATCTCGTCGTGCTGGACCACGCCTTTCACAATCGCCTCATAGGTTTTAACGACCGAATGCTTCTTGAATTGTTTCGCCAAATGACGATGCGCAAAATCATTTTTGGCGACCACCATCACGCCGGATGTATCCTTGTCCAGCCGGTGAACAATTCCCGGCCTCACTCCGCCTCCGAGCGAGGAAAGCTCGTTCCGCGTGTGATACAAAAGGGCGTTAACCAGCGTGTGTTCCAAATTACCGCAGGCGGGATGGACCACCATCCCGGCCGGTTTATCGACGGCGAGGAGGTCCTGATCTTCGTACAAGATTTTCAGGGGAATGTCTTCCGGCCGGTTCTCGGGCATTTCTTTTTCTTCGATCTCCGCCGTAATCCAATCGCCCGGCCGGATTTTGTAATGCGCTTTGACGATTTTTCCGTTTACCAAAACCGAACCGGCCAGAATCACTTCCTGGATCCGGGTCCGGGAGGCCTCCGGAAACCGTTCCGCCAAAAAAAGATCCAGGCGGACGGTTGTTTCGTCCTGAATTCTAAATTCCCTTTTTACGGATGCCATGACGTATCGAAAGAAAAACCAATCCGGAAATCCCCGCTAAGACGAGGAAGAGACTGACCATCTGAGGCAAAGTCAAACCGCCGGCCACGTCGAAATTATCCCCCCTGAATTGCTCCAAAAAAAACCGGCCCAGTCCGTAAATCAGGAAATAAAGAAACGTCGTCTGCCCTTCAAAAAGCTTCCTTCGATGGCACCAGATCAGGAGAGGAAAGACGCTGAAATTGAACGCGGCTTCATAAAGCTGAACGGGATGAACCGTCTCGGGAACGGACGGAAACGAAACCGCCCACGGCAGCGTGGTAAATTTCCCGTAGCAGCAACCGTTCAGGAAACAACCGATCCGGCCCACTCCGTGGGCCAGCAGCAGATAGGGCGAAAAAAAGTCCGTTATTTTGAGAAATGATTTCCGTTGAACCGCCGAATAGGCTCCCAGAAAAGCAAGGCCCCCCAGCACCCCCCCGTAAAAAACCACGCCGCCCTGCCAAATCGCGAAAATTTCGAGCGGATTCTCCCGGTAGTAATCAAAATTCTGGACAACGTAAAAAAGCCGCGCGCCGGCGAAACTCGCGACCGTCGTCCACAACACAAGATCCGCCGTTTCTTCCGGAGACAAACCTTCCCTCGACGTCGATCTTTTCATCAACAGAAGGGCCAGCAAGACCCCGAGGGCGACACAAACTCCGTAAGTGTGAATCGAAAACCCGCCGATACGGAACAGGATGGGATGCATTTGTTACCGTTTCCGGAACGCCGAAACGAAAAAAATAAAAACGCCCAGAGTGATGAAGGTATCGGCAAGGTTAAAAACGGGCCAGACCCGAAAATCAAGGAAATCCACCACATGGCCGAGCCGGACCCGGTCGATCAGGTTCCCCGCCGCTCCGCCCAAAATAAAAGCGATCGGGAGGGATTGAGTCCACCCGAGATTCCTCATCCGGTAAAGAACGATGATCAGTGCGACCAGACAGCCCGAAATCAGCAGAATCAAGAGCCATCCCAATCCGGGGAAAAGACCGAATGCCACGCCCGGATTTTCGACCAGTGTCAGATGGAAGACGCGGGGGATTACGGGGATACCGCCGTCAACGGAGAGAAGCCTCCGGGCGGCAATTTTCGTAACTTGGTCCAGAAAGACGATAAAAAAACTGATCGCATAAGGAAGCATGAATCAAGAAAACTCAGGAAGGCTTCCGCTTCGCTTTGCGCTCTTCCTCCTGTTTGCATTTAACGCAAAGCCTCGCGTAAGGAACCGCTTTCAGCCGTTCGATTTTGATCTTGTCATCGCAAATCTCGCATTTACCGTAAGTCCCGTCTTCCATTTTCTGGAGAGCCGCTTCGATTTCGTTGAGGACCTTCTGCTCGTTCGAAGCGATATCCAGGCTGAATTCGCGGTCATAGTTATCGGTTGCGACATCGGCCATGTGGAAGGAGTATCCCGAAAGATCTCCGGAGGCGTCCCGCTGACTTTGATTGAGGGTGTCCTTTTCGATATGATCCAGATCGCCCGCAATCTTCCTTCTCTGCGCTTCCAAAAGTTCTTTGAGTTGCTGCTTCTCTTTTTTATTCACCGGAATCTCCCCTCCTTATTTTTTTCGGCTAAGAGCGGTGCATTATACTTAGGCCCCTTATGGAAGTCAATGCCATTTGAACATTCCCGCCGCTATTGCCGATTATCGGAAGAAGAGGTGAAGAATCCCCGAATTCGCCCCATAAAACAACGGATCCGGATAGAAACAATCGGGAAACTCCGGCACCGCCGCCGAAGCAAAATCAGTCGGAAGTCTCTTTTTCGAAAGAAGGCAGTAACGGCTCATACCCGCGCGTCTCCTCGTATTTGGGTTGAAGCCGTTTGCGGACCGCCCTGATAAACGCCTGCACCACCTGAGGATCGAACTGCTTTCCCGCGCATCGTTCCAGCTCCCGGATCGCATCATCAAACGAACATCCCTTTCGGTAACAGCGATTTGAGACCATCGCATGGAAAGCGTCCACCACCGCGATGATCCTCGCCTCAATGGGAATTTCTTCCCCTTTCAGGCCGTAGGGATACCCCAGACCGTCATAATTCTCATGGTGGAGCAGCACGATTTTCGCGACTTCCTCGAAATCATCCAGCGGTTCGAGGATCTTCGCACCCCGAAGCGCATGATCCCGCATAATCAGCCATTCATCTTCGGTCAGTTTATCTTCTTTTTTGAGGATGCTGTCGGGGACCCCGATTTTGCCGACGTCATGAAGGTGAAGCGCCGCCACCAGGATATCTCTTTTCCTCCCCGAGAGATCCAGTCCCATCTCCTGCGCCGTCATCACTCCGAGTTTTTCGACTTCTTCCAGATGCCCGTAGGTGTAGGCATCGCGGGTGTGGACTTCCCGGGCCAGGGAAAAAATGATCTGGTAATACGTCTCCCGTTCTTTTTTCCTCAGCTGGCTGACTTCGTGGATTTTTTCTTCCAGTTCCTGATTCCGGCACATCAGCACTTCATGGTACTGCGACATTTTGATCGCCATCGAAGCGTCATTGGCCAGCGTCTGGAAAAAGCTGAGCTCCTCGATCGAAAAATCGCTGCCGTCCAGCTTATGTCCCAGGAGAAATATCCCGAGCAGTTCCCCTTTGAAAAATCCGGGGACGCAAACGGAGGCCTTGAAAAGCTCCATCTGTTCCTTGACTTCTTCGAGCCGGCGCTGAAGGGACGCGTCACTGTCCAAAATGGTCCAATTGTTCAGAAACCGCAGAATTTGCTTGTACGTCAGGAAATCCTTATTGATGGAATTCGATTTTTCTTTCCTGAGAAACCACTGGATGAGAGGGTTGTCCGCGTCGAGCCGGATCAAATTAACCGGGATCCGGTGGTTCCCTTTGGATGCGACGAAATAATAGCGGTTTTTGGGCTGGTCGAAGATCAGAATCGACGTCTGGTCCAACTCGACTTCCCGGTCGATAAAGCGGACGATCATCTTCAAAAGACGGGTGGGATTTTTCACCCGCACCATCCCGCGGGCGGCATTTTTCAACGCTTCCTGATATTCAAAGCTCGTCATCGTCTCTTCCGCCGTATTTGATGTTCCGCGTTTCTAACGATCCGGCCCCAAGAGGCCCCGAAAGTTCAAAGGCACCGATCAGACCATTTGCTCCAGCTTATCCCGGACGTCTTTTTCAAGATACTCAAGACTCAAGGGCTTGGTGATGTAATTGTCCGCCCCGAAACGAAGCGCTTCTTCGATTTTCTCCCGGGTCTCGATCGCCGTGACCATGATCACCTTGGTCAGGGGATGCGCCTGCTTGATCTTCTTCAGGACTTCGATCCCGTCGCAACCCGGCATTTTGATGTCCAGGAGAACGATCGCCGGACGCTCCTGATTCACCAGCTTGAGCGCCGTTTCGCCGTTTAAAGCCGTCAAAACCTTGTAATTTCTTTCCTCAAAAAATGTTTTAAGAAAATCGCAAATTTCGATTTCGTCATCCACTACCAGCATCTTCGTCATGAATCTTTCCTCCTCGTTAAGGTTGAATCAAGCCAATCCCAATTGCTCTCCCGCCGCCCGACATCAGCCGCTCTTCACTTGACCGGGACCTGCTCGGGATCCGGAAGGGCCGGTTGCCCTTGCCACATGTCCTCACTTGCGGGCAAATGGACCATCACCAGCGTTCCCACGCCCGGTTCACTCTCCAGGTGAACAGAACCGTGATAACGATGGACAATCTGCTGAGTAATAAAAAGGCCTAACCCCAAACCGCCTTCACGTATGGAGAAAAAGGGATTGAACAGTTGAGGGATATGCTCGGCGCGAATTCCTTTTCCCGTATCCTGAACCCGGATCTCAATTGTCTTCTCCCGCTCCAGATAACTTACCTTGATCTGAACCGTACCCTTTTGCTCGACCGCCTGTATCGCATTTAAGATCAGATTTAAGAAAATTTCGCGAATCTCGTTCACTTCCCCCCTGAACGGAGGCAAATCCTTCGATATATTCTTCAAAATCGTGATCTCATCCAGCGCCGTCTGATAAGAAATCAGGGCCAGCGTATCGTCAATGATATTTTCAAACCGGATCACATCTCGTCCCGATGAAACGGGTTCGGAAAACATGAGAAGCTTTCTTGTAATATCGGCCGCGCGCTCCGTTTGCTTTACTATCGTTTTCAGAACCTCCTCGACCATTTTTTCATCCGTATTCTTTCCCTTTTTCAGCAAAAGCAGCTGCGCCCGCCCCGAAATAATCGTCAGCGGGTTGTGGATCTCATGCGCCAGTCCGGTCGCCAACTGCTCAATGGCCGTCAGTTTAGCCGTTTGCAGCAGTTTGGACTGAAGATCCTTCAACCGCTCGTTCGCCTGGCGGAGCTCTTCAAATGCCGCGGCATTTTTCAAGGCAATTGCCGACATGGACGCAAAGTGGCCCAAAGCCTCCCGTTCTTCGGGAGAAAGAAAATCCGATTCCCCCAGTCTCCCGCTCAAGCCCAAAAATCCGACCCAAACTCCCTCCCGGCAGACCGGCAGGAGGAAAGAAATCCCGAGGGCTTCAAACTCTTTGCTGAACTCATACACATCCGGCCAACTCAACTGCCTCATCAACTCGTTCCGGTCAACGGAAATGCGATGCTCCTGCAGAAAGCGAAGCAAAGGGCTTTCGGGATTTAATTCGATCTTTCTCAATTTCCCGACGGGGAGCCCCCACGACGAGACCACGGAATACCGGGATTTTTCCCAAAGCGCCAGAATCACAATCCTCTGTCCCATCACTTCGGCGACGGTATTGACGATCAGGTTGGAAAGCTCCTTCAGATCCAGTGTTTGCATTAAAACCGGAGGCATTTCCTGAAGATTCCTGATCCTTCTTGAACGGGATGGATAGAACAATTTCCCGAGAAGAAAGGTCACGAACGAGTCGAAGGGACGGTAAGTACTGACGACAACCAGTAATGTCAGGAGGAAAACGGAAAAAGGGTTTCCGAAAAACTCACTGAAGAAAGAAAGAGGACGGGCAATCCAATAAATCAGGCCGAACAGGCTTAAAAAAACCAGACACAAAACACCGTTCCGGACTCCTTGTTCCCAAAATTTCCGTTCTTTGAGCAAACTGACCATTCGCATTTTTCTAAGCTAACCCGCTTTCAGCCGGATTTTCTCCTCCTCATTCCGTCAACCCGCGGCACGAAGGAGAAAGCAAATAAAAAGCGGTCTTCCCACCTTATCTAAAAGCTTAATTCAAAGTGTACCCGTCCAAATTTACCCTGTCAAGGTAAAGGCCTTTTAAAAAGTCACGCCTTTAATGCTCTATTTATTTTAAAAACAACTACTTAGGGGACTATCGTCCCTGTGGCATGAAAGAGCCTCGGCTCTTTGTCAGGAGTTGCAACTTCTTTCTAGGAGAGCACTTACACACTTTTTACAAAGAGTGGGATGATCGGCGCTTTCACCCACGGTCAGCGAATAATTCCAGCAGCGTTCACATTTATTCCCGGCGGCTTTTTGAATTTCAATCGAAATATTTATATCAGGAATCCCCAGAAAATCCTGAAAAGATTCCCCCAAAGCGTTTCCTTCCTTTTTTTCAATTCGAACATTCGAAACCACCAGCGCAAGCGCCAAATTTCCCCGGCAGGATTCAAGCAGGGCTTTTGCCGTATCATCCGGAACCGTGAGCAGCACTTCGGCTTCCAAAGAACTCCCGATCAGTCCCTGCTCCCGCTGCCGTTCGACCTTTTCATTCACGGCATCCCGCAGGCGAAGGAGGTCTTCCCATTCCCGAATGGCCTTTTGATCCGTCAAACCGGCGTTCGCTTTGGGCCATTCCGACGCATGAACGCTCGCGACCCCTTTCTCGAAAGAATAGGCCTGCCAGACTTCATCGCAGGTAAACGGCAGTATCGGCGCCAAGATCCGCACCAATCCGTTTAGAATGGTGTAAAAAGCGGTTTGCGAAGAGCGCCGTTTCACCGATCGGGGGGCCGCGGTATACATCCGGTCCTTCAGCACGTCCAGATAGAAATTGCTGAGCTTCACGGTGCAAAACTCATGAATCAGCTTATAGATTTGATAAAATTCAAACCGGTCATAAAGCGCGGTAACTTTCTCAATCAATCCGGAAAATTCCCCGACGGCCCATTGATCGATTGAATCTAATTTCGCGAAAGGAACCGAATCCCGTTCCGGATCAAAATCATAGAGATTCCCGAGAATATACCGGAATGTGTTCCGTATCCGGCGATAGGCTTCGACCATGCGCGCGAGGATCTCTTTCGACAGCCGGATATCGTACTGGTAATCACAGGACGAAACCCACAGGCGAAGCACATCCGCTCCGTATTCCTTGATAACATCCTGCGGACTGATCACGTTCCCGGCGGACTTGGACATCTTTTTCCCTTCCCCGTCCACGACAAAACCGTGGGTCAATACCGACTTGAAAGGCGACGCCCCCTCCAGCGCCATTCCGGTAATCAGGGAGACCTGAAACCAGCCCCGGTGCTGATCCGATCCTTCAAGATAGAGATCCGCCGGATGAGAAAGCGCGGGATTTTTCTTCAGAACCGCCTGATGGCTGACCCCCGAATCGAACCAGACGTCCAGGATATCCGCCTCCTTGTGCAGATTCGGCGTCCCGCAGCACTGCGGGACCGGCCCTTCGAAGAACGCGCGGGTGTCTTTTTCGAACCAAACGTCCGCGCCTTTCTCCTGAAAAGCCTTCACGATATTCCGCTTTGTTTCAGAAACAAATATTTTCTTGCAGGCTTTGCAGGAAATCACCGGGATCGGAACGCCCCAATAACGCTGGCGGGACAGACACCAGTCCGGCCTCGTTTCAACCATGGATCCGATCCGGTTCTTGCCCCATTCCGGGAAAAACTGAATCTTCCCCTGAATTTCATTCAGAGCTTTCTCTCGCAATCCCTGCTCGTCAATTTTCAAAAACCATTGTTCGGTCGCACGGTAAATAAGCGGTTTCTTGCAACGCCAGCAATGCGGATAAGAATGTTTGTAGTCTTCCTGATAAAGCAGTGCCTGTCTATCCTTCAGCAATTCGATAATTTTTTCATTGGCCTTGAAAACGTTCACGCCCTTACAATCCGGATAAGCTTCCACAAATCCGCATTCCTTGTCTTCCATGAATCGCCCACGAGAATCCACAGGCGAGAGGACCGGCAATTTGTTCTGAAGATGCCCGAAATGGTAATCCTCTTCGCCGTGCCCCGGAGCGATGTGAACCACCCCCGTTCCGTCGGTGCTTGAAACGTAAGAGGCGAAAATCACTTTGGAATAACGGCCTTCGATAAAAGGATGCACCGCTTCCGTAAAAGGAAGGTCGCTCCCCTTAAAAGTCCTGATAAACCGGATGTTATCTCCCCACCCCAGTTTTTCTTTCAAAGTGCCCGCCAATTGTTTCGCGAAAACAAAAACGCCCTGATTCGTCTGGGCCGCGACATACTCAAGATCCGGATGGAAAGCGAGCCCCACATTGGCGGGAAGCGTCCACGGAGTCGTCGTCCAAACCAGGACATAAACGGGAGATTCATTTGGTTTTTCAGCCTTAATCTCCCGGTTTAAGTCACTGATAAATGAACTCCCCGTATGCGGTCTGATTCTGAATTTCACATAAACCGACTTTGAAACCTTGTCCTCGTATTCAATTTCCGCGTCCGCAAGGGCCGTTTCACAGTCATAGCACCATGGTACAGGTTTACGCCCCTGTTCGATAAATCCTTTTTCGAGAAGTGTAAGAAACGACTCCGCAATGGTCGCTTGATAATCATAACTCATTGTGAGATAAGGGGTTAACCATTCTCCCAAAATACCTAGCCGCTCAAACTCCGCCCGTTGAATCCCGACGAATTTTTCCGCGTAGGCCCTAGCCTTTTTCCGGAATTCCAGCTGAGAAACTTCGTCCTTCCGTTTGCCCATTTCCTTCAACGCCTGAAGCTCGATCGGAAGGCCGTGGCAATCCCATCCGGGGACATAGCACGTATTCATCCCTTTCATCGTCTGATATTTTACGATGACGTCTTTGAGGATTTTATTCAGCGCGTGGCCGATATGAATATGCCCGTTGGCGTAAGGGGGACCGTCATGCAGCACGAATTTTTTATCGCGGGAACCGCTTTTAGCCCGGATCGACTCATATAATTTCCCCTCGGCCCATCGCGCAAGAATCTCCGGTTCCCGCTGGGGAAGATTCCCTTTCATCGGAAATGGGGTCTGAGGCAAATTGACCGTATGCTTGTATTGATTTTGATTGGGTTTCACTCTTTTTCCCCGGAAAGTTATTAGACCGCTTTCACCATTTCTTCGATCAAAAGATCCAGTTTGGGACTCGCATCACGGGCAATGCGGATGATTTCCTCGATATTCACGGGCGCCAGCGTCTCGGGGATGCAGATATCCGTGACAATGCTCAACCCCAGAATTTCAAGTCCCGCGTGCACTCCGACAATCACTTCGGGAACCGTCGACATCCCGACCACATCGGCGCCGATCATCCGCATAAAGCGGTATTCGGCCCGCGTCTCAAGATTCGGTCCCGTCACGCCGATGTAAACACCCTTCTGCAGGGGGAGCTTCTTTTCCTTCCCGACCTTTTCCGCGAGCGAAATCAGCCGGCGGGAATACGGCTCGCTCATGTCCGGAAACCGCGGCCCCAGTTTTTCGTCATTCGGCCCGATCAGCGGATTGACCCCCATGAAATTGATATGGTCCGTCAAAACCACGATGTCGCCTTTCCTGAATTCCGGATTCATCGCGCCGACCGCGTTGGTCAGAAACAAGGTTCGCGCGCCGAGCCCCTTCAGGACCCTTACCGGGAACGTGATCTCATCCAGCGAATAACCCTCGTAACAATGGAATCTCCCTTCCATCACCAGAACCAGCTTCCCCCCCAGCATGCCGATCGTCAGCTTGCCGGCGTGAGAAGGGGCCGTCGAAGCGCAAAAATGGGGGATGTCCCCGTAAAGGAATGAAACGGGATTCTCGATTTTATCGGCAACAGACGCGAGACCCGTTCCCAGAATAATTCCGATTTCGGGACGGAATTTAATTTTCTTCTGCAGCCATTCGCAGGTCTCGGTAATCATTCGATTCATCGAAATCAGTCGCTTATTGATCATGTCAGACCGCCTTATCTATTCTGTCTGGTTATTGAATTTCGATAATTTTGTCCCGGCCCCGCTCTCCCCGGAGGACCCGGACGCGGGAACGCGCCGTGTTGAAATATTCGGCGAGCAATTCGATCACCGCCTCATTCCCCTTCCCGTCCACCGGAGGCGCCGTCACATACACCTTGAAATTTTCGGGGCCGATCTCCCGGACTTCCGATTTTGAAGCCCGAGGCACGACCCGAACGGAAATTCTTTTCATCGGAAGATCAAACCGTCAGACCCCGAAAAAAACGGCCAACCGCTTCAGGACCCCGACCACAAAACTGTCCAAAAAAGTCAGAATCACAAAAGCCAGGATCGGCGAAAAATCGATCACCCCCACCTGAAGCGGCAATCTCCTCAAAGGCTCCAAGATCGGGTCTGTGATCGCGTAAATGGCTTTCACGACCTCATTATAAGGATCGATCGGGATCCAGGACAAAAGGATCCGGATCACGATCATGAGATACAAAATCTTGAAAATCATACTGAACAAAAGCGCCAATGACGCAAAAAACTGTCCGAATATAAACATGGTTTATCTCCTCCCTAATTCCCGCGCACGATTTACGGCGCTTTTTACGGCATCCCGCAAAATGCCGGGCATCCCTTTCGTTTCCATCACGCGCAGCGCGCTCTCGGTCGTACCGCCTTTCGAAGTCACGCGCAGCCGCAAGGCTTCCAAAGTTTCGTCCGACCGGCCGGCCAATAGCGCCGCCCCTTTTGCCGTCTGGACCGCCAAGAAGCGGGCCGCCTCACGGGAAAGCCCGTAGCGTTTCCCTTCCCGAACCAATAATTCCATCAGATAGAAAAAATAAGCGGGGCCGCTCCCGCTCAATGCCGTTACCAAATCGAAATATTTTTCCGGGAGTTCGATGACTTTCCCGCATCCGGAAAAAATTTTCGAGGCCAGTTTCAGATGGCCCGCGTTACCGCCCGTCAGGACCGTCATGGACTCCCCCACAAAAGCCCCGAGATTGGGCATCGCCCGCACCACGGACAACCGGTTTCCCAGCGCCGAGCGAATCCTCCCGATCGGCACCCCGGCCAGCACGGTGATGACCCAGGTTCCGGGCTTGAGGGATTTTTTCACCTTGTCGGCTACCGTCCCAAATTCCTGCGGTTTCACCGCCAGCACCAGGACATCGCTTTTCCGCGCCAAGTCCTCTTCGCCGCAAGCCGCTTGAATCCGGAAACGCCTCCGGAGCCCCGCCAATTTCCGGGTTGCCACGTCGAAAACCGCTATTTCCCGCGGCGAAGCGATGCGGGCTTTCAGCACCCCCGCAAGAATCGCGCTCCCCATATTCCCGCAGCCGAGAAAACCGATTTTCCGGCCAAAACTCATACCGTCTTCCTTTCCCCGAAGATGGCTCGTCCGATCCTCAGAAAATGCGCCCCTTCTTCCACGGCAATACGATAATCCTCGGTCATTCCCATCGAAAGATACCGAAGCCCTTCAAATCCTCCCGCACGGCATTTTTCCAGCAATAATTTCAGAGCCCTGAACGATTTCCGGATCGCGTCCTCCTCCGTCGTCAGAGGACCGATGGTCATCAACCCGGCCGCTTTCAGCCGGGTAAAATTCGAAACCGTTTTTAAAAACCCGGGAAGTTCTTCCGGCAAAACGCCCTGTTTGGTTTCTTCATCGGTCGTACGGACCTGAATCAAAACGGAAACTTTTTCTTTCAGCGGTTCGGCGCGTTTTTCAATCTCCTCGGCCAAACGCAGGCTATCAACCGAATGAATCAGGGAAACTTTCCCCAAAATCGCCTTCACTTTATTGGTCTGAAGCCTGCCGACGAAATGCCATTGAATATCCCGGGGAAGCTGATTCTGTTTTTCCAAAAGTTCCTGAACCCGGTTTTCCCCGAAATGCCGCTGGCCCGCCCGATAGGCTTCGAAAATTCTCCCGACCTCAACGTTTTTCGTGATCGCGATCAATTCAGGCCCGTTCGAATCCCGTCCCGCCGCCGATGAAGCTATCCGAGAAATTTCTTCCCGGATAGCGGCCAGCCTCTCACCGATGGTATTTCCCTTCTCAAATAGCAAGTCTGTCCTCTTCCGTCATCTTCGAACGCTCTATGCCCCGAAATTCCGGCAAGTCAGGATCTCCCCGAAATACCGTTCCAAATTGTCCCAAATCTCGGCCGGGACCCGGTAAAGCCCTTCTTGTACCGATGCCTCGGCAAGGATTTCCCCCCGCGCTTTGTAAAAAACATATTTCCGTTCCGTGCCGTCCGGCTGTAAAAACCGGATCGTGATGGCATAAGGGACGCGGGGTTTTTTGCTCTCATCCACCCGTTCCGTAAGTTTGATGCCGTCAAAATAATTCAAAAAATCCGAGACCGTTTGATTTAATTTCTCCGCGTTTGACGCCGTGCTCCCGTCAAAACTCCAGCCGTTTCCTTTTGCAAGCCGGACTTCGGTCCCGAGCTTCTTCATCTGAATCCCCTGAGCCTCCGCGAGCCAGTTTTGTCCCGTCACCACGGAAGGCTTTCGGGAGGCCGGTTCTTTTTCTAAATCGGGTTTTTCGGGTTTAGGCTGAACCGTCTCCGCCGGAACGGGTTTTTCGCCTTCCCCGGACGAAGGGATTTGAACCGCCTCCAACGGAATCGCAAGATCTTCTTCGGTTTCCGCGCGTCCGATTTCCGGGATTTCGACGGCCGTTTGGGCCGGCGACGTTTCTGCCGGCGCAATCTCCTCGGCGGGTTCAAGAACGACATCCCTCTCTTCGGGTTCAATCTCCTCCCGATGATCCGGGTTTTCTTCGGCGCCCAAGGCTGCCGTGACGTCCTTTTCTCCGGCTTCCGGCGACTGAGATTCCTCCGCTTCCGATAACGCGAGCGGCAAAGCCCCAAAAGACGCAACCGCTTCGGAAACCTGTTTCCGGGCCGATTCCGGGATTAAAAGCACCGCCTTTTCCCCGTCCTTCAAAGCGTAGAACCCCTCGTTCTCCTTGTTTTCGGCACCCAGCCAAAGAGTCGTCGTCTCCCCTTTCGTGTCGGTGATCGATATAAAACTCTTGGGAGAATGAAGTCCCAAATCGGGATTTTCGGGATTCAACTGGTCCAGAAACGCCTTAACGTAAAATCCCTCGCATTGTTGCCAAAGCCCTTCGACCTGATTCCGGTTCTGAACGGACGCCTCCCTCCAGACGCGAAACCACTGTCCTCCCTGTTTCACCAGCGTCAGGTCCTTATTGTCCAGAACCAGCTGAATGGAATGAAGGTCCTCTTTGAAAAAGTCGAAGATCCGTTTCTTCCGCAGGGAAAAAAGGTTTTTATCCAAAGCCTTCGCGAACTGATCGTGGACCAGAAACACTTCGGTTCCATCCCCCCACATGACGTAATTCATCCGCCCGGCCTTCGATTCCTCCCCGATGAACAAATAGCGCTTCGGAGCCCCTTCCGAATTCAGGACCACTCCCACCCGCTGAACCGGATCCCGAAGCCCCGCTTCTTTCAGATTCACGCTTTCCACCGAAAAACTCCGGCTCCACGTCGTCGTCGTGAGCGCGGCGATCAACCCGTCGGCGATCAAGTCATCCGCCGGATAGCGGATCGGTTTCACAAGCCACCACCGGCCGTTCTCCCGCGAAAGTTCCAGGATCTCTCCTTCCCGGTTTGTCAGTTCAAGCCCGACCACCGTCTGCCCTTCGCTCAGCGTCAAAATCCTTTTGGAATCGATCTTTTCGGCGGTCTTTTCCTTGCCCTGGAAGTCGACGTAAAGATAATAGACCCCCAGGCAGAGAACCCCAAAAATCAAAAAAAGGATTCGCCCCCAACGCCACATGGTTATTTCTCCTCAGAACATTTTGTTCGACCGGTTACCGACGGAATTCATTCCGGATTCCCGGAAGGCAGGAAACCTTCTGTCCGTTTCACGGCTCATGAATATCTTTTCCGGAACAAAAGCACGGCAAGCCCCGTCCCGAAAGACAGCAGCGGGAGGGCAATTACCGGCACGATAAAAAGAATTTTCTGCTGGCGGGCCGACAAAATCAGCGGGGCGGACTCCCGTCCCTTGCCCCGGATCGTCACTAATTTCTCCTCACCCGCGGCCCATGCCACCGAATTCAAAATAAGGTCCTTGTTCCCGGAAAGGTAAAAATGCGCATTATCGGCAAAATCGGAATCCCCGAAAACCACCAGCTTCATTTTCGAGTCTTTTTTCTCAACCACCGCCGAAAGCGCGATCGGTCCGGCGAGATCCGTCTCATCGAACGTCACTTCGCCCCCCTTGATCTGCGCCCAATCCCGTTCCGCCCAGCTCCCCTGGCTCGTAAAGGCCAATTCCGTTACGCGGTAGCCTTCCGGAACTTCTTTGACCGCCGTGACGGAACAGGCATACGGCAAAAACGACGCCACGTTAAAATTCTGCGTGATCGCATGGTCTCCGTACTGGGTCACGATGGGAATCAGATAATCCCCCCCGAAAACCCGGCTCAACTTGTCGATGATCACGTCATGGCCCAGAATAATCCCGTATTCTTTCAGCCATTTCGTAAACTGCTCAAGCGGCGCATCCGGCGGATCCAGAAGCAAAAGGAGCCCCCCCCCTTTCTCCAAATATTGCCGAAGAGGCTGCATCTCTTCGGGAAGGAAATCGCTTTGGGGCCCCGCCACCACGACCAGGTCCGCCTCGGGAGGAATCGCTTCCCTCGAAAGGAGGACTTCCTGTACGATGTAATTTTCGGTCCCCAGTTTCCCGTAAAAATGGCCGTACCCCGTTGCGCTCGTATCCTCCAGCTTCCTCTCGCCGTGTCCCTTGGTAAAGCAAATTGTTTTCTGCCGGGCTTCGGTCAATTTCAAAAGGGCGTTCGTCAGATCTTCTTCCGTGATATCCCGGACCCGTTCGCGCCGGTCCTTCCGTTCGATCACAATCGTCCCGTACTCGTCCACGTTGTAAATTTTGCTCTGTCCGGGATAACGGTCGGGGTCCAGAAATTCGTATCGAAATCGGGAATTGGCATTCGCGTACATCTTCAGCAAATCCTCGAGTTCTTCCCGGCCGGGCTGGTCTTCCTTGAAAAAAGCCTTGACGGTAATCGGCTCGGCCCCCAGGTCCTTCAGAACTTCGACGGTCTTGGGCGACAACGTGAAGATCCGGTCTTTCGTCCAGTCATAGCGGGCGTCATAGCGCAAGAGGACCAGATAGACCAGGATAAAAAGCGCCAGCAAAAGCAAGGCGGCCGTCCCAAAATTCAGACGGGCCCAGAACGCGTGCCTTATCTTACCCATTTTCTCGCCTCAAGCCTCCAAACCGTCAGCAAAAAGAAGAAAAACGTGAACAGCAGGTAATAAACGATATTTTTGACCTCCACGATTCCTTTGAAGAAATCCTCCACATGCCGGATCAGGGAAAATTCGCCGGCCAGTCCCGCAAACGCCGGCGGAACAAACTGGGAAACCCACGCCAGCATCCAAAGCAGCAGCAAAAATCCGAACGAAATGACGGCCCCGATGATTTGATTCTCGGAAAGCGACGACGAAAAGATCCCGAACGAGATAAAAGCCATCCCCATCAGGAAAAGTCCGATCCCGCCCGAGGCCACGACGCCCCATTCGAACGTCCCGCCCAGCCAGCGCAGCAGAAAAAGGTGCGTCATCGTCGGAAGGAGCATGACGGCAAAAACAAATCCGGCCGCGAGAAATTTTCCGAGAACCACTTCCTTCTCATTCACCGGATAGGTCAGCAAAAGCTCCAGCGTCCCTTCTTTTTGTTCCTCGGCCATCAGTCGCATCGTCAGCACGGGAATCATCAGAAGCAGGATGACGCAGATATTGAAAAACAGGTTCCCCAGGACCGCGTCCGTCAGATTCAACCCTTCCGTGCTCAGATACGGCTGGCTCGACGCCTGAAACGAATAAAGGCTGAAATAACTCATGGCTGTTGAAAAGAAAAAGCCCGAAAGCGTGAGAAAGATCGTGATCACGATGTAAGCCGTGATCGAGAAGAAGTAGGACTTCACGTCTTTCGAGAAAATCGCGAATACGCGGGACATCAGTTTCCTCCCCGGGAAGATTCCGCTTCGGCCGCCGCAAAAGGGTCTTCCTGCGTTACCAGCTTCAGAAAAACGTCTTCCAGACTCATCGCCTCGCTGCGGAGCTCCACCAAATCCACGCCTTCGGCCACCAGCGCCCGCGCGATCCCGGAGCGGACGTCCTGAGACTTGTCCGAAATGATTTTATAGCGTTCCACCCCGTCGTCCCCGACGCTCATTCGCTGAATGCTCAAAACCCCCGGGACTTTATCCACCAGCGGCGCCAGAAGTTTCCCCGAAGGCCGAACCGTGACAAAAAGTTCCTGCCCCGAGCAAAGCCGGTCCGCAAGCTCTTTCGGTGTACCGGTCGCGACCAACTTGCCTTTATTGATGATCAGGACCCGGTCAGAAACCATGCTGGCTTCGGGAAGAATATGGGTGGAAAGCAGAATCGTCTGCTTCCCTTTCAGATTCCGGATCAACTGCCGGATTTCGTTGATCTGCCTGGGATCAAGCCCCGACGTCGGCTCGTCCAGGATCAGCACTTTGGGCCGGCCGATCAGCGCCTGAGCCAGCCCCACCCGCTGCCGGTAACCTTTGGAAAGTTTACCGATAATCCGCTTCCGGACATCCTCAAGTTTACAAAGCTCGACGGCCTCGCCGATCGCATCCCGCCTTTTCCTTATCGGAAGCCCCTTCATGCGGACCACAAACTTCAGAAAACTTTCCACCGTCATGTCCTTATAAAGGGGAACATCTTCGGGAAGATATCCGAGGATCGATTGAACTTTTCGGGGAAATTTCAGCATGTCCAGGCCGTTGATCCGGACCGTTCCTTCCGTAGGAGTCAAGAAACCGGTCAGAATTCTCATGGCCGTAGTTTTTCCGGCCCCGTTCGGCCCCAAAAGGCCCACAATCTCGCCTTCCTGCACATTAAACGTCAATCCGTCTACCGCACGGATTTTTCCGAATGATTTGGCTAGATCATGAACTTCGATCATCAAAAAACGCCTCGCTCAATATCCGACTAAGTTACGACGGACGAATTCTGGCAAACTTCCTCTTCCCGCACTGGATCACGACTTCCCCGTCCAGCGCAATGGCCGTCCGTTCCAAATCAATTTTCTGCTGATTCACCCGGACCGATCCCTGCTCAATCTGCCGCCTCGCTTCGGACCGGCTTGACGCAAGCCCCGCTCTCACCAAAAGTGCCAATGTCTCCATCTTTCCGCCCTCAAGTAAATCCTTCGGAACAGTCACTTCCGGGATATTGTCGGGAATTTCCTTTTCTCGAAACACCTTATCGAACGCCCGGCGGGCATTTTCAGCAGCTTCAGAATTATGATATAGAGTTACAATCTCTTTGGCAAGCCTTACCTTCAAATCTCTCGGGTGGATTTTCCCGTCCTTCAATTCCTTCTCAAACGCAGCCGCCTTGGCAGAACCGTCTTCCGTCAGATAACGGAAATAGCGCAGCATCAGGGCATCGGGAATCGACATGATCTTCCCGAATATTTCGTCCGGCGCGTCCTGAATCCCGACCGCGTTCCCGAGGCTCTTTGACATCTTCTGGACCCCGTCCGTCCCTTCGATAATCGGGAGCGTCATCACCACCTGAGGTTCCTGCCCATACGCCCGCTGGAAATCACGCCCGACCAAGAGATTAAATTTCTGATCCGTTCCTCCCAGCTCGATATCGGACCGGACCACAACGGAATCGTAGCCCTGAAAAAGAGGATAAAGGAATTCCACAAGCGCGATGGGCCGATTTTCCTGAAACCGTTTCTGGAAATCATCCCGTTCCAGCAGGCGAGCCACCGTGTATTTCGCGGCCAGGGCAAGGAAATCCTGCGGACGCATCGCATCAAACCATTTGGAATTGTAAACAACCTCGGTCTGACTCCGGTTCAGGATGCGGAAGACCTGTTCCTGATAAGTCGCCGCGTTGGCTTCCACTTCGGCGGGAGAAAGCATTTTCCGCGTTTCGGTCTGCTGAGTCGGATCTCCGATCCGGGCCGTGAAATCTCCGACGATAAAAATCACCCGATGCCCGAGGTCCTGGAGAGACCGGAGTTTTCTTAAGGGCACCGTGTGCCCGAGATGCAAATCCTTCGAAGTCGGATCCGCTCCGTATTTAATCCGTAAAGGGGCCCCTTTTTCCCGGGATGAGGAAAGCTTTTTTTCGAGCTCATCGGGACTAATCAGTTCGGCAAGGCCTTCCTGAAAAATTTTCAATTCGTCTTTTATGCTGCGATTTTTCTGCATAACCAATTGTTATCAATTAAGCCGCAAAAATCAGAGTTTCCATTTCCGAGACTTTGCGTCCCGGTCCTCTCCGCGCCTCTTCCGGAAAGTTCAGTTCGGGGATATTTTAGTATAAAAACCAAAAAAGCCCATCTTCTTTCTTAAAATAAGATTGAAGATGGGCTTTTGGTTAAAAATTAAAATCAGCGGGCTTTAAAACTCAGGGCGATCTTGCGGGCATCGTCTTCGATGCGCAGGATCTTTACCTTTCGCTCCTCCCCGACTTTGAAAAGCTCCTGAAAGTTTTTCTTTTCCCGGTCCGGGATCTCCGAAATATGCACAAGCCCTTCCACCCCTTCGGCAATTTCCACGAATACCCCGAAATTGACGAGCTTGGTCACCTTTCCGTTCAGGACCATTCCTTCCTTGAAATTCTTGGTCAGCTCTTTCCACGGGTCCTCTTCCAACTGCTTCATCCCGAGTGAGATCTTTTTCGCCTGAGAATCGATCGCGAGAATCTTGGCTCGAACCGTATCCCCTTTCTTCAAAAACTCCTGGGGATGATTCACGCGTTTGGTCCAGGACATATCGGAGATATGGATCAGCCCCCCCAGCCCCGGCTCAATCTCGACAAACGCGCCGTATTCCGCGAGATTCTTGACTTTCCCTTCGATCACGCTCCCGACCGGATAGCGGGTGTCCACGTCATCCCAGGGACTTCCCTCAAGCTGTTTGATCCCCAGGGCAATCTTGCGGCTGTCCTTGTCGACCGAAAGAACGACCGCTTCCACTTCCTGCCCCAGCGACAAAACTTCCGAGGGGTGATGAAAACGCTTCGTCCAGGAAAGCTCGCTCACATGGACCAGTCCTTCGATCCCCTTCTCCAGTTCGACGAACGCGCCGTACGGAAGCAGATTGACCACTTTGCCTTTGATGCGGGAATTGGCGGGATATTTCACGTCCGCCTGATGCCACGGATCCTGCGCCAGCTGTTTCATTCCCAGAGAAATTCTCTGCGTCTCTTTGTCAAACGCGGTCACCATCACTTCGATTTCATCCCCGATCTTGACCAGCTCGGACGGGTGATTGATGCGGCCCCAGCTCATGTCGGTGATATGAAGGAGTCCGTCCACGCCGGACAGATCGATAAACACCCCGAAATCGGTAATGTTCTTGACCCGGCCTTTCACCACGGCGCCTTCTTTCAGCTCGCCGAGTTTCTTCGCCCGAAGCTCGTCTTTCTCGAGTTCAAGATAATCTTTTCTCGAAAGGACGATGTTTTTCCGTTTGGGATTGATCTTGACGATCTTGAATTTGGAAACCAATCCCGAGAACTGATCGAGATTCCTCGTCGGTCTCAGGTCTACAAGAGAAGCGGGCAGAAAGGCCTCCATGCCGATATCCACCATGAATCCGCCGGGGACCCGCTTGCAGATTCTCCCTTCCACGATGCTGCCTTCGCTCGTCGTCGAAAGGATTTTATTCCAGCATCTCTGCCGGTCGGCTTTCCGCTTGGAAACGATGACCATCCCTTCTTCGTCTTCGTGGTACTCAAACAAAACTTCGATCTCATCCCCGACCTTGATGGCCGAAGGATCCGGCAATTCGTCCAGGTTCAAAAGCCCCTCGGACTTGTACCCGATATCCACCAACGCTTCCTTCCCCGAAATGGATACCACTTTCCCCTTGACGATTTCGCCTTCGGCGAAACTCTTGATGGTTTCCGCATAAAGCTTGCTGAAATCAGTCATGGGTTCGCTCTCCAAAGACAAATTGGGTTCGTACTCCGCTTTTGTTCGTGCCTCTGTTTGCTTCTCTTTTAGAATCATGGTTGTTTTTTGTGAAACCTCCTTGGGAATATAATTGCATATCGGTATCGACCCCAGAACTCTTTCGGAAACTTAGAAACGCTTTCTGTAGGATTTTACTGCGAGGGTGAATTAGTCCGGCCTTTTCTTTCGTATCCCGCCGAACTTCTCACAGCTGCATGTCGGAATTATAACATACTTCGGCGATTTGAAAAGGCAAAAATGAAGATTTTATCGGAACCGGCTGAATTAAAAAGACTTCCAATCCCTGCGGATTTTCGAGGACTTCGCAAGAAACCGGTAAAGAATCCCCTCCTGCCTGCTCCGAAGGCCGGCAGCAAACCGGTCCAAAGCCTTCCGGTAGATCGAAAGCCCTCTCAAAATTGAGGTTTTATTCGTGCGAAAAATGTCCGTCCATAGGCGGGGATCCCCCTGTGCGACGCGGGTCGTATCCAGAAAACCGGAAGACGCAAACGGCAGGGAACGGCTCGGAACGTTTTGCACCAGGAGAGACGCAAGCGCATGCGGGATATGGCTGATATCCGCAACAATCCTGTCATGTTTAACGGGATCCAGAACAATTACTTTCCCGCAAATCTTCTTCCAAAACACAATCATCGCCTTCAATGCGCCGGAATCCGTCTGCCGGGTCTTCGCCACAAAAACAAGAGATCCTTTAAAAAGATCCTTCTCCGCGAATTCCATCCCTGATTCATGAGAGCCCGCCATGGGGTGAGACCCCACGAAACGGATATTCCTGAATTTCTCCCGCTCCGCCCGACGGACAATCTCCCCTTTGGTGCTTCCGACGTCCGTCACAACCGTTCCGGGCTTTGCCCATTTTTCGGCTTCACGGATCCATTGAAAAATCAGGGAAACCGGCGTTGCGATCACAATCAGGTCCGCATTCGAAAAAGCTTTCCGGGGATCTCGGCTCCCCCAATCGATAAGGCCTTTTTTCTTCGCCCGGGCGATTTTTTGAAGAGACCGGCTCAGGCCGATCACTTCAATGCCGGGAAATTTCTTCCTCAACGCCAACCCCAGCGAGCCCCCGATTAGCCCGATCCCGACAATGGTTACTTTTTTAAATCTCATCCGTCAAACCTCTCGGTTAACCGCCTGACACACCGGCGCCAGTTCTTTCATCATCCGGGCAAATGTCCTCGGCAGGAGCGATTGAGGCCCGTCGCTGACCGCTTCTTCCGGATCGTGATGGACTTCCACCATCAGTCCGTCCGCTCCCGCCGCGATCGAAGCTTTCGCCGTTGGAATCACATACTGCCATTTTCCCGTCGCGTGAGAAGGATCGACCATCACGGGAAGGTGCGTCTGCTCCTTCACGACCGGGACCGCGTTAATATCCAGTGTGTTCCGCGTCATGGTTTCAAACGTCCGAATCCCTCTTTCGCACAGCACAACCTTAAAATTCCCTTTGGACAAGATGTATTCCGCGGAAAGAAGCCATTCACTGATCGTCGCGCTCAGGCCGCGCTTCAGTAGAACCGGCTTCTTGATCATCCCGACCTCTTTCAGGAGTTCAAAGTTCTGCATATTGCGCGCGCCGATTTGAAGCATATCCGCGTAGCGGGCGACCAGTTCCACATGCCGGGTGTCCATCACCTCCGTGACCACCAGAAGCCCGAGTTCATCGCCGACCTCCCGCAGATACTTCAGTCCCTCCTCGCCCAACCCCTGAAAGACATACGGGGAAGTCCTCGGCTTAAAAGCCCCCCCCCGGAGGAAACTCGCTCCGGCCTGCTTCACCTCCCTGCCGATCCGGTAAAGCATGTCCCGGTCTTCGACCGAGCAGGGACCGGCCATCAAGACGATTTTCTTCCCGCCGATTTTCACGCCGTTACCGAAATCCAGGACCGTGTCGTGAGGATTGAATTCCCGGCTGACGAGTTTATAAGGTTTCAGAACTTCAATGACTTTTTCGACCCCGGGAAACACTTCAAGGGGCTTGACCCGGATTTTTTCTTCGTCCCCGATCACTCCGATCACGGTGCGCTCCACTCCCCGGGAAACATTCGGGCGCAGTCCCATTTCCCCGATCTTGCCGACGATATGGTTGATTTCCTCGGGAGTGGCGTTTTGTCTCATGACGATAATCATCGAAAGTCTCCTCCTTGAAACTTATTCGTTCGGAAGGATATCGCCCTTCAGGGACTCGTCCTGAAGAATCGGCCTACCCTTACGGATCTGCCGGATCAGCCGCTTAAATTCCCGGACAAAACACCGGTTTTCGCGGCCCAATCCTACGCTGACCCGGATATAATCTTTGAGCCCGTAAGCCCTCATCGACCGCACGACGATTCCCCGGCGCAGCAAGGCCTGAAATACGTTATCGGCATTGTATTCCGCGTCGATCAGAATAAAATTTGCCTGGCTCGGAATGTATTTCACTTTCAGGCGGTCCAGTTTCCGGTAGAGATAGTCTCTCCCCTCGCTGACCACCCGCTTCGTTTTATTCAGATAATCTTCATCGTCCAGGGCCGCCAATGCCGCGTATTGGGCGAGACTGTTGACGTTAAACGGCTGCCGGACTTTCCCAAGGTATTCGATCAGAGCCGCGCAGGCGATCCCGTAGCCGATCCGCAATCCCGCAAGCCCGTAAGATTTTGAAAACGTGCGGAGCACAATCACGTTCGGCCGCTCGAGTTTGACGTAAAACAGGCTGTCGGGGAAATCCTCCGCCTCCACAAAATCATCGTAGGCCTCATCCAGGCAGATCAGCACGTTTTGCGGCACCGAATCGAGAAATTCGTCCAATTCCGGCCGGCTCACGTAAGTTCCCGTCGGATTATTGGGATTCGCAATGAAGACGATTTTCGTCTTAGCGTCAATCGCCGCGGAAATCGCCTTGAGGTCGAAGCGGAAATCCTGCATCGGGATTTCCGTGAAATCCGCGCCTCCCACCCGGCTGACCAGCTCGTATTCCAGAAAACTTTTCTCGGACGAAATCACCTTATCGCCTTCGCGGACAAAGCCTTTCACCAAAAGATCGATCAATTCGTCGGATCCGTTTCCGAAGATGATCTCCTTCTCCCGAACTCCCAGGCGGCTAGCCAGCGTTTTTCGCAATTCAAAACAGGCACCGTCGGGATACAAATGGACCTGATCCGCGAAATCTTCGATCGCCCTCCGCACTTTCCGGGAAGTCCCGAGGGGATTTTCATTGGAGGCCAGTTTGATCACCCGCCTCAGCCCGAGCTCCCGCTTGACTTCCTCAATGGGTTTTCCGGGCACATAGGGAGTGATTTGGTCAATATAGGGTTTGGAAATATTTTTCATGTTCCATCTTCCGATTCGGTTTTCCGAGTATTCTATTCGAGGCGGGCTTAAAAGAAAAGTTACTTTTCTCTCAACGCGGGATAAGAACCCAGGACTTTGAGAAACCGCACCCGTTCTTCCATTTCATGAATCGCGGATTTCACGTTCGGGTCCTCGATATGCCCTTCCAAATCGATGAAAAAATAATAATCCCAGGCCTTCTTCTTCGACGGACGGGATTCGATTTTGGTCATATTCAGCTTATGCGCCCGGGTCGGTTCCAGCAGATCCGCCAAAGCCCCCATGCGGTCTTTGATCGAGACCACAATCGAGGTTTTGTCCTTTCCCGTCGCTTTGGGGAATTGCTTCCCGATAACCAGAAATCTCGTCCGGTTGTGGGACGAATCCTCAATGCCTTCCGCGATCAGCTTCAGATTGTAAACCGTGGCCGCTAATTTGGAGGCAATGGCCGCCGACCCGTCCTCCTGGCTGGCCCGTTTTGCCGCGAGTGTCGTCGAGGCCGTGTCCAGAAGCTCCACCCTCGGAAGATGCATCTCAAGCCAGCGCCGACACTGGCCGAACACTTCGGGTTTCGAATAAATCCGCTTGATATAGGAAAGCTGGGAATTCGACATCAGGCAGTGCGAGATGTCAAAAATAATTTCCGAACAGATCTTGAGATCCGAATCGATGAACATATCCAGCGTATGGCTGACCGCGCCTTCCGTGGAATTTTCGATCGGCACCACACCGTAGTCCGCCTGCTTTTTTTCCACTTCGGTAAATACGTCGGAAATGCTCGCGCAGGACGTGTATCCCACGCTGGACCCGAACTTGGACAACGAGGCCAGATGAGTAAAAGTCGCTTCCGGCCCGAGATAGGCGATTTTCAGGGGCCTCTCCAGCGCCAGAGTCGCGGACATCACCTCGCGATAAATGGCCTTCAGGGCTTCGGGCGGGAGATATTTACTCGAAAGCTGGCTCAGGCGGTAATAAACTTCGCTTTCGCGGTCGGGCGCATAGGTCTCGCTTCCCTTCTCGGCCTTCACCTTCCCGATCTCAAGGGCATACTGCGTGCGCTGATTCAGCAGGCTTACGATCTCGTCATCCAGCCTGTCGATCTTCTGCCGAATCCCCTTCAGAAGGTCCTGCGGTTTCTTCGGATGTTTCTCTGTCATAATCTTCACTCGCTTCGTCTTCGATTTTTTGATCCAGCAACGGGTCTCCGGAAACTTCAATGGAAGATTCCTCCGGAGAAAAACTTTCTTCCGTCGTCCCCTCATTTTTATTCGCAGAATTTTCTTCCCGATCTCCCGCTTCGGAAGTTATGTCTCCTTCACCCGCTTCCCGTTCCGTCAAAATGTCGCCGGCCGCCGGACCGGAATTTCCCGGGACACAAGCCCCCTCTTCCCCGGCATTCATCTCCACCGTTTTCCCCTCATGAGTTCCCAGAAGTTTTTCGCGGGGAACCGCTTTTTCAACCAAATTCCGCACTTCCTGAATCTCCGGGAGATCCGTCAAGGCCTTCAAGCCGAAATGCTCCAGAAATTTCTCCGTCGTCCCGTACAGAAAAGGACGCCCCGGGACTTCCTTTCTCCCGACGATACGGATCAAACCTTTTTCAAGAAGCGTCGCGATCACGCCCGTAATGTCCACGCCCCGGAGATCCTCGATCTCCTGCCTCGTCGCAGGTTGTTTGTAGGCAAGAATCGCCAAGGTCTCCAAAGCGGACTGGCTGGCCTGACGGGCGCGTTTATGAAGTTCCAATTTCATGATCCACGGCGCGTACTTGGGATCGCTGCTGATTTCATAGCCTCCGGCGACTTCCTGGATTTTGAAACTCCTCCCGTCCCGCACATACTCTTCCTTCAATTCCAAAATCACTTTCTCGATCTGGGCCGGTCGGATCCCTCGAAGGACTTTTTTGATCTCATTGACGGTCAGCGGCTTCGAACTCGCGAAAAGAAGCGCTTCCACGATCCGCTTCGTCTGATTCTCGTTCCCTTCAAAAATCTCCTCGATTTTCTCGATCCGGACCGACACCTGAGGTGAGCGAAGCCCGTCGCTCGGAAGCTCCTCCAAAATCTTCTCTTCGAGCTCCTCTCGAAGGGACTTAAAAGCCGCCTCATCCATCTTGATCGCTTTTCGGGCGCCGTTTCCGGCCTTTTCCTGAATCTCCTCTATCGCCGTTTTGGATTCCATGATTCTCCTGTTGTGTGGTTATACCCCGGTTGACTCGATCATGATTTCGCCGAAAACACCTTTTTGGAGAACACGGGCAATCTTTTGCCTCACGATCTCCAAAATCGCAAGAAACGTGACGATGATTTCGTTCTTCTTCGCGCCCGGCCTGAAAAGCTCCAGAAAATTCGCCTGTCTTTTCGCGGCTAAAATGTCTTTAATCTGGGCGATCTTTTCCTCGATCGTGATGATCTGCTCAAAGACTTCGTGAAAACTTTCCTTCGCGACGGATTTGAGAACCTTGTAGAAAGCCTCAAGGAGGTCGTAAAGGTTGTTCGAAAACCCTTCGAGCTCCGCGCCCCCGCCCGAGTCTTCGCTCAGGTCCTGAAAAATATAATCGCTGAGCTGGCGCTTGAAAACTTTCGACCGTTCGCCTTCCAGAAACTCGAGCTCTTGGGCGATTTCTTTGAAGGCCTGGTACTCGAGAAGCTTTCTCACGAGTTCCTCGCGGGGATCCCCGCCCTGCTCATCCTCCTCAATCCCGTCTTCCACCGGCAGAAGCATTTTGGATTTGATGTAAATGAGCGTCGCGGCCATTACAAGAAACTCACCCGCAATATCGAGATTCAGCTGACGCATCTGGCCCAAATACTCAAGATACTGGGCCGTGATCTCCGCCATCGGAATGTCGTAAATATTCATTTCGTTCTTTTTAATCAAATCAAGCAGAAGATCCAGGGGCCCTTCATAAACCGGAAGCTTGACCTGAATGCTGTTTTTCGCCTCGGGTTCCGCCACGGATACGGTTACATCCCCGGAAGGTGCGACCTCAGGGCCTCCGGCCGTAAGCTCTTCCGGTGTTTTTGTTTCTCGAATCGTCTCGTTTAGGGGCTCGTTAACCGTATTTTCTTCCATCGCGTCAGATCCCTACCGCTTCTTTCGCTTCGTCCATGGTTTCGGCGGCGACTTTCCGGGCTTTCCGGGCGCCGTCGTTTAAAATTTCAATCACCTTCCCGCTTTCCGAAGCAAACTGCCGGCGCCTCTCATAAATCGGCGCCAAAAACTCCTTCAATTTTCCGCCCATCTCGCGCTTGCAGTCGACACATCCCCGTAAAGCCCCCCGGCATTCTTCGGCGATAAGGGACTCTTGCTCCGCATTGAAAAGCTTGTGATAACAAAAAACCGGGCATACTTCGGGATGCCCCTTATCCTCCCGCTTGATACGGGCAGGATCGGTCACCATCTGCTTAACTTTATTATCGACCTCCGCCGGAGAATCTGAAAGATAGATGGCGTTCCCGTAACTTTTCGACATCTTCCTCCCGTCGGTCCCGGGAAGCTTGGGGACCCGAGTCAGAGAGGCCTGAGGCTCGGGAAAAATCTTCTTGCCGTAAATAAAATGGAAGCGCCTGACGATTTCCCGGGACAGCTCCAGGTGGGCCAGCTGGTCTTCCCCGACCGGGACGATATCCGCCTTATAGAGGATAATATCCGCCGTCTGCAGGACCGGATATCCCAAAAACCCGTGCGTGTGAAGTTCCTTGTCCCCCAATTCCTGGATCTGATCCTTATAGGTGGGATTCCGCTCGAGCCAGGCCAGAGGCGTCAGCATCGAAAGCAAAAGCGACATCTCGCAGTGTTCCTTCACATGGCTCTGGACAAAGACGGTGCATTTTGCGGGATCCAGCCCTCCGGCCAGCAAATCGAGAGCCACTTCCAGGACGTTTTGCTTGATGGTGGTTTTGGAATCGTATTCCGTGGTCAGGGCATGCCAGTCCGCGATCATGTAGAACGCGTTTTCATTCTCGAATTTCTTCCAATTCTGGATGACACCGAGCAGATGCCCGAGATGCAGAGGCCCCGTCGGCCGGACTCCGCTCAATACCCTTTGTTTCATTTTCGCCCTAGATCCTTCTCTCTCGTTGGCAAGTCAAGTTGTGTCCGTATATTATCGTAAAGCATTGGGTGTGTCAAACCGCCCTCCCGAACCCGGATGACGCAACTCATAAATCTTATGTCGCCTGGTATTGTGACGCGTATTTGTCCAGAAGTTCCCGTATCATCTTCTGGTACTTTGTATGATATTTCTCGGCTTCTTTCTTGAAAAACTCAATACTGGACTTTTTCAAGGCAATCGTGACTTTCACCGCTTCTTCCGCCGTCACCAATTCGCCGGGCGGCGGTAAAAAGCTTTCTTTCGACTCCCGTTTTTCCTTCCGCATATCCTTCCCCGTCATTTCCCCCGTCCGTCAGGGTCCCCGGAGGACGGGACGAACCTTCTTCACGAAACTTCACCGGCAGTTTACCGGATATATGGCTTTTTGTAAATATTAATTTCCATATTTTTTTATGGCTTAAAAAGCCGGCCCCGAATCCGAAAAAACGGAAAAGGACAAGACCGGGCTCGAAACGCGGGATTACCGGCAGCGGAACATTATGCCACGCGGCAAAGCAGGCCTTTAAGATACTCGCCTTCGGGATGAAAAACGCTGATGGGATGATCCGACGGATGGGAAGTTTTTTCGATAATCTGGAGTCTGACCCGCGCGTCTTTGGCCGCGCCGAAAACAATTTTCTGAAACAGTTCGGGCGAAATATAATTCGAACAGGAAAATGTAAACAAAAGCCCTCCGGGGTTCAGGCGCTTCATCGCCTGAAGGTTGATATCCTTGTAGCCGCGGGCGGCCTTTTCGACGTCGGATTTTGATTTCGCGAAAGCGGGCGGATCGAGGACAATCAAATCATACCGGACCGGGTCCTGCCTCAAATAATCAAACACATCTTCCCGCGCGAACACATGATCTTTCGGATCCTGCCCGTTCAATTCAAAATTGGACGCGCAGGCATTCAGGGCCGCTTCGGAAGACTCAACCGAAGTCACCCGTTTCGCGCCGCCCAAAAGGCAGGCCACGGAAAATCCCCCGGTGTAGGCAAAAGCATTCAGGACATTTTTCCCGCCGGCAATTCTTCTTGCCAAATGCCTGTTTTCGCGTTGATCCAGAAAAAAACCGGTTTTCTGCCCTTCTTTCACGTCCACAATAAACTTCATCCCGCGCTCCCGGATCTCGATAAAAGCCGGAGGCTCTTCTCCGCAAACCGTCTCGACGCAGCGGTCAAGCCCTTCAAAACGCCTTCGCTCGGAATCATCCTTTTGGTAAATTCCCCTGATCCCCTCCAGATCCTTCAGGCATCCGAGCCAGCAGGGCTTTAGCTTCTCCATCCCGGCCGTCAGGACCTGAATCACCAAATACCGGTCATACCGGTCGACGACCAGCCCCGGCAGGAAATCCCCTTCCCCGTTGACGAGACGGCAAGCATTCGTCCCCGCCTCCGGTATCCCCGCCCGCAGCCGAAAGGCCATACCGAATTTCTCCTTGAAGAAAGTTTCATCGATAGCTTCATCCTGAAACGTCAACATCCGGATCGCGATTTCGGAATGGGGGTTCAAATACCCTTTCCCCAGGAAATTTCCCTTCGCGGAATGGACGCGGACAACATCTCCCGCCTTAAAATCGTCCTCGATCAAATCGATCGCACCGGAATAAATCCAGGGATGGAAAGCCAAAACGGGTTTTTCGCGGGATTCCTTAAGAATGACTTTTACTTCTTTCATGGCAAGACGGCCGGCTTTCAGAAAAAGACTGTTTAAAAATTAAAGAAAATGAATCATTTTTCGGCGGTACAACTCCTCAACCACTTTCTTGACTTCCTGAGCCTTATCCTTGGAAGCCACTAAAAGCGCGTCCGGACTTTCAACGATCAGGAGATCCTTCACGCCCAAGAGGGCCACCAGCCTGGATTCCGAACGGACGATATTCCCGAAACTGTCCAAAGCAATCGTCTTCCCGATCAACGCGTTTCCCGAGCGGTCCTTAGGATGCCATTGTTCCAGCTCGCGCCAGCTTCCGACATCGCTCCAGTCGAAACGGGCCTTGACCACGCAAAGATCTTTGACGCGTTCCATCAATCCGTAATCGATCGAAACACTCCGGAAACGGGGAAAAATCTTATCGACCGTTTTTTCGCCTCCGCGTCTTCCCAAAGCCAAGCGGATATCGCGGAATAGGCCCGCCGTTTCCGGCATGGATGTCCGGAAAGCCTCCAGAAAAAAGGAAAGCTTCCAGGCGAACATACCGCTGTTCCAGAAATATTTCCCTGAACGCACGAAGGCCTTCGCCTTGTCATGCGAAGGTTTTTCGACAAATTTCAGGCCCCGGAAAATCCCGATATTGTCCTCAACACCGGTCTTTTCCCCGCAGAAGACATATCCGAACCCCGTATGAGGGAGAGAGGGTGGAATCCCAAAAACCACATGACGGTCTTTCGAAGCAAGTCGAAAGGCTAGTTGGAGATGTTTCCGGAAAGATTTCGCATCCCCGATCGCGTGATCTGCCGGAAGCGCCGCAAAAACGGCGTCCGGATCCCTGCGTTCGATATGCAGCGCGGCAAGCGCAAGGCAAGGCGCGGTATTTCGGGGGCAGGGCTCGGCAATGATATTTTTTCGGGGGACCCCGCGCAGAAGTTTTTCGATTTTGGGCTTGAGAGCGCGGTTCGTGATGACAAGGATTCTTTCCTTTGGAACGACCGGAGACAAGCGGTTAACCGTCTCCTCGATCATCGTCCGACGGGAAACGATCGGCAGAAGCTGTTTGGGTTGATGCCGCCGGCTTAGAGGCCAGAACCGAGTCCCGGCCCCTCCGGCCATGATAACGGCCCAGTTCACGAAGAGAATTCCCGGATTTTGCTTTCCACTAATTTCCGAATTGCCTGAAGTTTTTCTTCCGAATGCGCCTCAAAACGCATCACCAGCACCGGCTGGGTATTGGACGCGCGCACCAGGCCCCATCCGTCGGGGAAATTGATCCGGGCGCCGTCGATATCGATCACATCATATTCCTTCTTAAAATACTCGACCGCTTTTTTCACAATTTCGAATTTCTTCTCGTCCGGGCATTCAATCCTCATCTCCGGCGTCGAGAAATATTCCGGGACGCCGTCCAGCAGGGCCGAAAACCGCTTGCCGCTTTTCGCGAGGATATTCACCGCAAGGCAGGCCGCAAAAATCCCGTCATCGAACCCCAGATAATTCTCCGCAAAGAAGAAATGACCGCTCATCTCCCCCGCCAAAGGGGCCTTGGTCTCCCGCATCTTCGCTTTGATCAGGGAATGCCCGGTCTTCCACATAATCCCACGCCCGCCATGTTTCCGGATTTCATCGTAAAGGACCGTCGAGCATTTGACGTCCGCGATAATTTGCGCGCCCGGCTGACGGGTCAGGAGATCCAACGCCATGATCAAAAGCAGGCGGTCTCCGAAAAGCAGCTTCCCGGTTTCGTCCACGACTCCGAGACGGTCCGCATCCCCGTCGAACGCGAGCCCGATATCGGCCTTAATCTCTCTGACTTTCCGGATCAAATCCTGAACGTTTTTTTCTTCGCTCGGATCGGGAAAATGATTCGGGAAGGTTCCGTCCAACGTGCAGAACATTTCCGTCACCTCGCAGCCCAGATCCCGGAACAGCTTCGGCGCGACCACGCTGGAAGCCCCGTTTCCCGCGTCGATCACGACTTTTAAAGGCCGCGCGAATTTAAAAATTTTCTTCAGAAATTCCTGATAAATCGGAATCATCTCAACCGAATCCGTCTTCCCGGCCCCGGAGACAAAATCCCCCTTAGCCGCCATCTTGCCCAACTCGCGGATCTGATCCCCGAATAACGTGTCCTTCCCAAGGCAGATTTTAAGCCCGTTCTGATCCGGAGGATTATGGGAACCGGTCACCATGACGCCCCCGTCTTTTTGAAGCTGCACAATGGAGAAATACATCATCGGCGTGGTAATAATTCCGACATCCGTCACATCGATCCCCGCAGACAGAATCGCACGGACCAAAGCGGCATGAATGCGGGGCGAACTGACTCGACCGTCACGGCCCACAACAATCTTCTTCTTCCCATGCTGACGGAGAAAAGTCCCGTACGCCTTTCCGATGCTTTCCACCGTCGAGTCGGTAAGATCCCGATCGGCTACTCCGCGGATATCATACTCTCTAAAGATATTCTGATTAATCATCTCAACCTCGCTAATTTTTTCCGTTAAAAATCATTTCCAACCCAAAGATGACTAAAGCCGGTAACCTCTATTCTTCTTTATCTTAATGCCTTCCGGCTTTGTCCCAAATCCTATCACTCAGTCAGAATTACAAATCAATCGTGCGCAGGACTAAACTCGGCAACCTCTGTCTTGCTTTTCTCAATGCATCCCGAGTTTGTCCCAAAACCCATTACTCAGTCAGAATTACAAATCAGCCGTGCGCAGGACTAAAGCCGGTAACCTCTATTCTTCTTTATCTTAATGCCTTCCGGCTTTGTCC
>ERZ795044.76-NODE-76-length-76867-cov-6.518981_pt1 | contig 76867 bp, 59 predicted proteins | sample MGYA00375128_ERZ795044 | MGnify/ENA primary metagenome ERZ795044 (study PRJEB30173, sample SAMN05720213) | anaerobic digester metagenome | isolation source: active sludge of municipal wastewater-treating anaerobic digesters | place: USA | collected 2014-12-22 ...
ACCGTCCATCGTCGCCTGAAGCGCCTTGATGGCATCCACTTCCGTTACGATCACGTGAGCGCCCATGCCGCGAGCCCGTTCGGCGATCCCTCGTCCGCACCAGCCGTACCCCGCCACCACCACGCAGGAACCGGCAAGCAGTTTATTGGTCGCCCGGATGATCCCGTCCAATGTCGATTGGCCCGTTCCGTAGCGGTTGTCAAAAAGATGCTTGGTGTCCGCGTCATTGACCGCAATGATCGGAAACTGAAGGATCTTCTTGTCTTCAAGGCTGCGCAGCCGGATCACGCCGGTGGTCGTTTCTTCCGTTCCGCCCAAAATCGCCTTTCCCTGTTCCTTTCGCTTTCCGTGCAGAACCGAAACCAAATCGGCGCCGTCATCCATCGTCACCGCCGGCTGGCAATCCAGCACTCTGTTGATGTGCTGGTAATACGTCTTCCCGTCCTCTCCTTTAATGGCAAAAACGGGGATCCCGTAGATCTTGACCAATGCCGCCGCCACATCATCTTGAGTGCTCAGAGGATTGGACGCGCAGAGAACCGGTTTTGCTCCCCCGGCCTTCAGGGCCAGCATCAGATTCGCCGTTTCCGTCGTAACGTGAAGACACGCGGCTACGGCAAGACCTTTCAGGGGTTTTTCTTTTTCGAACCGGTTCCGGATCAGTCCCAGGACCGGCATATCTTTTCCCGCCCATTCAATCCGCAATTTTCCGGCTTGCGCCAAAGCGGGATTTTTCACATCATATTTCATTTCTCAAACTCCTCTCTTGAATGCTCTCCGTTAACCGATTAGCTTCTGAAGATCCTTGACCGCATCCAGGGCTTCCCAGGTGAATCCGTCTCCGGATCTCCCGAAATGCCCGTAAGCCGCCGTTTTACGATAAATCGGCCGGCGCAAATCCAGCTTCTCGATAATCCCTTTCGGCGAAAAATCGAAAAGTTTCCGGACCGCCCTGTCGATTTTCTCGTCCGCGACCTTTCCGGTCCCGTACGTGTTGACCATGATCGAAACGGGCTGCACCACCCCGATGGCATAGGCTACTTGAATCTCGCAGCGCTTCGCCAGTTTTGCCGCGACGATATTCTTCGCGACATAACGCGCGAAATAAGAAGCCGAACGATCCACTTTCGTCGGATCCTTCCCGCTGAACGCGCCTCCCCCGTGGGCTCCGACCCCACCGTAGGTGTCGACGATAATTTTTCTTCCCGTCAACCCGGTATCCCCGTGAGGCCCGCCGACTTCAAACCGACCTGTCGGATTCACGTAAATCACCGTGTCTTTCGTCAGGTATTTGGCCGGGATCACTTTTGCGATCAAAAGCTTCTTAAGATCCCGGGCAATCTGAGCGACTTTGACTTTTCCGTCATGCTGCGTGCTGACCACAATCGCCGGGACTCTCACCGGAGCACCGCCGTCATATTCAACCGTCACCTGACTCTTCCCGTCCGGCCGCAGATAAGGCAGCTCCCCGCTCTTCCGAAGCTCCGCAAGGCCGAAAGTCAGTTTATGCGCCAACGAAATGGTCAGCGGCATGTACTCGGGTGTTTCATCCGACGCGTATCCGAACATCATTCCCTGATCCCCGGCGCCTCCCCGGTCAACACCCATGGCGATGTCCGGCGACTGTCTCTGGATCTCGGAAATCACACCGCAGGTTTTATAATCAAAACCGTAGCGCGCATCCACATAACCGACTTCCTTAATGACATTCCGGACAATATCCGGGACATCCACATAGCAATTGGTGGTAATTTCACCGGCCACCAAAACGGTACCGGTCGTCACCAGCGTCTCGCACGCCACCCTGGCATACGGATCTTGAGCCAGCATGGCATCCAGGATGCCGTCCGAAATTTGATCGCACAATTTATCCGGATGCCCCTCAGTGACTGATTCAGACGTAAAAAGATGTTTATCCATTCTTCTCATTCCAAAACCCTCCTTGAAAATTAGTTGCCGACACTCTGATTCTATTTCGAAAAAAGCTTGTTCGCACTTTCGTATGAAGCAATATCCCCGATATCATACCAAATTCCGGAAAACGAAAAACCGTATAAAGGATCTTTCCCCAAAAGCCACTGGATAAAAAAACCGGGCGCGTCCGGATTCCGGTGATCACCCAAAAACTCCCGAACCCGCGGAATCTTCTCCTTGGGAATAAAATAAAGTCCCGTACTGGCCAGCGTGCTCACGGGCGAAGCCGGTTTCTCAAAAAACCTCAAAACCTTCCCTTCGGAATCGATTTCAAGAATCCCGTATCGCTTCGCGTCTTCCTTCGACTTCACATCCACGACGCCGATAGTGATCCCGGGAGCTTTTGCGCGGGCGTAAGCGGCAAAATCGTCCAGCCCAAACGAAAAAAGATTGTCGCCGGCCACCATCAGGATGTCGTCCTGGATTTTCTCCTCGCCGATCACCAAATTCAGATCCTGAATCGCCCCCAACCGGTTCTCATTGGTCGTCGAGGTGTCATTCAAAACCTTGATGGCCTTGGAAGAACGGAAGGACTCCTTCCATTCGGCGAAATGCTTTTTGAATTTGGCATTGGTGACGATGCAGATATCTTCCATGCCCTGAATTTTCTCGAGACGCTCGATGATATGATTCAGAAGGGGTTTCCCTCCGACCGAAAGCAAAGGTTTCGGACGATCAATCGTTAGAGGATAAAGTCTCGTTGCGTATCCCGCGCAAAGAAGAATTGCTTTCATCGGATCAGCCCTCGCAATCTTTCATGGTTGAAATTTCCGGTTTTTCCGATTCTCCGTCAAACTTTCGCCAGCTCTTTTTTGACATATTCGATCGAACCGATCGACATCGGGTCCACCCCGTAATCCCCCGCCAGATAATAGCTCGTGAAATCCCCCAGGTAAATCAGGGAAAAAACACGGGCAAGCAGGGAACGTCCCACGGACCGCGCTTCAGCAAAACTCCCGCCCTGAGCCCGGATCAGTTTTTTAGTGATTTCCATACGGACGCTCACGCGGGGATGCTCGTCCGAATCCCGTAATAAAACCGCCGCCAGATTTTTAATCATGGGAAACGAGCGGGCCCATCCCGCGATTTCATTGTGATTCATCTCGGGAATCAAATGATGCGCCGCCAGCGCCTCCGCATTCTCCTCAATTTGCCCCCGCCATCGGAGGCATACGGCCTCCAAATGATCGGAAGCGTAAATCACGGGGACCTTCCCCTGAAGCTTTTCGGCCAAAGAAACCGCTTCATTCCGGCTTGAAATGCCGGTCGCCAGCTCGTTTCGCTGTTTCTCCAAAACGCCGACTGTTTCGTTAAAATCTTTCCGTAACAAAGACGCCACCCCCAAACGGTCCAAAATCAGCAAAATCGGGATGACGGAATATCCGATGGTCATCCGGGGCGGGATCCCGCAGGGTAACTTGATCTGCGGCGTACCGAAGCGCGAAGCCAAAACCTCAAGTTTCCCGCCCGAACTCACGGCGATTATTTTCGCCCTCCTCCGCCGTCCTTCCTCGTATGCATGAAGCGTCTCTTCGGTATTTCCGGAGTAGCTGCTCACGACCAGCAACGTCCCGGAATCCACAAACGCGGGAAGCCGGTAGCTGCGGCTGACGGAAACCGGAACTTTCGAACGGTTCCGCAGAAGATCCTTGACCACATCGGCTCCGATAGCCGACCCTCCGACACCCGAAAAAACGATCGTTTTCAGTGACGGCATGCGCGAAAGCCCCCGGAAGGAGACCCCGATGCGATACGCGTCAAGAAGCTGGGACGGAAACGCTTCCAGCAGTTTCAGCATTTTCCCGGAATTTTCGGCAATTCGCTTTTTGTTTTTCATTCCCGTTCGCCGTTTTATCCCAAAATATTTTCGAAGACTCGGATGCAACGTTCCGAATCAATACCGGCCTTGCCCCGCATGTTTTTTTTGCGCTCACCCGAAGGGAGGACAACAATTCTTCTTATTCTTCGATCAGCTCGGGAACGGCTTCCCGGATTCTCTCGTCCAGAAAGTGCCGGATTTCTTCCCCTGTGGAGAACCGAAATGCCGTTTCGGCTAATTCTTTGGCCTGTTCGTACGTCACAGCCCGAATCGCTTTTTTGACTTTCGGAAGGATTAAAGGACTGGTGCTGATCCCGTCAATCCCCAATCCCACCAGAAGAATCGCCAGAATGGGATCCCCGCTCATTTCCCCGCAGGTCCCGACCCAAATTCCGTTGGCATGACCGTTCTGAACCACCGTTTTGATTAGTTTAAGAATGGCCGGATGCGTTGGCTCGTATAGATAGGCGATTTTTTCATTCACGCGGTCAATCGCGAGAGAATATTGAATCAGATCATTCGTACCGATCGAGAAGAAATCCACTTCCTTGGCAAGGATGTCGCTGGTCAGGGCCGCGGAAGGGATTTCGATCATCACCCCCACTTCCATCTTTTCGTCAAAAGCCGTCCCGTCCGAGCGAAGTTCCTGGCGGCATTCCTCCAAAAGTTGATTCGCCTGCCGCAACTCCTGCACGTTCGCAATCAGGGGATACATGATTTTGAGATTTCCGTACTTGGACGCCCGGAGGATGGCCCTCATTTGAGTTTTAAAAATGTCCACGCGCGTCAGACAAAAACGGATCGCGCGCCATCCCAGAAAAGGATTCATTTCATACGGAAGCTCAAGCGAAGAGAGGAATTTATCTCCCCCCAAATCCAACGTGCGAACGACGACCGGATAAGGATTCATGCGTTCGGCGACCGATTTGTAGGCTTCGAATTGCTCCTCTTCCGAAGGGAGGTCATTCCGGTTCAAGTAAAAATATTCCGTCCGGTACAGGCCGATTCCGTCCGCCCCGTGCGCCAGGACCGAAGGAATTTCCGTCGGGAATTCGATATTGGCGACTAATTTGACCGCATGACCGTCCAGCGTTTCGGCTTTGAAATCTTTGAGCTTCGATAATTCCCGGTTGATTTCAATGAATTTCTTCTCATCCAACCGATACCGTTCGATCGTTTCCGGATCCGGATTGACGACGATCAAGCCGTGATTCCCGTCCAAGATCACCACATCGCCGGGGACCACATCCTTGCTGATCCGGTCCAACCCCACGATCGCCGGAATTTCAAGGGAACGCGCCATGATCGCCGTATGAGACGTCGGCCCGCCGACGTCGGTGGCAAATCCGAGAACTTTGTCCCGGGCCATCACGGCTGTATCCGAAGGAGAAAGATCGTGGGCGATCACAATCACGGGCTCTTTTAGCTTCCCAAGGATGTCGCGCGTCTCTCCCATCAGATTCTGCAGGATTCGCCGGCTGATGTCCTTGATATCAGCGATTCTTTCGCGGAGGTATTCGTCATCGATCTTCGAAAACGCCTGAAAATATCTTTGAATCACTTGGCTGAAGGCGTATTCCGTGTTGACCTTATCTTCTTTCACTTTCAGGATCACATCCTCGATCAGCGTGCGGTCTTCGAGAATCAAAAGGTGCGCGTTAAAAATATCGGAATGCTCCCGTCCGAGCTCCTGGGAGATCTTGCGGCGAATGCCCAAAATTTCCGCGCGGGTTTTCGTCAACCCGTCTTCAAATTTGGCAATCTCCTGAGGGATCTGCTCATCGCCGATCAACCGGTTGGGAACTACCAAATCCTCCCGATGAAGGACCAGAGCCTTGCCGATTGCGATTCCCGGCGACACCGGGATCCCCTGAATTGAAATCATGTCTTATTCTCCGAAATTCGTTTCAAATAATTTCCCGAGCCCCTGAATCGCCTCTTTGGCGTCATGCCCCTCGGCCATTAGGGTAATCTCCGTACCGGGCCCGGCCGCAAGCGTCATCAGGCCCATGATTGATTTTCCGTCCACCTTCTGCCGGCCCTTGCGTATCGTGATCAGGCTTTCGAATTTCTTAGCCAATTCCACGAACATCGCCGCCGGACGCGCATGAAGCCCGAGTTTATTCGTCACCGTAATCTTTTTCTGGTGCAGCGCCCCGTCCTGCTGCGGATTTTTATCCTGTCTCATATTTTTGTACGGCTTACCTTTCGACGGTCACACGATCTTTCTGCGCGTTCATTTCCAGTAACTTTTCGAACATTAGTTTTGCGAGCAACTCCGGATCGTGCCGAACCTGCTCTCCGAATTTAACCATGCTGCCTTCCACGACTTCATATCCGCGTTCCCGGATTTTCTCGATATCGATCCGCACCTGAGATGCGTTCTGACTTTGATATTTCGTCAGAAGATTCTCGGGAACCGGATCCGTGTTGACAAAAACCGTATCCACCAGGCGCGGATCGGTGTGCCGGATCAACGATTCCAAATGATCAAAAACCGAAAACCCGTCCGTCTCACCGGGTTGGGTCATGACATTCGCGACATAAAATTTCTTGGCTTCCGACGATAAAATCTTTTGCAGGATTTCCGAAATCAAAAGATTGGGAAGCACGCTCGTAAAAAGGCTTCCCGGTCCGCAAATAATGACGTCCGCGTTTTCGATCGCGTCGAGTGATTCGGGCGTCGCGTGACAATTCTCGGGCTCGAGCCATACCCGTTTGATCGGCATCCCCCGACCCGTGATATTCGTTTCTCCTTTCAAAACCGCCCCGTCAAAAAATTCCCCGACCAGAGAAACTTTTTCCAAAGTGGACGGAATCACATGCCCGCGAATCGCAAGCACCTTGCTGGACTCTTTAATGGCTTTATCAAAATCCCCGGTCACTTTGGATAATGCCGTAATAAAAAGATTCCCGAAGCTGTGCCCCTTCAACCCCGATCCGTTTTCAAATCGATACTGAAAAAGCTGGAGCATCAAAGGTTCCGCGTCGGCAAGCGCGACCAAACAGTTCCGGATATCACCGGGAGGCAGAATATCCAATTCGTCGCGAAGACGCCCCGAACTCCCGCCGGTATCCGTCACCGTGACAATGGCCGTAATGTTTTTGGTGTATTTTTTCAATCCCTGCAGGAGGGTCGAAAGTCCCGTCCCCCCTCCGATTGCGACCACACGGGGGCCCCGCTCCAGAAATCGCTCCTGCCTCTTCTGATAGACCAGATCCACCAATTCTTCCTTCCGCTCCGGCATCAGAGTCTTCACAAAAATCCTCAGCATGTTCTGAATCCCGGTATAGATCAGAAAAACGCCGAAAATCACAAGGGCCGTGGAAAAAGCGGCCAAAAGAACATTATTTTTCGAAAAAGACCGGATTGTATAAACGGCGACCAAAACAATCAGAAACAATCCTGACGTGCAGACGGAAATCCAGCGTTTGATCCCCATCCCCGGGTAGAACCATTTAAAAAACCGAGGCTTCCTCTGTTCGGGCATATCGATACCTCTTGTTTTCCGGAAGGCTATTGCTTAATGCCGTTTTTCTTCTTCGTTCCGGATAATGTCATATGCCTCTTTTTCGTCTTTTGAATTCCGGAGGAGTTCGCAGATGTAATTGTCTCTCAAAAGACGGGAAATCTTGGCAAGGGCCTTCAGGTGAGGTCCCGCAGAATCCCTGGGCGCGACCAGCAGAAAGAAAATAAAAACCGGCTCTCCGTCCAGAGCCTCGAAATTGACCCCTTTTTTGCTGATCCCCAAAACCGCGATCAATTCATTCACCCGATCGGTCTTCCCGTGCGGAATTGCGATCCCCTGTCCGATCCCCGTCGAACCCAGGTTTTCCCGTTCGATCAGCGCTTTCACGATCGCTTTCTTGTCCCCCACATCTTTGACCGTCGTCAAGACATCGACGAGCTCTTTCAGGGCCTCTTCCTTATTGGAAGCGTCCAGCCCGATTTTAATCGCCTGTTTACTCAGAATATCCGTGATCTTCATATTCGCTCCTTCCCACTCCTATTATTCCTATTCCGGTTCGATTAAGCCAAAGTTGCCGTCCGTTCGACGGTAAATTACATTTAATTTCAGCGTTTTAAAATTCCGAAAAACAACAAAATTCTTTTCGGAAGCCTCAAGCAAAGCCCTTGCCTCTTCCGCCGACATCGGTTTTAACTCAGAAGCGTCCCGGTCTTTGAGGATCTTCCCCCTCCCCTTTGCTTCCGGCTCGGTTCCCGCCGTCAACAGAGACTCAAACAACCCTTCTTCCCGGGCATTTCTCTTTTCTCTTCCCCGGCATTTATGATCCTTGAGTTTTTCTCTCCTCTTCTTCAACTGGGCCAGAACTTTTTCCTGAACCATATCAAAGGCCGTAAAGAAATTATCCTCGCTCCGCGCCTCGCTGTAAATCCGAAGGCCTTTCCCCAAAACCGTGATTTCCACGATACAAAGATATTTTTCCCTCTTCAAGACGATTTGCACTTCCACAACTTTGTAAAGGTACTTTGCGAGTTTCTCAAGCTTCTCCTCCATATGCTCCCGCATACGGTCCGTCACTTCCATGTGTTTCCCGATAATCCGAATTTCCAAAGCCGTTCCTCCTTATTGATTTTTTTAAGCCCCGCCTTACGCTAGCGAAAACCTTTCTCCCAAGTAAATCTCGCGGGCCTTCTTATCCGTCGATAAAAATTGCGAAGTCCCCGAGACTTCCACTTTTCCTTCATAGATAATGTAAGATCGATCCGTGATCGCCAGAGTTTCTCTCACGCTGTGATCCGTAAGCAAAATACTCAGTCCCTGAGATTTTAATCTCCCCAGAATTTTTTGGACTTCAAAGACCGCGATCGGATCCACGCCGCTGAACGGTTCGTCCAGCAAAATCAACGACGGGTTGGTAACCAGGGCTCTTGTGATTTCAAGCCGCCTCCGCTCCCCTCCGGAAAGCGTATACGCTTTGCTTTTAGCGAGATAGGCGATATCCAAATCGTTCAGAAGTTTTTTTAGTCGTTTTTCGCGTTCCTCCTGGGAAATATCTAACGTTTCAAGAATCGCCATAATATTTTCTTCGACGGTCAGCTTTCTAAAAATCGAAGGCTCCTGCGCAAGATATCCGATCCCCAGGCGAGCCCGTTTGTAAATCGGAAGCTGAGTAATATCCTCCCCGCGGAATAAGATCTGTCCCTGCTCGGGATGAATAACCCCGACAATCATATGGAACGTCGTCGTCTTACCGGCCCCATTCGGCCCCAAAAGCCCCACAATCTCTCCCTGCCCGATTTGAATCGACACACGGTTGACGACGCAACGCCCATGATAGGATTTGACAAGGTCCACGGTCTCTAAAAGTTCCAAGATTTTCTCCTCTATTTCTTCTCGCTTAAAAACGCGGGAGTCTCGGTCCCGTTTTCGCTCCCGGGAAAATAAACCGCTTCGGTCCCGCCGCCGATGACCACCCGGCCTTCTTTCGCGTAATAGACGACTTCGTCGCTGTAGGTCGCGTTTCCTTCCGGTGTCATGATCACTACGTTTCCCGTTGCAACGATATGATCGATTTGTTTCGAAGCCTGATCGTAATAGACATCCATCTTATCGGCCGTCAGTTTCCCCCGATGATCCGTCGTCACCACGTTTTTATTGAAATACGCAATGTGGTTGGTGTAATCGATATTCAGGGGCCCGTCGCAAGTGATCACGGTCGGCACGGAACTTTTCGGATCGGTATTCTGAATTACCACGGTGACATTTTTGTGAAATTTCACGGTCTTGAGCTGAGAATCGCCCGACGCGCCGGTCCCTTGCACGTCGATATTGTCTTTTCTTACGGTCACCTGATCCGCGGTATCCAGAGATTTCTCGGTCGGGTGAATATTGAGGGACGGAGAAAGAAGCCGCGCGCCCTCCTGAGTCGTCGCGATCACATTTTTCTGCAAATGAACCGTATTGGAAGATTTATCGAACATTCCCTCGTCCGCGGTAACGGTTACGGGAGTGTCGTTCGCATAGGCCTTGGCAATCACGTTACTCAACGCAACGGTCTTCGCCAAAATATTCGCGCTGTCCCCTTCGATCTCGAGTTCTTTCTTTCCCGTCGTCGTGTATTTGGAAAAAGAAAAACTGTACACCTTATGGTGCTCAATCTCCTCGCTTTTCAGACTCACGCCTTCCTTCCGTTCGACCGTCTCAAACCATAGACGGAACGAAAGAAACGCAAGATACGCCAACGCGAGAAAAATACTGGCTAGAACAAACCGTCTGATCATTCTGTGTTATCGGCCTCCCATAAGTTTTATTTCATCCGCCGCGGCACCCGCGTCCGCTTCTTCCGGTTTCGTTTTCCACCGGTCATGCATCCAACCCCACTGATCGGGATAACGCCGGATATACGCTTCAATCTCCCGGGACCAGTTCTCCGTCATCTCCCGGACCGCTTGCTCTTTGTTGCTATTCGGTTTCGGATAAATCGGTTCCCCCATCAGCATCCGGTAACGTTTCCCCTCGCGAATAACGCAGGCGGGAACAATAGGCGCCCCCGATGCAAGGGCCATTTTCGCCGGAGCCGTCGGCGTATAGGCCGGGATCCCAAAAAACGGGACAAATATACCTTCCACGCTGTCGACATCCTGATCCGCAACAATTCCGAGAATCTGGTTTTGAGAAAGAATCCTCAATATTTTCCGGGGACTCTCGTCACGGTAAATCGTTTCAACCCCGACCCCCCGCCGTAATCCAACAATGATTTCGTTATAAGGTTCGTAATAAATCCTTCGTCCCACCACGGCGCCCGAATAGCCTTTTACGCCGAAAGCGCCCGCGAGAAGTTCCCAATTCCCCAAATGCCCGGTAAGGATAATGACCCCTTTCCCGTGTTCGAGAATCCGGTCGATTTTAGCAAATATTCCGGAATCGCAGGAAAGCCATCGATCAAGCGTTCTCGCCGTCAAACGGGGAAAACGGATGACATCGCAGGCCATCATGGCAAGATTTTCAAATACCCGTCTCCCGATCGCCCGAATCTCGGATTCGTTCTTTTCCGATTTCCAGGCCGTCCTCAGATGTGCCAATACGGGCCGCCGCTGAACCCAAATCGAAAAATAAGCCGCCCGGCCGATACTCTTGGCTAAAATAAGCGCCCAAGAACGGGGCCAAAGCCGGATAAACGCAATCCAGCAGCGTAACAATAGATAAAGGAAAAAGCGCCGGCGCCTATGTTTCATAAAGCATAGGATTATAGGAGAGGCCTATAATTCCGTCAAACAAAACCCGCTTTGAGTAAATCCTGGACATCCAGCAATCCAACGGCCTTTTTCCGGTCATCCACGACCGGGAGTTCGTCTATTTTCTTCTCACGGAGAAGGTTTAGAGCTTCGGCGGCAAGTTTTTCCTTGTGAATGCAGTAAGGATTGAGGGTCGCAACGGCCTCAACCGTCTTCCCCAAAATCGCCCCCTCATCCCCCTCCAGGTGACGCCGCAGATCTCCGTCGGTAAAAATCCCTTTTAACCGCCCTTTCCGGTCCACAATCGTGCAGGATCCCGCCCGGGCCGCCGTAATGGCAAGAAGCGCTTCCCGGAGAGGAGTCCCTTCGTAAACGGTCGGATGGGATTTCCCCGTCCGCATAATATCTTTCACCTTAAGCAGTTTCTTCCCAAGCGACCCGCCCGGATGATAAAGCGCGAAATCTTCCTCTTTGAATCCTCGCTTCTGCTGAAGCGCCATCGCCAGAGCGTCTCCCACGGCGAGCGCGACGGTCGTCGACGCCGTAGGGGCAAGCCCCAGAGGACAGGCCTCCCGATGAATTTCGATATCCAAAATAACGTCCGCATTGCGAGCCAGCGTGGATTTCAGATTCCCGGTCATGGCGATCAATTTCGTCCCCAATTTTTTGATCGTCGAAAGCAGCTTGACGATTTCCTCCGTTTCCCCGCTGTTGGAAATCGCGATCACCACATCCTGTTTGGTGACCATTCCCAAATCCCCGTGAATGGCCTCCGCCGGATGCAAAAAAAGGCTGGGCGTCCCGGTCGACGCAAGCGTCGCGGCAATCTTCCGGCCGATCAAGCCGGGTTTGCCCATTCCGGTGATCACCGCCCGACCGGAACTTTTTAAAATAATCTCAACCGCCTCCTCAAAACTTCTCCCGACTCTCGGCACAATGCCCTGAATCGCTTTGGCCTCGATTTTTAAAACTCTTTTAGCAATCTGAATTGGACTCATTTTCATAGCGTCACGTTCCTGCCTTTAGTTTTTTTCAAAGCGCCCGGCGCAATCGCAGCAAGTTTCTAAGCAGTCCCTCGAGCTCCCGGAGCGGAACTGAATTCGGCCCGTCGCTCTTGGCACGGGAAGGATTTTCATGAACTTCAAGAAATATTCCGTCGCATCCAGCCGCCACTCCGCACCGGGCCAGCAGCGGGATGAATTCGCGGTCCCCGCCGGAAACCTGTCCCAGACCTCCGGGTCTCTGAACCGAATGAGTGGCGTCAAATATCACCGGATAGCCCAGCCCCCGCAAAACCGGGATCGCGCGAAAATCGCTCACCAGCGTATTGTACCCGAAAGAAACCCCCCGTTCCGTAAGAAGAATATTCCTATTTCCCGCTTTTTCGATCTTTTCAACCGCATTCTTCATGTCCCAGGGGGCCATGAATTGTCCCTTCTTCACGTTCACCGTCTTGCCCGTTTGAGCGGCCGCCACAAGCAAATCCGTCTGCCGGCACAAAAAAGCGGGGATCTGAATCACATCCAAAACTGTACCCGCCGCTTCCGCCTGGCTCACGCAATGCACATCGCTCAGAACGGGAACGCCGAATTCCCGTTTCACTTTCGACAGGATCTCAAGCCCCTGTTCGAGTCCGGGGCCCCGGAAAGATTTCGCGGAAGAACGGTTTGCCTTATCAAAACTCGCTTTGAAAATATACGGCATCCTGAGTTTTTCCGCGATACGGACGATTTTTCCCGCATGGCGAAACACGGATTTTTCATCTTCGATCACGCAAGGGCCCGCGATCAAAAACAGGTCCTTCCCCCCCGCCACGACCGAACCCGCGCGAACCTGTCTAACCGCTGAATTCTCCAAAGTTCACTCCTCCTCCCGGACGCTCACCAAATCTTCTTTCTTTCCGTTTCGGACCCCGCTTTTTTTCGAATTATTCTTGATTGCGTGCCGGATAAATTCCCGGAATAGAGGGTGCGCGCGATCCGGTTTCGATTTGAATTCGGGATGATACTGACAGGCGATAAACCACGGATGCGCGTCAAGCTCGATCACCTCCACCAAATTGCCTTTCGGATAAACCCCCGCAATTTTCATCCCGGCTTTTTCGTATTCCTCCAGATAGCGGTTGTTAAACTCATAGCGGTGCCGGTGCCTTTCCCAAACCGTTTCTTTCTGATACGCCGTCATCGCCTGAGATCCGTGACGCAGTTCGCACGGATAAGCGCCGAGGCGCATCGTCCCCCCCAGACTCTTGACTTCCTGCTGCTCTTCGAGAAGGCTGATCACCGGATAAGCCGTCCCGGAATCGAATTCCGTGGAATTGGCCCCTTTGAACCCGAGGACGTTCCGGGCAAACTCAATCGCCGCGCATTGCATCCCGAGGCAGATACCGAAAAAAGGGATTTTATGCGTCCGAGCGTATTGAATCGCCTTCACCTTGCCTTCGATTCCGCGGGAACCGAATCCGCCGGGGACCAGGATCCCGTCACAGCCTTTCAGCAACTGCTCCGGAGGATTCGCCTCGAGTTTCTCGGCGTCGATCCGTTTCAAGGCGACCTGCACGCCGTTCGCAATGCCTCCGTGTTTCAGGGCTTCGTAGATGGATTTGTACGCATCCTGAAGTTCGATGTATTTTCCGACCACGGCGATCTGAACCGAACGCTTGGGGTTTTTGAGAACATCCACCACGTTCTTCTTCCAGTCATTCAGATTCCCCGCTTTGTAGTCGAGTCGGAGCAACCGGCAAATCACCTTGTCCAGTTCCTGCTCCCGGAAACACAACGGAACTTCATAAATCGATTCCACGTCGCGGGCCTCGATCACGGCCTCCGGCGCCACATTGCAAAAAAGAGCGATTTTCTCCTTCATCCCCTTCGAAAGTTCCTTCTCCGTCCGGCAAAGAAGAATGTCCGCCTGAATCCCGATTTCCCGGAGCCTCCCCACGCTATGCTGGGTCGGTTTGGTCTTGAGCTCACCTGCGCCGCGAATATACGGGATCAGCGTCAAATGAATATTGATGGCGTTGTCCCTCTCGACTTCCAGCATAAATTGTCTTACGGATTCCAGAAAAGGAAGCGATTCAATGTCGCCGACCGTTCCTCCCACTTCCGTAATCACCACATCAACGCGTTTCCCTTTGGAAACCATCCGGATCCGTTCTTTGATTTCATCGGTAATGTGGGGAACCACCTGCACGGTCGCGCCCAGATAATCCCCGCGCCTCTCTTTGGTGATGACCGAATGGTAAATCTGTCCGGTCGTCACATTATTCAAACGTCCGATGGGACTCGAGGTGAACCGCTCGTAATGTCCCAAATCCAGATCCGTTTCGGCCCCGTCTTCCGTGACGTAAACCTCTCCGTGCTGGAAGGGATTCATCGTCCCCGGATCCACGTTGATGTAAGGATCCAGCTTCTGCAAAACAACGCGAAGCCCCTTGGCTTCAAGAATTCTTCCGATAGACGCCGAGGCAATCCCCTTCCCCAGGGAAGAGACCACCCCTCCCGTAACAAAAATATACTTTGGCATGTCCGCTTACCTCCGAAGGATTTTGGGCGTCCTCGAAAATTATATTGTCCGTGCCGGTTCTAAATCCGCATAAAAACATGCGGCAAAATTATACTTCATCCGTTTTTCAAAAGATAATCGATCGCTTTGAAACCCTCGTCAAACCGCAGATCCGAGACCTGCGCCTGAACTTCGTTGTAATGCTCGATCCCGTTCGAAGAGATTCCCCTCCCGCAGAGAATAAAAGGCACCGCGCCTTTCAGATATCCCTTGAGGCGGCAGGAGGACGCGCAGGAAGGCAGGACCAAAACGCGCGTGTCGGGATTTTTTTCGAGATAATGCCTCGTTTCCCCGACGACAATCCGGTCAAAATCTTCCAGCGCCTGAATCTTCGCTTTCAGATTTCCTTCGCGGGCGGCGTCCGTCATGGCATCGACATGGATGAAAATAAAATGATGGGTCCTCAGCGATTCCAGACCGTAATGAATTTTTCCCTCGTAATTGGTATCGATTTTTCCGGTAATACCCGGAACGTCTATGATCTGCAGACCGGCAAGGTTGGCAATCCCGCGTAAAAGATCCGCCGCGGAAACCACCCCGCCTTTCAATCCGGTACGTTCCCGGAAAGTCTGCATCTGCGGCGTCACCCCCTGTCCCCAGAACCAAATCATGTTGGCCGGGTTTTCTCCGAGATCCAGCCGGACCTGATTGATTTCGTGCGCGGCCAGTAATTTCTTCCCGTCCAGCATCAGCTTCCGCAACAATTCGTCCCCCGGTCCCTTCGGCCAGGACGACTCCAGTTTGTTCCCCAAAATTTGCGAAGGAGAAGGACAGGAAGCCGAAAGGCCCCTCAGCCCCATCCGATCTTTAATCACCGCGATGTTCTTGCATCCGACGCCCGGATAAAATCTCACGGAATCACTGCCGAGTTTCTGGCTCAAGTACTTGATCAAAACGCCGCCTTCTTCCGAAGAAATATGCCCCGCCGTGTAATCCACGAGACGACCGTCGGATTCCGTCACAAAATTCATGCAGAAAGCCACTTCGTCCGCGCCCAGTTCAATCCCCAGACTCGCCGCCTCCAGAGGCGCACGGCCGGTATAACATTCTTTCGGGTTGTATCCCAAAACGGAAAGCTTTCCGACCTCTCCTTCGGACCCCAGCGAATCCGGAACGGTTTTGGCAAGCCCGACGCATCCGGCCTGGGCCAACGCGTCAAGATTGGGAATCCGGCTGACTTCCAGAGGCGTTTTCCCCTGCAGCTCTTCATACGTCTGATCCGGAGCCCCGTCCGGGACCAGGACGATAAATTTCATTCCCGCACTCACTCCGGCATTTCCTTCGAATAAGTCCTTCATGTCTTCTCCCCGGTCACGGTTTTAAATTTAAGACCCGAAGCACGTCCGCAATATCCGCGGAGACATTTTCCATTTTGTCGTCAAATCCGAGCGCGAAATCAGGATCCTTCAGACCGGATCCCGTCAAAGTAATGACAATGCGCGTCCCTTTTTCAAAATACCCGCGCCGAGCCAATTGGATCACGCCGGCCACTCCCGCCGCCGAAGCGGGTTCGGCAAAAACCCCGTCTTTTTCGGCAATAAAACGGTATGCCCAGGTGATTTCTTCATCCGTCACGGATTCGATCAATCCTCCGGATTCGTCCCGGGCCCGGACCGCCGTCTCCCAGCTCGCCGGATTTCCGATACGGATCGCCGTCGCGATGGTATGGGGCTTCGCGACCGGAGCCCCTAAAACAATCGGAGCCGCTCCCGCCGCCTGGAATCCGAGCATCCGGGGTAAAATTTCGGATTTACCCGCGGAATGATATTCCCGGTATCCTTTCCAATACGCCGTGATATTGCCGGCATTTCCGACGGGAAGCGCGTGATATTCCGGGGCGTCGCCGAGCTCGTCGATGATTTCAAAACTGGCAGTTTTCTGTCCTTCGATCCTGAAGGGATTGATGGAATTCACAAGTTTGATGGGGTGCTTCGCGGTTATTTTTTTCACCAACTCCAAGGCCTCGTCAAAATTCCCCCGGATTGCAATCACTTTGGCGCCATAGCGAAAGGCCTGCATCAATTTCCCCTTGGCGATCTTTCCGTCGGGGATCAGAACGTAGCAGGCCATTCCGGAGCGGGTCGCGTAAGCCGCTGCGGACGCCGAAGTGTTCCCCGTTGAAGCGCACATCACCGCCCGAACGCCCTCTTCGAGCGCTTTCGAGACGGCCATGGTCATCCCACGGTCCTTGAACGATCCCGTCGGGTTCAGTCCTTCGAATTTATAGTAGATCTTGGCGTCCAGTCCCAGAAGTTTCGGCAGGGCTTCGCTCAAAATCAGAGGGGTGTTTCCTTCGTTCAGGGAAACGATGGGAGTTTTTTCCGTGACGGGGAGAAATTCCTGATACCGTTCGATGATTCCGATTCTTTTGGAAGAAATTCGCCGACTAATTTTCATTTTCGATTCTGAGAACCTGCGGCCTGCCTTTTACGACCGGCAAGCTTTGAATCCGCCTGATGGCCTGTTTCACCGCTTTTTCATCCGTATCATGCGTCAGCATGATCAGCGGCACGACGTTTCCGGATTTCCGTTCCGTCTGGATCACATCGGAAATGCTGACCTGATTCGAGCCTAAAACGCCGGAAATCCTGGCCAGCACACCCGGCCGGTCAATCACCGAAAAGCGGAAATAATAACGGGATGAAATGGCTGAAACCGGTTTGGTCCCGACCCGTCTTTGGGCCCCCCACGGATTAAAAACCATTTTCCGTCCCAAGGCAATATCCGCAAGATCGCTTATCACCGCGCTTGCGGTCGGTTTCGAGCCGGCCCCTCTTCCGTAGAGTAGAATATCTCCCACCTCGTCCCCCTGAAGAAAAACCGCGTTCAACGGGCCGTCCACCTTGGCAAGCATATGGTTCCGAGGAACGAGAGTCGGCTGAACACGCGCTTCAATCCCGGCGGCGGTTTTTTTCCCGATGGCGAGAAGCTTGATCACGTACCCGAATTGAGCCGCGAAAGCGATATCGCTGTGATCGATCCCCCGGATGCCTTCGCAGGCGATATCCGAAAGCGACACGGGTTCCCGGAATGCAAGCGACGCCAGGATGGACAACTTGTGCGCGGAATCAATCCCTTCGACGTCCAAAGTCGGATCCTTCTCCGCGTACCCTTCCTTCTGGGCCAAGGCCAGCGCTTCCGAAAAACCGAGTCCTTCCCGGCTCATGCGGGTCAAAATATAATTCGAAGTTCCGTTAATAATGCCGAATACGCTCTCGATGCGGTTTCCGATCAATCCTTCGCGAAGGGCTTTGATGACGGGGATTCCTCCCCCGACGCTCGCTTCAAAAAAAACACGGCGGTTATATTTTCCGGCCGCGGCAAAAATTTCTTTTCCGTGTTCCGCGATCAAAGCCTTATTGGCCGTCACAACGTCTTTCCCGTTCCGGAGAGCGCCCAGGATAAATTCCTTAGCCGGATGAATTCCCCCGATCAGTTCGATCACGCAATCAACATCCCGGGACCGGATTAATTTCTCGGCCGGCATGACGCGTTTCCGGAATCTCGCGGAAAGGATTTTCAGTCTTTTCGGATCCTTTTCGGAAATTGCGGTGAGATCAAAAAAAACGCCGGCCTGTTCCTTCAGGAAAGCGCTTTTCCCGCTGAGAAGCCGGTAAACTCCCCCGCCGATCTGCCCCAATCCGATTAATCCAACCTTTAAAGTTCTCATGTTTTCCCTTTTGGATACCCACGCAACAGCCACAACACGGCTTCCTTAAAATTTCCCCGTCCGTATCCGGCACAGGAAAATGCAGAAATAATCTTCACTCTACGGATCAAGTATGGAAAAACCCGAAGTGTCCGACCTAAAAGCTCTTAACTTGATGATTCCCGGTCAGTTAAAAACAGATTCCGTAGAATCTGCAATATGTTCGGCTACTTTAAATTAGTTAGGGAATTATACGGGAAAGGAAGTCATTTTGCAACGGCATTGGTGACTCCATTCCGGAGTTTTCTCCAAAAGGAACACATCCCGATAATGCTCTTGTCAAAAAAAGTCCTCTTCTGCTTACCTAAAATGTCCGCTCGTTCTGCGTACCGCTTCAGGCAGGCGTCGTCCATGGCCGGCAGTAAAAATCTTTTTGTCAGCACATGCGTCGCGTCGTGAAAATAAAACTGGTATTTCAATCCGCCCGTCAAACGGTCGTTTTCATCCGTTTCCGGTCCTTCCCATTTGCCCCCACCGGGTTCCGGGACATGAGCGTATCCATGGGGCTGATGAACAATTGTTACGGCCCGGGTCGCGTCAACGACCGGCACATTCAGACTCCTTGCCCGGTAAATCACCCAATTATCCCATCGAGCGCGCCCCACCGCAAACGGCGGCATACTGGAAAGCCACCCTTTTGAATAAACGAAACAATCGCATCCGAAAACATGATGCAGCGTTCCCTGCTTGAGCAGACATTCCCGCAATTCAGATTGCCAATTCACGCGTTGAAAATCCAATCCCGGAATTTTTTCCAAATCCCAGCGGCGGGCAATCATCAGAAATTTCCCGAACCGAATCCGGCGGACGGCGGGACAAAAATCTTCCAGTAAAAGGATGTCCGCGTTGACATAGCACATCAGCGAATGCCGGCTGATTTTCAAGACTTCCCCAAAGACGGAATCGAGAAGCGGGGTCCCGTAAGCATTGCATGCAATCGAGGGGATATGCTCGAGTCCGAATTCGGACGCCGCGTCCCGGACTCCGGATTCGTTCCCGCATAAGATGACCTGCGCGCCGGGACACGCGAAAAGCCAGCTTTGAATCGCGTTTCTCTGAATCATTCCGGCCTCCCCTTCAAAAGGCTTCGGAACGGTAAAAATAGTCAGCATGTTTCCGGCCCCGTCAACTCCTTCATCGAAGGAACTTCCTTGAAAATAAGCGCCGGACGGCGATCCGGCACTGCAGATTTTCAAGCCGGTTTTTCCGCCGGCGGATCGTTTCGGAATCAACCCGTCCCGGCAATTCGCACGCCTCCGTTCCGGGGATGGGCGTGAAAGCGAAAAAATGCGCGTAATCGAACCGAACGGCCTTGAGGAGTTCCTCCGTCTCCCGGACATCCGCTTCGGTCTCGCCGGGGAAGCCCACGATCATCTGGGTCAACAGCACAAGGCGCGGGAAACGCGCCCGGAGCTCGAGCAGAACGCTCATCAGCTCCTCCCGCGAATACCCGCGGTTCATCGCTTCAAGAAGTTTTCCGCTTCCGGAAATAACCGGTAATTGCAGCTGGACGATTTTCCCTTTCTGCAAAATTTCTTTGAGGCGATCCGTTTTCCCGACCAGCCAGCGGGGATTGAAATCATTGACGGCAATCCGGCAATCGCCGGGAATCGCGGTCAGTTCCTCCAGCAGATGAAATACCGTGTCCCCGGAATCCATTCCCCAACAGCCGGTATCTTCCCCGGAGAGCACAAACGAACGGTACCCTTTTCGCAGCCCCTCGCGGAATTCCTCTTTTAGAATCCTCAGAGGTTTACTTCGCAGCCCGGCGGTGGAAAAACGGTGACCGCAATAAGAGCAGCGCCCAAGACACCCGTGGTTAATTCTCAGAAAAAATTTTCCCAGGGAATTCATGTAACGATCGAAAATCATTCTGGAAACCGAAAACACAAGCCCCAATTTCCAAACCTGCCCCCAGAAAGAGCGCACGACCTTCGGAGAGTTGAAAGTATTTCCGTCGGCCACATCATCCCACTTCACCGGCCCTCGAAAAAAAGAATCCAAATCGCATGCCGTTTGCGGCGTAAAAATACCGTCAACCGACAACCCCGAAATATCCCGAGGCCAGATCCCGGGCAGGCACCCCCCCACAAAAAGTCTCGCGCGTTCCGGCTTTCCGTCCAGAATCCGTTTCAGGGCACCGAGCGACTCCAGACGGGTTAATTCCGTTACCCCGCAGGAATTAAAAATAATGACATCGGCCCGCGAGACATCTTCCGTAAGCAAATAATCGTTTGCCAAAAAAAAACGCTTTTGCTTTTCGGCGTCCAAAAACCGGCGGGAGCAGCAACAACCCGTTTTAACGCAGATTTTTTTATCCTCTTCCGCTTTCATGAATTTCCCCGTTATCCCGGCCCTTTTATTTCACCGCCACCGCAATCATCTGCCGGCGTTTCTTGCAAATCGCGTAAATCCGGCAAATCCAATCAAAAACAGCCAAAGGCAAGACCCGGTTCAGAAAAAAAACCCCGGGAGGCCATGCATGCGTATAAATTTTGATCTCCCCGATCCCGAACCCCGCCTCTTTCAGTAAATTACCCAAAGACTGAGGGGTCCAAGCGTACAAGTGACAATTCACATCGTTCTTCCGATACCTTTTTTGAGTCCGCCAATCTTCCATCGGAACGCAGCAGATCAGTTTCCCGCCGTCCCCGAGGACCCTTCGCACTTTCCGGAGTGTCTCAAGCGGATCCGCCAGATGCTCCAGCGAGTGATTCATGATAACGGCATCGACGGATGCCGGCACGACCGCATCAAGGCCGTCGTGAATTTCATAACCGTATTGTTCTGCTTCCGCGCGGGCCGCCGGATTCACTTCGATCCCGATTTTCTTCCGGCACCGGATTTGCGAAAGCAGATGCCCTCCCCCGCATCCGAAATCCAGTACCGTATCCCGGGGATCAAGGTACCGGGAAAATTTTCTCGCGTTGATCACGCCGCGGTTGATCCCGCCGCGATTCTGCCATTCGAAATATTTCCTCCCCGTCTCCGCCAAATAACGCCCCGGAATCATTTCAACCCCCTAAGTCCGGGCAGAGTTCTCTCTGCCGGACCTTCTCTTGAACGTATTCCAGCTGGGCGACTTTATTCCGCACCCCAACCGTCCAATTTGCGTGATGCAAAATAATATTGTCGGGAATCTCAAGCTCCTCGCCCGGATTCCAGATTTTTCCGGTGAACACGCCCCCTCCGAAAAACTCACGGGGGAGAAATTCCCAATTCAGGAAATTCCGGCACCGCGTTATGCGGGAAATTAGAGCCCGGGCGAAAAACTTTTTCAGAAAAAAGAAACCGCCGGGGAAAGAGTCGCCCCCACGAAACCGGTTCAGCATCCAGCGTAATTGCGAATCTTCACCTGCAAGCAACCCGTTCAAAACGGATTGTTCGTTAACCGGCCCGCTATCTCCCAGTCTTTCCACGCAATCCCTGACCGTCCTCCAAAGATTCAAGGTTTTCCGGTTCGCCCGGCAGGCAAAAAATCCCGCGCAAAGTTGCTCAGCGGGACTTTCAAGAGGGGCATTCTGCTGAATCGCCATATCATTCCCCGCCATTCGCCTCAAAATCAGCTCTCTCATGGGCCTGAAAAACTGGACGTCCATGTCGGAATAAATAAAAACCTCGCCGAAATTGCCTTGAATCGCGCGGATGATCAAATCCACTTTTCGCATCATCGTCGCCAGCCAGCCCCCGGCCATGAACTCGGCCGCCTCGCACTCCTGCGGACATTCTTCGAAAATCAATTCGTACTTCTCCCTCAACGAAGGGAGAAACCACCGGTCCTTGAATATCCCGTGGGACGGAGTGTAAAAACTAAAAAGTTTCACGATAGACAGCCCGGATGGCACTCACAAAATTTTCGCCTGAAAACCGCGCATAAATTCCCCGGCAGTTCCGGCTCATCTCCGCGCGCCGAGGCTTGGAAATCCCGGAAAGGATTTCCGGCACACGCGACACCTCTTCCTCCGGAATCCGCACAATGCACTGCTCCCAATCGACGCCTTCCGGCAATTTTAAAAAATCCGACAGAAGAACCGGCACCGCCCCGGCCGCGAGCGACTCCCAAAATCTCACCGTGCCGGCGCCGAATCCGCGGGGGCAGAGAGAAAATTCCGACCGGGAGAGCAGGTCCCGATACTCCCGCCTTTCCCGAATCTGTTCCTCTTCCGGGAAATCCCCCCATCCGTTTTCGCGCAGCCAGTGCCACCGCTTCCGCTCGATCACAACCGTTCCGGGCGGATGGCTCATCAAAAATATTTTCCGCCTCAACTCCGATCCTCCCGGCGTCGTACTGTCAATCCCGACGAAAGCGTAAAACAAATCCTTGATTTTCCCCGGAGCGGTTCCGTTGACGGCGTAATGGGGAAACGGAAAAAGGCGGATGCCGTCCGTTCCCTTTTCGGAAACATGCGGGCAAAACAGGGTGTCGACCCCGATTGTTTTCAATAAAGGAATCAGTTCGTAATATCTCGAATGCTGACAAACCGTAAACCCTCCCCCGATCCGCATTTTCGAAGCGGACTCCAATTTCCCTTTGTTCATCAGCACCGCCCACGGCGCGGCCAAATAATTTACCGGATTTTCCAAAGGGGTCTGCTTCAACACCCGGCAAGCGGACCATTCCGTCGGGACAGGATCTTCCGGGAAAAATTCCGTCTGGTACTCGAATATCCGCATCATGAAGGTGAATTATAGCTCCGAATTCATCCGGGGCAAAAATCAAATTTAAAGGCGAAATTACAATGCGGCAATCCAGGCGTATTTCGCGTAAGGCGCGGCTGCCGCGGCCATTTCAAAAGTCCCTCCGACCAAATTGGTCACCGTGCTGACGGTCCCGTCGATAACACCGTAAAGCACTCCGAGAGGAAAAGGCTGCGTGAAAGTATCGTTGACCAGCTTAAGAGGCAGTTGAAAAGCGCTGGTCAGGACCCGGGAAAAACCGCTGGTAAAGCCCGCGATATTTTCCGCGTCGTCGGCAACGGCCGGAGACGGAGTCGTCGACAAAAAAAACAGCAGCAATAACCCCGTCAAGATACACTTCTTATACATGGTTTTCTCCTGTCAAAATTTACGGCGCTTCCCTTGCTTTCTGTAGGAATACTTACCGACCTCTCGAATCGGCCCTCGCGCGAGGCGGGAAAAATTTCCCGAGAACTCCCCTCAGCAAAAAAGTACTGCCGAAAACCGCAAAGTCGGGGTAAACTAATTCAAATTGCTATCGTTTGCTAATCAAAAGCGATTGGATACGGATGAAAACAACATTACTGGTTCCGACTCTCAACGAAATCGACGGCATGAAAGCAATTATGCCGAAAGTCAGGAAAGAATGGTGCGAGCAGATTATCATTCTCGACGGAGGATCCACCGACGGGACCATTGAATACGCCAGGGAAAACGGGTATTTTGTCTATGTTCAGCAAAAACCGGGATTCCGGCAGGGATATAACGAAGTCCTCCCCTACATCGAAGGCGATGTCGTCATCACGTTCAGTCCCGACGGGAATTCCATCCCCGAACTCATCCCGCCCCTGATCGCCAAAATGAAGGAAGGTTATGACATGGTCATTGTGTCCCGCTACCTTGAAGGGGCCAAAAGCGAAGACGACGACCCGGTGACGGCATTCGGGAACCGGCTGTTCACGAATACGATCAATCTCCTTTACAAGGGACATTACACGGACGCCATGGTCATCTACCGGGCCTATAAAACCCGCCTGATTTATGATCTTGAATTAAACAAAGACGAAGGCTACTCGACGGCCGAAAGACTTTTCCGGACGAAAGTCAGCTGGGAACCCCTGCTTTCGGTCCGGGCGCTGAAGCGGAAACTCCGCATCGGTGAAATCCCGGGAGACGAACCTCCGAGAATCGGCGGGGTGAGGAAGCTGAAGATATTCAAGTGGGGAGCCTCCTATTATTTCCAATTTTTCAGGGAACTATTTTGTTGGCACTGAATTTAGCAAATGAAAGTCCCACGCAAGCCGCTTGGCCGCGCCTTGCTGGGATCAATTCGCATGGCGAACTTGACGCTCCTTGTAGTCGCGTAAGTTCGATGCTCATTGAGGGAGCCTCCTATTATTTCCAATTTTTCAGGGAACTATTTTGTTGGCACTGAATTTAGCAAATGAAAGTCCCACGCAAGCCGCTTGGCCGCGCCTTGCTGGGATCAATTCGCATGGCGAACTTGACGCTCCTTGTAGTCGCGTAAGTTCGATGCTCATTGAGGGAGCCTCCTATTATTTCCGATTTTTCAGGGAACTATTTTGTTGGCACTAAATTTTGAGGACCGGATTTCACGATAAAAATCCGCGCTGAAATAATTTTTCGCAAAATGCCGATATTCAAGACATCAATCATCAAAAGGAGTTGATCAAAAATGGCAAAAATACTGGTCACCGGAGGCGCGGGCTATATCGGTTCCGTCCTCGTTCCTTTACTGCTTCGGGAAAATCACGAAGTCACCGTCGTCGACAATTTCATGTTCCGGCAGGCTTCCCTGCTCGACTGTTGCGCGAATCCCCGGTTCCAGGTCGTCCGCGGGGATGTCCGCAACGCAAAGCTGATGGAAAAGCTCGTCAAGGACGCGGATTATCTTTTCCCGCTGGCCTGTCTGACCGGCGCACCGCTTTGCTCGAAAGACCCCTGCACCGCCCGGGGAGTCATCGTTGATTCCGTCAAAGAATTGCTCAAAATGCGCGGCAGGCATCAGAGAATTATTTACCCGACCACCAACAGCGGTTACGGCATCGGACAAACCGGTATTGCCTGCGACGAGAAAACACCTTTGAACCCAATTTCGCTATACGGCCGCCTCAAGGTCGAAGCCGAGAAAATGATTCTCGATTCGGGCGAGAGCATTACGTTCCGGCTTGCGACGGCATTCGGCGTCAGTCCCCGGATGCGACTGGATCTCCTGGTGAATGATTTCGTGTACCGGGCCGTATTCGACGGATTCGTCGTCCTTTTCGAAGCCGATTTCATCCGGAATTACATCCACGTCCGGGACGTCGCAAAAGCCTTTCTGCACGGAATGAATTCCTTCGAGAAAATGAAGGGGGAAACTTACAACGTGGGACTCAGCGACTGCAATCTTTCGAAGCGTCAGCTTTGCGAAGCGATCAAAAAACACGTCCCCCATTTCGCCATCACCGCCTCCGAAGTCGGCAAAGACCCCGACCAGAGAAATTATATCGTCAGCAACGAAAAAATCGAAAAATCCGGGTTCAGACCCGATGTTTCCCTGGATGCCGGCATTCAGGAATTGCTCAAGTGCTACCGCATCATCAAACGGACTCAATACGCGAACGTTTGATAAAAATATGCCGAATCTTTGCCGTATGGTAAAATCCGGAACCAAAACTACTTATGCCGACTAGAAATCAGAAACCCGACCGGAACATCAGCATCGCGCTTCACCGGACCATGCTCAAAATCCGGCTGGCCGAACTGAAAGTAGCCGAAATTTATCCGAGCGATAAAATCCAAAGCCCGATTCATTTGTCCGTCGGGCAGGAAGCCGTTTCCGCGGGAGTCTCCCTCGCGCTCAGTCCCGCCGACCACCTCTACGGCACCTACCGGGGACACGGCATTTACATCGGCAGGGGCGGTGACCTTAAAAAGTTGTTTGCCGAACTCTACGCCAAAAATACCGGCTGCTCCCGGGGCAAGGGCGGCTCCATGCATTTGGCCGCACCGGAAACCGGTCTGATGGGCTGCTCCGCCATCGTCGCAAGCACCATTCCCGTCGCAACGGGCGACGCGCTTGCGGCCAAAATCAAAAAAGAAGACCGCGTTGCGGTGGCCTTCTTCGGCGACGGCGCGGTAGACGAAGGCGTGTTTTTCGAAAGCATGAATTTTGCGGTCCTCAAGAAGCTTCCGATTATTTACGTCTGCGAAAACAACAACTACGCCGTCCACTCCCGTGTCTCAGACCGTCACACGCAGAAAGAACTCTACCGCCTCGGGGAAGGCCTGGGCGTTCAAGGCTGCCGCTTCGACGGAAACAATGTTTCCGAAGTTTACTCAACCATGAAAGAAGCCGTTTCCCGCATAAAAGAAAATCCCGCGCCGGTCCTTCTTGAATACATGACTTACCGAATTTACGAACACGTGGGAATCGGCAAAGACCATGCCGAGGCCTACCGGGAACCGGAAAAACTCCGGCAGGCCATTCAGCGGGACCCTCTTGCGCGTTCGGAAGAATTTCTGCGGAAGCACTTTTCGATATCCGATCTTCAATTTTCGGAATGGGAAAAAGAAATCTCGGAAGAGATCGAAGATGCCGTTTCTTTCGCCGAACAAAGTCCTTTCCCCGCTCCGGAATGCCTGTATGAAGATCTGTTCGAGGAGCCGAAATGAGTCTGCGTAATTACGGACAAGCCATCCTAGATGCCCTGACGGCGGCGATGGAGAGGGATCCTTCCGTCTTGATCATGGGAATCGGGGTCGACGATCACAAGGCGGTATTCGGCAGCACTAAGAACCTGGTCGACCGTTTCGGCCGCGAAAGAGTTTTCGACACCCCGCTTTCGGAAGCCGCGATGACCGGCGTGGCCATCGGCGCCGCGCTGGCGGGGATGAGACCCGTCCACATCCATATCCGCTGCGATTTTCTTTATCTCGCGCTGGACCAACTCTTCAACATCGCCGCCAAATGGCGTTACATGTTCGGCGGCCAGATGAGCGTCCCGATCGTGATCCGCGCCGTAATCGGCCGGAGCTGGGGGCAGGGTTCCCAGCACTCGCAAAGCCCCCAGTCGCTTCTCATGCATGTCCCCGGTCTGAAAGTCGTCATGCCCACAACCGCCTATGATGCGAAAGGTCTTCTGCTCGCCGCCATCGCGGACCCAAATCCGGTCGCCGTCATCGAACACCGCCTGCTTTACGACATCCCGGGCGAAGTGCCCGACGGTTATTATGAAATTCCTCTGAAGAAGGCAAACATCAGGCGTGAGGGGAAAGACATTACGATCGTCGCGAATTCCTACATGGTCGTCGAGAGCTTGAAGGCCGCGGAATTTCTGGCCGGAGAAGGGATCGACGTCGAAATCATTGATCCGGTCACGCTGGTTCCTCTGGAAGAGAGCGTTATTTTGAAGTCAATCGAAAAAACGGGGCGCCTGCTTGTGATCGATACGAGCTGGACGGCCTGCGGCGCAAGCGCCGAGATCGCCGCCCTTGCCGCGGAAAAAGGGTTTAAAAGTCTCAAAGCACCCGTCCGGCGGATGGGAATGGCGCCCGTCGTTTGCCCGGTCAGCAAACCGCTCGAGAACATTTTCTATCCCAATGCGAAAACGATCGCGCAAGCCGTGTGTGAAATGCTGGGCCGGAACTTTCCCGCGGAGAAAGAAGTCCCTTTGCTCACGACAAAATTCAAAGGACCGTTTTAGATCACAATCAGATAACGGAGGGTTTGCAATGCTTCGATTTCATCTCGCGGAAGACACCATCGACCAAAAAGACATTGACCGCCTGATCGAATGGCTGAAAGGGACTCCCCGACTGACCAAGGACAAGTTGAACGTTCTCTTTGAAAATCAATGGAGCCGATGGATCGGACGGAAGTTTTCCGCGTTCTGCAATTCGGGATCTTCGGCCAACCTGCTGATGTATTATGCCCTTCTCCTTTCCGGAAAACTGAAGAACAAAAAAGTAATCGTCCCGGCCACCGGATGGGTAACCACGATTGCGCCGGCCATTCAATTCGGTTTCGAGCCGATTCTCTGCGAATCCGATCCGGACACATTCGGGTTAAATCTGGATCATCTCGAAAAACTCCTTAAAAAACATGAGCCCTCGGCCGTCACAATGGTCCAGGTGCTCGGCATCCCGCATAAAATGAACGCCGTGATGGCACTCAAGAAAAAATACAGATTCATCCTGCTTGAAGACGCCTGTGCCTCCATCGGGTCCACCTTTTTCGGAAGAAAAATCGGCACCTTCGGCGACATGTCCAGCTTCTCTTTCTATTTCGGGCATCAGATGTCCACAATCGAAGGCGGAATGGTTTCCACGGACAATCCCCTCTTCCGGGATCTTCTCCTGATGCTCAGAAGCCACGGCTGGAGCAAAGACCTGGATCCGGTCTCCCATCAGAAACTGGTCAAAAAATACCGCGTGAACGACGATCACAAGCCTTTCGTCTTTTACGAACCCGGCCTCAACTTAAGATCGACGGACCTGAATGCTTTCCTTGGACTCCGGCAGCTTGAGAAACTCGAATGGATGATTTCCAGGCGCCACGCCAATCATTTGCGTTATCAAAAGCATCTGGGAGAAAGATTTCGCATTCAGCAATGCAAAGACCCGGATGCCACGCTCTCCAGCATTTCCTTCTGCATGCTGGCCAAAAATTCGGTCGAACGTCACTCCCTGGCCGCCGCATTGACCAAAAACGGAATCGAAACGCGTCTTTTCACGGCCGGCAATCTCGGACGCCACCCGTTCTGGTTCAACCGCTACGGAAAGCCCGATTTCCCCGTTGCGGATCAGCTTTATCAATGCGGCATCTTTCTTCCCAACAATCCCGCCCTCGACGCCCAAGGGGTGGATTTCATCTCAAAAATCGTACTGGAGGCTTCATGCAGGAAAAAATCCTCGTAACCGGAGGGAGCGGACTCCTGGGGCACGCGGTACGGAAAATTGTTCCGGGCGCGACGTTTCTGACGAGTCAAAACGGAGACCTTCGGGACGCCAAACAGACTGACCGCATCTTTGGCGATAAAAAGCCGGACCGGGTCCTGCATCTTGCGGCAAAAGTCGGCGGAGTCAAAATCAACGCCGAAAGGAACGCGGATTTTTTCGCGGACAACATTCAAATCAACACCAATGTTCTCGCCTCCGCCCAAAAGCACAAAGTCAAAGGCTTGGTGTCCCTTCTTTCAAGTTGCGCGTTCCCTTTTTACTCCGGGCGTCCGACCCGGGAAACCGATCTCCATTCCGGCCTGCCGTTCCCCGGGAATCTGGGATACGGCTGCGCGAAACGGATGCTGGACATCCAGACCCGTTTGCTCTGGGAACAGCACGGTTGCCGCTTCACGACCGTCACGCCCGTCACGATGTACGGGCCGCATGACCACTGGGATTTGGAAAATAGCCACGTCCTGAGCGCGTTAATCCATAAATGTTTTCACGCCAAACAAAGCGGAAAAACCTTGGTGGTTTGGGGAAGCGGAGAGGCCGTACGGCAATTTGTTTTCTCGGGCGATGTCGCGCGGTTGATCCTGAAAACCGGTCAATCCATCGAAAGCCCGGACACGGTTATCCTGGCGCCGGACTCCGGAATCAAAATCAGAGATCTTGCCGGAATAATCGCCGGAGCCATGAAATTCAAAGGAAAAATCCGTTTTGATAAAAGCAAACCCGAAGGCCAGAGAGTCAGAGTCCTGAAAAGCAACCTATTCCCAAAACGCTTTCCGGGTTTTAAATTCACAAAGCTTGAAAAGGGGCTGGAAGAAACCGTAGAATGGTTTCTTGAAAATCACAATAGCTTCTGCGGGACCGGACTTTAATCCGAAAGAGGGGTTTTCATGATTATCTGCCGCACGCCTTACCGAATTTCTTTTTTTGGCGGGGGGACGGACTACCCCGCGTGGTACGAAAAACACGGAGGGTGCGTCCTCTCGACGACCATCGATAAATACTGCTATCTTTCGTGCCGTTTTCTGCCTCCCTTTTTTGAGCACAAAAGCCGCATCGTGTATTCCAAAGTAGAACTGGTGAAATCCAGGGATGAAATTCAGCACCCGGCCGTCCGGGAAGCGCTCAAATTCATGGGGATCGAAGAAGGCGTTGAAATCCATCATGACGGCGATCTTCCGGCCAGGACCGGTACCGGATCCAGTTCCTCTTTCAGCGTCGGACTCCTGCACGCCCTGTATGGGCTCAAGGAAATCATGCCCACAAAAAAACAGCTGGCGCTGGACGCCATTCATATCGAGCGAGATGTCCTGAAGGAAAATGTCGGATCGCAGGATCAGGTCGCGGCGGCCTTCGGAGGCTTGAACAAAATCAACTTCAAACCGGACGGAACCTTTACCGTCGAGCCGGTTATCCTGAACGGTGAGCGTCTCGAGGATTTTCAAAATCATCTGATGCTCTTTTTCACGGGGTTCTCCCGCACCGCATCCGAAATCGCCAAGAAAAAAATCGAAAACATCGAAAAGAAAAACGAAGACCTTGCTTCCATGCGGCAGATGGTCGAGCGGGGGCTGGGAATTTTAGGAGGAGGAAACGATCTTTCGGATTTCGGAAAACTCCTCCATGAATCCTGGATGCTCAAAAGGAGCCTCGCCGAAGGGGTGACGACTCCCGAAATCGATCAAATCTACGAAGCAGGCCTCAATGCGGGCGCCATCGGAGGAAAATTGATCGGCGCCGGGGGAGGAGGATTTATTCTCTTTTTCGCAAAACCGGACAACCACAAACAAATCCGCGAGAAGCTCAAAAAACTCATTGCGGTTCCCTTCCGGCTTGAAAGCAACGGCTCCCAAATCGTTTTTTACCGTCCCAACCGGCGAAAAACGGACCGTCTGCTGCGCGAAAGGACTTTCTGACAACCGGCATGGAGCCCCAAGACGTTGATCTTATTATCTTGTGCGGAGGCATCGGGAAGCGTCTCAAACCCGTCACCGACAAGATACCGAAGCCCATGGTCACGATCGGGCAAAGTCCGTTCCTTGAAATTCTGATCAACAGCATCGCCCCCTACGGCTTCGAAAAATTCATCCTCGCGACCGGCTACAAGGGAGAAATCATTGAGCAATATTTTCAAAAGCGGAAAGGCCTCTCTTTGCATTTTTCCCGGGAGAAAACAGCCCTCGGAACCGCGGGAGCCGTTAAAAATTGCGAACCCTTTCTAAAAAACCCTTTTTTCCTCGTTCTAAACGGAGACTCGTTCTGCCCGGTCGATTATCACTCCCTTCTGGAGTTTCATGAACAGAACAAAGTGCTGGCAACCGCCGTGGTCACGCCGGATGACCGCTCGAGAACCGACGCAGGCAGCATCAAGATCGGCCTCGACAGACAGATCCTTTCCTTTTGCGAAAAAGAACCGGGAAATTATTTGAACGCGGGTATTTATGTTTTCACCCGGCGGATATTGGAGCAAATCCCGTCCGGAAGGTCTTTTTCTTTCGAAAAAGACCTTTTCCCTTCTCTCAGCCCGGACGAATTTTACGCCTACGTCAATCCGGAAAAACTCTACGATATCGGCACGCCGGAACGGTTGAAGGAATTCCAGAAAATCTACAGCCAATGGAAAACTTCCTCCCCGGAATAAGCCCATGACCTCTTCCCGAAAACCGGACCTCCTGCTGATCAATCCCGGAAACCGGTCACAGGTCTATCAAACCCTTGGAAGAAGTCTCGCCGCCATAGAACCCCCCGTATGGATCGGGATCATGGCGGGATTTGCCCGAAACAAGGGGTTTTCAATCGAAATCCTAGACGCAAACGCCGAAGGGCTCGGCCCCGATGAAACAGCCCGGCGGGTCTCCGAAATCAATCCTCTGCTTGCCGCTGTCATTGTCTACGGTCATCAGCCTTCCGCTTCCACTCAAAATATGCCGGCTGCCTCGGCCGCCTGTTCGGCAATCAAACAAAGAACGCCGGAGATGAAAATTCTGCTCGCCGGCGGGCACGTCGCCGCGCTGCCCGAGAGAACGCTTCGGGATGAAAACGCGGATTTTGTCTGTGACGGGGAATGCCTGTACACACTGACGGATCTCATCGAAGCGCTCAAATCCGACCGTCCCGGTGATCTCGGTAAAGTACGGGGATTGTGGTACCGCAACAACGGCGTGATTGACTCAAATCCCCCGGCGCCGCTCGTAAAAAATTTGGACGAAGGCATCCCGGCAATGGCTTGGGACCTTCTCCCCATGAACCGATACCGCGCCCACAACTGGCATTGCTTCGGTCATCTGAAACGCGAACCCTACGCGGCCCTTTACACCACGTTGGGATGTCCCTACCGCTGCAGTTTCTGCTGCATTCACGCGCCTTTCAAAAGCGGAGAAAAGCTTTCCGGAAACCGGGAGGACGTCAACACCTACCGTTACTGGAGCCCGCAATGGGTCATCACGCAAATCGATCTTCTCGTTTCCCGATACGGCGTCCGAAACATCAAAATCGCCGATGAAATGTTTGTGCTGAACGAAAAGCATGTCGAAGGGATTTGCGACCTGATCATCGGACGGGGATACGATCTCAATCTTTGGGCGTACGCCCGCGTCGACACGCTCCGGAAGGGATTGTGCGAAAAAATGAAGCGCGCGGGCATGAACTGGCTTGCGTTCGGAATCGAAGCCGGCAGTTCGCGGGTGCGGGACGACGTTCAAAAAGGATTTGTCCAGGAAGATATTTTCAAGGCCATGCGGGAAGTAAACGCGACCGGAATTCACGTCATCGGAAACTATATTTTCGGCCTGCCGGAAGACGATCTCCGATCCATGCAGGAAACGCTCGACCTGGCAACGGAATTAAACTGTGAATTCGCCAATTTTTACTGCACCATGGCCTATCCGGGCTCCGATCTGTACCGGCAAGCGCTGAAAGAAGGCTGGCCTCTTCCCAAAACCTGGGGCGGATACTCCCAGCATTCGGAAGACATGCTGCCTCTTCCGACGAAATATCTTTCAAGCGCTGAAGTCGTCCGCTTCCGCGACCGGGCATTCCAGACTTATTTCAAAAACCCGGAATACCTCGAGATGATCCGGAGAAAATTCGGCCCTGAAACGGAAACCCACATTCGCGAAATGGCATCCCATACCCTGACGAGGAAATTCGCTTGAAAACAGCCCGGCTCGACCGCATTCTTTTCTTTTTAATCCTCTGCCTGGAATTCAGTCTCATTCTTTTCCTGAACTTTAAAAACCGTATCCCTAACGGACATGACACATTCGAATACTTTACCCTTCAGTATTACTTCCTGAATCACGCCGTCATGTACGGTGAAATCCCTCAATGGATGCCCTTCATGACTCACGGAACGGTCGCGACCTGGTGGTACGCCATTCAAGCCGGAATTCTGCAAAATGTCCTGCTGCTGGCGACCCCACTCCTGAAAGGAATTAATTTTATTCAGATTTTCAATGCCGGGATTTTCTTTGACGAACTTCTGCTATTGGTTGGAACATGGCTCTTTGCGAGAAGATTCCTTTCGCCGGCTGCCGCTTTTTTCACCGCCGTGTCCGTCATGGGTTCCTGCATTTGGGCGGGACAGGTCTGGTTTAATTTTCATTTCTACTACGCAATGCCTCTCATGCTCGACCTCCTCCATCGATTTCTCGAACAGGGACAATGGAGATATCTGGCTCTTGCGGGAAATTTATTTGCGGTTCAAATGCTCGCAAATCTACCCTACTATCCGCCCGTCCTATCGTTGGTAATCGCTATCTATTTCTCCTCCTATACCGTTTGCAATCCCCGTGAGATTCGCAAAAAGATCTTTTCTCTTAAATTCAGCATGGCCTCCGTTGCCGCTATTGCCGCTGTTTTATTTTCATTGTTCGCCGTCCTGCTCTTGCTCCGGACCGAAACCGGCCTCCTGACCAAATATTATCTCGGACGAAATCCCGACGGAACCGTTCCCTTAAAGTATTTCCTCGAATACGGAGGAACGCTCAACCCCGGCTGCTGGATGGAATCGTTTCTGAGAATTTCCCCCTGCGTCGACTACAATCTCTACATCGGAATTCTCGGGATCTCACTCGCCCTGCTGGGACTATTCACGCTTCGCAGGAAAAACGCCCATTTCCTCCTCGCGGCGGTTTTAATCTCTCTCTTTGCCATGGGCACGCCGCTGGCCGTATTTTTTTATTACGCCTGGCCCGGAATGAAATTCTTCCGGCATCTCTCGCTGGTTACTCTTTTCGCGAAATATTTTCTCTGTCTCCTGGCGGGCGCGGGACTGGACGGGATGTTCACGCATGCCGCCGCTATGGACAGAATCAAAAAATCCAAATTCCGCTTTTTCTTTGTCGGAGCGGTTCTCTTTGCCGTTTCGGCCAACGCCCTCATCCTTCTCAAAAACCATGAAACTCTCAGGGTCCTTCTCGCCATTATTGTTCCAAACGGCCTTTCGAAATTCGCCTGGACCTTCCTGCCCAGGGTGATAACCGCCCGGGCAGTCAGCGCGGCTATTCTTGCGATCATTTCAGGCGTTTTAGTTATTTCGGGCGCGGCTCCTCAATTTAAAAAATATTCCCGGGTCATTCTCTTTATAGCCCTGGCTCTCCATCTTTGGGACCTGGGCGAATACAAATTTTCGGAAACCTGCCTCAGGACCGTCTCTCTTAACCAAAAAGAAGCCAAAATCACTGCTTTCCAGCCCATGCCTTACGCGACGCGGCGCATCGCCTCGCCGAATTCCGGCGAATTGCGCACCTTCTTCTGCCAAAAACGGGTCTCCTATGGCGCGGCTTATTTCTCGCTTCAGTCCTTCACGTTTCAGGATGAAATCGGCAATGCATACCGGACCGATCACTGGCTCCTGCCGCTTGATTCATACATGAAAACTTACTGGGGACAGTCCCTCCGCGACACTTCGACTCCACCGGCAGGTTTTGAAGAACTCAAAAAACTCGATTTCCCGCTGTCCCATCCCGCCTCCGGGAAAATAGCGGGGCTGACGGAAGACAAGATTCAATTCTTCGAAACCGCGTATGTCTTCCCCGATATTTATTTTGCCGAGCAGGATTTATGGACATCCGCTCAGATGAACCGTCCCGACTATAACGGCGACATCCCGTTCCTGCATCGCCCGGGCCGAAGCCCGAAGAATATTCCGGGGACCATTGAATGGGCTCCCGAAAAACCGGTTTCCCTCAACGCCCGCCTGACGGGACCTTACCGGATCCTGTTTTTTGACGCGAACCGCCTGAATCTCGCCGTCAATATGCCGCCGGACCTGAAATCCGCCTGGCTGCTTTACAGCGACACCTGGCATCCCCGCTGGAAAGCCACTGTAAACGGTAAACCCGTGACCGTATTCAAAGCCAACCTCGCTTACAAGGCCGTCCCGCTTTCAAAAGGTCCGAATCTTATTCATTTTACGTTTCACTCTCCCGTATTATCCGCCCTGTACGCCTTTTTCGAAATCAATTCCCTCTTCTGGCTCTTCGGCATCCTCTGGCTCCTCTCGGGAATTTACCTCCGCCCTAAAACCGGTTACAATAAATTTGTCAGGGACGTGCCGGTAAATTATTAACATCATGCAAGGAGCCCGATATTGACCACCGTCGTTTTTTTTGATTCCCTCAGCCATTTTTACGACCGCCACGGGATTTATTCTCTCTCCAGCGTCCTGAAGCAGAACGGCATTGAAGTCCATTTTGTTCGGGGGCCCCGTCAAGCAAAAGCGCTTCAGACCATCCGGAGCCTCGCGCCGGACCTGCTTTTGTATTCCGCTTTTTCCTTTGCCGTCCCCTCGTTCAGGGAATTCGATAAAATCGCCAAGCAAACGCTGAAAGCCAACTCTCTGATCGGAGGGCCGGGCCCCACTTTCGACTGGGACTGCATCAAGGATTCCACGATTGACGCTTTCTGCGCCGGGGAAGGAGAAATCGCGCTTCTCGATTACATCCAAAGCGGTTTCAGGTCCCGTAAAAATATCGCTCCCAAAGGAAGCCCCGGCCCGTCGGAATTTCATCCTTTCGCCGAATTGGACCGGCTGCCTTTTCCGGACCGGGACATCGTCTACCGCGTGGATCCCACTCTACGGAATATGCCGTCCAAACAGTTCCTGTCAGGCCGGGGATGCCCTTATGACTGCACCTATTGTTTCAATCACAAATTCCGGGAAATTTTCAAGACTTGCGGATCCGTAATACGGAAAAAAAGTGTCGGCTACCTTCTCGACGAAATCCGGCTGGTTCGGGGAAAATATCCCCTGCTGACGGTCGTATTCAACGACGACACGTTCATTATCGACAAGAAATGGTTCCTGAATTTTGCGAACGTTTCCCGAAAGAAATCGGACTCCCCTACACCTGCAATATCCGGGCCAATCTGGTCGACGAGGAAATCGCCCGGGCCCTGCGCGACAGCGGATGCATTGTCGTGAACTGGAGCATCGAATCGGGAGACGAATTCATGCGAAATACGGTCCTCAAACGCCAAATGTCGGACTCGCAAATTTTCAAAACAGCCGAATTGCTCACCCAATACAAAATCCGGTACCGGATCGGAAATATTATCGGGCTCCCCGGCGAAAGCTTCGGGCAAATGCTGAAGACACTGGAACTGAATATCAAAGCCAAGCCGTCCATGGGGCTCGCGAATATTTTCGTCCCCTTTCCCGGCCTGGCGCTGACCGAGTATGCAATCGCTCACGGACATTACGTTCCCAATGCGGAAAAGAAAATCCCGGACGATTTTTTCACACAATCCATTTTAGAAATGTCCCCCAGGGAAAATAAAGCCATTCAAAAACTCATGCGTCTTTTCCCCCTTTTCGTCAATTTCCCCTTTCTGTATTCCGCGGTTCCGGCTCGAAGAGCTTTATTCGCACTGCCCCGTTTTGTTCTCAAAACGGTCTATGAATTATTCTTCGCCCTCAAAATGATGCGCCTTTACGTTTCACGGGCGGATTTCGCCAAAAAAGCCAGAATTATTCTCCGGTATTTAATCGATTCCCAACGTTGATTTCCCCCAAAAAAACAATTTGAAGCGGGCCAATTTGGACTATTCAAAACAAAAAGAGTAGGCTATACTGCGGCTCGAGAATCGGAGCCATCGTCAATGAGCGGAAATTTATTATCGGTTATTTTCCCGATTTACAACGAGGAAGAAGTCCTTCCCCACCTCTACGAACGGACTCGAAACGTATTGGCGGCCCTCGATCTGGATTACGAAATTATTTTCATCAATGACGCAAGCCGGGACCGGTCTCTTGAGATTCTTCAGGGGTTCAACCGTTCTGACCCTAAAGTCAAAATTCTCTCCTTTTCGAGAAATTTCGGGCATCAAATGGCCATTACCGCCGGGCTTCAGTTTTCGCGGGGAGACGCCGTGATCATTCTCGACGGAGACCTTCAGGACCCGCCGGAAATCATTCCCCGGTTTCTCGAAAAATGGCGCGAAGGTTATCAGGTCGTTTACGCGGTCCGCGCGACGCGCAAGGACCCGCTTCTGATGCGTATCCTCTACAAAACGTACTACCGCCTGCTGAAAGCCATTTCCAAAACAGAGATCCCCCTCGATAGCGGAGACTGCTGCCTCGTTGACCGGAAAGTCGCCAACTTAATCAACGCAATCCCCGAACGAAACCGTTTTATCAGAGGATTGAGGAGCTGGGTCGGATTCAGGCAGACGGGAATCCGTTATGACCGGGACAAACGCTTCGCGGGAAAGCCCAAATACACCTTCTTCAAGCTCCTGCACCTCGCCATGGACGGGATTATTTCGTTTTCCGAAATCCCCCTGAAGATTTCGATCCTGATCGGGTTTTTCGTTTCGATCTCAAGCCTTCTCTATTCCGTCTATCTGATCGCAAACACCATCTTCAATTTCCAGCACCGCATCCCCGGCTGGGCTTCCATCGTGGTCGGGATCACCCTGCTGGGAGGCGTGCAGCTGACGGTCATGGGATTTCTCGGCGAGTACATCATCCGGATCTTCGACGAAGTCAAGGGCCGCCCGCCGTACATTCTGAACGGCTGCATCGGATTTGACGACCATCATGCCGAAAATATCCGTCGTTATTCCGGCCTATAACGCGGCAGGATTCATCGACAAATGCCTTGAATCGCTCATCCGGCAGACTTTCCTCGATTTTGAAATCATTGTCGCGGATGACGCCTCCACGGACGAGACCGCATCAATCGCGGCCCGTTACGCAAAAGTCACACGCAGCGAAAAAAATGAAGGCGTGGGGGCCGCGAGAAACCGGGGGGCCGATGCCTCATCCGGGGAAATTCTCGCCTTCACGGACGCGGATGTCATACTCCCGGAAAACTGGCTCGCGAACATCCTGCGTGACATAGAATCCTTTCGGGTCCGATGCGTCGGCGGAGGGTACTCCGGCTCCGAAGGGAATTCTTTTATCGAGCGGTTCGCCCATCTGGAATTGGCGCACAGAAGGAAAAACACTCCCGCTTTCGTTAAAACGCTGGTTGCGAATAATTTTGCCTGTACCCGGGATGTTTTCTACGAATGCGGAAAATTCCCGGAACGGTATGTCTGCGAGGACCTCCGTCTTTCTTTCAAAATCAGCCAAAAATACGAAATTTACTGGGACAAAGACAACGGGGTCCTTCATCATTTTAAAAATTCCCTGCGAGGATATCTCAAACAGCAGTTCCGCTTCGCGAGAGACACGGTCTGGTCCTATTACTGCCATCCTGGCATGATTTTCTCCAAGACCCACCAGGGACAGGGGATTTATCTGGAAACCGTCCTGACGATGATCACGCTGGCCGCGCTGTGGAAACATCCCCTTCTCTCCCTGGCCGGCATGGCCGCAATCGTCATCCTCAACCGGAGCTTCCTGCTTTTCCTCAGACAAAACCGCCTCCCGCTCGCAAAAAGCACCGGTGTCATTCTCGTCCGCGATATCGTCTGCGTCATGGGGATCTTTTCCGGAATATGGAACTGTCTCTTTCACCTGTTTCGGTCAATATCCGGCAGGAATCCATTTCCAAAAGAATGATTCTCGTCACGGGGGCAAACGGTCACATCGGAAGCCATGTGGTAAAAAATCTGCTTCACTGCGGATATCGCGTCAAAGCTTTTTGCCGTCCCGGCAGCAATCGGAAAGCCCTGGAAAACCTGAAGGGAAATTTTGAAATCGTCGAAGGAGATATCCTTAATCTGAAAAGTCTGACGGACGCTCTAGCCCAATGTGAAGGCGTCATTCATACCGCAGCCGTTTACTCGACCGATCCCTGCCGGAAAGAAGAAATCCTGAAAACCGCGATCGAAGGCAGCCTCAATACCGCCAAAGCTTCCCTGAATGCCGGCGTTCGGAAATTCATTTACACCGGTTCGGTCGCCGCCGTCGGCGCTTCCTTATCCCCTTCCCGTTTGCTCGACGAAACATCCTGGAACGAAACCCCGGGATCCGCCTACGTGGAAGCCAAACTGAGATCCGAGATAGAGCTTTTATCCTTCGCCAGAGAAAGAAAGCTTCCTCTCGTCACCGTCTGTCCCTCGACCGTTATCGGAGCGGATGATTTTCGCATCACTCCTTCAAATGCTATAATAGCCAAGTTGAAAAACTGGCCCTTCTATCTTCCCGGAGGCATCAATCTGGTGGGAGTTGAAGATGTCGCCGAAGGGCACCGGCTTGCGCTTGAAAAAGGAAAAACGTTCGGGCGATACATTTTGTCAAACGCGAATATGAGATTCAGAGACATTGTCGGGCAAATCGATTCTCTTTTCGGAGAAAAACGCATCCGGTTTCCCTTGCCCATGTTTTTTCTCCGAACCGCGGGATTGGGGTTCGACGCATTGTCCGTCATAACCAAGAAAACAATGCCCTTGAGCCTGAAATCGGTCAATTCCTATCTCGGCCGGTATCATTTTTATTCGAATGAAAAAGCAAAGCGGGAACTGGGATTTGCTCCGGGGCCCATCGCTTTCGATCTGGAAAAAACGATCCGCTGGATGCGATCCTTAGCGCAACGAGATAAAAAACAATGAAAATTCTGATCATCAACCCTCCCTTTTACCGTTTGCAAAGGGCATCCCTCGTTCACTATCCCCCTTCCTGCTGTTACATCGCGGCCGTACTCGAAAAGGCCGGATTTAACGATATCTTGATTTACAACGCGGATTTTGATCCGCACAAAAAAACCATTCTCGGAAACACCAACCATCTGAACATTAAAGCCCTCACGGAGCTCGCGGAAGAATACGACCGGCGATTGCACGACGACGGGGACCCGATTTGGGAAGAAATACGGCAATTCATCCGGCAATACCGGCCGGACCTGTTATTCCTCAGCGTTTTCAGCACCACGCTCACCGCGGGAAACAAAATCGCAAAAACAGCGAAAGAACTGGACCCCGCCATTAAAACCGTCTTTGAAGGCTGCACCAACCGCGGACTGCACTGTGCCATCGACCCCAGCACGAACGCGGACGTTTCCGTCATGGATTTCGCCCTGAGGAAGGAGCCGGAAGTCACCGCAGTTGAACTGGTTCAAGCGTTGGCGTCAAAATCAAACGACTTTTCGAAAATCAAAGGCCTCAGTTGGAAGAAAAACGGCGGCATGGTTCACAATGAAGACCGGCCCCCGCTTGAAGATTTAGACTGGCTTCCCTTTCCCGCCCGGCACCTCCTCTACGGTGCCGAAAAAACACCTCCCCACTCATTCCAGGGAATTTACGGTTCAAGGGGATGCCCCTTCGATTGCGTCTTCTGCGGGTGTCACACGAGCTGGGGATACAAACCCCGCCTCCGCTCCGCGAAAAACATGGTCGATGAAATGGAAAGCGTGTACCGGCGTTTTGGCACAAGATACTTTTATATCTGCGATGACATTTTCTTCATTCAAAAAGACCGGGCCCTCGAATTCTGCGACCTGCTTCTCCGTCGCCGCCTTCCGCTTTTTTGGTCGGCACAGACGCGGGCGGAAATGGCGGACGATAAAACGCTGTCCATGATGAAGAAAGCCGGCGGACAGCATATCGCGGTCGGCGTGGAGGTCGGAAATCCCGGCATCCGGGAACTGATCAAAAAAGGCAACACGGTGGATGACGTGCGCCGATGCGCGAAATTGATCCGCAAGCACGGCCTCTACATGGTCGCTTTCTGCATGGTCGGCCTCCCCTGGGAAGGCACGAAAGAAATACGGGACACCGTCAATCTCATCAAGGAAATCAAGCCTTATATCGTTTATCCTTATCTGGCCACGCCCGCCGCGGGAACCGAACTTGCGGATTTTCTCGCAAGGAAAAATCCTCAGGGCTTGGCCGAATACCGGGACCGTTGCCATATCAGCACCGCTTCTTCTCTGACCGAAGGCATTGATGCGGAAGAAAAAAAGCGGGTCCTCGACGGGGCCATGGAGGAATTTGCCCGGATCAATCGGAAAAGCCTCCTGCTCGACGCCCTGAAGCGGCCGCGATTTTACATGGCCCTCGCGCATGACATGGGGTTCTTTCAGAACCCGGGATTTTTCCTGGGTTATCTTCGGGAATATCTGGAGTAGCGCTTCTTCATGGCAATCCTGAAAAGCTGTCGATTTTTCTTTGGACTGCTCCGGTCGAAATTGCTCCGGAAAAATGTTCCCTTAACCGTCATCATCAACCTGACGAACCGCTGCAATTCACGTTGCAGGCATTGTTATGCGGAATATTACAACCGGAGCGGTGAAAACGAACTGTCCACGGAAAAGGTCAAGGAAATAATCCTGGCGCTCCGCCAAAACGGCTGTCAACGAATCAGTTTCGGCGGCGGAGAGCCGCTATTGCGGAAAGACATCGGCGAACTGATCGCATTCGTCAATTCCCTGGGAATGTATTCCACGCTGAATTCAAACGGGATCCTCATCCCCCAGTTTCTCTCGGAATTAAAAACGGCAAGATCCCGACCGGATTCCCTGGCCGTCAGTCTCGACGGCCGGCCCGAGCATCATGACCGGCTTCGGGGCGCGGGAACCGCGGCAAAGGCCCTCAACGGCATTATCGCGGCGAGGAAAGCCGGCATTCGTGTTCATTCGAATACGGTCCTCAGCAAACATAATCTGAATGACATCGATTACCTGCTGGATCTGGCCCGTCGGTACGGCTTCAAAACGGAATTTTCCCTTGTGATCTCCAACATTTTCGGGAACAGCCTTCCGGAGGACGAATTCAAACCCTCCACGGAAGAATTCCGGAACGCGCTTCTTCATATTATCCGAAGGAAAAAGGAAGGCGCCCCGATCCTGACTTCCGCAAAAGCCTTTCAAAGCGTTTTAAACTGCTGGAAAGATTTCTCGATCGAAGGCGTCGTGAACGCCCCTCCGCCGGAGGGGATGCCGGGATGCCCGGCGGGAAAATTCTTCGGGATCATCGACCCGGACGGGACCTTATGGGCCTGCCCGCATCTGATCGGTAAAATTGACGCGGACAATGTTCTCGAGACGGGAGTCGCGCGGGCATGGCAAACGGCATCCAGGCACCCCTGCAAAGCCTGCTATCAAATTTATCATCATGAGTTCGGGCTTTTGATGGATCTGAATCCTGCCGTTATATGGAATTATGTGAAATCTTGACGCACTAAAACAGAGGAACCGCATGGGCTTTTACAATCGCGCCGCATTTTTCGCAACACTCTTAAAAGACCGGTTTACCGGGGGAAGAACCCCCCTCGTTGTTGTCTTGAACACGACCTTCCGGTGCAATCTGAAGTGCGGCTACTGCTACGGCCAATATTTCGGGCGAAAGGATGCGGACTTCACGACGGAAGAACTCTCCGGCCTGATTGACGGGCTCCGGAAACTCGGCACGCGTTCCATCACGCTGGGAGGCGGAGAGCCTCTCCTCCGCAACGACATCGGCTTTCTCATCCGGAAGATCAAAGACTGCGGAATTGAATGCGGGATGAACACCAACGGGATTTTGATCCCCCGGCGGCTTCCGGATCTGAAAGACATCGACATGGTCACCGTTTCCATCGACGGGCCCAAGGAAATGAACGACGCAAACCGGGGAACGGGATCTTTCGAAGAAATCATGGCGGGAATCGACGCGGCACTCCGGGCCGGGATAAAAGTTCACACGACAACGGTCATCACCCGGCACAACACAGACGCGGTGGACTGGATCGTCAACCTGGCCCGGGAAAAAAGGATGCAGGCGGAATTCAATTTTCTCTTTCATCAATCCGGCGGGAAAAGCGAATCGGACCGATACATGGCCGAGCAAAACCTTTTCCGGAAAGCGGCCAACCGGGTCGCGGAACTTAAAAAACAAGGAGCCCCGATTTTGTTCTCGGAAGCCGTTTACCGCTACGCGGCCGATTGGCCGGATCCTCATCAACGCATTGTCATGGGGCAAGAACCCGATTTTGATTACATACGCTGTTTCGCCGGCCGTTTCATGATGTTCATCGACGCGGACGGGCGAACCTATCCCTGCGTTCAGTTAATCGACGCCTTTGACGCCCTGGACTTCAGGAAAGTCGGCATTGAAAAGGCTTGGGAACACTGTTCCGGGCACGCCTGCAAAACTTGTTACTTCCCCTGCTATAATGAATTCAATAAAATCGCAAGCCTGGACCTCAAAGTTCTCGCAGGACAAGTGATCAGCACTCTAAAAAGCCGCTGACCTGCGATTGTTTATCGCAAGTTAAATCGTTTTTTCGTTAAAACAGCGCACGACGCGCGGATAAAAAAATGGCGGGCAGACTAAAAATCCTTTTGATCAATCCTCATCTTTCGGAACGGATCGCCACCACCATGAACGAAGTCCATGAGGCGATGGAAAAAAAGCCTCCCTTAGGGATTCTTTCCGTCGGGACCTATCTGAAAAATCAACCGCACATTGAAGTAAAACTGCTCGACAATCAGCTGGAGTGCCTCGGCGAAGAAGAGTTAATCCGCCTGGTAACGGATTACCGGCCGGACATTGTCGGGATCACCGTCGTGACCTTCAAACTTTATTCCGCTTTTCGCGTGACGCAAATCATAAAAAAAGCTCTCCCCTCCGCGCATATTTGCTGGGGCGGTCCGCATCTTTCGATTTTCCCGAAAGAATCCCTCCGGTTGCCGGGAATCGATTCCGTCGTTCTGGGGGACGGAGAGATTCCTTTTTCCGAACTGTGCCGGAATTTCGGGGGAAATGAGAGTCTTGGAAGGATTTCGGGGCTTTACACATCAGAAAACTTAGCGGATGATTTGGATTCATTCAAAGAATTTCAACTCCAAGACCTGAATTCCCTGCCCATTCCCGACCTCACGCTCCTGCCCTATAAAAAATACCGGTCTTTCCTGACCAACAACCCGATGGCCACGGCCATCAGCGCACGGGGATGCCCTTTTCATTGCATCTTTTGCAAATTGGACTTCAGCCGCATCCGTTTACTGTCCATGGAAAAGGTGCTTCGACAAATTGAGATCTACCTCGATTTAGGCATTAAAGAAGTGGAGTTCTACGACGAGACTTTCAACCTGAACGTCAAACGCGTAATCGAATTCGCGACCGAAGTCCTTCAAAGAAAATTAAAATTCAAATGGTCTTTCCGGGGCCGAGTCAACGCGGTCAACCTCGAGATGCTGAAATTAATAAAAAAAGCGGGCTGCCAGAGAATTCAATACGGAGTCGAAGCCGGCACGGACCGGGTTCTGAAAATTTTGAAGAAAGAAACGGACGTCGGCATGATCCGAAAGTGTTTCGCGTTGACCAATCAATGCGGAATCGACACCGTCGCCTATTTTATTTTGGGAAACCCCGGAGAAACGCTTGAAGAGATGGGCGAGACCATCAAGCTCGCGCAGGAAATCAAGCCGACCTATCTGGAATACGCGATATTCAACATCCTCCCGGGAACCGAGGCTTACCAAATGGCGCTGGAGCAAGGGATTCTTCAAAGAGATTTCTGGAGAGAATACGCGATGCAACCGGCCCCCGCCATGCCGCTTTTGGCTTGGACAAAAGATTATTCATATGAAACCCTGGAGCAAATGCGCCGGAAGGCGGTCAGGAACTTTTACCGCCGGCCCGGATATCTTCTGAAACGGCTTCTTCATATCAAACCCGAAGAAGCCTATCGAACCATTAAGACCGGTTTTCATATGCTGAGCAAAATGAATCAAAAGTAAGCCATGATTCTCATCAACCCATCTTCCAAAGACACACTCAGATTGTTTCAGCCGTTCCTGCCCCGCTGGATCCCGATCGGCATCGGCTATCTGATGGCGTTTTTGGAACGGGAAGGAATCACCCCCCATTATATCGACGAGCAAATTGAAGACCGCATCTTACCGCGCATTGCGGAAACGATCGCGCGACTGGAAAAACCTTATATTTTCGGATTCAGCGTACTGACGGCAAGCTTCAAACGCGCGATCGAACTTTCGAAAATTCTAAAGACATTGTATCCCGACTCTATTATTTTGTTCGGAAACATCCACCCAACCGCGCTCCCCGAAGAGTCCTTGGCGTATGATCATGTCGATTTTGTCCTCAGCGGAGAATCCGAGCGAACGCTGCCGGAATTATACCGGTGCCTGAAAAACGGAAGTCCCGTCTCTCACATCCCGAACCTTTCCCGCAAGCAGAGCGGGAAAATCATCCACAATCAAAGACTTTTCCCGCACGACGATCTTTCCGATTACCCTTTATTCCCGTATCATTTATTCTCTCCGGAATCTTATGACCTCGGGTTCATCATGAGCTCCAGAGGCTGCCCCTTCAAATGCATCTTTTGCAGTAATCGTATCGTGACCGGCCTGAAATTCCGTTTCCGGCCCGCTGAAGCCGTTTTCGAAGAATTGGAACTTCTCGGCAGCCGGTACCATCTTCGCAACATCTCCTTCCTGGACGACAGTTTTCTGATTGACCGGAACAAAGTCTGCGCTCTGCTGAAAGGAATCCGGGAAAAGGAGTTGCACAAAAAAATGCGGTTTGACTGTCAAGCCCGGGCGGACAATATCGATGCCGCTCTATTGCAAGAGCTTCGCGTGAGCGGATTCGACACCATCAGTTTCGGCCTGGAAGCCGCCACCGACGATGTTCTCAAAACGATCAAAAAGGGAGAAACCAGCGCTCAAATGGCCGATGCGGTCCGACAGGCAAAACAAGCGGGTTTCAAGATCCGCGCGACTTTCATCTTCGGACTTCCCGGCGACAGCCGCGAAAACAGAATGGCTTCCGTCCGGATGGATCAAAAATTAAAACTGGACGTTGTCCGCTACAACAACGCCACCCCCTTCCCCGGAACGGAACTGTACGAAATCGCAAAAAAGCAGAACCGTTTAAACGTTAAAGGGCTTTGGGAAAATTTCAATTCGGTATCACTGCTGATCGAAAATCCTTTCAAGCCGACCCCTTTCTCTTATGTCCCGCCCGGCAGCACGGAGGCGGAAATCCGGAGGGATTTGCTTTACGCGTATTTTGCATCATACGCCCGCTTCCGGAGAATTTGGGACAATCTTTCGGTCCTGGATTTTCGTCCCGGAAAATTCCGAAAAACCGAAAGCCTTTTAAAACGTCTCGGGAAATTCTCCGGGTATTGCGTCTTGGCGGTCTCTCTTTTCGTGAAACTCGTTCAATTTTTTTACTATAGCGTGATAAAGAGGGAAACGGCCGTTTCGTTCCGCTTTTTTTTAAGCGCCTTTTCGGGATTGACGGAATTCAAGGACAGACCAAACCCTCCCGGGCAAGCGTCGGATTAACCGGTTAAAGTTATTTCTTGGTTCAATACGGGGCCGTTTTATGTCACAATAGCGCCTGAAAATTGCTGCCCCGCAGAAAAAGGAGGGTGCCCATGCTGCTGTCCATTGTGTTTTCTTTCCGCAATGAAGCGGAAGTCTTTGAAGAACTGATCAAGCGGGTCCGTGCTGTCGCAAAACATCTCTCCCTTGATTACGAAATGATTTTCGTTAATGACGATTCCACGGACAATTCACTTGATATCCTCCTGAAAGAACGGGAAAAGGACCCGGCCGTCAAGATCATCAATATGTCCCGGTGTTTCGGGGTCCATCAATGCGCTTTGGCGGGCTTAAGGGCGGCATCCGGAGACGCCGTCGTATATATGGATTGCGATCTTCAGGACCCCCCCGAAGTGATTCCCGCCATGGTCGAGAAATGGCGCAACGGCGCGGAAATCGTCCACTCGACAAGGACCAAACGGAAAGGGGAAAATCCGGTCAAGCTATTTCTCACCGGAATGGCTTATCGCTTTCTGAATCTGATCTCCGAAACCAAGATTCTCCCCAACTCCGGGGATTTCAAGCTTTTATCGAGGAGGGCCGTCAGTGAGTTGGTCCGGCTCGAAGAATACGATCCTTTCATGCGCGGTCTGGTGCACTGGATCGGGTTCAAGCAGGAAAACGTTTTCTACGAAAGAGAAGCCCGGCACAAGGGACAGACTCACTTCCCCCTGCTCGGGTGGGGTCCCATGAAAGAATTTGAAAGGGGTGTCATCACCTTCTCGGCCGCCCCTCTCCGGTTGTCGCTTTTTCTCGGATTTGCCATCTCATTTCTTTCCTTCGCGTGCTTTGTGGTCATTCTGCTGAACAAGCTGCTCGGACGCAATGATATGCCCGGATGGACGGCCATCATGAGTTCTATTTTCTTTCTGAACGGCATCGTTTTGTTTACCATCGGCGTTTTCGGTTTGTATCTCGGCCGGATTTACCGGGACGTCGCCAAACGGCCGAACTACATCATCAGAAACTCAGTCGGGTTATAACCCGAACAAACCATGTCCGGCACGGGATCGGAATCAAATCGATACGCCAGAAGGCATCAGTACCGTTTCCTGAAATTCTACATCCCCTTTTTTCTGCTGAAAAAAAGGAAACTCACCCCGAAAAAAATCCTGAACGCCCTGCATTGTTACCTGGCTTATTTTCTTCGCCTGAAAAAATCGGCCCCGACCCCTTTGATGATTAATTTCGAGCTCTGGAACGAATGCAATGAGTCCTGTGTGTACTGCCGGACCGGCCAAGGAGACATTTACGATCAGAACCCCGGGAATCCCGGCGGTTTCATGCCCAAAGGGCAAATGCCTCGGGCCCTCTATGAGGAAATCCTAAACGAAGTAAAAGACCGCCTGTTCCTGTCCGTCCCTTACATCAACGGCGAGCCTCTCATCTACAGGCCGCTTGCCGAAATCATCGCTTTTTCGACAAAAAACCGCGTCGCGACTATGATCGCGACAAACGGCATCCTGCTGGACGAAAAGCGCTCGGGCGAACTGATCGCCGCGGGGCTGGATTTCATCAAAATCCACGTCAGCGGGTTCACCCAACCGGTTCACCGAATCGAACACCGGCGCGGGGATATTGAAACCGTCAAAAAAAACATTGAAACGTTTGTCCGGTTAAATCAAAAACAAGGAAACCCGACCACTGTTTTGATCGATTATATTTTATACGAACACAACAGACACGAACTCGAACTGATGCGGAAATTTTCGGAACGTCTCGGCACTTTCTTCAATGTGCGCCCCGGCGACCCCCGGGGCATGGAACAAGTCGAACGGCCCCAAGGGAACTTGTCGCCGCCGTTGGATCTGGCCTGCGATTGGCTTTGGAAGGTTCTTTCCATCGACTGGGACGGTTCGGTTCTCCCCTGTTGCGATTACGCGGTATGGAGCGGAGACAGGCCTTACGGGAAATACAAACCGGGCGAAACCTCTCTCAGGCAGATATGGAACGGCGGAAAAGTCCAATCGATGCGATTGATTCACAAAACCACCGGACGCCGCAATATCGGCATTTGCTCGCGATGCATCCGGACCGGAATCGCTTTCAAATGGTAAGGGGCCGGCCTTGACGCCCGCAAAACCGGATATTGTGATCATTCAGCAATATCCCATGCCTTATTTCGGAATCCTCTCTCTAAACGCCCACCTAGAAAGAACCGGCTGTCGTATCGAGATCCTGATTGATGCCCTTGAAAAAGATTTGATTCAAAAGCTCCGCTTTCTTAGCCCTTCAATCATCGGATTTTCCGTTTTTTCAACGGAACATTCGTGGCTTTCGGAGACCGCCAGGCGCATCCACCGGGCATTCCCGGAAACGCCGATAATCGTCGGAGGAGTCCATGCCCAAGTGTTTCCCGAAGAAATTCTGACCGATACGGATGCCCGCCTGGCCTGTTACGGAGACGGAGAGGCCGTTCTGGGCCGCGTCATTGATGAAGCAAAAAAACAAAAGCCGGACTGGTCATCTATCCCCGGGATCGCCCACAAAACAGAAAGCGGCGCGATACGCAAAAACCCTCAGGCCCCCCTTTTTCAATACCGGGAAGAAATTCTGGAAACACGGGATATTTATTTCAAGCGATACCCTTCCCTCCGCCGGGACGCGATCTGCTACTTCATCTCAAGCAGAGGATGCCCGTTTTCCTGCAGCTTCTGCTACAACAGTTACCTGAGAGATTCAATCGGCAAAACCGGGTACCTCAGGCGCAAAAGCGTCGGAAATTTCATGCGGGAAATTCTGGCCGCGATCGGGGAATATGCCTCTCCGAGCGTTTTTTTTATCGACGACCTTTTTACTTTCGACAAAATTTGGCTGAAGGAATTCCTTGCGGAATACAAAAAAGAGGTCGGAATCCCTTTTGTCTGCATGACGCGGGCCAAAATACTCGACCGGGAAACGGCAAAAATACTGGCACAGGCAGGCTGCTATTCCGCCTCATTCGGGATTGAAACCGGTAATGAAGCGCTTCGAAGAACGGTACTGAACAAACCGATTTCGAATTCGGAAATGATCGAATGCGGGACCGTCCTCAAGGAAAACGGGATTATCGTCCGGACCAGCAGTATGTTCTGCCTCCCGGATGAAACACTCGACAATGCTCTCGAAACGGTTGAATTGAACATTCAATGCAAAGCCGATCTCGCGGCCTCAATGCTGCTGATTCCCTATCCCGGGACCGCCATTACCGATTACATCAAAAAGAAGGGATTGATCCGTAAGGATTACTCCATCCGGGACATCCCCATGCTTGCCTACAAAACCAGCGCCCTGAATCTGCCCGAAAAAAGAAAAATCATGAATGTGCATTTCCTCCTTTACTTTTTCGTCAGATATCCCTGGACTTATAAAACATTCAAATGGGCCGTCCATCTTGAATCCCTGAATTCCTTGTTTTACCTTCTTTTTCTTCTCGGCTATTTTATCCGGAACAAACACGAAAACAGGCTGCATTGGGGGCAAGTGTTTATTTATGCGTGGCGAAAGCGAAGCCTGATGACCGGGGGAAAAGGATAATCATTTCTCAAGTTGACGGACACCCCCCGAGAACCAAGAAAAATCCCCGGTTCAGTCGGAAGGCCCCGAAAAAAAGCGGCTCATGCCATGGGAAAGAAATAAAAGGGCAATCGACGCAAACGTCATAACTCCCAGCAGACTCAAAATAAATGCCTTCGATTTCGCAAGGTTTCTTACAACAACCGTATGTCGTCCATACGGAATTAAAACAGCCTGCGTTCCGTTGATCGTCGGATAGACGGAAGCTTCGGTCCCGTCGACTTCAACCCGGTTGAGAGGAAACCGGGCGGGGGCATTTTTTGATAAGTACGGGTAATCCACAACCATCAAAACGGACGGATTCGGATTTTCAAGGGATAACGACACCCCCGATTTGTCGGGGAATATCATCCGGGCAAGGATTGAAACATCCTGGACGCTATTCCCCTTATAGCATTGGTCATAATACCGGTCCCGGTATTGTTTACGCCTCGCCTCCAGATCGCCAAACACATCAATCGCTATCGTCTCCTGCGGCGGATTCAAAACATCCGCCGAAACGGGGATATCGCGTTTGTTGGATCGGATAAATTCCTCGGCAGCCTGATTGGATTTTAAATAGCCGTAATCTTCCGAAAACCGGAAATCCCCGGCGCAGGCCTTCGTTGCGGCATATTGCCTTACCCAATAATTTCTCAAAAATAAAATTCCGATGTGATCCGAGAAATCAGGCGGCATCTGCGGCAGACTGTCATCAAAATAAGTCCCCGGCGTCATGCGAATAACCGCCCGGAAACGATCATTGACTGCCCGGAAACGTTCGTCCTGTTTCTTTCGGTCATAGGTCGAGAGTCCCCGTATTTTTTCCGGCAGGCTTTCCCTCGCGTTGATATACGCGGTCGGATTAAAAGCGTACTTTCCGAAATCCGTTTCATAATCGCTGCTTGAAATAGGATAAATCATGTTCGGCGCAAAAACGATCGCAAACAAAACACATAAGCTCGGAAAATAATTCTTTGCTCTGAAAAACTGAGCAAATACCGCATAAAGAATCACGCTCCCGTACATGGCCGATTTATAAAAAAGCGTCCCCCCGTCCCCGCCCCCGGTAAACCGGGTCACCATAAAAAAAAGATCCTGTAAAATAAAAATCGCCAGCATCTTCGTGAAAACATCGACCTGTCTTTGAAGGAGCCGGTAAACCAGGAGCAGGACCCCGACACACGAGAGGATAATTTTGATGTTCATGAAGTTGAAATACACGAATGAGTGAGTCAGGGTCGGCCAGAAAACCATGCTCGGATTTTCCCAAACACGCCCCGAAGCATAGACCCCGCATCCTTTGATTAAATAGAGATAATAGGCAAAATAATTGAAAAGGCCGCAATGCCGTGCGACAAAAAGAAGAAACGGAGCCGCGCCGATTAGGAAACCCGTTGCCAAGATTAAATTTCGTTTCCATTTTTCAATTAACGGATTGTTCGAAAAATTGACGGCGGCAAAAAGGACAAAAAGATTCACTCCTCCCAGCAGCGCAACATCCCAAACCGAAGCCAGGTTGAGTCCTGCCAGAAACCCCGCCGACAAGAGAATCCAATGGGTTTTTCTCCCCTCCGCGTCGCGCTTCAGGTAAAAAAAGCAGGCCGCCATGCCGGGCCAATAAAACAAATATCTCTGCCACATGTCCCAGTTGTTATAGTCGTAGTAGAAGGGCATGTACCCGGCCAAACCCAGCAGCAGGCACGGGATGACGATTTTCCGGCCCGTAAAAACATAAATGGTGAGATAAAAACCGGTCATGCCTAAAGCATAGACAAGCATTTTCGCATTGACAATCAACGCGTAATCATACCGGAACAATTTCATCAGCAATGCGTTGTAAAGCATCCAGCCGATCCCCGGTGACGTGATTTGCGCAAAATATTTCCCGCCTCGCAGGAACAGTTCCGCGGTCCAAAATGCGGTCGTGGAAGTTTTATGCATCACATTCCCCCAGTTCCCCAGAGCATCCGGATCCGCGCTGAACATCAGGGGACTGAAATAGCAAATCATCATCAGGGGAACCACCAAAAAATAGGCAATCCGGTTCAAACCGCTCAACGGATCAAAATTTTTTTTGAGACGAAAGCCCAAAATCAGGCCTCCTGCCGCCGCCAGAGATGCGGCTACAGACGAAAGTAAGACCGGGCTGCCGGATGAAAAAAAACGGAAAAGGTCAAAAGTCAGAAATCCAAAAGCGACCGCAAGTATCACCGCATAGCTTCCAAACAATGGGGGAAGGAAATGTCGCCCCAAACGGGCCGACAGCCCATAGGCAAACGCAAAAACAGCGATTGGAAGGAAAAAGCAAAAGCCTATTAGCACGAAAACAAAACTCCCCTCACAAACTCTCCCGCCCCCCATTTTCCCCAGCAAATAAAAACCAATAAAAATCAGGATCAGCGAAACCTCCCAAAGATTTTCGGATCCCATCTGCGGATGTCTCCGCCGGATCCCCAGGATTAGAAGATTCAATCCGTTTGAAACCAGGTACAGGAAAAGGCTCCCCCATAAGCCCGCAAACAAAAGCGAGATCCGGCCGGAAGACAAGGCGGTCAGAAAAGGGATCCCCAAAATAACAAAACTGCCGGCCGTATTTTTCACGCAGTCGCCGGGGCACATCTTAAGAAAAGCATAAGCTTGATTCGTCAGAGTGAAAATCAGTATTCCCGCCGTCACGGCGGCAGGGACACAAAAAACCTCAATCAGGAATTGCGTCGTAAAAAAAGGGGAAAGCCCTCCCGTCAACACATTCAAGCGGATCCATCCGCCGTTTTCAAGGAGCTGAGCCGCCCCTCTATGAAGCCCCAGGATTCCCAACATCAGGCAGAAAAAATAACGCGGGGAAAGATCGAAGATAATCTGAAAAAAGCCGGAAGGAAAGAAACCGGTTGTAGGTCGGACCCGTTCTTTAAAAATCGTTTTCCCGAGGTTCCATTTCATATTTTAATAGCAGATTCTAATATCGTTTTGGTATTTACCGCAAGCGTTATCCCTCAAATCTCTTCCGTCCACAGACGGCCGCCTTCCCGATCTTTCCACCGGGCCCCATTCTCCTCCGGAATTCTTAATTGGAACAACTCCCGAAGTTATTTTATACTAATCGTAGGACGCTGCGGTAAAACCGCCGGGACCGGTTTTCTATCTTTATAATCAAGGTATTTTTACAAACGTTTTCCGGGGGAGGGTGAGACACTTCATCACGCGCAATTCATGAAAATCCTGCTGATCAATCCCGCTTTCGATTATTACTCGCCGCATTTATTAATCAAAGAACCTTTGTCTCTCGCCTATTTGGCGGCCTATCTCCGGAAACACGGATATTGTACCGCCATATTGGATGCGGCAGCTTCGGAAGTCAAGAAAAACGGAGCTGTCTGGCATTACGGGCTTTCAAAACAGGACGTTATTCATCGGATAAAAGAATTCAAGCCGGACATCGTCGGAATTACCTGCCCTTTCAGTTTACGGATTGACACCGCGTTGGAGATAGCAAGATCCGCCAAAGAAATCAGCAAGACCATTATCACGGTGATCGGAGGAATTCATCCGACCATTTTCCCCCGGGAAACCGGAGCCCATCCTGAAGTGGATTACGTCATAATCGGCGAAGGCGAAAAATCCTTTTTGGCTCTTGTCCGCCATATCGAGTCGGGAAAGTCACCGGAAGAAATAAAACTCGACGGCTGTGCCTATAAAGCAGACGGCACGATAAAAGTGTGCTCCAAAACGGAATTCATCCTGAGACTGGACGAACTTCCTTTCCCCGCCAGGGACTTACTCCCCATGGAATTCTACCTGCAAAACCCGTCGGCCGTCCTCTACGGGCTGGGACAAAACCGCGCTGCTTCGATCATCACCAGCAGAAGCTGTCCCCGAAAATGCACTTTTTGCAGCATGTATCAATCTCATGGAACCAAGTGGAGAGGGAGAAGCGCCGAAAATGTCTTCGAAGAGATAAAAATTCTCCTAAAAGACTTTCGGGTGAGAGAAATCTTCTTCATGGACGACAATTTGACATACGACAAATCCCGAATCATCCGGTTATGCGAATTGATTCTCAGCGGCGGACTGAAATTCAAATGGAACACCCCCAACGGAATCGCCGCCGATCACTTGGACGCGGGATTGGCCCGGTTAATGAAAAAAGCGGGCTGCGTCAATGTTTGCATCGGCGTTGAATCCGGGAGCGCTTTCATCCGGAATCACGTCATTAAAAAAGGGCTCAGCGAAGAAACGATTTACCGGGCCCTGACCGCCTGCAAACAAGCGGGACTTCCCGTTATCGGCTTTTTTATTCTGGGGATTCCGGGGGAAAACAAAGATTGTTTTTCCGAAACCCTGAAAATGATCCGGAAATTCCCGTTCAGCATGGTCGCAACAAGCTTTTTCACTCCTTTCCCCGGAACCAAACTGTATGACGAATCCGTCCGGGAAGGCTATCTCCAAGCGGATTACTGGAAAAATATCGACCGATTCAACGCTCCGATCGTTGAGACTCCGGATTTTGACAAAAAAGAGCTGAGACGGAGAGAAAAAATTTTTTATTGGGAATTTCTAAGATCTCATTTTCCGAATTTAATACTCGACATTTTGAGCGGACGCTTCATTTTTCTGAACCGGCGGCAAATAAAAAGATTCCTTAAAGAAAAATTCTGCATACAATAAAGTTAAAAATGAGGACCCGATGAACAGCCAAAAACAAGCACCCATCGCGACATTGATCTCCAGGGCCCGTTTCTTCTCAAGATTGCTCTATTCCAAAGCCCTCAACAAACCGTTCCCGCTTGTCGTCACTTTCTCCCTGACCCCTCAGTGCAATTTCGATTGCGCCTATTGTTACGGTGATTACAAAAACAGAAAAAGGGAGAAAAATCCGATCACCACGGAACAAGCTCTCGCGGCCATAGAGGAATTGGCCCGGATGGGGATGTCTTTTCTGCAGCTCAGCGGAGGGGAACCCTTGCTGAGGGAAGACATTGACCGGATCGTAGACAAAGCCAATGCTTTGGGGATCACTTTGGGGATCAGCACCAACGGAAGTTTGGTTGAGAAAAAAATCGAAACCGTGAAGAAAATCAAAACGATTTGCATCAGTTGGGACGGGAACAAACCCAGCAATGATTCAAACCGCGGAAGCGGCACATTTGAGACCATTATGAAAGCCATCAAAGCCGCAAAAAAAGCGGGGGTGAATGTTCACACTTACACCACCGTCAACCGGAACAATCTGGCCGCCTTAGACGGAATCCTGGAATTCGCGAAACGCTTTCATATTTACACCGAATTCGGCTTTTTCGTTCAAAGGAGCTTAAAAAGCGACGCGGATTATCAGAACCTGGACATCTCCGTAGACGAGTACCGGGAAGCGGTCAAAAAACTGATTGCCTATAAAAAACGCGGCTACCCCATCCTTTTTTCGGAGACGGTCATGCGAAAAATTCTGGATTGGCCCGATTACACCCGGAAAGTCATCCTCTCCAAGAATCCGCCGGAATTTGAATACATCAAATGCTTCGGCGGGAGACACATGATATTCATCGATTGCGACGGGAAAGTTTATCCGTGCATCCAATTCATCGGGAAATTTGACGGGTGGGATTTCAGAGAAACCGGGATGCGGAAAGCCGTCCGGCATTCCCTGGATCACGGCTGCAAGGCCTGTTATCTGATGTGCGTAAACGATCTCAATTTAATGTTCAGCCTGACGCCTTCCGTTCTCCGCAATTATTTCAAAATTACAGTGGATGAGGGGCTGAAAAGCAAGAAATTCGACCCGGCTGAATTTGACGCCTACGTGGCCGAATATTTGAGCCCTCGGGGAGTTTCCCCTATGTCAATCGAGGGTTGCCCCTGAGGAACCCTCGATTTTTCCGATTCAACCTATTGAATGAAATATAAGATTACGCGTATTCTTGAGGAATAAGGGAGGGGAGAGGCTTCCCGGCTTCTCAAATATTTAAAAACTTGAAACACTTCCGAAAGCAAAGCAATCTCTTGTTAAAAATAAGAATCAATCCCGTCCTGTTGGTTTCGCTTATTGTCCTGATAGGAGTCAATCTCCTTTACTTGGCAAAAAACTTCATTCCGATGGTCGACACCCTGGTGGGCTTCCATATTTTCTTCCATTTCTATAACGAATTCTTCCATAACGGCCAGATTGCCGGCTGGCTTCCGTACGGTAATTTTGGAGGCTCAAGTGAATTTCTTTTCCTCATGCAAGCGGCAACAAGCCATTTCGCGGTTTTATTGGGAAAATTATGCCGCATTTCCGATGTCTTATCGCTTTACAAATGGAGCATTGTCATTGACCAGATCTTATTCCTAACCGGGGTGTATCTCCTTTCAACACGGCTTTTCAGGAGAAAAAGCTCCGTCCTTTTTACGTGCCTCGCCTCGATCGGAAGCACGGTTTGGTATTCGCAATATTTTCTCGACCTGAGAATTTTCTACCTCCTCCCTCTCGCCATTTATCTCCTTCTCCGGTTCTTCGAGGAAAGTAACCCGAAGTTTCTCTGGCTCTGCGGCATCACCTTCATTGCATGGTTCCTGGACGGCGTTTATGCCGTGATCCTTTGGGCATATCTGTTCTTGATCTTAAGCGCCTTCCTCTCCGCCCAAAAACGGACGGCTTGGAAATCTCTTTTCCGGAAATCCCCCGGCAATTACCTCGCGTTTTTCGTCTTTTTATTGATGGCCGGCATTGTGATCTATTATCAAACGCACTCTCTCGCGAACGTTTCCTTTAACGTAGCCGGGCGGGATTCGCTGAAAAAGACGGCCGATTTGAATACTTTTCTGACCTACGGAGGCAATCCGAGTTTAACTAACGTAATCCGTTCATTCCTTTTCGGATGGCCCACCTGCCTGTTGATTGCCAGCCCTTTAGATAACGTTATTTACATCGGAATTCTGCCGCTGTTATTTTTCGCCTGGGCGCTTCTAAAAGAAAGGGATCTCCTCTTCTGGGGCATCACCGCCTGCATTGCGGCTCTGATCGCCCTGTCTCAGGGAGGACTGTTTGCCAAAATGGTTTATCATCTTCCCGGCATGTCCTACTACCGTCATATTGGCCTGATTTACGGTCTTGTAAAGGTTTTGATCATTATCGCGGCCGGTTTCGGCTGGGAAAAATTCTGGTCTTCCCGCAACAAAATTCTTTCGGCAGGTTTGGTTATTGCAATCTGGATATTACTCGGAACCCTCTCAACACAATTCCCCATGAAAAATCTCATGGCCCGTTCCGACTTTGTTCTCACCCCGGAACTGATCAAAATTTGGCATTTTGTTTTCATCGGCAGACTTTTTGTTTACGCAGGAGCATTGGTTCTCCCATTTTTACTCGCGCGTTTCCCGCTTCGATCCGGTTCCGGCCGATCCGCCGGAACCTCCGAAAGACAGTGGTTCCCGATCGCTTTTTTGATCGCCTTTGTTTTTGATCTTTTCTCGTTTCAGGCGATGATTTACGCGCAGTCACCGAAAGTAGCACCCGAGTTCGACTCGGCTCTCAGTTGCTTCAAAGTCAACGCACTGCGCTTCCAAAGCGAAAGATACCAGCTCCCCGTTTCCGATCATCAAATACGCGCAACCAAACTGATGGAACAAGCTTGCTTTCCCGAAAACCTTCACACCATTATGTATAATTTCATTCAACTGGATCCGGCCCGGTCCTTCTATCGGTCTGATTGGTGGTCGCCGGGAGCGCTCAAACTATCACAAATCTATAACTTCCGGCGTGACAATGCGTTAAAGCAAATTCTCGGCATCGAATCCCCAAAACTTCGGCTGATTCCCAACGCCGTTTATCTTGACAATGAAAATTCGGCATGGCCGATGCTGCTCAACATTCCAAATATCGATCAAGTCGTTCTCCTGCCAAAACGGGACGGATTGCCGCCTACCGTCACAAACGCCGATCCTTCGCCGGCCGCAAACGGAACGATACGCGTTCTCGATTTCAATGCGAATAAACTGTCCCTGGATGTGACTGTTGCGGCGGAAAAAGGTTCTTGGCTTGTGTACGCCGACGCATGGCACCCCGGCTGGCACGCCTTTGTGGACGGGAAAGAAGTCCCGGTCGAAAAAGCGTATTTTGCTTTCAAAGCGGTCCGGCTAGGAAAAGGGCGCCATCTTGTGGAATTCAAATACTGGAACGGTTTAATGTCGATTTTCAGTTACGTGATCGCAATATTTTCCGTCATTTACGTTTCTACGCTTCTAATAATATTCCTGGCGTTGCTATTCCAAATCAGGATCTCCCTCCCCTTCAATCGAAAAGCATTTCCCGAGAAAAACACCCGTCCGTCTTCCCCGACCGCATCATGAACTTGCCGCCGGAAACCCCCGACATAGCCTTCTGCCCCTCAAGCCGGAAACCGGTCCATCCTTTCATGAAAATTCTCACTAAAAATTGGGTAATACTGCTGTTCTTCCTGATCGCTTCTTTTTGGATCTACCGGTACGGCATTGTCGCCTACCCGCGTTCGGACCAGAATTTCTTCATGATCGAACGCCAATACTTTAACTCCGATTGGGACTACTTTATTCATTCGTTCCACTACGCCAGGACACGGCATATTTACCAGGAAAAGGGACTTTGGATGAAGCCGGGAACGCTGGGAACGCTTGCCCTGTTGGACATCTTTTCCAGGACCAATCTGTACGCCGTCGGCGCGCTGAGCATTATCCTGCACGCCCTTATCTGCTTCTGCCTATTTCTGCTCATCCGCTGCATCGCTCCGATATGGTTTTCATTTCTTCTGGCCGGAACCTTTCTCTTTCAATACACGGGAATGGAAATGATTGTCTATCGGCACATCAGTCCCTATATGTTCAGCATTTTATTTGCAAGCCTGGGACTTCGACTGCTTTGCCGGAACGGAGAGAAAGACCTTTCCTCAAAAACTTCTATCGGCGCAAGCGGCCTTTTCCTAATCGCCTGCCAATTTCATGAAATCATTTTTGCCACAATGTTCGCTTGCGGGTTTTTCTTCCTTTGCACAAGTCTTTTCGGCTTTTACCGCAAAAAAAACAGCGCCCCGTCCCACGGAACAGATTGGAAACTCTGCCTGGTATTTTTCGCGCCGGTTCTCCTGAGCCTGCTTTTAAACCATCGGGAACTGCTGCTGCAATTGACGGCCCCCCCGACGGAAAGCACCCTGTATCCAAATCCCGGTTTCCTGAAAAGCAATCTTCTGAGAATAAAAGAAATCTACGCTCTTCCGGGAGTTTTTCTAACGGCATTCGGCCTGCCCAATCTGGTTCATCTCCGCTTGGATTGGGATATCGGAGGAAGAATCGTCTGGGATTTTTCTCAGATGCCCAAATGGGAAATCTGGTTTTCGACGGTCATTTCACTGTTAAGCATCATCGTGAATTTCGCTTACGCATTTTTCAATTATGCGAAGCGGAAAGATTTTGCATCCGTCACATTGGCAATTTTCGCTTCGTCATACCTTTTGATGCTATTTCTGGGGCTGGCCTCCTACCGGGGCGTCGAATACTTAACTTCGGCGACTTATTACTACTATGCGGGTAATTTCATGTTTTTTATTCTTCTGGGAACGGTCTTCAGATCCCTTCATGTCTTGTCCGGACCTTTCCCCAAAAAGACATTTTCAAAATTCGCCTTGGTCATTTCCTGCTGCGGCCTTTTCTGCCTCTTTCAAATCGGTTACGGATATCGGCAGATCCAAGAAGTTCTCATTCCCGCTTTTAAACCCCAAAACAATACGGCGCAAATCGCACAAAAGGTCTCGGGTTTTTTCCGGAAAAATCCGGATTATTGTTACGGCGGGACTGCGGTTCAAAAAATCGCGAAAGCCATTCCGGACGGATTGCTGGACCGGCAATCCTGCCAAAGTTCCGAAAAAACCCCGCTTTATCTCACGGAAAAAGCGGACAAAAGCCTCTGGTACTCCAGAATAATTTCCGAGAAGGAAAACGCGGTGGAAAGTTTCGGTCACCCGGGGCCCGCAAACACCATTGTATTTTCCGAAAACCCTAAAACACAATCCCCGGTTGAAATCAAAGGGTTCCCTATTTTCATAAGCCAGGAGAATCACGCCCCTGCTTTATTCGAAGCCGAGATGACCGGAGAATTTATCGGAGGTCTCATCGTAGGGCTCCGCGACCCTCAAAATTATACCGCATTCATCGCCAGTCTTTACTATCTTTACACCCGCATTGTTTTGAACGGAGAGACCTCGCCGGCGATTTGCTTTGCCGTCGGGGCCTTTCAACGAAATTTTCGCTTTTCGTTCCGAAAAATCGATTCGGATTATTTTTTGTTTTACAATGAAAATATTATCGCCCGCTTGGAAGTTATATCGAAAATTTGTCAGTTTAACGGAAGGATCGGGCTTCACGCGATTGCCAGACACAATGAAAAACTGATTTTCTCAAATATAAAACTAATCGAACCCAAAAACCCCGAATCCAAAGTTTTTCATTGGAAGCCCGTATTTCCTTCCGGCATCACAATTCCCCGGGAATAAAAACAGTTTGCCGTCTTCCGGGAAACGAATCCGAATTCACATTACGCCGGAGGACAGAAGTCTCCGCTTCCCGAAGCAACCAACGCTTCCTCAACGGGAGTGCAATGCTTCTTCGCGAAAACTCTCAATAAAACGGCCTGCAGGCCGTGAAAAAGTCTTCGAATCCCCGTCGGATGCGTCAGCAAAAGCAGAAGATAGGGAATTAAAATCCTGGCTCTGAAATAAAACTTCCGGTAGCCCAGTCTGGAATACCGTTCGATCTCATCGGCAGTCAAGCCGTTCGGAACGAACACCATATACTGAAAATTCATCTTGCTCCAGGTCCGGTCGAATTTTCCGTACCGGTCCGCGATATTATAAGCGGGAGTCCCCGGCATCGGCGTGAAGACGGTGTAATTAAAATCATCGAGAGGGATTTTTCTCATAAAATCAATCGTCTGCAGAATCGATTCGCGAGTTTCCCCGAAATGCCCGATCATGAAAAAACCACGGACCCTTAGCCCCGCCTTTTTCGTGAGGGTCACCGTCTTTTCGATCTGTTCCAAAGTCACCCGCTTGTTCAACAGGTTCAGGATCCGCTGGCAGCCGCTTTCGATTCCGTAACTGATCAGCCAGCAGCCCGCTTTTTTCATCAGCCGGAACAATTCCAAATCCCCCTGATCCACCCGCGAATAGCAGGACCAGGTAATATTGATCTTCTCCCGGAGAATCCCTTCGCAAATTTTCGCCACCCGGTCGCGGCTGATCAGGAAATTATCGTCATAAATGCTGATATCATTGATGTGGTATTTGCTTTTCAAATGGCGGATCTGCTCAAGCACGTAGTCGGCGCTAAAACTCCGGAAATCGCCGAAAAGCATCCGGCTGTTGCAAAAAATACACCGCGCCGAACATCCCCGGGACGTCACCAAAGTCGTCGACGGCAGACGAAGATACGACGACGCGGAAGCTCGATAGACCTGGGCAAAATCGGGGATCAAATCCCACGCCGGCATCGGAAGGGCGTCCAAATTCATAATCGGGGGCCTTTTGGCGGTTAAAACGGTTTTCCCGCCCTCCCGGTAAATGATGCCGGGGATTTCTCTAATCGGCAAACCTCCCTCAAGGGCTTTCAGCAATTCAAGAATCGAATACTCCCCTTCTCCGATCACGCCGATATCGAAATCCGGGAAACGTTTCATCGTCTCTTCCGGCGCCGAACTCATATGGGCCCCCCCGACCAGAATTTTTACCTTCGGGTTGCGGGCTCTGATTTTTTGCGCGATTTTTCCGCTCCGGTCGACGGAAATCGTTACCGTACTGATGCCGAGATAATCCGGAGAACCGGAAAGAATCCTCTCCACGGTTTCTTCAATCCCGACCCCCTGCGCCGCGGCATCAAAAAAATCGATCTCGTAACCCGATTTTCTCAAAACGGCGGCAAGGCTGATTAAGCCGTAAGGCATGCTTCGCCCGATGGCTGAAGCCAGCGCCCCGGACCGTTCCCTGGCGCTAATCGGCGGATTCAATAAGAAGACTTTGCTCATATTAAGAGAGAGTGTCCGTGAAAAACAATTTACACGTCAAACCATTCGATAAAAAATCAAAAAATGCATCTTCGATTCCTTCGACGAAACCTTCCTATATAATTACGGAATCTTTTGCGGAAATCTAAATTTAATATACAATTGTTTTCGCGAACGGGCAAGAAGTCCGGGATTCAAACCGGATTTGATTGGAATGCGGTTCCATCAACTGGAAAGGTTTGTTATGGCGCATATTGTGATTATCGGTGCGGGAGTCATTGGGACCACGATCGGGCGCGCATTAGCGTTTAAGAAAGCGGGACCAATCACCATTCTCGAGAAAGAGCCCTCCGCCGGGCAGCATCAAAGCGGCCGCAACAGCGGGGTCATCCACTCCGGCATCAATCAGAAACCGGGTTCCATGAAAGCCCGTATGTGCGTCGAAGGGAACCGGCTTCTCCGCGAGTACTGCCGAAAAAAGAAAGTCCCGATGGAGGAATGCGGGACCCTGGTCAGTGCCCGGACGGAAAAAGAATGCTGCGTACTTGAAAAACTTCTTGATATGGGAATGCAGTGCGAAGTCCCGGGACTCAAAATAATCACACAAAAAGAATTGAAAGAGCGGGAGCCCGCTTCACTGGGAATCGCCGCGCTCTTCTCGCCTCAGGGCGCAACCGTAGATGCCCCCGCACTGATGGAAGCGCTCACGCAAGAAGCGAAAGGTCTGGGGATCCGTTACCGCTTCGGCACAAAAGTTACCGGCATCGACGGGAAAACCGTTTCCACCAACCAGGGGAAAATCGAGGCCGATCACGTCATCAATTGTGCGGGGCTTCACTCGGACACGATCGCGCACATGATGGACGTCGGCAAACAATACCGGATTATCCCCTTCCGCGGCGAATACATGGAAGTCAGAAACTGCGGCGTCCGCTCGATGATTTATCAGGCACCGGATTTGCGTTTTCCCTTTTTGAGCATTCACCTCACGCGGGAAACCGACGGGCGGGTCCTTGCCGGCCCAAGCGCAGTTCCTGCTTTCGGACGGGAAGCTTATAATAAAGAATGGGTATGGCGGGAAATGCCGGGAATATTTCTTTCGAGGCAGTTCATCCGGCTTTTCATGAACCCCGAATTCGTCGGTATTGCTTTCGACAACGCCATGGTCTCATTGTCCAAATCAGCTTTTCTCAGGCAGATCCAATCATTGGTCTCAGGAGTTAAATCAGACGATATCATTCCCGCGCGCGCCGGGATCCGGGCTCAAATGGTGGACTCAAGCGGGAAAATGGTTAATGACCTTGTCGCGGAATACTTCAAAGATTCGACCCATATCCTGAACGCCGTATCCCCCGGCCTGACGTCAAGCCTCGCCTTTGCCGAACACGTCGCGGATAGAATCCTGAATCCGCAGTCCTAAAAACAAAAAGACCGCCCGGTTTTGGGCGGCCCCTTTGTGAAGGTTATCGCGAAAAAGCCTCTATTTCATCCCAACGCCTCTTCCAACTCGAGCTGATCTTCATACCATGCAAGAAGGGTGTTCTCCTCTCCGTCGTCCTTCTTGTCAAATTGGCGGCTCCCGGAATTCCCGAACGACAGCGCCAAAATAAAAACCTGAGCCTCCCAAGGGTCCAGATCCGCCTCGCCGGACTTTATCCCTTCCCCGCCCCCGCCTAAATACTCTCGGATCAAATCGGATTTCAGGAGCCTGGCCAAGTCCAACTCCGAAGCGCTTTTCTTTTTTTCGTCCGATCTGAAATCACGGGATCTTCTCGCCGATTTTTCGCTCACGCCAAACTCCCGCTTCCAGAACTTCCCGGCTCCGAATTCACGGGCGGATTCTCTGACTAGATCCCCCCAAAGGTCCTTTCGCTCGAAAATATTGGTCACCAGATAAGCTCTTTTCTCGATCGGAAACCTGCTGATCCTCACCGGAGGAAGTTTGCCTTGAAGGGCCAGTTCAAACCGTTTCCCGTCCACTTCACCGGCAGGCCCGGAAATCGGAAGTCCCATAGCGGTCATTTTCCCGATCAAGGCAGGCAAGAGTTCTGTCGCGAGAAATCCGACTGACTTTGACTCGAGATTCAGAGTATCCTTCGCTTCCGGCGCCAAGACGGATCCGCGAATTTCAGAGCCGATCACCTCCGCATTCAACACGGGCGCGACCACCATCGCGCTGTCCATGGCCAGCATCGAGGACTTCATCATTCCGCCGGCCGTCACTCCGCTTCCCGCCGCCAGCGCGCGCATATCCAGCAATCCCAGAAGTTTCTCGGGAGGGATCAGCGTCAGATAGAGATATTTTGCTTTCCGGGTAACATCAAGTCCCGAAAGGAGGTCTCTGTTCCTCCGGCTTGCCCAAAACGGAATATTTGCGAGTTGGCCCAAGGTAAACGAAACATCCTCCAGTCCCAATTCCATATCCGCATCGTCCGCCGCTTGAAGTCTCGTGCTTTCTTTTGACACACCGCCGGATATCAGACCGCTGACGACACCGGTCTTGACGGAAACTTCCGAAACGCTCCGATCCCCCTTGACTAATTCTTTCAGCAATACCGAAAACTCCGCTGAAAGCTCTCCGTTCTTTTCAAGTTCAACCAGCACGGCCGTCAAGGCTTTTACATCCACCAGTACCCCTCCGATATTCAGCACACTGACTGCCTCCTCATAAACTTCTTTCAACCTGTTCAAGGCTTCCGCTCCCTCATCACCGGTAATTTCCGTCAGATACTCCAACTTCCGGCTCAATTCCTCATAACGTTCGCTAACTTGGGAAAGATCTCCGACGGAAACAGCGCCGCGGGAATCCCGGAGGGAATCGACAAACTCGTTGAAAGCCGGAAGATCCTCTTCATAGAAATTTTCTATCCCCGCCACGGCCAGTTCATAATCCGATTTCTCCAAAGCTGCGGCAAAGCGCTTCCAGTTGAACGCGCCCTTCTTATTGAAAAGAGAAACCCCGAGATCCAGCATGCGTTCAATCGTTTCCGCAAGAAGCATTCGCAATCCAAGCTCTCTCGTAGGACGATCTTTCGGGTTGTAATCGTTTATCGGCAGGACAGGAAGCCAGATCCCCGTCTCGATTTCCATGTTTCCTTTCACCACCCCTGAATCCAAACCGGCCACGCTAAGGCTCATCCCGTCGATTTTTGCCACGAAAATATCCGATACGGGCTGAATCCGGATATCGGGATCTAAAACCACCGGGTCTTCGATCAAAAGGCCCGGATATTTGGCCGCCAGCAATTCCAACAAGGCTTCAAACTGGGCAACCGTTTCTCCGTCCAAAAGAAAAGTATTCTTCCCGAACCGCACCGCATGTTCAGAGAAAAATTTTTCGACATACGTTTTCATCTTTTCATTGAGCCGGTTAGCGATTGCTTCGAGTTCCGCTTTCATCGCATCATCCTTACCGCTCAGCGCATCGTTCAATTCAGAAATCACCTTATTCCTGAAATCCTGAACGGCTTCAAAAACCCCCGCGACATCCCCTGCCGGGATAGTCCCGTCTTCCGCCAGAATTTCATCCAGCGCCGCGACGGCTTCGTCATAGCTTTTCTCAGCCATACCGGCGGCACGCTCCAGCGCCAAATCACGGTCCGTGAGAAGTTCCATCAAACGATCAATATCCACGCGCCGCCCCTTGACCACTTCGTCCTGAAACCGTTCCACCAATTGAGCGGCAAGCTCGAGATATCCCAGTTCGGAAATCTGAGAAATAATCTGAACGTATTCCGAATTCCTGGGAAGCGCCACCACCTGGTTGCTTAAAAACTGCTCGAGTTTGTCGAGACCCCGGATATCTTCCATGCTGACCCCGTAAAAAGCGGCAAAATGATGCGCCGCGATAGAATCCCCAAACTTGTCCTTGAGATAAGCCAGCATGGCGTCTGTGATCTCCTTGGCGGGGATCGTCACATTGCGCCCGCCCACTTTAATAATCAGATCCGCGTCGCCGACCATGGCCACAAAAAGATCAAAGACCTTCTTCTGGAAAATCAGCTGAATCTTGTCTTCGACCGCAATCACATCCTGCCGTTCATGTTTGTTGGCTTTTTGCGTGAGAAGCTCGATTAAATCAGCCCGTAATTTCAGGACCTCATCATAAAGCGCCTGAATTTCCTCGATCGTGTATTTGCCTTTCCGCATCCCCTCAAGCTTCGCCGCAATTTCTTCGCACAGTTCCCGCGCTTGAGCGGTCACCGCCTTCTGCATCGCCTCAACGCCCTTCAAATATTTTCGCAAGGCTTCGGGATCGACTTCCTTCATGCCGTTCTGATTCACAAAAAACACCTCTTTCGCGGCTTCCGGGAGCGGATCCGCGGAAAGCAGGCGACGAATCACGTTTGCGATCACTTCAATCCGTCCGACTTGACTGAGCCCATTTGCATCGTAATACGTGACGTCGTCAAAGCGAAAATTCAGGTAATCGTCTGCCTCCGTCCAGGTTTCAGCTTCCTTCACGTCACGGCGTTTAAGCCCTGCGAAAAGCTCTTCATCGTATTCTTTCGACCAGGGAAAGTTTTCAATCGCCAAAATCTGCCAAACCGGCACCTTTACCCCATCCACCGTAAGAAAATCAATCTGGTTCAACTGCTGGTAAAAATAGTCGCGAACCGGGTATAAATTTCCGCCGGCATTCCATGCCTCCAAACTCCAGCTGTTGATCCAGCTCTCCAGCGTCGATTTCTCCTGAGCGGAAAGATGCGCGACATAATCGGTAAGATTTCCCTTTAAATCCGCCGTCAAACACGCAAAGATATCTTTGAAGGCAAGAAGATCTTCGAGAGTTTTGATCCGGACGTCTTTCATCTCATCCAGGGCTTTTGCGCAGAGAACCTTTACAATCCCCTTTACCCTCATCTCAAGGCTCTCTCCGATCACCACCGGAAATGTCAACCCTTCGCTGAGCCCTGCGATTACCTCATCTGTTCTGGCCGTTCCCAGTTTTCCAACCAATCGCGGAATTAACCCAAACACCACTTCTTCATATGCGATGTTCATCGAACTCCACGAAACGGGATATTGATTAAACGAAAACGTCTCAAGATCGCTCAGCGCGTCCGGAGAAAGGAGATCCTGCAAGTCCTCAGGTTCAATCCCGCCGAGCCGCTCGTACATCTCCCTCAGAAACCCCCAATAAGGCTGAGGAATCGCTGTTGCATTCAGCACCGGCTGAAGCGCTTCGGCATTTAATGTACGCGGATCAAACGCAATCGTCTCCCCGGATGCCGTCACCACAGTCACTCGAACCTCACCCAACACGCCGGAAAACGCCTTAACCAAATCTTGAAACCTCTCATTCACCCGCGCCGTTACTTCATTGTAGGTATCGTAGATCACGTCTTCGAGCAGAGGCGCGAACTTCCTTTGAAGCTCCGCCTCGACCGAACGCAGCAAATCCTTCATGGCTTCGTAATCGGCCGGCGTAAAAACACTCTTTGCCGCGAATGACCTCATCTCTTTCACTTTTCCCGCGATATATTTCTCCGCCCGTTCCAAAGCCAGTTCGATTTCATAACTGAACAGCAGTCGGGACCTCAGGGTATCAAAATCCACTTCCCCTTCGTCCGTTATCACTTCATCACCCCACGTTTTCAGGAAAGCTTCGAGAAGCTCGAACCGGTGAGCCGGATAGGAAAAATTAACCGGAAAGTCTCCGAGAGGCGGCATCGGATCTTTTTGAGGACCCGGAACCAAACAAATCCAACTAAGCGAATTGTAATACTCCGCGGGGATCAGGCCGTTGAGGAAGGATGGGTCCACTTCCGCTTTAATTCCCGGATAGCGGTAAAGATTCTTTGAATCCCACGGCAATCCGTTTGTAAAATCATTCAATTCCTGCCAAGAAACCTGGACCTCCCGCCCGTTAATTTGATACACAACATCGGATTTCCAAAACACGTTCAGCAAATCATTCCACATCTTCCCGTACGAGGAGACTTCATCCCCGCTCCACATCAGCGCACTCGTGATATCACTGATCAGAGAATCCTTAAAAACTTGTTCTCCGGTAAAACCTTCGAGCACCTCAAGAACAGCCCTCGTCAAATTCCCATTCAGTGCGCTAAACTCGGAAAGGACCGCTCGGATCGACTCAATCGTCAAAGGCCCGGACGGAAGATGAACCTGATATTGCGCGAATATTTCTTTGGCAACATTCATAGCCTTATCAAATGTCTGCTTTGTCCCATTCACACATCGAAGAAAGTCAGGAACATCCAAAACCCGGAGTTCGCCTTCCTTAATATTGGGGTGGTATTTCCTCACCAGTCGATCGATCAAAGTCAGCGTCGCAAGCGGCGACTGCACGTCGAAAACAGGAATGCCGACAGGCTTCCCAATCCGGCGGCTGTTCAAATAATCCTCCAGTGTCGGAAGCCCCGCGATGTCCTTTTCGGAGATCCCGGCCAAACGAGTCCAATCGATTTCTCCCGTTTGATCCATTTTCTTGTACTCCTTTGTGATCAAAGTCAGCAAATCCTGCGTGCTCCGCACAATGATCTCCTTGCCGTTACTCAAAATAATCTTCAGCCCCTTGGTCATAATTTTGTCGCTTCCTTCCAAATAGCGGTTAAATTTATCAACCCAATTGTCCCATTCATTCTCAGGAAGCGTCTCAATGGCCTCTTTTAACTCTTTCTGGGTTTCATTTAATGTATTCGCATCATCCAGCGTGATAAATTCCAATCCGTTCAGCCTCTGAATCAATTCAAACGCCTTGTCAAAAAGCCCGAAAACCCTCTCCCGGCGTTTGTCCTGAGCGTTCTGCTCTTCCCGCTCTCCGACTCCGCCTTCGGCAACGTCCTCTTCCCCGTTCTCTTGATCTGCATTTTGATCAGCCGGACTCAAAGGGTTGTCGTTAAGAAATCCGCTCAAAGAATCGTCCTGCCCCGCGTCTTTTTCCTCTTCCGATTTCATTTCGGTGTTGTTTTCCTCCTTCGCGGCGTCTTCATTATTAACCGGCACCACCGGAGTCACCGCACCCGTTACCGGATTGACCGCGACTTGATCCGCGCTCCATCCGCAGGGAATCACCTGCGTCACAATAACCGCCACAACCACCGCACTCACCACCGCCCGTTTCACCCATTCCGTAATCATTTGAGTATCCTCCTTTTTCATGATTTCATTCCCCGAAAGGTCTAAGAATTTGCATCAATCCGATTTGAGTTTGCGCATTCAAAACACAGCTAATTACCAACAGCACAAGATTTAAAAAAATACCGGAGACGATGACTTTTCTGCCTACCGGAAAATTTTCATTTTCTCTTTTCGTCCTTTTGACTTTCTTCGTTTCGTTTTTCATTTCCGTCTCCATCCTTTTCACAACCTTTATCAAATCCATTAGAAGGCTAACACCGAATTTTGGGGTTCTCGAAAGAATAGAGACAAGCGGTAGGTTTCAGGCAATAAGCGGTTAAAAAAACGAAATAAATGGGGAAATACATGGAGTCACACCTAGGCGTGACTCCATGTCTAAGCTTTTAAGTTATTTATTTTGAGCGGGTTATGGAAATTACCAGTTTCCGAGCAATTTCTTGAGGTCACGAGCATATCGGCGGGAAAGGGGAATTTTAGTCTGCTTGGGATCTTTTAAAATAATCTGAAAATTTCCGCTGAACATTGGAGCCACTTTGGCAATTTTATCGATATTCACGATATAGGCTTTGTGCGTCTGGGCAAATCGGGCAGGATCCAACATTTCCGCCAAATCCTTCAAAGTCGATCTCACAATCAGATCCTCTTCAAGCACGCGGGCCAGGACCTCCGCCAATTCCGCATAAAAGAAAAAAACCTGGGCAGAATCGATTACGATCCGGTCCTTCGAATTCCTGCGATGCCCTACCAATTTCTTGATCGTCCCCCGCCGGATTAAATAGTCTTCCAACGCGACAAGTTTTTCCTTCGATCCCGCGGTTGCCTCTGACGTCCGTGATGCCCTCTCGCGGATTTTTGCCAGGGTCTTCTGAATCCTCGCCGGATCGTAAGGTTTCAAAATATAATCGATGGCATTCGCTTCGAACGCCTGCACCGCGTATTGCTCATAAGCAGTCGCAAAAACAACCAAAGGAGGATCTTCCCATTCGGCAAGCCGGCTCGCGACTTCAAGGCCGTTCAGCCCCGGCATCTCGATATCCAAAAACGCCACTTCCACGTCTTCCTTTTCGAGCTTTCCCAAAGCATCCTTTCCGCCGGAAGCCTGCGCAACCACCTGAAAATCACCGTTCGCGGAAATAAGCTTCTCGAGCTCCTCACGCGCCAAAGGCTCATCGTCGGCAATCAAAACTCGGATCATTTTGCATTCCTCTTTCCAAACGGAATCTCTAACGTCACTTTAGTCCCTTTACCGAATCCCGTATCGAAATGAAGCCCATTGTCCCGCCCATACAAACCAATCAATCGCTCCTGTATGTTCTTGAGCCCGATCCCGGCCCCTTCCCCGAAAGAAGCCCCTTGCTCAAGCAGTTTTTTAAGCGTATCCTCCGTCATCCCTGTCCCGTCGTCGCTGATTTCTACCCGCAATGCGTCACCGTCTTCAGACAGACGTATCGTCACGGACCCTTCCGACTCTTTTCGGCTGATTCCATGTTTAACGGCATTTTCCACTAGCGGTTGCAAAACCAGAATCGGGATTTTCATATTCCAACAATTTTCTCCGATCTCAAATTGTTTATTGATTGTGAGTTTATCCCGGAAGCGGGCCTTTTCAATCTCGAGGTATGCGTCGATATATTCCATCTCCTCCCGCAATGTGACCGTCTCATCCGCGCGCTTCAGAATTCTCCTCAGAAAACGCGAGAGATTCAGCACAAGCCCTTTGGCTTCGATCGCATTCTCCCTTCCGCAAATCGCGGAGATGGTATTGAGCGCGTTAAAAAGAAAATGGGGGCGGATTTGCGCTTGCAGGAATAGGAGCTTTGATTTCAGCAGTTCCTGCTCTATCTCACGCCGTTTTTCGCCGCGAAGAATTGCGGAAATTACCTCAAAAAAGATAAAAACAGCGGTTGCCTCAAGAAAAGCAATGAAGCCGATCGTCATCACCAAATAAGGCCATGGAAGATAATTTACGGTAGGGGCATAAATCAACAGACCGTGCAACGCCCCGATCAAAAGCCCCCCGGCAAAAGCCCTCTTCCCCGCAGACCGATAATCCCGTATCCAAGAGGAAAGAAAACCCGCCAGAATCCCAACTCCGAGCACCATCCAGAAATACGAAAGCACTTCCGGTTTCAGCAACCAGCGAAACGTCCCGGCAATCAACCCCGAGAAAAGCCCGACCCAGAAGCCGCCCAGCATGCCCCCAATGGCGGTTAAAACGATTTGAACATCAAAGAAACTCCACGCGGATTCTCCGTAACGAGTCAGGTCAAAAAATGAAAGGACTATGGCGATCCCTCCCCCCAAAAACGGCAAAACCAATTTCCCGCCGGGACTGATCCAATTCTCCTTGAGCATTCTGTTATAAAAGGGCCATCGCACGAAAAGGAAAGCCAGCAAAGCCAGGAGAGCATATTTCTGGAAAACCTCACTGTAAATCTCAAGCCATTCCAGGCGGAATTCGCGCTTTAACTCGACGGGTTTTTTCGACTGAAGCAATTTTAGATCAAAAAGGACCTCATCCAGTGTCCGGTTGGCCAGTTTGTAATCATTGCGGAGAAGCGCATTAGCGGCAAGCCGTATCCTCGGCATAATTTTGTAGGTGTCGTCCCAATACACCCGCAATTCCTCGGCCTGGCTAATGGCTTTTTCGTAATTCGAAAGGATTTCTTCCTTGGTAACGGTCCGTGCAAATAAGAGCGGAGCAGTGATTCCGAAAAAGAGAAGGCCTCCCAAAAAAGAAAACGCGAAGACTTTATTTATGAAACAACGGTTTTGTCTCAACGGAACCCTTTCGGTTCGGTTCTTGCTCAAAAACCAGTTCATACTCTCCGCCCATTTCAGACGGCAGGGGAAGATACGCATCGACAATTCTTCCTTTGTATCGGATTTTCCCCTTCCCGGCTTTAGCCTGGCGGTAAATCGCGTTGATCTTTTCCATGGTCAGCAAATACCATCTCATGACTTCAGGACTCACATGGCGCGTATACAAAAGATACCTTAAATACGGGTGAAGTTGCGAAGGAGGATGCAGCAGATAATAAACAGTCGCAAGCTCCTTTCCCACCTCCACCGAATCCACGGTAATATACCCATCGCGGAGTTTCGCATCCGCAACCGCCGGAGCTTCCTGATTCTGAAGGTGCTGAAGCAATTTAATCCTTTCCGCAAGCTCCTTGTCGAAGCTTTTCTTCCCAATTTTCCGCTTCACGCTCAAGTAATTGTCTTTAAAATAATCCCGAATCTTCCGAGCCCCCTCCTCAACCAGCGACAAGGGGATATCTCCCGGCTTTGGGAGCGCACTGGTCAAATTCCCGGGCATGACAAAAATGCCCTTCGCAAGAAACCCGGGGCTGAAAGCCTTTTTCAGCAATTCATCGTTTTTCCTCGCGTTTTCATCCACAACGGTTCCCCCTCCCAATGAGGCTTGAGAATCAACGGTCAAATCCGTTTCACTTTGTTTCCGACCCTGGTTCTCTTCGGCCGTTGTAGTAGAAATGTCATGTATGACTGTTGAAATATCGCCGGAATTAGTCGTCTGTTGATTCCAACTGCCGCCCCCGTTTAAAATTTCATCCCGAATATCCCTCGCTTCGGAAAGATCGGCTCCCTCCCGCTCCATCAAATCCAGTTTCTCCACCCCGTCAAGAATTCTCTGATGATCCTCGACCGTATTGGGTTCGTTTTCATTTTGCACGTTAACGGGAGGTTCGTATTCGCTCGGCGCCATCACCGCCTGCGGGGACACCCCCAATTCCCCAATCGGAGCATTTTCCGCATATCCGGAACCCGCAATAAAACCACAAAGCAGAAAACTGCCCAATAAAATCAGGATCATTTCTTTTTCGTCCCATCTTTTCTTCATTCGTAACTCCTTCTCATGCCCATGTATCAGAAGCCTAGCCCTCTCCGGTCTAACTGTCAAGACACTCCCAACCTCAATCCCTCCGCCTATCTTTACTCACCTCTAACTAATTTTTACCCTATAAATCCCCAATCCACAACAAATTGCCTGTAAGCGGTCAAAAAAAGGGCGTATCCGGTCGAAATCGCCGGCATAAATACCGGGGAAAGAACTCTTTTAACTTATCGTTTCATCCTCGGAATTCTGGAGCCTTTGGCGGATTTATCAGTGATAGAAGCTTGACGCGGGCCGGAAATATGGCAAAATAAGCAGTCTATTTCAACGGGATAGCCCTTCGCCACGCAGTATTAGCGAAAAAGGCTCGCTCTTCCCCGTCACAAGGACAATGCGTAATTAAAAAAAACTTATTCTGTATTCTTGGGCTTTGCATTTTGAATTTTAAATTGTTTTTCGGCGGCGCACTTAATTTTGCCTATTCAGCAAAATTAAACACATGCCCCGCTGTTCGATTGACAAAAAATTCCAAAGTTCATCGGGGCGTAGCGTAGCCTGGTAGCGCACACGCTTGGGGTGCGTGTGGTCGGCAGTTCAAATCTGCCCGCCCCGATTTTCCTCATTTTTCCTTCATTAATCGAGAATCAGGGCTGTACTTAATTACCTTAATTTTCTTTTAATCCAAGATTAAGTGCCGCCCCGACCATTTATACAGCAAGGGGTCACACCCAGGTGTGGCCCCTTTATTTTTACATCCCTGCGGCAGGATTTGCTTGAGCTTCTTGGGCTTTCATCTTGGCAATATATTTCACGGGATCCGAGAGAAAAATCTGTTTGCACCCGGCACAACAGAGACCGTAACGCTCTCCTTGGTACTCCACAAAATCCTGCCCGGACACCGGGTTGCCCGAAACAGGACATAATTTATTTCCAACGTCCGTAGTCGCGGTATTCACTGCTTCTGCAGCATGCAAAAGCGGCGGGGTTATGACCGATACCGCAACCACTGCAATGACGAGCAAAGCAGAGATCTTCTTCATGGCAATTTTCCTTTCCTCTACGCGGATAAAATCCAATTTGCTTTTCCTTGTTTCATTTCAAATTTCCATTTCCAGATGGAATAAATAACGGGATATACCAATAACTCCAGGATAAAAGAGGTCACAAGTCCCCCGATCATAGGAGCCGCAATTCGCTTCATGGCGTCCGAACCCGCTCCGGCAGCCCACATGATCGGCAAAAGTCCCATGAACGCTGCCATGACAGTCATCATCTTGGGGCGCACACGTTTGACCGCACCATGGATAATCGCCTCCTCAAGGTCTTGTTCGGTCTTCATTTTTTTCTTTTCAACAGCCTCATGGTAAGACAGATCGAGAAAAAGGAGCATGAACACACCCGTTTCCGCGTCAAGCCCCATCAAGGCAATCATTCCGACCCAAACCGCGATCGATATGTGATAACCCAATGCCCACAAAAACCAAACGGCCCCCACGAGAGAAAAAGGTACCGCCAAAAGCACGATGCCGGTTTTAACCGCGGATTTCGTATTCATATAAAGCAGAAGAAAAATCAAAAAAAGCGTGAGAGGCACAACCACCTTAAGGCGCTCTTGCACACGAATCATGTTCTCATATTGCCCGCTCCAAATCAGCGAATAGCCCTGAGGGAGTTTGAGCTCCCGGGCCACGATCTGTTTGGCGTCATGAACATAGCTGCCGATATCCCGGCCGGCCATATCCACATAGACATAACCTGCCAAAAGGCCGTTTTCATTCCGAATCATCGCAGGGCCGGATACCATTTTTATCGCGGCCAGTTCCGCAATCGGGATCTGCTGTCCCGAAGGCGTAGGGACCAAGACCCGCTGCAATTTGTCAGTGTCATTGCGAAACTCCCGGGAATAACGGACATTGACCGGATAACGTTCGCACCCTTCGATCGTAGTCGTGATATTTTCTCCGCCTATGGCAGAAGTTATAACCGCTTGCACGTCCGCGACCGAAAGCCCATAGCGCGCTAAAGCGTCCCGTTTAAGGTCAAAATCAAGAAAATAGCCCCCCGCTACTCTTTCCGCGTAAACACTTCTCGTCCCTTTAATATCTTTGAGGATCGTTTCGAGATGCGTTCCGATTTCTTCGATCTTTTTAATATCCGAACCAAGCACCTTGATCCCGATCGGTGTGCGAACACCTGTCGAAAGCATATCAATACGGTTCTTGATCGGCATCGTCCAGGCATTCGTCGTACCGGGGATCTTCAAAGCCTCATCCAGCTTCTGAACCAGTTCTTCCCGGGAAATACGCTCTGGCCAAATCCGCTCAAGCGGCCCCTTAAACCAACTTGGGACCCATCGGGAATACCACCGCTCCTTCCGTGTCCATTCCCTTTCAGGTTTTAAAAGAACGACGGTTTCCATCATGGAAAAAGGCGCGGGATCCGTGGAACTTTCCATACGGCCGGACTTTCCGAAAACACGCTCAACTTCCGGGAACGACTTCAAGATCCGGTCCTGTTTCTGCAAAAGACTCTGCGCCTCAGTGACCGAAATCCCGGGCAAAGTCGTTGGCATATAAAGGAGGCTTTGTTCCCAAAGCGGCGGCATGAATTCGGAACCCAACTTGAAGTAAATAGGAACGGCACTGAGGATAAGAATGATCGCCGTGATTATTGTCGATTTCCGATGTCTCAAGACAAAGCGGCAGACAGGCTCATAAACTTTGAAAAGCACTTTACTGACCGGGTGCTTCTCTTCCGGATAATAAGTCCCGACGGCAAGCGCAGTGCCGATTTTGGAAGCCCATGGCCATTTGAATTTGAAGGGTTCCATTCGCGTAAAAAGCATCCGCATTGCCGGATCCAATGTGACGGCAAGAATCGCGGCCATTGCCATGGCAAGAGTCTTTGCCCAAGCAAGCGGTTTGAATAAACGGCCTTCCTGATCCATAAGCGTAAAAACCGGCAAAAACGAGACCGCAATTACCAGAAGAGAGAAAAATACGGCAGGGCCTACTTCTTTCAGCGCTTGAAGCCGAATCGCATGGAAGTCACCCTTTCTTCCGCCTTCGATCCATTGTTCAAGTCGTTTATACGCATTCTCCACTTCCACAATCGCGCCATCGACCAGTACGCCGATCGAGATCGCAATGCCGGAAAGAGACATGATGTTCGAAGTCAAACGCATCCCATGAAGAAAAATGAAAGAAAGCAAAACCGAAATCGGGATGGTAACGATCGGAATGACCGCGGATGGGAAATGCCAGAGGAAAAGCAGGATCACAAAGCTCACGATCAACATTTCTTCGGCAAGCTGGTGTTTGAGCGTATCGATTGCGTGAAGGATCAGTTCCGAACGGTCGTAGACAACTTCAAGTTCTACGCCGGGCGGAAAAGAGGGTTTAAGCTCTTCTATTCTGGTTTTAACGCGTTTGATGACGTTCAGCGCGTTTTCTCCTGAACGCATCACCACTGTTCCGGATACGACATCTCCTTCCCCGTTAAGGTCCGCAAGGCCCCGGCGAATATCCGGACCGATCACGACAACGCCCAAGTTTTTAATTAAAACCGGTGTCCCCTGCGAGTCCGTTGCCACAACGATGTTTTCGAAATCTTGAACGGATTTCGCATAACCACGGCCGCGGACCATATATTCCGCGCCGCTGAATTCAAGAAGCCGGCCGCCTGTTTCCTGGTTCCCGTTTCGAACCGCCTCCATGACTTTCGTGATCGGAATGTTGTAAGCAA
>ERZ795044.78-NODE-78-length-75715-cov-18.520182_pt1 | contig 75715 bp, 66 predicted proteins | sample MGYA00375128_ERZ795044 | MGnify/ENA primary metagenome ERZ795044 (study PRJEB30173, sample SAMN05720213) | anaerobic digester metagenome | isolation source: active sludge of municipal wastewater-treating anaerobic digesters | place: USA | collected 2014-12-22 ...
GCGTGAAGTCGCCGGTGCACATCCTCACACCGGCGGCCACGGTGCGCCGCGTCGTCAACATGACGGCGCTGGCCGTGGCCGATGCAGGCGGGCGCGGTCGAGCCTGAAGGCGCGCATGTGAGGCGGCTTGCGACCCAAAGCGGTGGCAAGGCAGCGTCGAACGCGGAACTCCGAAGTACGTCGCCTCGGTCCACCTCCTGCCCCTCGCTTCCCGAGACACATGCACACGTCAGTCATGCTCAGAAGTCAGAGGTCCAGCCGACGGCCAGCGCATTGCGCGGAATGAGCTGGATGCCATTGACCTTCTGGTAGACCGGTACCTGCACGTCGGCGCACAGCGTCGAAGCCGATCCCACTCCCAGCGTCACCCCCGGGCTCAGCTCCACGGTTGTCGAGCCCGATTTGTCCGGCTCGGCCTGCAGACCGTTGGCACGGCCGCGGTGCCGTGCGTTGAACTGCAGCACGGTCCCGAGCGAGTGCGAGTAGGCATGCGACCACCCGACCGACAGCTCAATGTGCTGGCGCAGCTTGAAGTCTTCCATCGAGTTCAAGGCCGGGCTGAGGCTGGCCTGCCCGATCAGCGCGCTGTTCATCCCGAACACGCGCCGCCCAGCACCACCGAGGATCACGTCGCTCGTGCCAGTCCATTGCTGCAATGCGCGCCCGGCACGACTGCCGTCGGAGTTGGTCGCATGAATGGAGCCGGTGGCCAGCTTCACTCCACCGAAGACAGCAGAGGCCCTGCTCCCATCGGCGCTCGCCAATTGCCTGCGTGCCAGGGCCTGCACGTCACCCGGCTTGGTGAACCGCCATGGTTCGGACGCCCCGGGGCAGCCCTGTCGCGTCGTCGACAAGGAGGTGCAGGTGATCGCGCTTCGCCTGCGGCAGGCGCACCGTGAAGGACCCGTCTGCGTCGAGTCCATGGGACAGACTTGTCCGCAGGTTCAGGTTCTTCGTCTGTCGTTCGATGGCTTCCTCGCCGGTCGCCTGGCTGGTGTCGAGCGTCGTCGCACCCGTGCGCAACTTCTTCTGGCTGACGGCTCCGAGGCGGACATGGGCACGCCAGCCGAGATGGGCGTCGCCCGTGCCCTGCGCTCAGCGATCCGTCATCAGGGCGCAGAAGGCGGACCCGCAGGACGCCATCGCCGAAGGGGCGACGAAGGCGGCTGCAATGGCAAGCGGCATGCGAGATGTGTCAATCTTCATGGTGAACTCCGTGTTGCGTGGTCGTGTTGTTCAATGGCCGTCAGGCCCCCAGTGCCGTCTTTGCCGACACACGCATGTCGGCCCGCAGCGCATCGAACATCGAGCCCATCATCTGGTGCACTTCGGTCGGCGCCGACTTCGGCGTGCCCGCGTTGAACGGCGGCTGCGGCGCGTACTCGGCGAGCAGCTGCACGCCTTGCGCGTAGGGCTTGTCACGCAGACGCGCCACCACCGACAGCCCGAGATCCAGCCCCGCGGAGACCCCCGCGCCCGTCACGAGCCCGCCGTCCCATACGACGCGCTCGTCCACTGGCACCGCTCCGAAGTCCTTCAGCAGTGCATGCGTGGCCCAGTGGGTGGTGGCCCGCTTGCCGCGCAGCAGCCCGGCCTGGCCGAGGATCATCGAGCCTGTGCAGACGGAGGCGACGAGCTTGGCCCGGCGGGCGCGGTCGGCGATCCAGGCGATCTGCTTCGGGTCCTGCATCACCTTGAGCGTGCCCTGGCTGCCGCCCGGCACGAACAGGATGTCCAGGTCGGCGGGCACCTCGGCCAGTGTCAAGTCGGGGATGAAGGTCAGGCCCGCGTCGCTGCGAACGGGGTCCTTGGAAGCCGCCACCAGTTGCACCTTGGCGCCCCACAGGCTGGTGAACATGTAGTGCGGCCCGACCAGGTCCAGCGCCGTGAACTCCGGGTAGATGAGCATGGCGATCTGCTCCTTGCCCATCCACTCCGGCGGGAAGGCGCTCATGTCGTGCGTGAGGGTGGCGTCTGCCTTGGCCGGTGGGGCCGGCTCGGCGGCCTGCGCGGTGGCTGCAGCCGAGCCCGCCAAGCCAGCGGCCGCCAGGTGGCGGAGGAAGTCGCGTCGTTGCTGCGTCATGCCGTTCCCCTTCAGTAGTCCAGCCGCAAGGTCACCGATGCCGTGCGCGGCGCGCCCGGCTGGATCCAGTCCTTCACCAGCGGGTGGCTGCCGCTGTAGTACACCTTGTCGAATACGTTCTTCAGGTTGAACTGCACGGAGCCCTTGCCGCTGCCGGCCTTGAAGCTGTACGACGCCATGGCGTCCACGCGGGCGTAGCCCGGCATCTGGAACGAGTTGGCGTTGTCGCCCTCGCGCTGGCCCTGAGCGAACACGCCCGCGCCGGCGGCCCATTGCTCATCGAACATCCACCGGCCCCACAGGCTGCCGGCATGGCGCGCCGTGTTGGCCAGGCGCTTGCCTTCGGCCGCCGGGTCCTGCGCGTCCCTCGTCACCTTGGCGTCGAGGTAGGTGTACGAGCCGATCACCGCGAGCTGGGCTGAGACTTGCCCGATCGCGTCCACCTCGAGTCCGCGAGAGCGGGCATCGCCCTCGGTGGTGGTGTCGAAGCTGATCGGGTTGCGAGAAGCACGGTTGCGCTTGACCAGTTCAAAGACCGCCACGGTCGTGTTGAGCTGCCCCCCCAGCGCGACCTGCTTCCAGCCGAACTCGATCTGGCGTGCGCGCTCGGCTTCGAGCGCCACGCCGCTCGCGTCACGGCCGTTGTTGGCGGCGATCGAATCCTGATACTGCGCATACAGCGTCTGGTTCGGCATGAACTCCCAGACGGCGCCGACCCGTGGCGTGGTGAAGGACTGCTTGTTCGGCTCGAGGCCCGGCGTCAGGCTGAAGAGCGCCTCCGTGCGGTCATGGCGCAGCGCGAACACGCCATGCCAGCCGTCACCGAAGGCGATCTGGTCCTGCAGCGTCAGACTGGTCCACTTGCTGTGGTCGTCCACCGGAATCGGAAAGCTCGTGTCCAGCGCCGGCGCGCTGCCGAGCACCGGGTTGAACACGTCCACCGAGTTGATCTGGGTGAAATAGACGTCGCCTGTCTTCTTCGTGCTGTAGTGGTCGATCTCGGCGAGCAGCCTGTGCTGCAGGCCACCGATCTGCACATCGCCGATCAGGTCCACGGTCACCTGGTCCAGATTCGTCTTGCCTTCGGGCCGCACGTAGAAGTAGTAGCGGCACAGCGTCGTGAGGCCGGCTGAGTTGTCGCAGGTGTCCAGTCCGATCAGATTCTCCCGATACGGCCACACGTCCACTTCACGGGTCTTGGCGCGCATCGACACCACGCGACCCTTCAGCGTCCAGTTCGGCGCGACCTTGGTCTGTGCATCGAGCAACACCGAGTCGCTGGTGATCGACGAGAGGTCCGGTGAGTCGTTGTACTGACGCGTGCGCGGCAGGTTGGCAGGCCGGATGCCGTCGGCTGGGATGCCGAAGTCGTTGCGGTACTTCTGGGCGTTGTGGTCCACGGTCAGTGCCACGCGCGTGTCGGCATCGGGCACCCAGGCCAGCGTGCCGCTGAAGGCGGCCAGCTTGTTCACGACGAAGTCGCGGTTCGAGCCGCCCTTGTCGTAGGACACGGAGGCACGGCCGAGCAGCGTCTTGTCGGTATTCAGCGCGCCGCCTCCTTCGATCACCGTGCGTGACAGCCCGTATTGGCCGATCGTCTGTTCCAACCCGAGACGCGACTCGGCGGACAGGGCCCTGGGCACCACATTGACCAGGCCACCCGGCTCGGAGCGCCCGTACAGCACCGACGCCGGGCCCTTGACCACCTCGACGGAATCCACGTTCGCCATGTTCAGGGGTACGCCCATGACCTTGACGCCGTTGACGAAGTACGACGACATGCCGGACATGTTCCCGGAGGCGGTCATCGACGTGGTCTGGAAGCCGCGCAGGATCAGCAGCGGCTGCGCGCTGCCGTTGAAGCCGAAGTCGGTGCCGACGCCGGCCACGTTGCGTACGGCATCGGTCAGCGTCAGCGCCTTCTGGTCATTGAGCACGGCTCGCGGCACGACCTGCATGGACTGCGGCGTGAGCAGGATGGGCGTGTCGGTCTTGGTGGCGGCCGTTGTCGGTGGCGGCTGGTAGGTCTGAGCGGTGCCCGTGATCTCCACGCGCTGGAGTTCGGTGGTCTGCGCCTGTGCAGCCACCGCGATCAGGACGGCACTGGCGACGAGCGTCTTGCGACCGGGGTGATGGGGTGTCATGGTGGTGTTCTCCTGGGTTTTCGGTCCATGCCCGCAGCGATGGATCGAGGTGAGGTCGCAAGGAGTGCCCCGTCACGTGCGCCATGATTCGCATGACGCGTTCGAGGTCGATGAAGAGGCGCTCCCGATGCCGGGCAGGCTCGCCGCGGCGGTCGACGGTCGTCGGCAGGTTCGGCCCTGCCGACGAACGGAGTCAGACGATCAGTAGAACTGCGGGGGTGCGCGTGGCCGCGAACTCACCCACACGTGCTGCGTGCGCGGGGCGGCGTAGAAGGCAGGAGGGAAACTTCCGTGGCCTTCGATCGGGAACGGCGCAAGCGCGGGCGATGGGGGGAGACCCAGTGCCGGTGCGTGGGTCGAGCAGAACGCGCAGTGTTCGAAGGCGTGGCCGGCTGCCGGCACAGACGATGTGCCGTCGCTGCCATCCTCGACCCATTTCGAGCCCTGCGATGAGCAGATCTCGATCCAGGACGATCCGTTCACCGAACCCAAGGCATGGCTCAGCGATGGCGCGAGCGACGCCAGCAGGATCGCCAGGGCAGCGATCCAGGTGGTGAGCCGTCTGTGGGCACGAAATGCGCGCATCGTGCCCCATTCTAGATGTCCGCTTTGCGCCGGACCGACACCTGAACAGGCTGGGGACCGCTACCCAGCCGACTCTGCCTAGAAGCCCACCCGAAGCGTCAGCCTCAACGTGCGCGGCTCGGCCGGGTGGACGTGCTTGTCGGCGACCGGGGCGATCTCACCCGGCAGCTGCGACTCGTAGAAGTACTCGATGTCGTTGACCTTGCGGTCGAACAGATTGAAGACATCGAGCGTCAGCTCGGCCTTCGGCGTGAGCTTGTGGCTGACACGCAGATTGGTCGTCAGCGATGAACTGGAACGCACGCTGTTGTCTTCGATCAGCGAGCCGGAGCCGAGATAGCGCCACTGGATGCCGGCCGACCAAGGACCCAGATCGCGCGCCGTGACGGCGATCGAGGCGACCTTGTCGACAGCGTTCGGGATGCGGTTGCCGGCGGGATCCGAATCCGCAAAGCGCGCGTGGGTCCAGGCCAGGTCGGCGTCGACCAGCAGCCAAGGCAGCGGGATGTAGCGGTTGTTCCACTCGATGCCACGCCGCGTGCTGGGCCGATTCGCCTCTGTCGCGCCCGCGTCGCCGACGTAGACCAGTTCGGAGTCGAAGTCGAGCTTCCACAGCGCGACGGAGCTCTGCAGGCCGGGGATCCACTCCGTGCGCGCACCCAGTTCCAGGCCGCGCGCGGCGACCAGCCCGGGCACCTTGTCGACCGGATCGTTGGTCTTGGGGTCGACCGTCGCGGTCGTGCCGCGCGCGTCGTTGCTGTGGAAGCCGCGGCCGGCATTGAAGAAGAACTCGGTCTTGCTCCAGGGCCCGAGGATCAGCGACAGCTTGGGCGACAGCAGGTGGTCGGACGCCGAACCGGAGTTTGCGCTGTTGCTCAGGCTGTCCACCTTGAATCGCGCCTGGTCGGCGCGCAGGCCGACGATGCTGCGCAGCCAGGGTGTCAGTTCGACCGAGGTCTGTCCGTAGATTCCCAGCAGCGTCTCCTGCACCTTGTCGTCGCGCGTCGTGCCATCCACAGGCAGGACTTGCCGCGCCTGGGTGTCGAACAGCCCGACGCGGATGCGGTCGTGCCGCAACTGCACGCCGAACTCGCTGCGCGCCGACAGGCTGCCGAGCGGGTGGTCGATCGCATGGCTCGCGCTGACACCGTAGATCGTGCGCTTGTCCTGCTGCGAGAACTGGTCGCCGGTGGCGGGGCGCTCCAGGGCGTAGGTGAAGTTCGAGAACAGCTTGAGGCGGTAGTCGACCGCATACGCCGCGACCTTGGTTGTGGCGGTGTCGGTGCTGCGGTGCCACTCGCCGGACAGACTGCTGCGCCGGGTGCTGCCGCCATCCGTGGGATCGAGCGAACCGAAGCGATCGAGCCCGGCATCGATGGCCCGCTGCGGAATCTGGTCCGTCGAGTTCCAGTTCGCGTCGTAGGCCATCAGGCTGGTGCTCCAGCCTTCTGCACGCGTGCCGCCGCTGAGCGTCAGTACGGCATTGCTCTTGCGGATGTGCTCGGGCACCTTCCACGGGCCATCGTTGTGCATCAGCTCGATCGCACCCAGCAGCTTCAGGCCCTGGCCGACGTCGGTCGAGCCGCCACCCACCAGCCGCTGGTACTGTCGCTGGCCGAGGGTCAGCGTGGCGAAGCTCTCGTCGAGCGTCGTCCGGTACAGGATGTCGGCGGAACCCGCGGCCGAGAAGTCGCCGTTCTTCGCAAAATACGGCCCCTTGCGGTACTCGATGCGGTCGACCAGTTCGGGGATCAGGAAGTTCAGGTCCGAGTAGCCCTGGCCGTGCGCATGCGTCGGCATGTTGACCGGCAGGCCGTTGACCGTGGTGGCGAAATCGGTGCCGTGGTCGAGGTTGAAGCCACGCAGGAAGTACTGGTTCGCCTTGCCGTCGCCCGAGTGCTGGGTGACGATGACACCGGGCACGAACTCCAGCACCTCGCCCGGGCGCAGTGCGGGTCGGCTCTTGAGGAGTTCGGCGCGGATGGTGCCCTGCGACGCGGCGTCAGAGCTGCCCACGGCGTTGTCGTAGTGGCGGCCGGTGATCTCGACACGGTCGAGCTGTTGGGTGGCGGCGACTGCCGTCGGCGCGACAGGCTCCTTGGCGGCGTCCGTCGCCTGTCCGTAGGCAGTGGGGCCGGCCATGACCAGCGCCGCGGCGATGGCCATCGGGCAACGCCGATGTCGAAAGTGCTTGTGCTTGCATCGCATGGTGTCTCCCGGTTTTGTCGTGCTTGTGAAAGTCGGACCGATCGTCTTACGCATTTGGTGGCAACTCGGATGCAGCCCGATCACGGCTGCGCTGTCGCGGTTTTCGCCGAAGGGCTCACGCGGCACGCCACGAGGTAACTCAGCCCGATCAGCACGACCACAGACAGGCCGATCGCCAGTTCGCGACCTTCCAGCAGGCCGTCGATCCAGCCCGAGGTCATGCGGCCGATGCCGATGACGGCGACCAGCAGGCTGACGCACGCTACGGCCAGGGTCATGGTGCGTGACGCCACCACGGCCAGGCGGTCGGTGCGCGCGATCAGACGCGAGATCCACCAGCCATTGGCCCCATCGCTCATCAGCATGCCCAGCACGAACAGCAGGCCCAGGGTCAGCGCGTGGGCGATGCCGCCGAACTGCACGGCCATCACCGCGAACAGGGCCGACTGGCTCAGGGTGTCGAACGACAGCGCGAACAGCGATCCAACGCCCATCACAGACAGCGGGCTGGAGGTTCGCTCCGTGCGGCCGAGCAGCCGGTCGACCAGGCGCCCACGCACCCCGATCAGCGGCACCGGCGCGTCCCGCGGCGCTCTCAGCACGGCACGCAGGTTGACTGCACCGAGGAGCAAGAGGAAGCCGATCGAGATGCCGCCGCCGAGCGCCTCGAACCAACCCGGCGGCACCCATTTGGCGCCAAGCACACCGGCCAGCAGCGCGATGGAGAGCACGACGAAGCCATGCCCAAGCGAGAACAGGGCGCCGCAGTAGCGTGAGTGCCATTGCCGGCGGCGGGCGCTGACCCGCGTCAGTCCGTCGATGGCAGCGAGGTGGTCAGCGTCCAGACCATGTCGCATGCCCAGGAGGAACACGAGGGCGCACAAGGCACCCCAGTCGGCAGGAAGGTCGTGCATGGGCAGAATGGCTCGCTTGTATGAACAGAACATAAAGTGTCATACAAGAAGCGTGCCGACGGCCGCGGCAAGCCGATGTCCTGGGAAGGAGCGCCTGGGAGCCGGGTTAACCCCTGCAAAGGGCATGGCCAGTTGGCGAGCCGGATAGCAAGGCGCGTAGCGCCCCTTCGTGGCTCAGGCCCGATCTCGGCGACTTCGGGCCCGCTTGCCGTGTTCGGCGGGATGGGCGGTCGCGGGCTCGAGATGCGCGTGCCCGTGGGAATGCCGAACTGCCATCGGCACCAGATGCAGGTTGCCGTGGCTCACGCCGGCCTGGGTGATCACGGACTCGGCGAAGGCACGCACCTCGGCAGTCCGGCCGCGCAGGATCGCCGTCTCGATGCAGTGGTCGTGATCGAGGTGGGCGTGCGTCGTCGACACCGTCAGATCGTGGTGATCGTGCTGCAGGTCGGTCAGGCGCAGCGCCAGTTGACGCTGGTGGTGGTTGTAGACGTAGCTGAGCGTTGCCACGCAAGGTTCGTCCGGCCGATCCCGCAGCCGGACATTGCCCAGGTCCTGCCGCAGCAGGTCCCGGAACGCTTCGGACCGGTTCTCGTAGCCACGGGCCCGAACCAGCGCCTCGAAGGCATCGGCCAGTTCGTCGTCGAGAGACATGGTGAGGCGTTTCATGGCGGCAATCCGAGCAGGAACAGCATGACATTCTCGCTGGAGTCGATGAAGCGACTTGTTTGTGTGACCGCTTTAGACGGCCGAGGCCACCGTCTCCTTGTGGCCGCCAGCAGCCACCCGCCTCAACGCTCAGGCCGCGGTCGAGTCACCCGCCACCACGCGCAGCACGGGCCGGTGCGCCTGCACCGCGCCACGGCCGGCCGCCTTGGCGGCATAGCAGGCCGCATCGGCCTGCGCCAGCCAGGCGTCGACGCTGGCCGTCTCGGCGCTCAGCGAGGCCACGCCCAGGCTCGCGCCGACGCGCAGTGTGTGGCGGTCCCAGGGCAGCTCGATCTCGGTGATCGCACGGCGCACGTTCTCGGCGATGCGCAAAGCCGTCTCGTGCGTGCAGCGCTCCAGCAGCAGCGCGAACTCGTCGCCGCCCAGGCGCACCACCAGGTCGCTGGCACGCACGCGCGCCGTGATCGCGGCGGCCACGGCCTTGAGCATGGCATCGCCGGCGGCGTGGCCGGCGCGGTCGTTGATCGGCTTGAAGTGATCGAGGTCGATCATCACCACCTCGGCCGGCATCGATCGCGGCCGGGAGTCGAGCACGCGCTCCAGGCGATGCGCGAGCACCTTGCGGTTGGACAGGCCGGTCAGCGCATCGTGCGTGGCAGACCACTCCAGCTGCTCGCGGGCGGCGACCTGCTCGGTGATATCGACCACCGACCAGATCGTGCCGGCGCCGTGGTCCACCTCGTCCACCGGGCGGCCGCGCAGTTCGGCCCAGAAGCTGCTTCCATCGGCACGCAGCATCTGCCATTCGCCGACGTAGGCGCGGCCGGCCCGGAAGGCTTCCACCGCCTGCGGGCCGAGCGCGAAGAAGTCTTCGTTGGAGGCATAGACGATCTGCGTCGGCTGGCCGAGCAGCTCGTGTTCGGAGCGCCCGAACAGGCGGCACAGCTCGGCGCTGACCAGCTCGAAGCGGTTCGATCGCGTGAAGGCGATGCCGGTGGGCGCGGCGTTCATCACCGAGGAGAGTTTCTTCAGCACCTGGGCATTGAACGACTCGAGCTGGGCGCGCTCGGCGCCGACGTGACGCAGCACGCGCGACAGCCGTTCGATCTCGCCGCTGGCGCGCGGCCAGCCTTCGTGAACCTCTTGCGTGCCGTCGAACAGGTGCTGCGCGCGGTGCGCGAGCTGGGCCAGCGGCCGCAGCAGCCACCAGATCATGCCCAGCATGGCCAGCGAAAGCAGCGCCACCAGGGCGGCTGCCAAGCCCAGCGCCTGCCGCCGCGCGGCGTGCAGCGGCGCGAGCAGTTCGCTCTCGGGCATCGCGTGCCAGACCATCCAGTCGGGCCCGGCCACGCCGGCCGCGCTGACCAGTTCACCCGGTTGCGGCAAGGTCAGCCCGCCGGGCTCGACCGAACCACCGCTGGCCAGCCAGTGGGCGAAGGCTTCGGCCATGCGCGGCTCGCTCGCCAGCGACTGCAGCGGCACGCGGCCGCTCGGGTGCGACAACATCCGGCCGCGCGCATCGGTCACCAGCGTGAGCGCCGTCGGATCGCCGTCGCCGGTGTTGGCGCCATCCTCGAGCAGGCCGTGCTCGGCCAGTTGCAGCGTGCCGCCCAGCACGCCGAACACCGCGCCGGCCGCGTCGATCAGCGGATGCGTGAACACGATCACCGGCGCTGCCGAGATGCGGCTGGTCAGCGGCTCGGAGATCAGCGGCCGTCGTTCCTGAACCGTACGCCGGAAATAGTCGCGGTCGGACACGTCGAGCTTCGGCACGCGCACACCCTGGCTGTCGGCATAGGCGCGAATGCTTCCATCGGCCGAGGTGATGAACACCTCGGTGAACAGGCCGCGCAGCAGCGGCTTGTTGTCCAGCAGGTGCTGCAGGCGGCCGGCATCGGCGAGCATGGCGGCATCGAACTGGTTCGCACTGGCGCGCAGGGCGCGCTGGCGCTCGACCACCCGCTGCGAGAGCTGCGAGGCGGTGTTGACCACCTCCGCCAGTTCGCGGTCGCGCTGGTTGGCCAGCGTGTCGCGCTCGGCCTGGCGCACCAGTGTCAGCGCGGTGAGCAGCACGCCCAGCGCCATCGCCGCCACGGCCGACAGCATCACGCGCAGCTTGATGGAGCCCAGCGCGGCCCCGACGCGGCGGCGCCAGAGGCTCATCGCCACCCCCCGAAGGGAGCGGCCACGGCGGGGCGGTATGGGCAAAGGTCCATGGCACGGTATCGGGCGAACCCGTGCCGGACTTGAGGCTCAGCCCGTCATTTCTTGGCGCCGATGTGCTGGTGCGAGGTGATTCCCATCGAGACGTAGATGCTGGTCAGCCCCTCCATGCCCACATCGGCCGGCGTCACCCAGTCGGCCGGCACGTAGAGCAAGCCGCCGCCGATGGGCACCGGCGCGGTGGGCACGAGCACCGCCAGGTAGTCCCGGTCGCCCAGGCGCACCGGCTCCGGCGTCGACAGCAGGCCCAGCGCCGCCACGCCACCCACGCCGCCGAAGTGCAGCCAGACGGCGCTCATCGACTTCAGCTTCGACTCGTCGCGCTGGCCGAACAGCTCGACGAACTTCTTCACCATGTCGTAGACGCTGCGCACCACCGGGATGCGCTGCACGATGCTGTCGGTGATGGCCCCCAGCGCCGCGCGCAGCCGCGTCTGCACCAGCAGGCCGAGCAGGAAGATCGCCAGCATCACCGCGAGCACACCGATGGCGTAGCCGACCACCTCGGAGCCGGTGATGCCCAGGCCGATGCGCACCAGCAGCCCGCCCACCAGGCTCTGCGGGCCGATGTACTCGACCACCAGGCGGGCGCCCCAGACGAAGATGAGGATCGTCGCCGCCAGCGGCAGCGCCGCCAGCGCGCCGGTGACGAACACCTCGAGCAGGTGGCGGCCGGTGCGCCTCACTGGACTGGCCTCCGCGCTGCGCGCTCCGATATGAGCGCTTGGGAGCGGCCCGGCGCGCTCATGTGCAGCGCGCCCCGATGAAGCCGCGCACCGCATCCAGGAAGGCCTGCGGCTGTTCGGCCACGCTGATGTGGGCGCTGTCCAGCACCGTCAGCTGCGCGCCGGCGATGCGCGCGGCCATGGCTTCCGACATCGCCGGCGGCGCGCCGGCGTCCTGCGCGCCGGCGATCACCAGCGTGGGCGCGCGCACGGCGGCCAGGCGGTCGAGCCAATCGACCGACTGCACCGCGCGGCCGCAGGCGATGTAGCCGGCCGCCGGCGTGCGCAGCAGCGTCTGCCTCGTGCGCTCGACCACCGCGGGCCGCGCGGCGCGGAATCCCGGCGTGAACCAGCGCTCCATGGTGCCTTCGGCGATCGTCGCCAGGCCGCCTTGCTCGATGGCGGCGATGCGCTGGTCCCACATGGCGCGTGCTTCGGCCGGGTAGCGTGCGCTGCTGTTGGCGATGACCAGGCCGCGCAGCAGTTCCGGGTGGCGCACCGCCAGGCCCTGCGCCACCATGCCGCCCATCGACAGCCCGATGAAGACGACCGGCCCACGGCCCCATTCGCGGATGAGCCGCGCCGCGTCGTCGACCAGATCGTCCTGCGTGTACGGCCCGGCCGGCACCGCCGAGCCGCCGTGGCCGCGGTGGTCGTAGCGCAGCACCTCGTGATGCTCGCCCAGCGCAGCGGCCAGTTCGTCCCACAGCTGCAGGTCGGCGCCGAGCGCGTGGCTCAGCACCACCGGCGTGCCCTGCCCCTGCAGCGCCACCTTGAGCTGTGGCGTGCTGAAGGTGTGGTGGATGGCAGCGCGCACGCCGGCCGTCAGCGGCGCCGGCGGCGGCAGCAGGCCCTCGTCGCGCAGGATCTTCGTGGTGATCTTGAACGCCGTGTTCGCCGCCGGCACGCCGCAGTAGATGGCACCCTGCATCAGCGTCTCGCGGATCTTCTCGAGCGGCACGCCGGCACGCACGGTGGCCTGGCAGTGCAGTTCGAACTCCTCCCAGCGCGCCGCGGCCATCGTCATGCCCAGCACGAGCAGGCGGCGCGTCACCACGTCCAGCCCGGGTCGGCCCCAGATGTCGAGCCAGGCATGGCGCGTCACCAGGTCCTGGAAGTCGGCGTTGAACTGCGTCGTGCCGCCCAGCGACTGGTCGACCCATTCGTCGCCCAGCACCGCGCGGCGGTTCAGCACGCCGCGCTCGAAATCGTCACTGCGGTCCATCGGAGGCTCCTCGTCGTTTCAGTTCGCGCCGCGCCTTGCGCTCGATCAGCGCCGGCATGTTCGCCAGCGAGGCGATGTGCAGGTTCATCAGCATCAGCATGCCGTTGCGGTGCAGCTCGATCACGGTGGGCTCGGGCAGGGCACGCAGCTTGTCTTCGTCGACGAGCTTGAAGCCCTCGACAGTGAGCGTCTGCCCGTCGGGCAGCGTGGCATCGGCCTGCATCGGCCGCAGCAGCTCCAGCTCGACCAGCTTCGCGCAGAACGAGCGCGTGCGCTGCGCCTCGGCCTCGAAGCGCTCGAGCAGCGCCAGGTGCTGCTGCAGCGCCGGTGCCGGCCGTCCCTGCGCGTCGAACAGCGGCTCGCCTTCGGTCGGCGACAGGCCGCTCCATGCGGTGTCCAGCATCACGCCCGGCGCGGCATCGCCGGCGGCGCGGCCGGTCAGGAAGGGGTAGCGGCGGATGAAGGCCGGCACGTAGCGCGCCAGCCAGCGGGTGCCCTCCACGCAGAGGTTCTCGCCCTGCGCGAGGCCGAGCAGGGCGATCGGCGAGACGGTGGCGCGGCCCGCCGCATCGCGCTCGCCCGAGTGAACGAACAGCACCGGGTACTCCAGCGCCGCCTGCGGCAGCTCGGTGGCGGCAAGGTAGACCGCATGCATGTGGCGCGTGATCGACCAGTCCTGCAGGGCCGAGATCCTCAGCGCACCGTGGCGTTGCGGGTCGAGCAGTTCCGGCGCGCGGTACAGCGCCGAGTGGATCACGCGCCGTTTCCTTCGGACTCTTCAGGGCGCGGGGCGAGCGCGCTGACCAGCACCTTGTCGACACGCTTGCCGTCGAGGTCGACCACCTCGAAGCGCCAGCCCTCCCACTCCACAGAATCGGCGGTAGCGGGCAGGCGGCCCAGCAGCAGCATGATCATGCCGGCCAGGGTGTTGTAGCGGCCGCGGTCTTCCTCGGGGAGTTCCTTCAGCTCGAGCCGGTCTTTCAGCTCGGGCACCGGGATCAGCCCGTCGAACAGCCAGCTGCCGTCGTCGCGCCGGACCGCCCAGGAGTCTTCCGAGGTCGGCGTGGTGAATTCGCCGGTGATCGCCTCCAGAACGTCGAGCACGGTGATCATGCCCTGCACCTCGCCGTACTCGTCGACCACGAAGACGAGCTGCGTGGCCGAGGCCTTGAAATGCTCGAGAAGCTCCATGCCCGACAGCGTCTCGGGCACGAACACCGGCGGCTCCAGGCCGTCGGCCAGCGACAGCGCCATGCCTTGCATGCTCTGCTGGAGCAGCCGCTGCGCGGTGATCACGCCCTGCACGTCCTCCAGCCCGCCGCGGCACACCGGGTAGCGCGAATGTTCGGCATCGCCGATCAGCGCGAGCAGCTCGTCGCGCGTGGCGGCCACGTCGATCCAGACGATCTCGGCGCGCGGGATCATCATCGAGCCCACCTGCCGGTCGTCGAGGCGGAACACGTTGCGCACCATCTGGTGCTCCTGCTCCTCGATCACGCCCGCGTCCACGCCTTCGACCAGGCTGGCGGCGATCTCCTCTTCCGTGACGCTGCGGTCGGGCCCGCCGCGAATGCCCATCAGGCGCAGCGTGCCCTCGGTGAAGAACGACAGCAGCTTGACGAAGGGCCGCGTGCCGATCGACAGCCACTCCATCGGCCGCGACACCAGGCGCGCCACCGCCTCGGGGTACATCTGGCCCAGCCGCTTGGGCACCAGCTCGCCGAAGATGATGGTCAGGAAGGTGATGACGACCACCACCATCGCGGTGGCGCTGATGTCGGCGGCGCGGTCGTGGATCTGGAAGGTCTCGTGCAGCCACATGGCGAACGGCGCCGAGAAGGCGGCGTCGCCGACGATGCCGTTGAGCACGCCGATCGAGGTGATGCCGATCTGCACCACCGACAGGAACTTGGTCGGGTCGTCGTGCAGCTCCATGGCGCACTTGGCGCCGGCATCGCCGGTCTCGACCATCACCTGCAGCCGCGCCTTGCGGCTGGCGGTCAACGCCATCTCCGACATGGCGAACAGGGCGTTGAGCAGGATCAGGAAGACGAGTAGGGCAACGTCCATGCAGGGCGCGCGACAGGGCGAGGAGCGGGAGCGTAGCAGAATCGCGCGATGCATTACCTCGTCGGAGACCTGCAGGGCTGCTGCGATGCCTTCGAGCGGCTGCTCGCGCACATCGGCTTCTCGCCCTCGCGCGACCGCCTCACCGTGCTGGGCGACCTGGTCAACCGCGGGCCGCAGTCGCTGGCCGCGCTGCGCCGCCTGCGCGGCCTGGGCGACGCCGCCACCTGCCTGCTCGGCAACCACGACCTGCACCTGCTCGCCGTGGCCTGCGGCGGCCGCAAGGCGCATCGCAGCGACACGATCGCCGAGGTGCTGGAGTCACCCGAGCGCGAGCATTGGCTGGCCTGGCTGCGCGGGCAGCGCCTGGCCGTCGTCGAGGAAGGCTGGCTGTGCGTGCACGCCGGCGTGGTGCCGCAGTGGGATCTGGCCGACACGCTGGCGCGCGCCGCCGAGGTGGAAGCCATGCTGCGCAGCGAGGCGCTCGACGACTTCCTGCACGTGATGTATGCCGACGAGCCGCTGCGCTGGAGCCCGAAACTGCGCGGCGACGAGCGGCTGCGCTTCATCATCAACGTGCTGACGCGCATCCGTTTCACCGATGCCCAGGGCCGGCTCGAACTGAAGACCAAGGACAGCGCCGGCGGCGCACCCGAGGGCTACCTGCCCTGGTTCGAGGTGCCGGGCCGGCGCACCGAAGGCGTGCCGATCGCCTTCGGCCACTGGTCGACGCTGGGCCTGATCGAGCGGCCCGACCTGCTGTCGCTGGACACCGGCTGCGTCTGGGGCGGCCGGCTCACCGCCGTGCGCGTGGACGGCGGCCGGCGCGAGGTGATGCAGGTCGAGTGCGAGCAGGCGCAGCGGCCCGGTTGATTCTTGCGCGTACCCTGGCCGATACAATCGGCGGCGCTGGAAGCGTGGCAGAGTGGTCGATTGCACCGGTCTTGAAAACCGGCGGCTCGCAAGGGCCCGTGAGTTCGAATCTCACCGCTTCCGCCAGGCGTGGCGTCACATTCGCCGCGCAATCTAGGGGATGGCGCCACGGCCTGTCGCTGCGCACAGTCGCCCCCTCTTCAGTCTGGCTGCCGCTCGCGGCACGGCCCGGCTTCGATTCACTCGCCGCCCTGCGGCGCCCCATGGACTTGAACATGCGCTGGACTCTCCCGACGGCGGGACCCTGGATCTCTGAACGACTCGACATCACGGCCGGCAAGGCCTCCGGCTTCGACTACCTGCGCATCGGCCTGGCCATGCTGATCGTGTGCTTCCACAGCATCATCACCACGCAAGGTGCGGCCGCGCAATCGGCCTTCAATCGCTCGACCTTCGGCGTGGCCGTGCTTTCGCTGCTGCCCATGTTCTTCGCGCTCAGCGGATTCCTCGTCGCCGGCAGCCTGGAGCGTTCGCGCAGCCTGTTCGTGTTCCTCGGGCTGCGCGTGATGCGCATCTTTCCGGCGCTGGCGCTGGACACGGTGTTCTGCGCGCTGATCCTCGGGCCGCTGTTCACCACGCTGCCGTGGCCGGAGTACTTCGCCCACCCGATGTTCCACGCCTACCTGCTGAACATCCTGGGCGATATCCACTACCACCTGCCGGGCGTGTTTGCGGGCAATCCCGACTCGCAGGTCAACGGCCAGTTGTGGACGGTGCCGGCCGAGCTCGAGTGCTACGTGCTGCTGGCCGCCCTGGCCGCCGCCGGCATCGCTCGCCGCCGCTGGCTCATGCTGGCGCTGTTCGCACTGGCCACCGCCTACTTCGAATGGCGGCTGGCCGAACTCGGCGGCATGGCACGCGGCGAACGATTGCTGGTGCTGTGCTTCATCGCCGGGCTGCTGCTGCATTCGTTCCGCGATCGCATTCGCTTCAACCCATTCCTGTTCACCTTGTCGGTGGCCGGCATCTGGCTGTGCCTGTCGAACCTGGAACTGGGCTACCTGATCGCCTTGCCCGCAGCCTATGCCACCGTTTACCTGGGCTTGCAGAACCCGCGCAAGAGCCGCCTGCTGGCCAGCGGCGACTATTCGTACGGCGTATTCCTCTACGGATTTCCGCTGCAGCAGGCGCTCGTCGCCTCGACACCGCTGGCGCGCACCTGGTACGGCAACATCGCGCTCGCCCTGCCGCTGGCACTGTGCGCCGGGGTGCTCTCCTGGCACCTGGTGGAAAAGCGCGTGCTGGCCCGCAAGCCCTTGCTGTTCTCGGCGCAGCAGTGGCTGTCGGCGTTCTGGGCAGGTCTGGGCGGGCTCATCCGCTCGCGGTGGCGATCGGCCAGCGCGCGATGACCTCCAGCCCCGGCTGCGCATTGCGCAGGCTCAGCGTGCCGCCATGCGCCTGCGCGACCAGCCGGCACAGGGTCAGGCCCAGGCCCACGCCACCTGTGCTGCGCTGGCGAGCGCTGTCGGCGCGGTAGAAGGGCTCGGCCAGGCGCGCCAGCTGATCCTCGCTGACCCCGGGGCCATGGTCGCGCACGCTCAGGCGCAGCTGGCCGTCGGCCTCGCGCGCCAGCTCCAGCAACGGTGGCTGCTCGGCACCGGCGTTGTGGCGCAAGGCGTTGTCGACCAGGTTGCGCAGCAGCAGGCGCACGCGCGTCGGGTCGGCCTGCACCGGCCCCAGCGTTTCGTCGAACCGCAGCGTGACCGCCGCCTGCGCGAACTGCGTGGCCAGCAGTTCGCGGGCCAGCGCGCCGAGGTCCACCCGCTCGGTCTGCAGCGCGGCATGGCCGGTGGCCAGGCGTTCGCTCTCCAGCAAGTCGGTGATCAGGTCGCGCATCTCGCCCAGGTCGCGCAGCAGCGCGTCGCGGTGCTCGCCTTCATCGACCAGCTCCGCGTTCACGCGCGCCCGCGTCAGCGGGCTGCGCAACTCGTGGCTGATGGCCAGCAGCAGCGCGCGCTTGGCGTCGAGCATGCCGTGCAGGCTGTGTGCCATCCGGTTGATGCGTTCGGCCAACTCGCCGAGTTCGTCGCGCCGCGTCTGCTCGATGGGCTGCGTGAAATCGCCGGCGCCGAAGCGCGCCACGCCTGCGCCGATGTCGTCCAGCGGCCGCAGCAGGCTGCGCACGCGAGCGTAGGCGATGACGGTGAGCAGCAGCAGCCCGGCCAGCGTGAGCCAGCCGAAGGCGCGCGGCCGGTCGCTGGGCAGGGGCCCGGCCAGGCCGAAGACGATGCGGTGGCCATCGGCCGTCTGCCGCACCAGGCCCCAGCCCTCGGCGCCGATGTCGCGTTCGCCGTCGCCGTTCCAGCGCCGATGCACCGAACGGCCCGGGTGCGAGTCGTAGTGCAGCTGCGGGCCATCGATGCGCACCGAGATCGGCAGGCGTGCCACCAACGCCTTCGCACGATCGGCATCGGGCGGCGAGCCGATCTCGGCGGCGAGTCGGTCGACGTAGTCGGCCACCATCGGCTTGGCATAACCTTGCCAGCCGCCCTGCAGCACCCGCTGCATGCCGAACAGGAACACGCCGGTGGTGGCCAGCGCGAGCAGCAGGAACATGGTCACCAGCCGCCACTTCAGCGAGCGGCGCCAGCGCAGCCTTGTGGCATGCCAGCGCTGGTGCGCGGCGCGCCAGCGCACGCGCAGCCCGCCGGCAGGCGGCACGGCCGTCACGCCCGCACCCCGGCGAAGCGGTAGCCGGCGTTGCGCAGCGTGTGGATGCAGTCCAGCGGCTCGAGCTTGCGGCGCAGCCGGCTGACCAGGATGTCGACGGCGCGCGAGTGGATGTCTTCGGCCGAGCGGCCACGCAGCTTCTCGAGGATGTCGTCGCGGCTGAACACCTTGCCCGGCGCGCCGGCGAGCATAGCGAGCAGCTCGAACTCGGTGCCGGTGAGCTCCACCGCCTCGCCCTGCCGCTGCACGGCGTGGCGGTCGAGGTCGATCAGCAGGCCCTCGAAACGCAACTGCCGTGCCGCGGCCGGCGCCGGAGCGACGCGGCGCAGCACCGTCTGGATGCGCGCCAGCAGCTCGCGCGGCTCGAAGGGCTTGGGCAGGTAGTCGTCGGCGCCGAGCTCGAGGCCGACCACGCGGTCCATCACGTCGCCGCGCGCGGTGAGCATGACGATGGGAATGGAGCTGTCCTTGCGGATCGTGCGGCAGAGCTCGAAGCCGTCCATCTCGGGCAGCATGACGTCGAGGATGGCCGCGTCGAAGCCGCCTTCACGCAGCAGCGCCAGCCCGGCGCTGGGCCGGGTGGCGTGCACCAGCTCGAACTCGAAGCGCTTGAAATAGGCCGCCAGCGGCGGCCCGAGCTGTTCGTCGTCGTCGATCAACAGGAGTCGGGGCATGCGTCAGAGCCATCGGCGCACCGTGGCCGTGTAGTCACTGTACCAACCGCCGAAGGTGCCGCGCAGCTGCGCCTCCTCCTGCGGGATGCGCACGATGTGCATGTAGGCCGCGAAGGCGAACGCGGCCACGGCGACGAAGGCGGAGCCGAGCATGGCCGACAGGCCGAGCAGCGAGACTGTCAGGCCCAGCGCCATCGGATTGCGGCCGAAGCGGAACGGCCCCTCCTCGACGAGCACGGCGGCGGCCACGCCGGAGCGGATCGGCGCGCCCGAGCGGCGCAGTTGCCAGGCCGCCCACATCGCCCAGCCGATGCCCGCGAGCATCAGCGCCAGGCCACCGGGCTCAGCCGCGCCAGCCACGGTGGCCCCGCTTGGCCATGAACTCGCGCACCTTGGCCTGCTGCTCGGGCTTCAGGCTGTCGTAGAAGTCGGCCATCGCGGCGATCACCTCGGGGCTCTTGCTGGTGATGGCACCCGTCTTCGCCTCGACGAGGCTCTTCGCCTTGGCGCGGTCGAAGGTGGGGCCGGCCACCAGCGAGGCCATCTCGGCACGCGGGTCGCTCGTGTTGCCGACCAGCGCGTTGCGCTGTTCGCGCAGCTTGTCGGCCAGCACGCCGAGCTTGGCCTTCTGGGCTTCGTCGAGGTCGAGCCTGCTGCCCACGCGTTCGACGATCTTCGCCTTCGTCTTGGCAGCGTCTTCCTCGCTCATGGCCTGCCAGCCGTGGGAGTACGAGCCGCGGTGCGAGCAGGCCGCCAGGCCGCCGAACAGAACGGAAGCGCCGAAGATGCCGATCAGGGCACGTTTGATCCAGGGTTTCATGGTGGGAGCCTCGGGGCCGGGTGGGCCCGTGATTGAACAGGGCTCCATGGTGCGCGGCGGCCCTCTGCGCGTCCTTTCGGCGCGGTATCGCTGCGTAACGTTTCTTGTCGGCGCGGCGAACTCGCGTGCGTCACAGCCTGTCGTAGAGCTCGCACAGGCGGCGCAGTCGGGCCGCGGTGTCGGCCGGCACCTGCTCCCAGGCGAAGCGCCACACCCACCAGCCCGCGGGCTGACCGGGAAAGTTCATGCGGTGCGCGCCGTCCAGGCCCATCACGTCCTGCAGCGGGTAGACCGCCGTATCGGCCACGCTCGCGCAGGCGGCGCGGATCAGGTCCCAGTGCACCGCGCGGCCGTCGGTCGCCAGGTACTCGCGAAGGTGGTGCCGCGTCGACTCGGGCGCGCTCGCCCACCAGCCCAGCGTGGTGTCGTTGTCGTGGCTGCCGGTGTAGACCACCGTGTCGGGCTCGTAGCGGTGCGGCAGGAAGCGGCGCTCGGCGGTGTCGTCCTCGCCCCAGGCGAACTGCAGGATGCGCATGCCTGGAAAGGCGAACTCGTGGCGCAGTGCGTCGACGTCGGGGGTGATCACGCCCAGGTCCTCGGCGATGATGGGCAGCGGCCCGAGAGCGTCGGCAATGGCGCGGAACAAGGTCCGGCCGGGCGACGGCACCCAGCGGCCCTTCTGCGCCGTGGGCTCGCTGGCCGGGATCTCCCAGCAGCCTGCGAAGCCGCGAAAGTGATCGATGCGCACGATGTCGAGCATCTCGACACTGCGCCGCACACGCGCGATCCACCACGCGTACCCGCCCTGCGCATGCACGCTCCAGCGGTACAACGGGTTGCCCCAGCGCTGGCCGGTGGCGCTGAAGCCGTCGGGCGGCACGCCGGCCACGATGGTGGGCCTGCCACGCGAATCGAGCTCGAAGAGTTCGGGCCGCGCCCACACGTCGGCACTCTGGTAGGCGACGAAAATCGGCATGTCGCCGACGATGTGCACGCCGCGCGCATGCGCGTGCATGCGCAATGCCTGCCACTGGCGGAAGAAGCACCATTGGCAGAAGGTCCAGAAGGCGATGCGTTCGGCGTGCGCTGCGCGGGCTGAGGTCAGCGCCTGCGGCGTGCGCGAGGATTGCCCATCGGGCCACTCGCACCAGTCGCGCCAGCCGTGGTGCTCGGCCAGCGCCATGAACAGCGCGTAGTCGGGCAGCCAGTCGGCGTGGCGCTGCACGAAGGCCTCGAGGTCGGCGCGTTCGTCAGCGCTGGCCTGCGAGGCGAAACGCGCCGCCGCGCGAGCGAGGCGCTCCATGCGGAACGACACCATCGCGCCGAAGTCGATGCGCTGCGCGTCGAGGCCGGGCACCGGCGCGATGTCATCCGCGCCCAGCCAGCCGCGCTGCTGCAGTTCGCCCAGGTCGATCAGCAGCACGTTGCCGGCGAAGGCCGAACTGCTCATGTAGGGCGAGTTGCCCGGCCCGATGCCACCCAGCGGCAGCACCTGCCACAGCGTCTGCCCGGCTTCGGCCAGCCAGTCGACGAAGCGGTGGGCCTCGGGCCCGAGATCGCCGCTGCCGTGCGGGCCGGGCAGCGAGGTCGGGTGCAGCAGGATGCCGCTGCGGCGCGGGAAGCGCATCGACGAGCCCCTCAGGTCACCACATCGGGCTGCTGCCGCCCGGTGCGTGCACGGATCTGCGCGAGCTCGTCGGCCAGCGCGATCAGGTCGGCCAGCGCCGCCTGCGTGTCCTGCGCATGGCGCGCCGGGTCGCCCTCGTAGCGCTCGATGTACACGCGCAGCGTCGAGCCGGTGGTGCCGGTGCCCGAAAGCCGGTAGACGATGCGGGAGCCGTCGTCGAAGACGATGCGCAGGCCCTGGTTCTTCGACACGCTGCCGTCCACCGGGTCGGTGTAGCTGAAGTCGTCGGCCAGCGCGACGCGGCGGCCTGCCAGCGTCTGCCCGGCGAGGCTCGGCAGCTTGTCGGCCACGGACTGCGTCAGCGCCTTCGCGGTCGGTGTGTCCAGGTCTTCGTAGTCGTGGCGTGTGTAGTAGTTGCGCCCGTAGGTGGCCCAATGCTCGCGGGCGATCTGCTGAACGCTCTGCCGGCGCGCGGCGAGGATCGACAGCCACAGCAGCACGGCCCAGACACCATCCTTCTCGCGCACGTGGTCGCTGCCGGTGCCCGCGCTCTCTTCGCCGCACAGCGTGATGCGCCCGGCGTCGAGCAGGTTGCCGAAGAATTTCCAGCCGGTGGGCGTCTCGAAACACGGCACGCCGAGCTTGGCGGCGACCCGGTCCACGGCGCCACTGGTGGGCATGGAGCGCGCCACGCCGGCGATGCCCTTCGCATAGGCCGGCGCATGGTGCGCGTTGGCGGCGAGCATGGCCAGCGAGTCCGACGGCGGGATGAAGATGCCGCGGCCGATGATCAGGTTGCGGTCGCCGTCGCCGTCCGAGGCGGCGCCGAGATCGGGCGCATCGGCGGCCATCATGCGGGCTAGCAACTCCTTCGCGTGCACCAGGTTCGGGTCAGGGTGACCGCCGCCGAAGTCGGGCAGCGGCACGCCGTTGACGACCGTGCCGGCCGGCGCGCCGAGCTCGCGCTCGAAGATCGCCTTCGCGTACGGCCCGGTGACGGCGTGCATGGCGTCGAACGACAGCCGGAAGCCGCCGGCGAACAGGGCGCGCAGCGCGGCGAAGTCGAACAGCTTGCGCATCAGGCCGACGTAGTCGGCCACCGCGTCGATCACCTCGACCTTCATCGCGCCGACCGCCTGCGTGCCGAGGCGGCCGAGGTCGATGTCGGCGGCCTCGACGGTCAGGATCTCGCCGATCGAAAGCGTCTTCTCGTAGATTGCGTCGGTGATCTTCTCCGGCGCGGGCCCGCCGTTGGCGGCGTTGAACTTGATGCCGAAGTCGCCGTCGGGCCCACCGGGGTTGTGGCTGGCCGACAGGATCAGCCCGCCGAAGGCACCGTGCTGGCGGATCACGCAAGAGGCCGCGGGTGTCGACAGGATGCCGCCCTGCCCGACCAGCATCCGCGCGAAGCCGTTACCCGCCGCGATGCGGATCACCTGCTGGATGGCCTCGAGGTTCCAGTGGCGGCCGTCGCCGCCGACGACCAGCGTGAGCCCGGCGAAGCCGCCGGCCGGCCGCACCGCGTCGAACACCGATTGCACGAAGTTCGCCAGGTAGTGGCCTTGCGCGAACTCGCTGACCTTCTTGCGCAGGCCGCTGGTGCCGGGTTTCATGCCGGCGATCGGGGTGGTCGGGATGCGTGTGATCTTCATGCGGGCTCCTGGCGCGCCATTCTCCGCTGCGCGCAAGGTGAGAGGCTACAGTGCCGCACCGGGCCTGGGGCCCTGCCGAGTTACATCGCATGAACGAAATGTGGTCGCCCGACAGCTGGCGCCAGCGCACTGCGCGCCAGTTGCCGACCTACCCCGACGCCGCCGCGCTGGCGCAGGCCGAGCGGCAGCTTGCCGGCTGGCCGGCGCTGATCTTCGCCGGCGAGGCCGATGCGCTGCGCGCCCGCCTGGCCGCGGTGGCGCGCGGCGAGGCCTTCCTGCTGCAGGGCGGTGATTGCGCCGAGAGCTTCGAAGATCTCGGCGCCGACACCGTGCGCGACACCTTCCGCGTCATCCTGCAGATGGCCGTGGTTCTGACCTACGGCGCGGCCTGCCCGGTGGTCAAGCTCGGGCGCATCGCCGGGCAGTTCGCCAAGCCGCGCTCGTCGGACGTGGAGACGGTGGACGGCGTCACCCTGCCCTCGTATCGCGGCGACATCGTCAACGGCGCCGAGTTCACCGCGGCCGCGCGCACGCCCGATCCGCAACGGCTGATCCGCGCCTACTCGCATTCGGCCTCGGTGCTCAACCTGCTGCGCGCGCTGGCACAGGGCGGTTTCGCCGACCTGCACCAGGTGCACCGATGGACGGCCGACTTCGTGCGCAACAGCCCGCAGGGCGAACGCTTCGAGGCGCTGGCCGGGCGCATCGCCGATTGCCTGGCCTTCATGGAAGCCTGCGGCTTCGACGCGGCGCGCACGCCGCAGTTGCACGCGGTGGAGTTCTACACCTCGCACGAGGCGCTGCACCTGCACTACGAGCAGGCGCTGGTGCGCCGTGACGAGGCCAGCGGCCGCTGGTACGGCGGCTCGGCGCACCTGCTGTGGCTGGGCGAGCGCACGCGCGAGGTCGAGGGTGCGCATGTCGAGTTCCTGCGCGGGCTGCACAACCCGATCGGCATCAAGGTCGGCCCCACGGCCACACCGGGCGACCTGCAGCGCCTGCTGGACCGCATCGACCCGGAGCGCGTGCCGGGCCGCGTGGTGCTGATCAGCCGCATGGGCGCAGGCAAGCTGCCCGACCGCCTGCCGGCGCTGGTGCGCTCGCTGCGCGAGGCCCAGCGCGAGGTGGTGTGGTGCTGCGACCCGATGCACGGCAACACGGTGAGCAGCGCCAACGGCTACAAGACACGCGACTTCGCGGCCATCGTCACCGAGGTGCGCGATTTCTTCGCCGTGCATGCCGCCGAGGGCAGCCACACCGGCGGCCTGCACTTCGAGATGACCGGCCAGGACGTCACCGAATGCCGCGGCGGCGCGCAGGGCCTGACCGACGCGAGCCTGGAGCAACGCTACCGCAGCGCCTGCGACCCGCGGTTGAACGGCTCGCAGAGCCTGGAGCTGGCCTTCATGGTGGCGGAGATGCTCAAGGCCGGGAGGGGCGTCGATGCATCCCGTTCGCGGCCTGCTGCGTAGCATCCGCTTCACGACCTTCAACACCTGACCCACCATTCGATCCGGAGATTCGTCATGCGCCATCGATCGCACCGCCTGTTCACCACCCTGCTGCTCGCCTTGCTGGCCACATCGGCCCAGGCCCACGAGGGCAGCGGCATGGCTGGTGGCTTCATCAGCGGCTTCCTGCACCCCTTGCTGGGTTGGGACCACGTGGTGGCGATGGTGGCCGTGGGCCTGTGGGGCGCCTTCCTCGGCATGCCGGCGATCTGGGCGCTGCCGGTGGTGTTCCCGGTCGTCATGGCCCTCGGCGGCGCGCTCGGCGTGGCCGGCGTGCCGCTTCCGGCGGTGGAGATCGGCATCGCCGCATCGGCGATCGTGCTCGGCGCGATGGTGGCCTTCGCGGTACGCGCGCCGATCGCGCTGGCGGCGGTGATCGTCGGGGCCTTCGCCATCTTCCACGGCCACGCCCACGGCACCGAGCTGCCGCAGGCGGCCAACCCGATCGCCTACAGCCTGGGATTCGTCATCGCCACGGGCCTGTTGCACCTGGGCGGCATCGCCTCCGGGCTGCTGACCCGCTGGCCGGCCGGCCGCGCCGCCGTGCGCGCTGCCGGGGCCGGCATCGCGGCGCTGGGCGTGGCCTTCATGGTCAAGGCCCTGTGAGGCGATCGGTTCGCAGCGCGTTGGCGCTGTGCGCCCTGGCCGCGGCGCCGCCCGCCTGGGCCCATGGCGACTCGGCCCGGCTGGGCAGCTTCTTCGGCGGCGTGATGCATCCGCTGCTCGAGCCCGCCCATCTCGTCGCACTGCTGGCGCTGGGCCTGCTGATCGGCCAGCGCGGCGAAGACGCGATGCGCCGCCTGCTCGCGCCGCTGGCCGCAGCGCTGGCCGTCGGCCTGGCGCTGGCGGCGCTGTGGCCGCCTGTGCAAGCCCGGCCGACGACAGTCGCTCTGCTCGCCGCTGCAGCGCTGGCCGGCGCCGTGGTGGCGGCGGGCCTGATGCTGCCGCGCAACCTGCAAGCCCTGGCGACCGTGACCATCGGCCTGGGCATCGGCCTGAGCTCGCCGGCCGAAGGCGCCACAACCCTGTCGCGCTTCGTGATGGCGGCGGGCGTCGCACTGGGAGTCTGCGCCTGGGTGACGCTGGTGGCCAGCGGCGTCGCGGCGCTGCTGCGGCCGGCCGCACGGCTGCTGGTCCGCGTGACGGGGTCGTGGCTGCTGGCCTGCGCGCTGCTGGTGCTCGCGCTGTCGGTGTTCAGGCCCGCCGCGCCGCCCACGCCGAACACAGCCGGTGCAGCTGCGCCAACCCATCGGTGAGCGCCGCCGGGCCGGGCTGCAGGATGTCGCAGCTCTTGATTTCGTGGAGTTCGCCGTCGCGCACCGCCGGCACGTCGTGCCAGCCGGTTCGCGCGGCCACGCGCTCGGGGCGGAACTTCTTGCCGCACCAGCTGCCGACGATGAGATCGGGCGCACGCCGCGCCGGCTCCAGCGCATCGGCAATCACGCGATCCCGGCCCATGGACTGACCCGCCAGTTCCGGGAACACGTCGGCGCCGCCGGCGATGCCGATCAGTTCGCTCACCCACTGGATGGCGCTGATCATCGGCTCGTCCCATTCCTCGAAGTACACACGCGGGCGGCGCGGCCAGCGCGCAGCTTCGGCGGCGATGTCGTGGTGGCGTTGCTGGCACGCGGCGATCCACGATTCGGCCTCGGCGTGGCAGCCCACCAGGCCAGCCACCAGACGCAGCGTGCCGAAGATCTGCGCCACGCTGCGCTGGTTGGTGACGAGCACGTTCAGCCCGGCGCGGATCAGCTTGTCGGCCAGCGCCGCCTGCATGTCCGAGAAGCCGATCACCAGGTCGGGCTCGAGGGCGACGATGCGGTCGATCTTGCCGTCGAGGAAGGCCGAGACGCGCGGCTTCTCCTGGCGTGCGCGGCGCGGCCGCACGGTGTAGCCGGAGATGCCGACGATGCGTGCCTCCTGGCCGAGCAGGTAGAGCCACTCGGTGGTTTCTTCGGTCAGGCAGACGATGCGTTGCGGGCCGAGGGTGGCCACGCCGGAAGCGGTGTCGGGCATGGGCCGCGAGCATGCCACGCCTGCGCGGCCGTATGCTTGGGTGCATGAGCCCGCCGGGCCGCCCCAAGGGCGAATACCGGAGTGCGCAGCACGAAGGTACTCCAATGAGCCGTACGCCCCCCATCGCCACGCGCCGCCCGCACGACGCATCGCTGCACGGCGAGACACGCATCGACGAATGGCACTGGCTGCGCGAGATCGACAACCCCGAGGTGCTGGCCCACCTGCACGCCGAGAACGCCCACGCGCGCGCCTGGCTGGCGCCGCTGGACGAGCTGCGCGACACGCTCTACGCCGAGATGCTTGCGCGCATCCAGGAAGACGACGACGAGGTACCGTGGCGCAAGAATGGCTGGTGGCAATGGAGCCGCACCGAGACGGGCCGCCAGTACCCGCTCTACCTGCGCCGCCGCGACACGCCCGGAGCGCAAGAGGAAGTGCTGCTCGACCTGAACCAGCTCGCCGAAGGCAAGCCCTTCCTGCAGCTCGGCGCGCTGGAAGTCAGCCCCGATGCGGCGCTGCTGGCCTACTCGCTCGACGAAACCGGCGCGCTCGACTACACGCTGCGCGTGCGTGACCTGGCCAGCGGCATCGACCTGCCGCTGGCGATCGAGAAGACGGAAGGCGCCGTGTGGGGCAACGACAGCCGCACGCTCTACTACCTCAGCAAGGACGAAGCCCGGCGCACGCACCGCCTGTGGCGGCACCGGCTCGGCCAGGATGGCGCCGACGAACTGGTGTTCGAGGAACCCGACGAACTGTTCTGGCTGGACCTGGGCAAGACGCGCGATGACCGCTGGCTGGTGCTGTCTTCCGCAAGCAAGGACACCACCGGCCTGTGGGTGCTCGATGCCGACGATGCGCAGGCCGCGCCGCGCGCCATGCTGCCGCGGCGCAACGGCATCGAGCTGTCGCTGGACCACCGCGCGGGCCGCTTCTACCTGCTGGTCAACGACCGCGGGCGCAACTTCCGCCTCGTCGAGACCGCGGCCGAATCGCCGTCGCTCGACGATGCGCGCGAGCTGATCGCGCACCGCGACGACGTGATGCTCGAAGACGTGGACCTGTTCGCCCGCCACATGGTCGTGCAGGAGCGCGACCGCGGCGTGCTGAAGCTGCGGGTGTGGGAGCTGGCCAGCGGCCGCTCCTGGGAGGTGCCGTTCGACGAAGGCGTCTATACGGCCGAGGGCGACGTCAACGAGGAGTTCGACACCGACATCTTCCGCTTCGAGTACACCTCGCTGGTGACGCCGCACTCGGTGTTCGACCTCGACATGGCCAGCGGCGAGCGAACGCTGCGCAAACGCCAGCCGGTGCTCGGCGGCTACGACCCGGCACGCTATGCGAGCGAGCAGTTCATGGCGCGCGCCGACGACGGCACCGAGGTGCCGGTCTCGCTGGTGTACCGGCGCGATCGCCGCCACGGCGAGCCGCAACCGCTGCTGATGTACGGCTACGGCGCCTACGGCTTCGCCAGCGACGTGTACTTCTCGTCGTCGCGCCTGAGCCTGCTCGACCGCGGCGTGGTGTTCGCCGTGGCCCACGTGCGCGGCGGCGGCGACCGCGGCCGGCGCTGGTACGACGAGGGCAAGCTGGCGAAGAAGGCCAACAGCTTCGGCGACTTCGTGGCCTGCGCGCAGGCGCTGGTCGACCGCGGCTGGACGTCGCCAGGCCAGCTCATCGTCGAGGGCGGCAGCGCCGGCGGCCTGCTCGTGGCGGCGTCGGCGAACCTGCGGCCGGAGCTGTTCCGCGCGGTGGTGGCCGAGGTGCCCTTCGTCGACGTGATCAACACCATGCTCGACGAGACGCTGCCGCTGACCGTCGGCGAGTTCCTCGAGTGGGGCAACCCGAAGGAGCGCGCCGACTACGAGACGATGCGCCGCTACTCGCCCTACGACAACCTGCGGCGCACCGCCTACCCGGCGATGTATCTGCGCACCAGCCTGAACGACAGCCAGGTGCCGTACTGGGAAGCCGCCAAGTACGCGGCACGGCTGCGCACGCTGAAGACCGACGAGCACCCGGTGCTGCTGTCCATCAACATGGACGCGGGCCACGGCGGCGCCTCGGGCCGCTACGACGCGCTGCGTGAACGCGCCGAGGTGCTTGCCTTCATGCTCTGGCAGTGGGGATTGGCGTGAGCCGGGCGGCCCTTCACTGCACGCGAAGTTCCTTCATGCGCTCGAGCTTGCCGGCGTAGAGCTCGCGGTCTGCCGCGCGCGTGCTCGAGGCCTTGGCCAGCGCCAGCTGGTGCCGCGCCTCGTCGAACTCGCCCAGGCCGAGCAGCGCCATCGCCAGTCCGAAGTGGAACTCGTGGTAGTAGGCCGAGCGCGAAACCTCCTTCTGGAACAGCGATTTCGCCTGCGCGTAGTCGCGCTGCCTGAGCGCCTCGAGCCCGCGGTGGAAGTAGTGGAAGGGCGGCGCCGGCTCGATGCTGGCCAGCCGCTGCTGGGCCGCCTGCGCCTCGGCGAGGCGGCCTTGCCGGTGGTACACGCTCGCCAGGTTGGACAGCGCCGCCGCGTTCGCCGGCTCGAGCGCGAGCAACTGAGCGAGCACGCGCTCGGCCTGCATCAGCGCGCCACGCCGCAGGTAGACGACCGCCAGCGTGTTGTACGCGGTCAGGAAGGTGGGCTCGGCCTCGATCGCGGCGCGCGACCACCAGTAGGCGTCGTCGACCTGGCCGGCGGCCAGGCTCTCGGCGGAGCGGTTGTTCATGAACATCGCCATCACCGTGCTCTCGCTGATCACCCTCGAGTGCTGGCGCTGGCCGGGCAACGGCGGGTCGAAGTCGATGGTCACCGCCGCCACCGCGTCGAAACGCACGTTGCTGCCGCCACCGAGTCGATTGTTCAGCGTGAGGTTGACGTGGCCGCTGGAGACCAGCAGGTTGCCGGCACGGCCCCAGGTCTCGTCGACGAACACGCTGTGGTACTGCACCGGCATGCCCAGGTGCCGGGCCAGCGCCGAGGTCATGATGACCAGCGACAGGCAATTGCCGGCACGCGCGTCGAAAGCCTGCGACGCGGTGCGCGTGGTCGCGGTGTCGTACTCCAGGCGAAGGCGTTCGCGGCGGGAGAGTGCTTCGGCCAGCGCGGCGCGCTCGCCCTTGTTGCGCACCTCGGTGGCGAGATCGACCTCGAGGTAGCGCTTCATCGCGTCTGACAGCGCGAACACCTGCGAACGATCGACCGGCTGCGAAGGTGCAGAAAAGAGGCTGTCGTCGAACACCGTGCCAGTGGGCACGAGCGGTGCGGTCGAACAGGCCGACAGCAGCAGCGCAGTCAGCAGGGCCAGGCAGCGTCTCATGGAAGTCTCCCTCGCGCAGTCGGCGCGACGCCCGCCAACCTTACTCCAGTCAGCGGCTGTCGTCGGTCTTCGTCTCCGACAGAGGCATCTGGCCGGTCCAGCTGCGCTCCATCTCGTCGAACAGCGAGTGGGAGGCTTCGGAGACCTGCACCTCGTCGTGGCGGGCTTCGGCGGCGCCGCCGCGCGAACGCGCCGCGGCATCGATGCGGGCGCGCAGGTCTGCCAGGGGCTCGGAAGTGTCGCCGCGCATGAGCAGATCGAGCTGCTCCAGACCCTTGCGCAGCACCGGCACCGGGATGTCGCTCTTGAGCGCGCGTGAACCCGATCGGCCGAGCTGCTGCTCGATGAACCCCAGGTGGCGCATCAGGTGGCGGGTTTCGGGATGGCGGCGCAGCAAAGCGCGCAATTCCTCGTGGCCGCGCCGCAGCGCCTCGCCCGAGGTCGGCGCCACGGTCGGCGCCTCGGGCTTCGGCGGCTTCTCGCCCAGCACCAGATGCAACTGTGCACCGCGGCGTTCCACCTTCAGCGGACGCTGGAACAGGTCGCGCACCCAGGTCACCGGGCCGCCCGACTTCTTGGCGGCACGGGAGGAACGGGCGGTCGAGGTGGGCGTGGGCTTGATCGAAGGCATGGCGGGGGCGGATGTTCCGAACTGCGAGACTGCCACGCCGCAGGCCGATTCCGCGCATCCCTGGATGCGCTTCCACGAAATAGTCCCGCTTTGTGGCGCTGTTGCACCGAGCGGAACCCGGCACGGCGTGCGTGAGTCGAACGAAATCGATACCACCCTCGCGGGAGCCGCCATGACGCATCCGATCCGCCCTTTCACTGCCGCGCTGCTTCTTGCCATTGCCGCCTCGGCCGCGCAGGCTGGCCAAGTCGACGTGAGCTTCGATGCCAAGACGAGCTTCACCGACGCCGGCAGCACCCCGCGAGAGCGCGAGCAGCGCCTGGCCGCGCTGGCCGAGCACCTCAAGGCGCTGGGCCAGCGCGGGCTCGGCGACGATCGCACGCTCGTCATCGAGCTGATCGACCTCGATCTCGCCGGCACGCTGCGGGTCATGGCTCAGCCTGCCGGTACCGAGGTGCGAGTGCTGCGCGGCAGTGCAGACGGGCCGCGCATCGAGTTGCGCTACACGCTCAGCGACCGATCCCGGGTGATCTCGTCCGGCCACGAGACCCTTTTCGATGCCGGCAGTCCAGGCCTGCCGCAGGCCGCAGACAGCGGCGGAGGTGATCCGCTTCGTCACGAAAAGCGGCTGCTCGATCATTGGTTCGCGCAACGATTTGCAAAAGGCGATCCAGCGCCGCGTTGAACGCGCATAACGGCCGGCAGGCGTGAAATCCTGCCGCTGTTCCAGCGACCGCGAGGCCGTTCCCGGCGCTAGCCTGTGAACATTGCCCATCCGTCGAGGCCGCCTTGGAACAGTTCGAAATCACTTCCCTTGCCGCCCTCATGATCTCGGCGCTCCTGGTGACCTGGCTGTGGGCGCGCCGGCGTGGCGGTGCCCGGCGAAAGCCGGCCGAGGAGCACCTGGACACGGTTCAGTCGTGGAAGCCCCAGGCGGTGCGCGTGCTGACCTTGCCCGAGCGCAAGGCCTTCGACCTGATGCGCAAGGCGCTGCCCAGCAAGCTGGTGCTGGCCCAGGTGCCGCTGGCTCGCTTCATCAGCGTGCCGACGCGGCACTCCTACAGCGACTGGCTGACCCGCGTGGGCCGCCTGAGCGTCGACCTGCTGGTGTGCGACAAGAGTTCGCGCGTGATCGCCGTCGTCGACGTGCGGACCGCCTCGCAATCGGAGCGCAGCCAGCGCCGCCATGAACGCATGACGCAGGTGCTCGAGGCCGCAGGCGTGCGCGTGATCCACTGGAATGCCGAGGTGCTGCCCAGCGTCGCCGAAGTGCGCGCTCTCTTCAAGGAGCTGGGCGCAGAACCCGAAGAAGACATCATCGGCCCGGCCGGCAAGCGGCTGCTGCCGGTGCCCGAGGCGGTGGAAGTGTCCGCCGACGCGCCCGAACTGGGCCTCGGCCCGCAGCTCGAGCCGGTGTCTTCCGACTACTTCGACGACCTCGACGCGCTGGCCCCGCACCCGGCGGCTCGCCGCTGAATCGATTGCACCCGGCCCGCGAGCAACAACCGGGTACAGCCTGCGCGCGGCGAGCTCGCTAGGATCGGCGCTCCAACCCACGCCGAGAGGAAGCCCGTGCTGAAGCCGTCGATCTGTGCCCTGCTCCTGTCCCTGGCCGCTTTGCCCGGCGCGTTTGCGCAAGGCGATGCGGCGGCCGCATCGGCCAAGGAGCCCGGCGCCGTGGTCACGCCCAGCGGGTTGGTCTACAGATCGCTGCAGGATGGCCAGGGCGCGACCCCGGCGGCCACCGACGTCGTCAAGGTTCACTACCGCGGCACGCTGCCCGACGGGCGCGAGTTCGACAGTTCCTACAAGCGCGGGCAGCCGGCGAGCTTCCCGCTGGACCGCGTGATCAAGTGCTGGACGGAAGGCGTGCAGCGCATGAAGGTGGGCGGCAAGGCGAAGCTCACCTGCCCCAGCACGATCGCCTACGGCGAGCGCGGGGCCGGCAACGGCCTGATCCCGCCCAACGCCACCTTGTTCTTCGAGGTCGAACTGATCGACATCGGCGGCCGCTGAGCCCGGCCCGTTCGCCCATGAACAAGCAAGGCACCATCGTTCGCTGGGATGCCGATCGCGGCTTCGGCTTCGTGCGCAGCCCCGCCACGGACACCGACGTCTTCTTCCACATCCGCGACTACCGCGGCGGCAGCACTTCGCCGGCCGAGGGGCTGCCGGTGCGCTTCGAGGAGATCCACGTGGGCGGCAAGGGGCCGCGTGCGATGGCGGTGATGCCGCTGGACTACGTCGATCCGCGCCGGCCCGAACCGCCGCCCGTGGAAGCGCCCGGTCGATCCGCCGGCCGTCGTCGCGGCCCGCCGCCGCCGCACGTGGTGGTCGAAATGCGCGTCATGCTGCTGCTGGTGCCGGCCTATCTGGCGCTGCTGGTCTGGTCGGCCTGGTCGCAGCGTCTGCCGGTGCCGGTGGTGCTGGCCGCGCCGCTGCTCAGCGTGCTGACCTTCTACCTCTACTGGCGCGACAAGTTCGCGGCCCAGCGAGGCGCCTGGCGCACACCCGAGAACGTGCTGCATGTGGCCAGCCTGGCCGGCGGCTGGCCGGGCGCCTGGTTCGCGCAGCGGCTGCTGCGCCACAAGTCGTCGAAGCAGGCATTCCGCCAGGTCTACTGGGGCACCGTGGCAGCCCACTGGCTCGCCCTGCTGCTGTGGCTGTACAGCGCGCCGGCGCGCTGAACCGGCCGCGCTTCTCGATCAGGCCTGCACGTCGAGCAGGCTGCCCAGCATGTCGCGCTCCACGCGCAGCGTCTGCAGGTTGGCGCGATAGAGAGCGCTGGCCTGCATCTGGTTGACGATGTCTTCGGCCATCGCCTCGCCCGGCGCGGCGGCCTGGGTCAGCTGGGCACGCACGCCACCGGCCGGCTCGGCACTCTGAACCACCTGCTGGCGGCGAAAGCCCGGCGTTTGCGTGTTGGCGATGTTGTGTGCCGAGCTCTGCAACTGCAGCGAAGCGGCGTTCAGCCCCGACAGGGCGGTCGACGAGATCGGGCTCATGGTGGTCCTCCGACCCTGTTTACGGCCTCGAACGACGGAACTTGAGCCCGCGACCCTGGCGCGCCTATTCCAGGCCGAGCAGCGCGTCGCGCAACTGCATGTCGGCCGGCGACTCGCCGAACCAGATCTTCAGCACCATGGCGAAGAACTCGTCGTCGCCCACCGGGTTGCCCTGCGGCTTGCCGAGGATGTAGAAGATCGTGCCCTTGCCCGGAACGAACTCCATCGCGAACGACTCGCCGGGCAGCATCTTCGAGCGGCCGGAGAACACCTCGATCAGCCGCGCGCTGGAAAGCGCATGGCGCTGCACCTGCTCCTTGGTGGAGTTGTCGCCCATGCCCTTGAGGAACAGGCGGCCCAGGTCGGTGCCTGGCAGCTCGCGCAAGGCGGTGAACTGCAGCCGCTTCGGACCGGGCAGCGCGATCACTTCCGCCGAAGTGGATACCTTCCTGGTGGTGTACAGGCCCATGTCGTACACCTTGAAGATCGCGCGGTAGCGCGTGCCGGTGCCATTGAGCTGCAGTTTGCTGCCTTGCACGTCCATGGCCGGATCGAACTTGGTCGAGGTGGGCGCGGCCAGCGCGGCGCCCGCGGCCAGCCCGAGGGCGAGCACGGTGGCGGCAAGGCGCGATGACGGCGTGGCGGGGCGGCGCTTCATGGGGTTCTCCTCCGGTGTCGTTCTGTGCGACGGTTGTCGATGCGCCCATTATTCCGCCGCGCCCCGAGAGCGCCCACGGCGACGGCCGCGGGCGTGTCGCAGTTCACGCCGGCCGGCCGCGCAGTCGCTGGATCAACGTCACCCCGGCCAGCACGATGGCGCCGGCCACGATGCCCAGCAGTGCGTCGGCCAGCGTCGGCAGGGTGGCCGCGGCGAGCGAGCCCAGGCCCTCGGCCCAGGCCTGGATCGCATGGTGCAGCGGCGCGATACCGTGCACGAGGATGCCGCCGCCGACCAGGAACATCGCCGCCGTGCCGGCGATCGACAGCCCCTTCATGAGCCACGGAGCGGCGCGCAGGATGCCGCGGCCCACGGCCTGCGCGAAGCTGCCGTCGCGCCGGCTCAGCCACAGGCCCGCATCGTCGAGCTTGACGATGCCGGCGACCACGCCGTAGACGCCGACCGTCATCACCACCGCCATGCCGGCCAGCACGATCGCCTGCGTGGCGAACGGCTGATTGGCCACCGTGCCCAGCGTGATCGCGATGATCTCGGCCGACAGGATGAAGTCGGTGCGCACCGCACCCTTGATCTTGTCCTTCTCGATGGCGACAAGGTCGATCGCCGGATCGGCCAGGGCTCGGGCCAGCTCTTCGCGGTGGGCGGCCTCTTCCGCGGCGTCGTGCATGAACTTGTGGGCCAGCTTCTCGACGCCCTCGAAGCACAGGAAGGCGCCGCCGATCATCAGCAGCGGCGTCACCAGCATCGGCGCGAAGGCGCTGATGGCCAGCGCCGCCGGTACCAGGATCGCCTTGTTGATGAACGATCCCCTGGCCACCGCCCACACCACCGGCAGTTCACGGTCCGCACTGACGCCGGCCACCTGCTGGGCATTCAGTGCCAGGTCGTCGCCGAGCACGCCGGCCGTCTTCTTGGCCGCCACCTTGGACAGGATGGCCACATCGTCCAGGACGGTGGCGATATCGTCGAGCAAAGCGAGAAGGCTGCTGGCCATGTGGTGTGCAACGCGGGTGATAGGGATGGGCGCCGTCGACGGCAGCGCGCATCGTAGCCGCACCGCATTGCACCGCCGGTGGATCGGCACAACAATCGCTCGCCGCCGGGAGCCGCCACTTGAAGCTGTTCATCTCCTACCCCTCCGACCAGAAGGATCTGGCCGAACGCCTGCGCCTGGCCCTCGAAGCCGAGGGCCACGAGGTGTTCACCGACCGATCGGAGCTGAAGGAGGGCGAGCCCTACCACGAGGCGCTGCGCGAGGCCATCGAGGAGGCCGACGCGATGGTCTTCTTCATCACGCCGCGCTCGGTATCCCCGGGCAGCTACGCCCTCACCGAGCTCGACACGGCGCAGCGGCGCTGGCGTGCGCCGGGCGGCCGCCTGCTGCCGGTGGTGGTGGCGCCCACGCCGATCGACACCATTCCTCCCTACCTGCGCTCGGTGACGCTGCTGCAACCCAAGGGCGACACCGTCGCCGAGACGGTCGCCGCGGTGGCGCGCATGCGCCGCGGCATGCCGCTGCGCGCCCTGATCGGCGCAGCCGGCATCGTGCTGCTGGCCATCGGCGCCGGCCTGTATGGCTATCAGCACCTTCAGGAGCAGCGCACCCGCGAGAAGGCACGGCTCGAACTGCAGGCCGCCGAGCTGGCGGCCGCGGTCCAGCTGTGCGATGCCGGCAGCCACGCGGTGGCCTGGAAGCAGTTCACCGCCGTGGCCGCCTCGCGCCCGGGCGACGAGGCGGTGCGCCTGGCCCGCGAGGATTGCGGCATGCGCTGGCTGCGCGAGATGCGCGTGGTCGGCGACAAGCAGACCTTCTCCGAACAGGTCGAGCAGGTGCAACCCGTGCTCGCGCAAGGGCTGGGTCTGTCGCGCGGCGAGCATCGCAGCGATCTGGCGGCCCACCTGGGCTGGGCCGACTTCCTGCGCAGCCGTGACGGCGTAGCCGCGCCGAACCCGGTGCCGATGTTCAAGACAGCCCTCGCCGACGACCCGGGCAACGTATACGCCCACGCGATGTGGGCGCACAACCTGTCCTGGACCACACGCGAACTGAACGAAGCCGTGCTCGAGCATTTCGCCGCGGCTGCAAAGAGCACCCGCGACCGCCCCTGGCTGCGCGGCATCCAGTTCTCGGTGGCCTTCAACCGCGGCGCGCACTACGGCTACGCGCTGGTGGTGGCCGACCAGATGCGGGTGGCCGGCGAAACACCCGACGCCGCGCAGCGCGACCTGCTGTGGCGCTACCTGGTCGATGGGCCGCTGATCCAGCCGCAGGAGCGCGACGATGTGCTGAACCGCCTGCCGCCCGATAGTGCGCTCGCCACCTTCGAGTGGCTGTACCCGGCCGCACAGACGGTGGCCGACCGCCAGCCGCTGCATCGCTTCACGCTGGCCCTCTTGCGCTCGCGCGTCGGCCAGCGCGACGCCGCACGCAGCGACCTGGAGTCGCTGCACAGGCAGTTCGTGGCCGAGAAGATGGACAGCCGGCTGAGCCGCGCCACCGCGCAGCTGCTGGCCGAGCTGCGCAAGCCGGCCTGAAGCTGCGCACCAGCACGCCGCAGCCCATGGGCGCCATCTTCATCAGCTACCGCCGCGACGACACCGAGGGCCATGCCGGCCGGCTCTATGAAGACCTGGTCGATCGCTTTGGCCGGCAGGCGGTGTTCTTCGACGTCAGCGCGATCGAGCCCGGGCAGGATTTCCGCAAGGCCATCGACGCCAACGTGGCGCGCTGCAGCGTGCTGCTGGCGATGATCGGCCCGCGCTGGCTCGATGCCAGCGGCGGCGCACGTCGCATCGACAATGCAGGCGACTTCGTGCGGCTGGAGATCGCTTCGGCGCTGAAGCGAGACGTGCCCGTCGTTCCCGTGCTCGTGCAGGGCGCGAAGATGCCTGCGGCGGCCCAGCTCCCCGCGGACGTCGCGGATCTGGCCTGGCGCAATGCGGTGGAGCTCAGCCACGCTCGCTGGCCTTCGGACGTGCAGGTCCTGGCTCAGGCGCTGGTGGCTCACATGGGCGGTGCCGAGGCGGCACCGCCAAGGCAGCAGGGCGCCAGCTCGGCGTCGACGCTGCCGCCGGAGCCGGTGCATTCGCCATCGCGCCGGAAGCTGTGGCTACTGCTCGCCGCCCTTCTGCCCGTCGTTGCTGCCGCAGGCTGGTACTTCATGCGCCCTGAGCCTGCGCCGTCGGCACCACCCGTCGACCGCGCACGCATCGCCGCGCTCGTCGCGCAGATGAACGACGGCGAAATGGCGCCGCGCAAGTCGGCCACCGCGAAGATGCTCGCCGAGCATCGCCGGTCGGCGCTGGCGGTGGAGCTGGCGGTGGATCAGCTGTCGGAGGCGTCGTTCCAGCGCCTGTCGAAGGAAGGCCGGGTGAACGTGCTGACCTTCCTGGTGGAGAGCGAGCTGTCGGCGTGGACGCCGGCGCAGCGGGGCGAGGCCCGTGCCTCGCTGGCGCGAATCCGGGGCCGCATCGCCGCCGGGCAGGCCGCGCTTGGGCCGCAGATCCTCGAGCTGCTCGGCCAGCTCGAGGACCGGCTGTCTCGCTGAACTACTGCAGCCGGCAGGGCTGCACGGCCGGCGTCGCGAACTCCCGGCCCACCACCGTGCGTGCGTAGAGGTAGTTGTCGCGAGCGCGGGTGCTCAGCGCATCCATGTCGACATGACCCTGCGCATCGCAGGGGAAGGTCAGCGCACGGCCTTCGTTGAACAGCGACTGGAATCGCAGTTCGAAGGCAAGGTGTCTGGCCAGGGGCATCGGCGCGGTATTCATGTTGCGGTCTCCTGCAACGGCTTCGGTTCACTCGATGCAAGCGTAGGCAGTGGGTGCGGGCATCGCCAGGGACGACCACCGCGAAGCGCTGTACGCCTGCATCGCTGCATCGTGTAGGAAACGCGCTGACAGCGCCTCCCGCCGACACGGGAGGGAGATCCCCCTACTTTCGACGGTCACGCCACCGTGAGCACCTTGCCGATGGCCGAGGTGTCGTCGATCAGCCGCACCATCAGCGCGGCCACGTCCTCGCGCGAGATGCCGCGCCACCCCCAACGCAGGTTCTCACCCACGTGCAGAGGCCCGCCGGCGGGGGCGTGGCTGAAGCGCGCGGGGCGCAGTACCGTCCAGCGCAGCGAGCTGCCGCGCACCAGCGCCTCCTGGCGCTCCTTGTCGGCCATCACCTCGGGCATCAGGCGCTGCAGCCAGCGGCCGAGGCCCAGCGGGCCGGCGACCACCGAATTGCCGACACCGGCCGCGCCGAGCAGCACCATGCGATCCACGCCGGCTTCGGACATCGCCGCCACCAGATGCCGCGTGGCCAGGGCTGCCCGCGGCGGCTGGCGCGATGCCGCAGCATCGGGCTGCTGCAGCGTCTCGGGCTTGTGGCCGACCAGGCACAGCACGGCGTCGTGGCCCTCGAGCACGCCCTGCAGGCTCTGCGGCACCAACGGGTCGGCATGCACGAGGCGCAATGCCTCGTGTGACAGTGGCAGGTGCGCCGGGTCGGCGAGGAAGGCGCTCACGCGGTGGCCTGCCGCCAGCGCATGCCGCACCGCATGCTGGCCGGTGGCCCCCGCCGCGCCGAACACGGCAATGCGCGCCCGGGCGTCCACGGCCGGCGCCTGCGGCAGCGTGAAGCGGTAGGACATGGTCGCCATCGGACGGACTCGTTGCGCAAGGGGAGCGCCACTGTGCCCGCCCTGCGGCCCGCAGCGAATCCCTATCTCGGCGACGGCATCCGCTGCATCACGCCGGCGTGGCCAGATCCGGTTGCGCGATGCCTTCGTCGTCGGCATCCTCGCCGAGGAAGCCGCCGCTCTGGTGCGCCCACAGCCGGGCGTAGATGCCGCCGCGCGCGAGCAGGCTGCGGTGGTCGCCCTCCTCGACGACACGGCCCTTGTCGAGCACGATCAGGCGGTCCATCGCCGCGATGGTCGACAAGCGGTGTGCGATCGCCACCACGGTCTTGCCTTCCATGAGCCGGTACAGGCTGGCCTGGATGGCCGCCTCGACCTCGCTGTCCAGCGCGCTCGTGGCCTCGTCGAGCAGCAGGATGGGCGCATCCTTGAGCATCACGCGGGCGATGGCGATGCGCTGCCGCTGGCCACCGGAGAGCTTCACGCCGCGTTCGCCCACGTGCGCGTCGTAGCCGATGCGGCCCTTCGGGTCGGACAGGCCTTGCACGAACTCGTGCGCCTCGGCGCGCTGCGCGGCTGCGATCATCTGCGCGTCGCCGGCGTCGGGGCGGCCATAGAGGATGTTGTCGCGCACCGAGCGGTGCAGCAGCGAGGTGTCCTGCGTCACCATCCCGACCTGCGCGCGCAGCGAGTCCTGCGTGACCAGCGCGATGTCCTGCCCGTCGATGAGGATGCGGCCGGACTCGAGGTCGTAGAAGCGCAGCAGCAGGTTGACGATGGTCGACTTGCCGGCGCCCGAGCGGCCGACCAGGCCGATCTTCTCGCCCGGGCGGATGTGCAGCGACAGCTTCTCGATCACGCGCGGCGCGCTGCCGGTGGCGCGGCCGTAGGCAAAGTCCACCGCCTCGAAGCGGATCTCGCCGCGCGGCACGGCGAGCGGCTTCGCGTCGGGCCGATCCACCACGAGATGCGGGCGAGCCAGCGTGTTGATGCCGTCCTGCACCGTGCCGATGTGCTCGAACAGCGAAGCCATCTCCCACATGATCCAGTGCGAGATGCCGTTCAGTCGCAGCGACATCGCGGTGGCTGCGGCGATCGCGCCGATGCCCACCTGGCCCTTCGTCCACAGCCACAGCGCCATGCCTGTGGTGCTGGCCACCAGCAGCATGGACAGCATGTGGTTGACCACCTCGAAGCCCGTCACCAGCCGCATCTGGCCGTACACCGTGGCCAGGAACTCCTGCATCGCCGAGCGTGCGAATCCTGCTTCGCGGCGTGCATGCGAGAACAGCTTGACGGTGGCGATGTTGGTGTAGGCGTCGGTGATGCGCCCGGTCATCAGCGAGCGCGCGTCGGCCTGCGCTTGCGCCACCTTGCCCAGGCGCGGCACGAAGTAGACCAGCGCCACCACGTACAGCGCCACCCAGCCGACGAAGGGCGCGAGCATCCAGACGTCGAAGGCACCCACCACCGCCACCATGGTGATGAAGTAGATGAGCACGAAAACGAGGATGTCGGTGATGACCATCACCGTGTCGCGCACCGCCAGCGCGGTCTGCATCACCTTGGTGGCAATGCGCCCGGCGAACTCGTCCTGGTAGAAGCCCATGCTTTGCGCGAGCATCAGGCGGTGGAAGTTCCAGCGCAGCCGCATCGGGAAGTTGCCCGCCAGCGACTGCTGCTTGAGCAACGACTGCAGGGCCACCAGCAGCATGCTGCCGGCGAGCACGCCGCACAGCATGAGCAGCGTGCTGCCATGCTCGGCCCACAGCCTGGCGGGGGCGACGAGCGCCAGCCAGTCCACCACCTTGCCGAGGAAGCTGAACAACAGCGCCTCGAAGGCCCCGATCACCGCCGTGGCCAGCGTCATGCCGGCGATGTACGGCCGCATGCCCTTCGTGCAGTGCCAGACGAAGGCGAACAAGCCCTTCGGTGGCGTGACCGGCTCGGCGTCGGGGTACGGGTGGACGAACTTTTCGAAGGCGCTGAACACGCCCCGAGGTTAGCGCAGCTTCGCGCGACAGGTCACGGCAGGTAGTTCAGGCCCTCTGGCAGCGGCAGCGAAATCGGCACCTCGAAGAACGGGCCAGCGCCATCGGGGTCGATCACGGTCGTGCCGTGGGTGGCGAAGAAGATCGCGATCTGCTGCTGCGCGCCCACCGCATAGGGCGCCGTGCCGGCCGCACCGATGTTGGTCAGGAAGGTGTGCGGGTTCTTCGGCACCGTCGGGTCGGCGGCCACGGCCAGGTCGTTGCGGAAGTACACCGCGCGGTCGGTCAGGTCGCCGGCGCGGATGATCGCCGTGCTGGTCGGATTGGGCACGGTGACGTCGCCCTTGGCGAACTGGATCAGCACCGGCTTGGCCGCATGGCCCGGCAGCGGGTTCTTGCGGATTCGCTCGGCGTACGACACCGGGTTGCCCGACTGCTGCACCCACTCGTTGCGGTCGAGCAGTTGCTGGATCGCCATCGCGCCGGCCACGTTGTTGATGCGCGGCGGCTCGTTGCGCAGCGGCATGTTCTCGTTGAACTCGATACCGCTCGGGTTCGGGCTGACGTTGATCAGCGACGGCAGCCGCGAGATCAGCGCGATGCCCGTCAGCGGGCGAAAGGCGCCCAGCCGCGCGATCTCGGTGATCGAGCCGCCCGGCACGTTGGGCACGCCGGCCTTCAGCGACGGCTCCACGCCGAGGAAGATGGTGCCGTAGATGCCGCCGAAGGACTGGCCGGCGTAGTAGATGCGCTGCGCGTCGAGATCGGGCGTGCCGTCGCCGTCGACGTCCATGCCCACCTCGACCTCGCGCACCAGCTGCATCAGGTCGACCACCGTCTGGCGCAGGCCGTCGCGGCTGCCGATCACGGCTCGCGGCGGCGCGGCGTTCACGCCCTCGGTGGAGTCGATGCTGCCGTTGCCGTCCTGGTCGAAGCCGCGGCCACCAGCGTTCACGACCACCGGCGTGGCGCCGCTGCGCAGCACGGTCAGCGTGCCCAGCGGCCCGCCGCCGTGGCCGACCACGTTGATCGCCAGCGTGGCGATGCCGCGCGAAGCGAACACCGAAGCCACGGCCCACGGCGCGCCGTACATGCTGTCGGTGAAGCCGTGGCCGAAGATCGCCACCGGCCAGCCGCCGGCCGGCTTGGCGCCGGCAGGCACGAACAGCTGCAGCGTCAGCTCGTTGCTGCCTTGCGGCTGCGGCTGGCCGTTCAGCGTCCCGGTGGCGGGGATGTACTTCTGCGCCGTCTGGTAGTCGGGCGAGCGGAACTTGCCGTAGGCGATCTGCGCGACACTGCCCGGCACCACGCCGAGCGCCGGCGTGGCCAGGAAGCCGGTGCTGAAGCTCGGCGCGGCGCCGATCTGGCGTGCGAACTGGATGCCCTGCACCTGCGCGAGCTGGAACACCGAGCGCACCGCGCCGGCCGCATCCGTACCGGCCATGAAGTCCACCGGCGCCGGTGTCGAGGCCTTGATCTGGCGCGAGATCTTCGCCAGGTCGGCGGTGGCGCTCTGGGTGGTGAACAGCGAGGCCGCCACCACGCGGTCGCGGCCGCGCTCGCCGTGGCGCCTCGCATCGCGCAGGTCGCGACGGTATTCGGCGTTGTCGCGACCGCGCGCGCCGCGGTCGTCATCGTCGTCGTCCCGCGCAGCCTCGATGCGCTTGCCGCGGCCGTCGCGAACGCCGTCGGTGACGATCAGCACGTAGCGCGAATGTTCCTGCAGCAATTCGTCGGATTCGAAAGCGAGCGTCTTCGTCGCCGGGTCCCACAGCACCTGGTTGATGCCGACCTTCCGGCCTACGCCGCGCATCGTCAGCGTGTCGCCGAGGTTGAGCAGGTACACGGTGCTGCTGTTCACCGTGGCCGGATCGATGTCGCCGGTGAAGGGCACGGTGAAACGCGGCTGCGTCGAGAAGCCGTCGAGCGTGTTGATGACGGCGATGTCGGCGCAGTCGCTCGGGCGCACCGCGCAGTCGGGCAGCGGCAGCGCGACGCGGCGGAAGGTGGTGTTCGACCAGTCGCGCACCGTGAAGCGATCGCTCGGGAAGATGGTCGCGGCCGGGTCGCCGGCTTCGTTGCGAATGCGCACGCCATCGGCCGCAGCGGCCAGGGGCACGAAAAGGGAGAGGGCCAGCGCGAGCCGGCCGAGCGGGAATCGGGTCATCGTTGTCTCCTTGGTGCGCAGCTCGGTTGGTGTTGTGGCGAAGTCGGCCGGCACGGGTACGGAGGATGCTCTCCGCTTGACCAGAGTCAATCGCGTTTCCCCGCAGGCTCCCGGTGTTTCGGTGTCACGCAGGCGACAGCGAACCGGGTCAGGCGCGGTGGCCAACAATGGCGCGATGAACTCGAACAGCCCGCGCCGCGACGTGCCCCTGCCCCAGGCCTACCGCCTGCTCAATCACGGCCCGACGGTGCTGGTCAGTGCGCGGCACGCGGGGCGCAGCAACGTGATGGCCGCCGCCTGGGCGATGCCGCTGGATTTCGACCCGCCCAAGGTCACGGTGGTGATCGACAAGAACACGTTCACGCGACGGCTCATCGAGGCCAGCGGGACGTTCGCGCTCAGCGTGCCGAGTCGCGCACTCGCCGACGCCACCTATGCCGCCGGCAGCCTGTCGGGCGCCGACCACGAAGACAAGTTCACGGCCTGTGGCCTGGCGGGCTTCGCAGCGCAGCGCATCGATGCACCGCTGGTCGAGGGCTGCGTCGCGTGGCTGGAGTGCCGCGTCATCGCCGAGCCGCACCATCATCAGGCCTACGACCTGTTCGTGGCCGAGGTGCTGGCGGCGCAGGCCGACGAGCGCGTATTCGCCAACGGCCGCTGGCGGGCCGATGCGCCGGCCGAACTGCGCACGCTGCACCACCAGGCCGGCGGTGCCTTCTTCGTGGCCGGCGAGACGGTGCAGGCCGTCAGGCCGGCGGGCTGAGCGAGCCGGCAACCGTCACGGCACCGTCACCAGGTTCGGCGCGAGCACGGAGCCGTTGTCCACGCCGTTGCCAAGCGCACCGCGCAGGCCGTTGCCCCAGGTGTAGACCGCGCCGTTGGCGGCGATCGCCATCGCATGGGCGTTGCCGGCCGACAGCGCGCGCCAGCCGTCGCCGCTGGCGGGCAGCTGCTGCGCGTAGTCGATGCGCGCCGGGCTGCCGCCCTGCAAAGGCTGGTTCGCCGCGCCCCAGACGTGGATGCGGCCCTGGCGCAGCGCGAGCGACACCTGCACCTGGCTGCTGACCAGCGCCTGCACGCCGTCGAAGGCCACGCCGGCCGAGGCCAGCAACGCCACGGGGCCGTTGTTGACCGTGCCCGACGCCTGCGGCCCGACGCCGAGTTCGCCGCCGTCGTTGCGGCCGCTGACCATCACGCTGCCGTCGGCACGGGTCACGAACAGGCTGACGTAGCCGAACGCCGCATCGCTGGCCGCACCCCAGGCCGCCGGCAGGGCCTGCGGCGCCACGTTGCTGCCGACATAGCCCTGCGTGGCCGGCGCGGGCAGGCCGAACAGGTTGCCGATGTTGGTGCCCCAGCCGAACAGGCGCCCGTCCTCCAGGCGCACCATCACCGGTCCGGCCGACGACTGCGCGGTCTGCTGCGCGGCGATCACCTGCGCCGGGATGCCATCGGGCAGCCCCGCCACCGGCACCACCACGCCGACCGCATTGGCGGCGAACTGCGTGAGCGTGCCCGCCACCCAGACCGTCTTGGCCACGCCGGCGGCGCAGCTCGTCGGGTTGCCCGCGGCGTCCTGGGCGCGGATCAGCAGGACACGGTCGCTGGTCGCGGCGATGCTGCACACCCGGTCCACCGGCGCGGCCTGCAGCGTGCCGTTCACGCTGCGGCGCTCGAGCATCGGCACCGGCGTGGCGTTGACGCGGAACTGCGGCAAGACGCCCAGGTTGCCCTGCCCGTCGGCACCGCGGCCGTCGTTGCCGCTGCGCGCGTTGCCCCAATGCAGCACGCGGCTGGCGGCGCTGCCCGGCTCGCCGGTCACGGCCCAGAAGCCGTCGTACCAGCCGGCGATCTGGCGCACGTCGGTCAGCACGCCGGGGTACATGCGCACCGGGCGCCGCGCCTGGTCGGCCCCGGCCAGGTTGGAGACGACCACCGTGCCGTCGACCTTGTGCAGGCCGCCCCAGGCCCACACGGTACGGTCGGGCCGCAGCACCATGCTCCACTCGTAGCCGGCCACCAGCTGCGTCGCGGTGAGCGCGCCCGGCGGCACCGCCGGCGTCACGGTGATGAAGGCATCGCGGCTCGTGGTGCACAGGCCCTGGGCGAGCAGGCCGTTGCAGACGATCACGCGCACGAAGCGCCCGGTGTCGCTGGCCTGCAGCGGCCCCACGTTGAAGGTGCTGCCGCCCTGCTCCACGGTGGGCGCACCGCCGAGCACCCAGTAGTGGTTGATCGGTCCGTTGGCGGTGGCCGTGACGCTGAACGCGGCGGTGCCGCCTTCGGGCGCGCTGGCATCGGCCAGGTCCTGCGTGATCACGGGGGCCATCGGTGCCGCGCTGACGGTGAGCACCGCGCCGGTGCCGATCGCCACGCCGCCGGGGTTGTAGGCGATCAGGTTGTAGACGGCGCCGTTGTCCGCCAGCGTGGTGGCCGGCGTGGCGTAGCCCGTGCACGAGGTGGCGCCGGCGATGGCGATGCCGTTGCGCGTCCACTGGCATGCCGGTGCCGGGTCGCCGCTGACCTGGGCCGAGAAGCCGGCGGTGAAGCCTTCGGGAACGCCCATGCTGACCGGCGGCATCACGATCACCGGGGCACCGGGCGGCGGCACCACGACCAGGCCCGCGGCCGGGCTGGTGGCGTTGCCCGCCTCGTTGCTGACGGTGACGCTGTAGTTGCCGGCATCGCTGCCGCTCGCGGCGTCGATCACCAGTACCGCCGCCGTGGCGCCGGGCAGCACGCTGCCGCCGCGCGACCACTGGAAGGCGAGGTTGCCGCCGCCGCTCACGCCCACCGCGAGCACGGCACGCTGGCCCTGATTGACGGTCAGCCCGACCGGCGGGGTGACGATGACCGGCGGCTGCACCACCGGCTGCGGGTCCTGCACCGTCAGGCGCGCCGGCAGGCTGCGCACGGTGCCGTTGTCGTTGCTGACCACGGCGACGTAGTCGCCCGCCTGCGCCGCGCTGACGCCGACCAGCGACAGCACCGCGCCGTTGGCGTTCGGCACCGGCTGGCCATTGCGTTCCCAGCGGTACGCGATCGGTGCGCCGCCGGTGGCCACGACCGCGAAGGCCGCGTTGCCGCCGGCCTGCACCGTCTGCGCGGCCGGGTTGGTGACGATGCCCAGCGGCGGCGGCGTGACCGTGCCGGTGGCCACCGTCAGGCGCGCCGCGCGGCTCTTCACCGTGTCCTCGGCATTGCTCACTTCCAGCTCGTACAAGCCGGCATTGCCGGCGTTGACCTGGCCGAGCGTCAGCGTCGGCGCATTGGCGCCCGCGAGCCGGCTGCCGTTGAACAGCCACTGGTACGACAGCGGCCCGGCGCCGTCGGCCAGTGCCGTGAACACTGCCGTCTGCCCGCCGCCCACGCCGAGGTCCTGCGGCTGCACCGTGATCGACGGCGGCGTGAGGCCGGTGGTGACGTTGATCGTCGCGCCGTCGGAGGTGGCCGTGCCGCCGATGGTGGTGTAGGTGGCGCGGAACTGCCGGCCGCGGTCGGCCACGGTGAGCGGGCGCGTCGAGACTAGGCGGTCGTTGCCGTCCACGTAGGCGCCGATCCACAACGGGTCCGGGACGGTCCCGGGGCGCAGCTGGTTGAGCCAGACAGCCGCGTCGACATCGACCCAGGGCTGGTCGTCGGCCGTGCGGGTCTGCCAGGTGACGGTCGAGGGCAGCGGGTAGCCGGTGTAGGCCACGTCGAGCGCCAGGGTCTGGCCGGCCGGGAAGGTCTGGCTGCGCGGCGGCGTGGTGATGCGCGGCGGCGGGTACTGGGTCGACACGCCCAGCGCGGCTTCGCGCGAGTTCACGCAGTACTGCGGCTGCGCTGGCGGCGTGGTGGTGGCCGCGAGGCAGAAGCGCACCCGCAGGCGCGTGCCGTGGTCGCGTGCAGCGTCGGTGTAGCCGGCGAAGCCGGTCCGCACCTGGTTGCCGGCACTGGCGGCCGGGTACTGGTACAGCGCACCCGGGGGCACATCGCCAGAGCCGACCATGACCGGCAGGTCGACCCAGACATTGCTGTTCGGTGCCGCGCGCTGCCAGCTCGCGCTGAGGGCACGGCCGCTGGTCGTCGAACGCGCCCAGGCTTCCTGCTGGATCCACTGGCCCGAGTAGACGGACTGCGAGACCGGCTGCTGCGTCACGGCCAGGTCCGGCGTCTCGAAGCCGCGCGTCACCACGATCGGCGGCGCCGGGATCTCCTCGGTCCAGACGGCCTGCGGCACCCAGAAGTAGAAGCCGCTGCCTTCGCCCATGCAGGCGACCTCGAGCGTCAGCTGCGCGCCGACGCCGTCGACGATGGCATTGGCCGGGATGTCGGCCGCCTGGCCCAGCAGCGCGGCGAGGCCGGTGGCGGGCGGGCGCGGGTTCCACACGTCGAAGGTGGCATTGAGCGCGTACTGGCCGCTCTGCCGCGTGTCCGACGGCCGGAACGTCGCGATGACCTGGCGCGTCTCGGGGTCGAACGCGATGCGGTTGGTGCCGGCCGGCGGGTCGCTCGGCAGGCGGTAGATGCCCGTGGAATGGCGCACCACCTGCACCTGCAGATCGCCGTTCCAGCAGGTGTCGCCCCAGTCGGACTGCAGCGGCAGCGCGACTTCGATGCGCACCGTCGCGTCCTGCTCGGGCGCGGGCTGCTGCACCAGGCGGGCGTTGCTGCCGGTGATCGGCAGGTTGACCCAGCCGTTGGGCAGCAGCCCCATCGTGAAGGCCGGCTGCGTGACCGGCGGCGGCACGGGCGGGTTGACGTCGAACCAGCCGCTCTCCGGCACGCTGACCGCCAGGAAGTACGAGAAGCCGCGCACCTGGGCGCTGGCCAGGTTGCCCTGCACCGTGACCGCCTCGATCAGCTGCCAGGGCCGCCCGGGCGTCACCTTCAGCAGGGCCGGCTTGCGGCCGGCGCCCAGCGCGGCGGGGTCGAAGGGCACGCTCACCGTGACCGGCTCGGCCAGGCGCGCGCCGTGCGGCGTGACGGCAAAGATGTCGGACAGCGGCGTGAAGCCCCGCGGCACCGGCGGTGCGCCGCTCGCATCCTTCGCGATGGTGACCGACACCTCGGCCGGCAGCGCGCCGGCCGGCACGTCCACGCGCGCACCGTCCTGGCCGTCGACCGTCCCGCCGGCGGGGCCGAGCAACGCCGTGCCGGCCGGTCGCGCGGCCTGCGGCGGGTCGGCCGGGCCGGCCGCATCGCCACCACCGCCACCGCAGGCCGCCACCAGGCAGGCCGTGGCCAGAACGCCGAAGAAGGTACCGAATCGCCGCATGCTCCGCTCCCGAGGCCCCACCGGGGGCCTGCGAACTCGACCTTAGGAGGGCCGGCGTCACGGCAGCGTCACGTTCGCACCCGGCCGGGCATGCGCAGGCGTCACGCCGGACCACCGAAACGCGGGGGTCCTCTCGGACCGGCCGGCGCGGCTGCGATGATCCGGGCCATGCCCGCCCCGATCCGACTGCACCTGGCCCGACGGGCCTCCCTCGAAGACGCTGCCGGCCGGCACCACCGGCTCGGCACGCCGGCGGCCTTGCTCGCGGCGCGGCTCGCGCTGGCCGGCGCGCAACCCCGCGCCGCGCTCGCGGCGCTGCTGTGGCCCGATGCCGACGAGGCCCGCGCGCGCGCCAACCTGCGCCAGCTGCTGCTGCGCCTGCGCACGCTGGCCGGCGCCGACTGGATCACGGGCGACGTGCTGCTCGCGCTGGCCGCCGGCGTCGAGATCGTCGATGCGGGCGACGATGTCACGCTGCTCGACGGACTGCCGCTGGCCGGCCTCGACGAGGCGCAGCGCTGGCTCGACGCCGAGCGCGCCGCGCGCCTGGCAACACGCGTGCAACGCCGCGCCGAGGACCTGGCGCAGGCCGAGGCCGCCGGCCGCCTCGACGACGCGATCGCCGCCGCGCGCGACATCGTCCGTCTCGAACCGCTGGCCGAGGCGAACCACCGCACGCTGATGCGGCTGCACTACCTGAACCACGACCGCGCGCAGGCGCTGGCCGCCCATGCCGCGCTGGAGCGCATGCTGGCCGACGAGCACGGCGCGCAGCCGAGCGGCGAGACACGTGCCTTGCTGACGCTCGTCGAGTCCGGTGCGGACGCGGCACCGCCGCCGCTGCGCGTACCCGCGGCGCTGCGGCGCCCGCCGCGCCTGGTCGGCCGCGAGGCGGAGATGGACGCACTGCTGCGCCACCTGCACGGCAGCCAGGTCGCGCTGCTCCAGGGCGAAGGCGGGCTCGGCAAGAGCCGCCTGATTGCCGATGCACTGCGCCAGGTCGCGCAGGGCGACGAGTTCGCCACGCTCTCGCTCGGCGCGCGACCGGGCGACGCCGCGATCCCGTACGCGCTGGCGGCGCGCTGCGTGCAGGCGCTGCTGCCGCGCGCGGGGTCCACGGCGGCAGACGGCCGGGCCGAGCTCGCACCGCTGCTCGGCGCGCACACCGGCACGCCGGCCAGCGACCCGACGCGCCAGCTCGTCCATGCGTTCACCGAGATGCTGCGCGACGCGGCGGCGCTCGGCCTGCGCGTCGTCGCGGTCGACGACCTGCACCTCGCCGACGCCGCCAGCATCGAACTGCTGCTGCCGCAGGTGGCGAGCGGCCACGTGGCCTGGCTGCTGGCGCTGCGCCCGGCCGAGGCCGGCGGGGCGACGGCACAGGCGCTGGCGACGCTGGACGGCCAGGCCGGCACGCTGACGATCGCGCTGCGGCCGCTCGACCGCGACGCGGTCGCCACGCTGCTCGGCACGCTCGCGCTGGACGGCCTGGGCGACGCGACTCGCGCCCCGGCGCTGCACCGCCATACCGGCGGCAACCCGATGTACGTGCTGGAGACGCTGCGCGCCGCGCTCGAACGGCCCGGGTCGGCCGATGCGCCCTGGCCGCACGCGCCCGGCGTGCTGCGCCTCATCCAGCAGCGACTGGCGAGGCTGTCGCCGACGGCGCTGAAGATCGCGCGCTGCGCGGCCGTGGCGGGGCCGGACTTCTCGCCGGCGCTCGTCGCGCGCGTGCTCGGCGCAGCGCCGCTCGACCTCGCCGATGCCTGGGGCGAGCTCGAGTCGGCCCAGTTCCTCGGCGCACGCGGCTTTGCACACGACCTGATCGCCGAGGCGGTGCAGGCTGGCCTGCCCGCCGGCGTGGCCGAGCCGCTGCACGCCGAGGTGGCGGCCCGCCTGGACGAGACCCGGGCGGAGCCGGCACACATCGCCGAGCACTGGCTCGCGGCCGGCGAACCGATGCGCGCCGTGCCCTTCCTGGACGACGCGGCAGCGCGCGCCAGCGCGCTGTGGCGGCGTCGCGAGGCGGCGGCCCTGCACCGGCGCCGCGCCGCGATCCTGCAGGCGGCCGGGCAGCACGACGAGGCCTTCGACGCCTGGTTCGCCGCCGCCGACATCGCGGTCGACTGCGGCGCCGTCGACGATGGCCAGGCCTGCGAGGAAGGCCTCGCGGCGCTGGCCCGCAGCCCGGGCCAGCGGGTGGCCGCCGCGTTCCTCTCGTCCTGGCTGCAATACCACCTCGACCGGCAGGACGAGGCGCTGCACGTCGCGCGGCAGGTGTTGCCGGACGCCGGCCAGGCCCCCATCAAGGTCGAGGTGCTGATGCTGCAGCACCTGTCGACGATGCTGTGGGAACGCCGCGAGGTGATCCAGGCGCTCGACGTGGCCGAACGCGCGCTCACCCGCATCGACGAGGCCGCCGCCTGCGGTGCCGACGCCCCGGTGCGCAGCCTGCGCCTGGCGCTGGCCTCGCTGGCCGGCATGGCCGCGTGCGGCCTGGCGCGCTACGAGCAGGGCTGCGCCCGCATCGAGCAGGCCTGGCGAATCGCCGGCGAGGAGCGCGAGCAGACCGAGATCGCCTACGCGACGCGGCTGCTCGCGGTGATCTCGCTGTTCCGGGGAGACCAGGCGGCGGCATCGCTGTGGGCCGAGCGCGCCCTGCAGGCGATGCACGACGCCGACCAGGCCGCGACCACGCAGGAGGCATACACCCTGGGTGCGCTGATGCCGGTGCGCATCGCGCAGGGCGACCTGGGCGGCGCGCTCGCCGCGAACGACCGCATCGAGGAACTGCACCGGCTGCAGCCGACCGGCCCGGTGGTCATCAACTCGGAGGAGCGCTCGGTGCTGCTGGCCGAACTCGGCCGCGCGGACCTGGCCCGCGCGGCGGTGCCCGCCCTGCCCGGCGGCGACGCGATCATCCCGGTGCAGCGCGCCCGGCGCATCGCGGCGCGCGCCGGACTCGGCCTGGCCACGGCCGACGAGATCGACACGATGCTCGACCACGCCACGCACAGCGACGACTTCAACCTCCAGGCGCGCCTGCTGTGGATGGCCCAGCCCGGCTGCACGCCCGGCCTCATCGGGCCGCTGCTGGCCGCGGCGGCCGAGCGGGCGCGCGGCAGCGGCGGCCTGGGCCTGTGGGCCATGCTGCAGGCGCGCCGGCTCGCCGCCTGGCGCGCGCTGAAGGACCCGGCGCACGCCGACGCCGCGCGCCAGGTCGCGCTCGACCTGTGGTCGCTGGTGGAGCAAGGCATGGGCGGCTACGAGACCTTCGCGCGTACCGGCGCCGAACTGAGCGCGACGCTGGCACCGACCGATCCCGCGCTGGCCGAGACCATCGCCCTTCGCGTGGGCGGCTGGATGCTCAAGGCCGCCGCCACGCTGCCGGCCGGCTGGCGCGAGAACTACCTCGCGCGCTCGCCAGTGCTCGCCGTCCTGCCGCCGCACGGCCGCAGTGCGCTGCGCGGGCTCGGCCTGGCGACGACCTGAGCCGCCGTCAATCGACGAAGAAGTCGGGGATGAAGTCGCGGTTGCCCGGCGTGACGCTGTAGCGGTCGAAGTCGGTCACGCCGTGCTGCGCGAGCAGCGCATCGTCGATGAAGAAGTTGCCGGTGGTCGTCTTCGCGTCGCGGGTGAGGATCAGGTAGGCCGCGTCGGCCAGGATCTCCGGCGTGCGGCACTTCGCCAGGTCCACGCCCGGGATCATCTGCAGCGCTGCCGTGGCGACGGCGGTGCGCGGCCACAGGCTGTTGACGCCGATGCCGAACTTGCGGAACTCGCCGGCGTGGCCCAGCGTGCACTCGCTCATGCCGTACTTGGCCATCGTGTAGGCCACGTGGCCCTTGAACCAGTGCTCCTTCATCGACAGCGGCGGGCTCATGTTCAGCACGTGCGGGTTGCGCCCGGACTCCGCGCTCTTGATGAGTTCGGGCAGGCAGGCCTGCGTGCACAGGTAGGTGCCGCGCACGTTGACGCCGAACATCAGGTCGAAGCGCTTCATCGGCGTCGCATCGGTGGGCGTGAGGCTGATGGCGCTGGCGTTGTTGACGAGGATGTCGATGCCGCCGAAGCGCGCCACCGCCTGCTCCACCGAGGCGAGCACGTTGGCCTCGTCGCGGATGTCGGTCTGCAGCGCCAGGGCGTGCCCGCCCGCGGCCTCGATCTCGGCTGCGGCGGAATGGATGGTGCCGGGCAGCTTGGGGTTGGTCTCGGCGGTCTTGGCCGCGATGACGATGTTGGCGCCTTCGCGCGCGGCGCGCAGCGCGATGGCCAAGCCGATGCCGCGCGAGGCGCCGGTGATGAAGAGTGTCTTGCCTTGCAGGGTCATGGTGTCGTCTCCGTGTCGTTCTGGGTGATCAGCCGCCCGGCGACGAAAGCGGCCAGCGCCTCGCCGCAGGCGCGATAGACCGGCTCGCCGGGGTGGAAGCCGTCGTCGGCCATGTGCTCGGGGCCGAGCGCGTAGTCGATGGGCAGGTGCGACACATCGTCGCGTGTCGCGGCCCAGCGCGCCACCGCCTCGTCGTGGCGGCGCGCGTCGCGGCCCATCACGTGGCGCAGCGGCTGCGGCAGCAGCGGGAAGCGGTGCACCGGCGGCAGCGGCGCGAACACCACGTGGCGCACGCCGGTGTTCTCGCGCAGCCAGTCGACCAGTTCGGCGCGCTGCAACACCGCGCGGTGCGAGGGCACCTGGTCGATGACGTCGTTCACGCCGAGCACCACGATGGCGACCTCGGCCGGCGCCGGTGATGCCTGCTTCAGCAGTTCCAGCGCCTGCACGGTGGTGATGCCGCTCCTGGCGACGAGCTGCCAGCGCACCCGGCGGCCGCTGCGCCGCGCGAGCGTGCGTGTCAGGTGGCCGGCGAGGGCCTCGTCCTGCGTGCGCACGCCCACGCCGGCCGCCGACGAATCGCCCACGATCAGCAAACGCAGCACCCGGCCCGCGCCCACCTGGCCCTGCCGCGGCCCCTCGGGCTCGGGCAGCACCGGCGCCCGGCGGCGTGTGGCCATGGCCTGCACCACCAGCAGCGGCGCGAGGGCCAGCTTCAGCGCCAGCGACATGGCGGCCGGCCGCTCAGGAGAACTTCGAGAAGTCGGGCTTGCGCTTCTGGAAGAAGGCCTGGAAGGCCTCCATCGCTTCGGGGCTGCGCAGCCGCGCGCCGAACAGCTCGCCTTCGATCGCGATCGTCTTCAGGATCTCGTCGGTGCTGGTGCGGCGCAGCAGCTTCTTCGTCTCGCGCACGGCACCCGGCGGCAGGCCGTTGAAGCGCTCGGCGATTCGGCGTGCGTGGTTCACCACCTCGCCGGCGGGCAGCACGGCATTGGCGATGCGCGCGTCCACCGCATCCTCGGGCGAGAACGGGTCGCCCAGCAGCAGCTTCTCGGCCGCCTTCACGTTGCCCAGCAGCTTCGGCACGATGAGGCTGGAGGCGAACTCCGGCACCAGGCCGAGGCTGACGAAGGGCATCGCCAGCCGCGCCTCGTCGGACACGTAGACCAGGTCGCAGTGCAGCAGCATCGTGGTGCCGATGCCGATGGCCGCGCCCGTCACGGCGGCCACCACCGGCTTGTCGATGCCCACCAGCGCGCGCATGAACTGGAACACCGGCGACTCCGCCGAGTTGCTGCCCGAGCCGGGCGGCCGGCTCATGAAGTCCTCGATGTCGTTGCCGCTGGTGAAGATGCCCGGCTGCCCGGTGATCAGCACCGCGCGCACGGCCGGATCGGCCTGCGCGGCGTTGAGCGCATCGGCCATCGCCTGGTACATCGCCACCGTCAGCGCGTTCTTCTTCTCCGGGCGGGCGATCTCGATGGTGGCCACGCCGTTCAGCGTCGCGGTCTTGATGCTCATGCGGGTGTCTCCTGTGGATGTCGAGGGGGTCGTGGCGCGCTCAGGCCGCCATCTCCTGCCAATGGTTGGCCAGGTGCATCAGATGGGCGCGCAGGTAGTCGGGTTTGTCCAGCGCACCATAGGCGAAGTGGGGCGCCAGCGCACCCGTGTGGGCATCGAAGGCGCGCAGCGAGGCGGCGAGGCGATCCACGGCCGCGTCCAGCGCCTGCCCGGCGGCGATGTCCGGCGCACCGGGGATCGGCTCCGACAGCGAATGGCTCATGTGGCCGCGGGCCGAGAACACCGCGAAGGCCATCGGCCCCACCGTCGCGCGGAACCACGCCGCCTTGGGCTGCGGGAAGCCGGCGAGCGAGTACTCGACGCTCTGCGCCGCATGGATCAGCACCTTGGGCAGGTCCCAGGCGCCCGTCGCTTTCGGCGGCTTGTCCTTCAGCGCCTGCAGCGTGGCCAGCGCCGCCGGCAGCGAGCCGAAGCCCGCGCCCGAGACCGGCGCCGGGCTGCAGGCCGTCAGCAACCCGGGCGACACGCCGATCAGCACGGCGCCGCTGCCTCGAACGAGGGCCCGGCGGCGATCTGGACGGTTCGGTGCGCTGGCTGGGTTCATGCGGTGGCTCCCCGGGGCAGACCCAATTCGTCGAGCCAGTGCGCGGTGCGCTGCCACAGGGTCGACTGGAACTGCTCGCGAAAGAAGCCGAAGTGTCCGATGCGTCTGGCCTGTACGTCCAAGGGGGAAATTCGCTCGATTCGCCGCGGCGCATTGGCGTAGCAGTCGATCAGCACCTGCGTGCCGCGCTCGGTCATCAGCTCGTCGTCGGTGATCGACAGCGCCACCACCGGGAAGCGCGCCGCCGCGAAGCGCTCGCGCACCGCTGCCCCTTCGGCACCGACGTGGTAGCGCGGGTGCATGCACCACTTGCGCCACTGCAGCACCACGCCCTTCGGCAGGTTGCCGACCTTGCCGATGCGCTTGCCCGGAAAGTAGCCGAACAGCGCCGTGCCCACCGGCACCAGCACGTGCCAGAAGTACAGCACCATGCGCTTGAGCTGCGGCGCGTTGTCGCGCCAGTAGCCGCTGCCAGCGGCGATCGACAGCAGTCCGGACAGGCGGTCGCGGTGGCGCAGCAGGCCGGGCAGTTGCGCACCGAGGCTGTGGCCGATCAGGTAGATCGGTGTGTCGCCGCTGCGTGCCGCGAGCGCCTCGATCACCGTGTCGGTGTCGGCGGCCCAGTCGAACAGGTCGGCGCGGAAGCCGCGCAGCGTGCCCGCCAGCGGTGGCGATTCGCCCATGCCGCGGTAGTCGAAGGTGGCGACCCGGTACCCCTGCTGCGCAAGCCATTCGGCGAAGGCGCCGTAGTAGTCCTGGCGTACGCCCATGGCACCGCCGATCACCACCGCGCCACGACGCGCGTCGCCTTCGGCCGGTTCGAAGAAGCGAACCGACAGCGGCGTGCCGTCATCCGCAGCCAGTGTGTGTGCATTCATGACGTCTCCCCCGAAATGAACGAAGCCACCCGAAGGTGGCCTCGTCGTTCGTACCGATCAGACCCGCTCGATGATGCCCGCGGCGCCCTGCCCCATGCCCACGCACATGGTGACCATGCCGTACTTCAGGTTGTGGCGGTGCAGCGCGTGCACGACCGTGGCAGCACGGATCGCACCGGTGGCGCCCAGCGGGTGGCCCAGCGCGATGGCGCCGCCCATCGGGTTGACCTTGCTCGGGTCCAGCCCGACGGTGTTGATCACCGCCAGCGCCTGCGCGGCAAAGGCCTCGTTGAGCTCGATCCAGCCCAGGTCGTCGAGCTTCAGCCCGGCATAGCGCAGCGCGGCCGGGATGGCCTCGATCGGGCCGATGCCCATGATCTCCGGCGCCACGCCGCGGGCGGCGAAGCTCACGAAGCGCGCCAGCGGCTTCAGGTCGTACTGCCGACAAGCCTTCTCGCTGGCCAGGATCAGTGCGCCGGCACCGTCGCTGGTCTGCGAGCTGTTGCCCGCGGTGACGCTGCCCTTGGCAGCGAACACCGGCCGCAGCTTGGCCAGGCCTTCGAGCGAGGTGTCGGGGCGCGCGCCCTCGTCGAGACTCACCGTGCGCGTCTTGGTGCGCACGTCGCCGGTGGCGAGGTCGGGGAAGCGGTCGACGATGTCGATCGGCGTCATCTCGGCCGTGAACTCGCCGGCGGCCATGGCCTTCAGCGCCTTCTGGTGCGAGGCGAGCGCGAAGGCGTCCTGCGCCTCGCGCGTCACCTTCCACTGCGCCGCCACCTTCTCGGCGGTCAGGCCCATGCCGTAGGCGATGCCGACGTTCTCGTCCTTGGCGAACACCGACGGGTTGAACGAAGGCTTGTTGCCGCCCATCGGCACCATGCTCATCGACTCGGCTCCGCCGGCGATCATCACGTCGGCCTCGCCGACGCGGATGCGGTCAGCCGCCATTTGCAGCGCGGTCAGGCCCGAGGCGCAGAAGCGGTTGACCGTGACGCCGCCCACCGAGTGGGGCAGCCCCGCCAGCACCATCGCCACGCGGGCCATGTTGACGCCCTGCTCCCCTTCGGGGAACGAGCAGCCGATGATGGCGTCCTCGATCGCCTTCGGGTCCAGCGTGGGCACCTGTCGCAGCGCGCTCTGCACCGCGGCGACCAGCAGGTCGTCCGGGCGCGTGTTGCGGAAGTAGCCCCGGCCCGACTTGCCGATCGGCGTGCGGGTGGCGGCAACGATGTAGGCGTCTTGCACTTGCTTGGTCATGGGATTCTCCTTGTCGTTGCCGTGATCAGTTGCGCACCGGCTTGCCGGTCTGCAGCATGCCCATGATTCGCTCTTGCGACTTGGGGTTCTCGAGCAGCGCGCAGAAGTGCTTGCGCTCGAGGGCCATCAGGTACTCCTCGGTCACCAGCGAACCGGCATCGACCTCGCCGCCGCAGACCACGTCGGCGATCAGCGCGCTGATGTGGAAGTCGTGCGCGCTGATGAAGCCGCCGTCACGCATGTTGGCCAGCTGCCCCTTGATGGTGGCGATGGCCGAACGGCCGGCCACCGGGATCAGCGTCTTCGCCGGCGCGCGGTAGCCGCTGTCGAACATCGCCTTGGCCTGCTGCGTGGCCACGTAGAGCAGCTCGTCCTTGTTCGGCACGATCACGTCGCTCCACAGCAGGTAGCCGAGCTTGCGCGACTCGATCGCGCTCGTGCCCACCTTGGCCATGGCGGCGTTGGTGAAGCCATCGGTGACGAACTTGAAGATGTCGGCGTTGGCATTGCCCGCGGCGGCCATCTCGGCCGCGCGGCGCGCGATGTAGGTCAGGCCGCCGGCACCGGGCACGAGGCCCACGCCGACTTCGACCAGGCCCATGTACGACTCCATCGCCGCAACGCGCTTGCTGGAATACACCGCCAGCTCGCAGCCGCCGCCCAGCGCGATGCCGCGGATGGCGCTGACCACCGGCACCTGGGCGTAGCGCACGCGCAGCATGAAATCCTGAAACTTCTTCAGCTCCGGCGCGATGCCCTTGGCGCCGCTCTTCATGAAGACAGGCATCAGCGCCTCGAGGTTGGCGCCGGCCGAGAACACGTCGTCCGGCGACCAGATCACCAGGCCCTTGTAGCCGGCCTCGGCCTTCTCGAGCGCGACCTGCAGGCCTTCGGCCACCGTCGGGCTGATCAGGTGCAGCTTGGCGGTGATGCTGGCGATCAGCACCTCGCCGTCGAGCGTCCAGACGCGCACTTCCTCGTTCTTGAAGACTTCGGTGCCGGCCGCGAGCGGCGCCACGGCGCCGGAGCCGACCACGTTCTCCGGGAAGTGCTGGCGCTGGTAGACCGCCAGGCTGCTGCGCGGGATGTACTTGCCCTGCGCCGCGCTCCACGAGCCTTCGGCCGTGTGCACGCCGTCGCGGCCGTCGAACACCCAGGCCGGCAGCGGCGCCTTGCACAGCGCCTTGCCCGCGTCGATGTCGGCCTTCACCCACTCGGCCACCTGCTTCCAGCCGGCCTGCTGCCACAGCTCGAACGGGCCCTGCGAGGTGCCGAAGCCCCAACGCATCGCGAAGTCGACGTCGCGCGCGCACTCGGCGATCTCGGCCAGGTGCACGGCGGCGTAGTGGAAGCTGTCGCGCAGGATGGCCCACAGGAACTGCGCCTGCGGGTTGGTCGATTCGCGCAGCAGCTTGAGCCGCTCTTCCGGCTTCTTCTTCAGCATGCGGTTGACGATCTCGTCGGCCTTGCCGCCGGCGGGCACGTAGTCGGCCTTAGCCGGGTCCAGGCGCAGGATGTCCTTGCCGACCTTCTTGTAGAAACCGGCGCCGCTCTTCTGGCCCAGCGCGCCCTGCTCGATCAGCTTGGCCAGCACCGGCGGCGTGCCGTAGCTAGGGAAGAACGGGTCGTCCTTCAGGTTGTCCTGCAGCGTCTTGATGACGTGCGCCATCGTGTCCAGGCCCACCACGTCGGCGGTGCGGAAGGTGCCGCTGCTGGCGCGGCCGAGCTTCTTGCCCGTGAGGTCGTCGACGACGTCGTAGCTCAGGCCGAAGGTTTCGGCCTCCTTGATGGTGGCCAGCATGCCGGCGATGCCGACGCGGTTGGCGATGAAGTTCGGCGTGTCCTTGGCGCGCACCACGCCCTTGCCGACCGCGCTGGTGACGAAGCTCTCGAGCTGGTCGAGGATCTCCGGCTGCGTCGTCGGCGTCGGGATCAACTCGACGAGGTACATGTAGCGCGGCGGGTTGAAGAAGTGGATGCCGCAGAAGCGCGGCTTGATCTCTTCGGGCAGGGCCTCGCTGAGCTTGGTGATCGACAGGCCCGAGGTGTTGGAGGCGACGATCGCGTGCGGCGCCACCGCCGGCGCGATGCGCTTGTACAGGTCGAGCTTCCAGTCCATGCGCTCGGCGATGGCCTCGATGATGAGATCGCACTCCTTGAGCTTGTCGAGGTGCTCTTCATAGTTGGCCGCCTCGATCAGCACGGCGTCTTCCGGCACGCCCAGCGGCGAGGGCTTGAGCTTCTTCAGGCCCTCGATCGCCTTCGTGACGATGCCGTTCTTCGGCCCTTCCTTGGCCGGCAGGTCGAACAGCACGACCGGCACCTTGACGTTGACCAGATGGGCGGCGATCTGCGCCCCCATGACACCGGCGCCGAGCACGGCCACCTTGCGAACGTTGAATCGATTCATATTGCTCACTCCACTCGGATCCAGGTCTGGTTGCGGAAGAACGGGCCGATGTAGCCGCGCACCTCCAGGGTCTTGCCGCCGTCGTGCGGCTTCAGGCGCAGGCGGTAGGTCTTGCCGTTGTTCGGATCGAGGATCTCGCCCCCGGTCCACACCGACTTGTCGTCGCCGTCGGGCTTGGCGTTGCGGATCACGGTCAGGCCGAGGATGGGCTTGCCCTTGCGCTCGTCGCTGCACTTGTCGCACACGTCGTCGGGCTTGGCGGTCGGGTCGAGCAGCTTTTCGATCCGGCCGCTGAGCACGCCGTTGCCGTCGCTGATGCGCACCAGCGACTTCTCTTTCTTCGTCTCGTCGTCGATCGTCTTCCACAGGCCGACCGGCGTGGCTTGCGCCAGCGCCGCGGTGTGGACGACGAACGCAGCGATCGTCAACGCGATCTTCAGCATGCTGCTTGTCTCCTGGGGGTGGGGTTTCAGAACAGCGCTTCTTCCATTTCCATCAGCGGCGCCAGGCCGGCGCGCGCGGTGCGGATCAGGCCGGCCGTCTCGGGCAGCAGCTTCGCATAGTAGAAGCGCGCGGTGGCCAGCTTGGCCTTGTAGAACGGGTCGCCGCCGGCCTGCTTCTCCAGCGCCACCTTGGCCATGCGCGCCCAGAAGTAGGCGAACACCAGGTGGCCGCAGACGCGAAGATAGTCCACCGCGGCCGCGCCCACCTCGTCGGCATTGCCGAAGGCCTTCATGCCGAGCTCGGTGGTCAGCTTGGTGACCTTGTCGCCGATGTCGGCCAGCGGGTTGATGAACTCCTGCATCGCCTCGTTGGTGCCCTCTTCCTCGATGAAATCGGTCACCAGCTTGCCGAACTTCTTCAGCTTCTTGCCGTTGTCGGCGAGCACCTTGCGCCCCAGCAGGTCGAGCGACTGGATGGTGTTGGTGCCTTCGTAGATCATGTTGATGCGCGCATCGCGCACGAACTGCTCCATGCCCCATTCGCGGACGTAGCCGTGGCCGCCGAACACCTGCATGCAGTGCGAAGTGGCGATCCAGGCGTTGTCGGTGAAGAAGGCCTTGACGATCGGCGTGATCAGCGCCACGAGGTCGGCGCAGTCGGCGCGCTCGTCCTCGTCGTCGCTGGACAGTTCCTTGTCGATCATCAGCGTGGTCCACATCGCCAGCGCGCGGCCGCCTTCGGCATAGGCACGCGCGGTGAGCAGCATCTTGCGCACGTCGGGGTGCACGATGATGGTGTCGGCCGGCTGGTCCGGGTTCTTCGGGCCGGACAGCGAACGCATCTGGATGCGCTCCTTCGCGTAGGCCACGGCGTTCTGGTAGGCCACCTCGGTCAGGCCGAGCGACTGCATGCCCACGCCCAGGCGGGCGGCGTTCATCATCACGAACATCGCCGCCAGGCCCTTGTTGGGCTGGCCGACCAGCGTGCCGACCGCGCCCTCGAGCACGATCTGCGCGGTCGCATTGGCGTGGATGCCCATCTTGTGTTCGAGGCCCGCGCAGTGGATCGCGTTGCGGCTGCCCAGCGTGCCATCGGCGTTGACATTGAACTTGGGCACGACGAACAGCGAAATGCCCTTGGAGCCGGCCGGTGCATCCGGCAGTCGCGCCAGCACCAGGTGGACGATGTTCTCGGCCATGTCGTGCTCGCCGGCCGAGATGAAGATCTTCGCGCCGGTGATCTTGTACGTGCCGTCGGCCTGCGGTTCGGCCTTGGTGCGCAGCAGGCCGAGATCGGTGCCGCAGTGCGGTTCGGTCAGGCACATCGTGCCCGTCCACTGGCCACTGGTCAGCTTGGGCAGGTACAGCGCCTTCTGCGCGTCGGAGCCGTGCGCATGCAGCGCCTCGTAGGCGCCGTGCGACAGGCCGGGGTACATGGTCCAGGCCTGGTTCGACGAGTTGAGCATCTCGTAGAAGCTCTGGTTGACGACGTGCGGCAGGCCCTGGCCGCCGTAGGCCGGATCGCACGACAACGACGGCCAGCCGCCTTCGACGTACTTGGCGTAGGCCGCCTTGAACCCGGCGGGCGTCTTCACCTCGTGGGTGGCCTTGTCGAGCACGCAGCCCTCGGCGTCGCCGGACTGGTTCAGCGGCGCGATCACCTGCGAGGCGAACTTGCCGCCTTCCTCGAGCACGGCGTTGATCGTGTCTGCATCGATGTCGGCGTGCGCCGGCAGCATCTTCAGTTCATCGACGACATGGAGCACCTCGTGCATGACGAACTGCATGTCGCGCAGGGGCGGGTTGTACTGAGGCATGACGGAAAACTCCAGGGACGGGATTCAGGAACGGGCCGCACGCGCGCTCGGGGCGCGTTTGCGAGCGACGGGCTTGGTTTCGGGGGCCGGTTGGGCCGCGTAGAGATCGAGCACACGCCGGAAGGCGACGCGGGCCCGGTCGACGGCACCCGGGTGACGCAGGAAACGCGCATCGTGGTGCAGCGCGAGGATGAGGCCGTGGACCTCGAACAGCATCTGCGCCGGGTCGGTGTCGGCCCTCAGGTGGCCCTCTTCGACGGCCATGCCGATGGCGCGCTCGAGCGCGTCCTGCCAGGTCTGCACCATGTCGACCAGTGCATCGCGCACCGGGCCGGGCCGGTCGTCGAACTCCACCGCACCGCTGATGTAGATGCAGCCGGAGTCGATCTCGACCGCGACGCGCTTGACCCACAGTTCGAACAATGCACGCAGGCGGGGCAGGCCGCGCGGCTCGCGCAGCGCCGGATAGAAGACCTCTTCCTCGAACTTGTTGTGGTACTCGCGCACCACGGCGATCTGCAGTTCGTCGCGCGAGCCGAAGTGCGCGAACACGCCGGATTTGCTCATGCCCGTGACCTCGGCGAGCGCGCCGATCGACAGCCCCTCCAGGCCCATGTGCGAAGCCAGCGTCAACGCGGCATCCAGGATGGTGGCGCGTGTCTGCTGGCCCTTGTGCATCGAGCGTGCGGGAGTCGAGGTGTCTGCCATCGGGTGCGGACCCAGAATCGAACGGTCGTTCTATTTTGCAGAAAAGCGCCGCGGCGCGCCGAACACCCCTGCTGTTTTTCTAGGCTTTCACACCTAGACCGCGCAGTCCTGCACACGAAGCACGTTGAGCACGGGCAATGCCCGCCCTTGAGCGAACCCGCGCGGATGCAGTACGCTCGAACAATCATGGAAGTGTTGCAACTCGACGTTTCCGGTCGTCCGCAGGCGTGGATCTCGGCCAAGGAGGCCGCCATCCTCTACGCCAGCGACGGCGTGGCCTGGACCCTGGGCGACGCGTTCTACGTGCTGCGCGGCGGCATGCAGCGCCGCACCGGGTTGCAAAGCCGCATCGAGGTGCACCCCATCATCGCCGTGCGCGGCGCCATCCCGAGCAAGGCCTGGCGGCAGACGCCGGCGCTGTCGAACCCCAAGCTCTTCGCGCGCGACCGCCAGGTCTGTGCCTACTGCGGGCATCACCTGCACGTGGACGAACTGACGCGCGAGCACATCGTGCCCACCTCGCGCGGCGGCATGGACAGCTGGATGAACTGCATCACCGCCTGCCGGCCCTGCAACGGCCGCAAGGGGAACCGCATGCCCGAAGAAGCCCGCATGAGCCTGCTCTACCTGCCCTACGTGCCCAGCCTGCACGAAGACATGATCCTGCGCGGCCGGCGCATCCTGGCCGACCAGATGGAGTTCCTGCTGGCCAGCGTGCCGCGCAGCAGCCGGCTTCACGCCTGATCCGCACGGCTGACAAGGTTCTTTACATCTGCGCCGGGAACTGCGGGCGTACAGTCACATCCACCGGTCAACGTCGGCGCTCGCAGGAGCGTTGGCTGAACAATCCACCCGGGAGTCCCCCATGAAGAAGATCCTCCTCGCCATCGCCGTGGCCTCGCTGGCCGCCTGTGCCACTTCGAGCCCCGACGTCATCCAGCGCGGCGACGCGCAGCGCATGTCGCAGGTGCAGGACGCCACCGTGCTGTCGGTGCGCCCGGTCACCGTGGACGGCAACCAGAGCGGCATCGGCGCGACCGCCGGTGCCGTGGCGGGCGGCGTGGCCGGATCCACCGTCGGCGGCCACCGCGAAGGCCTGGTGGTCGGCGTGCTCGGTGCCGTCGCCGGCGCCGTGGTCGGCAATGCGGTCGAGCGTGCCGGCACGCGAGAAGAAGCGGTCGAGATCCTGCTGCAGCTGCGCAACGGCGAACGCCGCGCGGTCGTGCAGGGCAAGGGCAACGAGACGCTGAACCCCGGCGACGCGGTGATCATCGTCACCACCGGCGGCAAGACGCGCGTGACACGCGCCCCGGGCGTGGCGCCGTCGAACACGCCGGTCGGCACGCCGGTGCCCGCCGTCAAGGGCTGAGTGCGAGGCCGGCGCCCAGGCCGGCCGGCAAGACCCGGTGGGACGGCGCGTCAGCGAGTCGCGCACATGATGCACACGCCGCCGCCCGCGCGAAGGCCATCCTTGCGCCGGGCGAAATAGCGTGCGTTGAGACTCTCCGGCGTGGCACTCTCCGCACTGCCGAAGCCCAGATCGAGCAGTTGCTTCTGCAACTGCGTGGGATCGAAGGTCGAAAGCCAGGGCTCGCCGAGCGCGGCGACCCGCTGTCCGATCACCTCGTTGATCACTCGCTCGACCGGGTTGAGCATCGTCACCGGCAGGCGGTAGTCGAAGCACAGGCGGCTGCCCGGAGCGAAGCCGGCCACCGTGCACAGTGTCGCCGCCACGGCATTGGCCGTCAGGTACATGGTCACGCCCATCCAGCTGACGCAGGCCGCCTGATCGGGATGGAAACCCGCCTGCCGCAGTGCGCTGCCCAGATCGTCGCGTTCGAAGTCCGCAGGCACGAACGTCAGCGACGCCGGCACGTCGATGCCGGACTCGGCCAGCAGTTGCTGCTTCCATTGCTGTGTGCCGGGGTGGTCCACCTCGAAGACCCGAAGCCCTTCATCGCGGTACGGATTGCGATACGCGAAGGTGTCGAGCCCGGCACCCACGACGAGGTACTGGCGCACACCCGCCGCCACGCAGCGCGACAGCTCGTCCTCGACGAAGCGGCTGCGCGCGACCAATGCGCCGCGCATGCCCCGCGACAGGGGATCATTCAGCGAGAAGGGGTCGTCGCGCAACGCCGCCTCGTTCGACGCGCCCAGCAAGGGCAGTGCGATCGGGTCCGGAAAGACCTGTGGCTCGTCGAGCAACTGGTGCACGGCGCGCAGCGAGGCGACGCTGAGCGCCGAGCGGCTCGGCTCGCCCCGGCGAACGATGTTGGTGGGCAGCGTGGGCATGGGATGAATCCTTTCAGTGCAGGAGACATCGCATCGTCAACCCTCACGCAGCGTGAGGGTCAAGCGCCGCCGGCCGCCTGCAGCACGTAGCGCCTGGCTTCCGGCGTGAAGGCCATGCCGGCTTGAACCAAGGGCTCGTTCTCGTAGGCCGATTCGAGCCTTTCGCGCAAGTCGGCATCGTGCCGCGCCATGCGGTCCAACAGGTCATGCCAGTCGCGGGCGAGCTGGCGGGCGCTCTCGCCATGCGATGGCGCGCCCTCGCCGATCAAGCGCTCGGCGCGTTCGCTCAGTGCGCGCCACTCCGGTTCCAGCGTCTTGTCCAGGCGCTGCAGTTCGTCGGCACTGACGTACTTGGCGAGCGCAGCCAGCCGCAGCTGAACCGCCTGGCTGATGTACGCCAGCAACGAGCGATCTATGCCATCGGGCAACGGCAGGCCCGGCTGCTCGCGCAGCATGCTGCCCCAGCGGTTCAGCAGCGCCAGGTCGCCATCCATCCATCGCGCCGAGACCTCCATCCACTGGCGAGCCAGCGGCTGCAGGTCGGGCGAATCGGTCGGCACGCCACGTTCCATGGCCTGCCGCACGGCTTGCAGCAGAGGCGGCCATTCGGAGGCACAGCGCTTCCACCGATCGAAGACGAGCCGGAGCTCCCCGGCACTGAAGTACTGCTCGAGCGTGTTCATCATCGAGAGGCTGGACAGCCAGTCGTCGATCTCCGGCTGACCGCCGCCCGCGAGGACGGACTGAATGACACCCAGCCGCTCTCGCAAAGCCTGGGCCTGGGTGATCTCCTGGTCCAGTGCCTCGATCTGTCGCGCCAGGATGGCGCGCAAACTGACGGTGCCTCCATCGAGCAACAGCGCCACGTCCGCCAACGACAGGCCCATGCGGCGCAAGGTCTGGATGCCGTGCAAGCGCGCGAAATCGTCGCGGCTGTACAGCCGATAGCCGCTGTCGGATCGCCCCGTCGGGCGCAACAGCCCGATTTCGTCGTAGTGGTGCAGCGCGCGAACCGTGAGACCGGTGCGCCTGGCCAGTTCGCCGACTTTGAGGAACATGCCGGAAGTATCCATGCAGTCCGCCGGCGGCGCGATCACCCGCGCATCGCACGCGCGCTCGACATCCGATCACTGGGCCCGGCATTCTTCGAGGCCAGGTTTTCAGGAGACGAGCATGTCGGAGCTTCTCGGCGGGTGCCGCTGTGGCGCGGTGCGCTACGCACTGGCGCTGGATGGCCTGCCACCGAGCTACGCCTGCCATTGCCGTGACTGCCAGACCTGGAGCGGCAGCGCGTTCAGTCAGCAGACCTACCTGCCGGAAGCCGCGCTGAGCGTCACCGGCCCGCTGGCGGTCTATGAACTCACCAGCCCGAGCGGAAGAATCTCCACGCAAGGCATGTGCGGCGTCTGCCACACGCGAATCTTCAACTCGAACAGCGCGCGGCCTGGCCTCGTGGTGGTACGCGCCAGGACACTGGATCGAAGCGATGAACTCGACATCGTCGCCCACACCTGGGTGAAGCAAACGCAGCCTTGGCTGGCACTGCAGGAGGGGGGCCGAACTGGCCCGAAGGCGCGCCTGTCACCGAGCTGATCGAGGCGCTGACTAGTGCATCGGGTTGAGGAGTCCGTCGGAATTCAGCCCCGAAGGACCGGGACTGCGGAAGGAGACAGGTTTGCCTGCAAACCCGCATGAAGACTTGGTAGGCCGTGTTGGACTTGAACCAACGACCAAAGGATTATGAGTCCTCTGCTCTGACCAGCTGAGCTAACGGCCCGGAGGCGGCCATTGTAGGCAGCCGCCTACTTCTGGCTCAGCGCGTTGCTCACCAGGCGCGACGTGATGTCGACGATCTGGATCATGCGGTCGTAGGCCATGCGCGTCGGGCCGATGACGCCCAGCGTGCCGACCACCTGGCCGTCGACCACGTACGGCGCCGAAACCACCGACAGTTCTTCGTAGGGCACGACCATGCTCTCGCCGCCGATGTAGATGCGCACGCCCTCGGCGCGGCTGCTCACTTCGAGCAGGCGCATCAGCTGCGTCTTCTGCTCGAACAGGTCGAAAAGCTTGCGCAGCGAGCCCATGTCGCTCGAAAAGTCTTGCACCGTCAGCAGGTTGCGCTCGCCGGAGATGACGAGCTGGTCCTGGCTATCGGCGATGGCCTCGCTGCCGGCCTGAACGGCGGCCTGCATCAGCGCCGCGATCTCGCCGCGCAGCGCATCGACCTCGGTCTTCAGCCGCTCGCGCACCTGCTCGATGGTCAGGCCGGCATAGGTCGCGGTCAGGTAGTTGCTCGCCTCGATCAGCTGCGCCTGGCTGTAGTCCTGCGCGGTGAAGATCACGCGGTTCTGCACGTCGCCGTCGGGCGCGACGATGATCACCAGCACGCGCTTCTCGGACAGGCGCATGAACTCGATGTGGTGGAACACGCTGGGCTTGCGCGGTGCCGTCACCACGCCGACGAAGCTCGACAGGCTGGACAGCAGCTGCGCCGCGTTGGCGATCACGCGCTGCGGCTGGTCGGGCGGCAGCGTGGCCTCGTTGGTGGCGCTGTCCAGGCTCAGCGGCTGCGCGGTCAGCATGGTGTCGACGAACAGCCGGTAGCCGCGCGCCGTGGGCACGCGCCCGGCGCTGGTGTGCGGGCTGGCAATCAGGCCCAGTTCCTCGAGGTCGGCCATCACGTTGCGGATGGTCGCCGGCGACAGCTCCAGCCCGCTGGCGCGCGAGAGCGTGCGCGAACCCACCGGCTGGCCGTCCGCGATGTAGCGTTCCACCAGCGTCTTCAACAGGGTCTTGGCGCGTTCGTCCAGCATGGTTTTCATTGTAGGCGCGGCGCCTCGGCGGCCCTGCTGCGCACGAGGCCCTGTGGTGTAATTCCGCGCATATGGTCAGCCGCTTCCGACACGCCGCACTGGTGGGCAAATACCAGGCGCGCGGCATCCGCCCGGTGCTCGAGGAGATCGCGCATTTCCTGGTGCGCCAGGGCCTGGAGGTGTCGCTGGAGCAGCAGACCGCGCAGAACACCGGCATCACCGACTACGGCTCCTTCACGCCCGACGAACTCGGCCGCCATTGCGATGTCGCGGTGGTGGTCGGCGGCGACGGCACCATGCTCGGCATCGCGCGCGAGCTCGCCCGCCACGGCACGCCGCTGGTGGGCATCAACCAGGGCCGCCTGGGTTTCATCACCGATGTGTCGGTCGGCCAGTTCGCGCAGGCGCTGGCACCGATGATCGCCGGCGACTACGAGGAAGAGCGCCGCACCATGCTCACCGGCGGCGTGTGGCGCGACGGCGAGCGCATCTTCGAGGGCTTTGCCGTCAACGACGTGGTGATCAGCCGCGGCGCGGCCAGCAGCATGGTCGAGCTGAAGGTCGAGATCGGCAGCGAGTTCGTCGCCAACTTCCGCGCCGACGGCCTGATCGTCGCATCGCCCACCGGCTCGACGGCCTATGCGCTGTCGGCCGGCGGGCCGATCCTGCACCCGGGCATCGCCGGCTGGGTGCTGGTGCCGATCGCGCCGCACGACCTGTCCAACCGCCCTATCGTGCTGCCCGACACCGGCGAGATCGTGGTCGAGATCGTCGCCGGCCGCGACACCAGCGTGTCCTTCGACATGCATGCGCTGGCCAGCCTGCTGCATGGCGACCGCATCGCAGTGCGCCGCTCGCGCGACCAGGTGCGCTTCCTGCACCCCCGCGGCTGGAGCTACTACGCGACGCTGCGCCGCAAGCTGCACTGGAACGCCGGAGTCGCGTGATGTTGAGGCGCCTGTCCCTGCGCGATTTCGTCATCGTCACCGAACTCGAGGTTGAGTTCGACGGCGGCTTCAGCGTGCTCACTGGCGAGACCGGCGCGGGCAAGTCCATCCTGATCGACGCCCTGCAGCTCGCGCTGGGCAGCCGTGGCGATGTCGGCGTGCTTCGCGAAGGCTCGGCGCGCGCCGAGATCGGCGCCGAGTTCGACACGCCGCCCAGCCTTGCCGGCTGGCTCGACGAAGCCGGCTTCGATGCCGCCGACAGCCTGCTGCTGCGCCGCACGATCGATGCGCAGGGCAAGAGCCGCGCCTGGATCAACGGCAGCGCCGCGACGCTGGCACAACTGCGCGAGGTGGCCGATCACCTCGTCGACATCCACGGCCAGCACGCCTGGCAGAGCCTGACGCGAACGGCCTCGGTGCGCGGCCTGCTCGATGCCTACAGTGGCATCGACGCGGCGCCTTTGGCAGTGAGCTGGCAGCAATGGCGCGCGGCGCAGGAAGCCCTGGCGCATGCACGCGGCGCGCAGGCCGATCTGGAGCGCGAACGTGAACGGCTGGCCTGGCAGATCGGCGAGCTCGACAAGCTCGCGCCGGGCGATGGCGAATGGGACGAGCTCGACGCCGAGCACCGCCGTTTGTCGAACGCACAGGCCCTGATGGAGGGTGCACGCGCCGCGCTCGACGCCGTCTCCGAAGCCGACGAGAACGCCGAGCACCTGGCGGGCATCGCCATCGACCGGCTGCAGCACGTGGCGGAGTTCGACAGCGCGCTCGCCGGCGTGGTCGAGGCACTGCAAGGTGCGCAGGCCCAGCTGCAGGACGCGGCGCACACGCTGTCGAGCTACCTGAACCGCGAGGATCTCGATCCGCAGCATCTGCAATCGCTCGACGAGCGCCTGTCGGCCTGGATGAGCCTGGCGCGCCGCTACCGCCGCCCGCCGGCGGAGCTGCCGGCCCTGCTGGCGCAGTGGCGCGGCGAACTGGCGGCCCTCGACGCCGCCACCGACCTCGAAGGCCTGCAGCGTGCTGCCGACACCGCACAGGCAGCCTTCGACACGCAGGCCGCGAAGGTGTCGAAGCAGCGCCGTACCGCGGCGCCGAAGCTCGCCGCCGCGGTGACGCAGGCGATGCAGCAGCTCGGCATGGCCGGCGGCCTTTTCGAGGTGGCACTGGTGGCGCAGGACGCCCCGCAGTCCTTCGGGCTCGAATCGGCCGAATTTCTGGTCGCCGGCCACGCCGGCAGCACGCCGCGGCCGATGGCCAAGGTGGCCTCGGGCGGCGAGCTCTCTCGCATTGCGCTGGCCATCGCCGTGACCACCAGCCAGCTCGGCGAGGCCGGCACGCTGATCTTCGACGAAGTGGACGCCGGCGTCGGCGGCGCCGTCGCCGAGACGGTGGGCCGGCTGATGAAGCAGCTCGGGCGCGACCGCCAGGTGCTCGCCGTCACCCACCTGCCTCAGGTGGCGGCCTGCGCCGACCACCACTTCGTGGTCGCCAAGCAGATGCAGGGCGGCCGCGTGCGCAGCGATGTGGGCGTGGTCACCGGAGAGTCCCGCGTCGGCGAGGTCGCACGCATGCTCGGCGGCGAGCGCCTGTCGAGCACCAGCCTCGCGCACGCGCAGGAGATGCTGTCTGTGGGTGCATCGGCCGCGCCGGTGAAGAAGGGCCGCAAGTCATGAACGTGCCGCGCAACGACAACCTGCAGGAGGTGCTCGCCAACCTGCAGGACTTCACCACCGCCGGCGGCGAAGCGGCCGGGCCGGCCAGCGCGCCGCCCGAGGTGGTGCTGGTCACCGGCATCTCGGGCTCGGGCAAGTCGGTGGCGCTGCACGCGCTGGAGGACGCCGGCTTCTTCTGTGTCGACAACCTGCCGCCCGAGCTGCTGCGCGAGTTCCTGCGGCTGGAACACGAGCGATCGGACCGCCGCGTCGCCATCGCCGTCGACGTGCGCAGCGCCGGCTCGCTGCCGCACCTGCTGCCGCTGCTCGAGCAGCTGCGCACCGAAGGCGTGGCGATCACCTCGGTGTTCCTCGACGCCACCACCGACGCACTGGTGCGCCGCTTCTCCGAGACGCGCCGCCCCCACCCGCTGTCCGACGCCGACCCGAGCCCCGCCCCGGCGCGGCGCCGCGAAGACAGCACGGTCGACGGCCGCCGCGCCCTGGTCGACGCCATCGAGCTCGAGCGCGAACTGCTCGGCGCGCTGCGCGAAGTGTCCACCGTCATCGACACCAGCCAGCTGCGCCCGGCGCAGCTGCGCGCCTGGATGCGCGGTCTCGTGCGTGCCGAAGGGCACCGGCTCACGCTGGTGTTCGAAAGCTTTGCCTTCAAGCACGGCGTGCCGCTGGATGCCGACTACGTGTTCGACGTGCGCGTGCTGCCCAACCCGTACTACATCCGCGAGCTGCGGCCGCAGAACGGGCGCGACGCGCCGGTGGCCGAGTACCTGCAGGCTCAGCCCGAGGTCACCGAGATGCTGACGCAGATCGAATCCTTCCTGTCACGCTGGCTGCCGGCATTCGAGGCCGACCAGCGCAGCTACCTCACCGTCGCGATCGGCTGCACCGGCGGGCAGCACCGCTCGGTGTACTTTGCCGAGACGCTCGCGCGGCGTTTCGGCGCCCGTTCCGGCACGCTGGTGCGCCACCGCGAGCTCGACGCGCGTGACTGATCTGCCGCTGTTTCCGCTGCAGACCGTGCTGTTCCCGGGCGGGCTGTTGAGCCTCAAGGTGTTCGAGGCGCGCTATCTCGACCTGGTGTCGACCTGCCTGCGCGAGCGGCGGCCGTTCGGCGTGGTGGCGCTGCACAAGGGCAACGAGGTGCGGCGCGGCGAAGAATCGATCGTATTCGAGGACATTGGCGTGACAGCCGAGTTGCTCGAGGTCGACAGCGCGCAGCCCGGCATCCTGCATCTGCGTTGCCGCGGCACGCAGCGTTTTCGCATCGGTGCCACGCGCCAGCAGCCCGATGGCCTGTGGATCGCCAGCGCGCAGATGCTTCCCGACGACACGACCGCCGCGCCCGGCGAGGCCTTGCACGAGACCGTTCGCGGCCTGGCCAATGCGATCGCCTCGCTCAAGGGCAAGGGTGTCGAGCCTTTCGAGCAGCCGTATCAGTTCGACAGTGCCGGCTGGGTGGCCAACCGCTGGTGCGAGATCCTGCCGATCTCGCTGGCTGCCAAGCAGAAGCTGATGGAATTGCCCGACCCGCGCGTTCGCCTCGAACTCGTCGACGAGTTCCTGCGCGGCCAGGGCGTGGTGAAGTAGGCCTCGCTCAGCGCGGCTGCAGCAGCAGCTTGCGCAAGGGCGCCGGCAGCCCGGCATTCAGCGCTTCATCCAGCGTGAACCAGCGGCCGCTCGGCCAGGGCACGACGATCTGCGCGGCGCGGAATTCGGTGGTGTGCGCCGGCAGCGTCCAGCGCCGCGGATGCAGCGTCCAGTCCAGGTGCGTGAGCACATGGGTGAAGCTCGGCAGCGCCTCGCCTTCGCCGGGCCAGCCGGCCGAGGCTTCGCCCAGCGCATCTGCCGTGTCGAACTCGGGCAGGCTCCACAGCCCGGCCCAGACGCCGCTGCCTGGCCGCTGCACGAGCCAGATCCGCTCGCCCCAGCGCAGCCACAGCCACAGGTGCTCGCGCGTGCCGCGCTTGAGCTTGCGTGTCTTCACCGGGTAGCGTTCGGGCCGGCCCTCGCGCGCAGCCACGCAGGCGCTGTTCACGGGGCAGAGCAGGCATTGCGGCGAGCGCGCCAGGCACAGCGTCGCGCCGAGATCCATCAGCCCTTGCGTGTAGGCTTCGATGCCCGAATCGGGCAGCAGCGCCGTGGCGCGCTCCCACAACGCGCGCTCCTGTGTGGCCATGGCGAGATCGCCCTCGAAGCCCAGCACGCGCGTCAGCACGCGCTTCACGTTGCCATCGAGGATGGCCACGCGTTCCCCGAAGCAGAAGGCGGCGATCGCGGCGGCAGTCGATCGGCCGATGCCGGGCAGCGTGGCGAGGGTGTCGCTGCGAGCCGGGAAGTGCCCGCCGTGCTCGGCCACCACCGCCTGCGCGCAGCGGTGCAGGTTGCGTGCGCGGCTGTAGTAGCCCAGGCCGCTCCACATCGCGAGCACGTCGTCCTGCGCGGCTGCGGCCAGCGACTGCACGTCGGGAAAACGCTGCAGGAAACGTTCGTAGTAGCCCAGCACCGTGGCCACCTGAGTCTGCTGCAGCATGATCTCGGAGAGCCAGACGCGATACGGGTCTCGCGTGCCTTGCCAGGGCAGCGCATGCCGGCCATGACTGCGCTGCCAGGCGATCACCTGCCGCGCGAACGCGCCGGGCACCTCGGGCACCGGCGGCGCTCAGCGGACGCCGGGCCGCCCCAAGGCGGCTGAGCCCCCCGCGGGGGGGCCGGAGCGAAGCGACGTGGGGGCCGGCACTCAGGCCTTGACCAGGCGCAGTTGCGGAGGCGCGGGCTCGTCGTCCAGCGGCAGGTCGATGGTGATCATCGTCGCCATCTCGCCGCGCGTGCCGGTGCGGGCCTGCTGGCGCAGCGCGTCCAGCAGTTCGCCGCAGCGGCCCTCGAAACCCTGCAGGCGCTGGTCTTGCGAGTCGAGTTCGCCCAGCCGCGTCTCGAGCTCGCTCGCGGCGGCCTGGATGCGCTCGAGCGACTCGCGCCGCCGCCGGAAGCCGCGGCGACGCTCGCGCAACTGGGCATCCACCTGCGCGGAGGCCGACTTGTTCCACATCTCCATCTCGGCACTGGCGTTCTCGAAGACCACGCGCAGCTTGGACATCAGCATGCGCCGGAACTGCTCCATGAACTTCGGCTGCGACAGGCGCAGCGCCTGCGTCAGGCCGAGGTACTGGACGTAGCTCTTCTCGATGAGGTCGAGCTCGCCGGCAAAGCGGTCGAGGTCGGGGCCGGGGTTCAGCACCAGGCCGAAGCCGAACTCGGCGTTCAGCTTGGCAAACGAGGCCTCGAGCATCTGCCGGATCTCGATCGAATTCTTCTGTGCCGCGCTCAGCAGGCCGCGCAGGCGCTGGCACAGCGCGACAAAGGCCTTCTTGGCGCCGAGGTTCAGCAGCGAGGCGTTCATCGTCTCCTGCATCTGCGCGACCTCTTCGCGCAGCCGGTCGGACGACAGGCCGACCATCGCGTCCTTCATCATGCGGCTGTGCACGGCGCGCATGGCCTGCAGCTTGGTCGTGCAGGATTCGAATTCGCTCGTCTCGGCGTCGACGCGCTGCAGCATCAGCTTGAGCTTGGAGCCGCTCTTGCCGCGCAGACCACGCAGTTCGAGCGTCTGCTCGGCGAGCTGGCGGCGGCTGTCGTTCAGGCGGCGGGCCACATGCGCCTCGATCTGCTGGGCCGACTCGAGCACCACGCGCTCGAGCAGCGCGCGGCGCTGCGGCATCAGCTGTTCGCCCAGCGCGGCTTCCAGCGCCGGCAGGCGGCTTTGCGCCAGCGCGGCGGTGTCGCCTTCGACGCGGGCTGCCAGCGCCTGGCGCGCCGACAGCGGATACACACGCTCGGGCGGCACGGCCAGCGTGCGCGCCGTCTCGCTGCGCTGGCGCTCGATCAGTTCACGCACCTGCTCGGCCGTGGCCAGCGGGTCGACCATCGCGTCGATCTTGTTGAGCACGACGAAGCGCGACTGCGAGTCGCCGCTGAGGTGATCGCGCCAGATCGCCAGGTCGGACTTCGACACGCCGATGTCGGCACCGAGGATGAACACGGTGGCGTGCGCGCTGGGCAGCAGGCTCAGCGTCAGCTCGGGCTCGGCGCCGATGGCATTCAGGCCCGGCGTGTCGAGCACCACCAGGCCCTGCTTGAGCAGAGGGTGCGGGTAGTTGATCAGCGCGTGGCGCCAGGCCGGCACCTCGACGCGGCCCATGTCGTCCAGCGGCGGGTTGTCGTCGAGCTCTTCGTCGCTCCAGAAGCCGAGTGCACGGGCATCGTCCTTCGACACGAAGGAGGTGCGCATCACCTCGCGCAGCGATTCGGCCAGCCGCTCCGGGTTACCGACGTCGAGCTTGACCACGTTCCAGGCGCGCGGCTGGGTGCGCAATTCGGCCAGCGACTGCCCGTTCAGGCGCGTCTCGATGGGCAGCAGCGACAGCGCCGGCACCTCTTCGGCATCCCAGGCCAGTTCGACCGGGCACATGGTGGTGCGCCCCGGCGTGGCCGGCAGCACGCGGCGGCCGGCGTCGGCAAAGAAGATCGCGTTGATCAGCTCGGACTTGCCGCGCGAGAACTCGGCGACGAAGGCCACCACCAGCTTCTCCTGGCCGAGCCGCTCGCGCAGCCCCGTGAGCTGCGACTGCAGGGAGGGATCGGAGAGTTCGTGGTCGGAGAGAAAGCGCGACACCTCGTCCAGCCGCGTGACGAGCGAACGCCTCCAGCCACTGAGTGCGTCTAGGCTGCTGGCGAACGAGTGCGACATGGGTCGGTGTGCGCTGGATGAATCCTTGATCCGAGGCATGGTAGCCCAAGCACCGCCGGATCACCCGGCCGCGCGCCCGCCTCGAAACAACTGCTCACCAGCCGGCACCCCGCGTTGCCGGATTGGTCACGCCACGGCGGCTGCAGCCGCTCAGCGCGGCAGTTCGCTGGAGCCGGTCAGGAAGATGTCGACCGCGCGTGCGGCCTGCCGGCCCTCGCGGATCGCCCACACCACCAGGCTCTGGCCGCGGCGCATGTCGCCAGCGGCGAAGACCTTGTCGACGTTGGTCTTGTAGCCGCCGCTCACTTCGGTGCCGGCCTTCGCGTTGCCGCGGGCATCCTTCTCAACGCCGAACGCCTCCAGCACGCTGGCCACCGGACTGACGAAGCCCATCGCCAGCAGCACCAGGTCGGCCGGGATGACCTTCTCGCTGCCCGGCACCTCGCTCATCTTTCCGTTGGCCCATTCGACGTGCACCGACTTCAGCGCGGTGACCTTGCCGCTCTTTCCGTCGTTCTTGTCGCCGATGAACTCCTTCGTGGCGATGGCAAACGCGCGCTCGCAGCCTTCCTCGTGGCTCGACGAGGTGCGCAGCTTGATCGGCCAGTAGGGCCACACCAGCGGCTTGTTCTCCTGCTCCGGCGGCATGGGCAGCAGCTCGAACTGCGTCACGCTCTTGGCGCCGTGGCGGTTGCTCGTGCCCACGCAGTCGGAGCCGGTGTCGCCACCGCCGATGACGACGACATGCTTGCCCGTGGCCATGATCTGGCCCTTGAGCTTGCCGCCGGCATTCACCTTGTTCTGCTGCGGCAGGAACTCCATCGCGAAGTGCACGCCGTCGAGCTCG